>ERZ501023.135-NODE-135-length-16445-cov-6.824100_pt1 | contig 16445 bp, 12 predicted proteins | sample MGYA00248839_ERZ501023 | MGnify/ENA primary metagenome ERZ501023 (study PRJEB25958, sample SAMN03398596) | human skin metagenome | study: EMG produced TPA metagenomics assembly of the Human Skin Microbiome Metagenome (human skin metagenome) data set.
TATATTCCCTTATTCCGCAATTATTGAAAAAAACATTTACAAAAGATGATGTCGAATCTAGAATATTTAATGCTCAAGTTCTATCTATAGATGAGCGATTTAAAAGAGCTATTAAGGGAATTGATACTCTTAATAAATCTGGAGGATTAAATATACCTGGTATTAATATTACTTTTAGTACAATCCCATACGCCCCAGAGAATCAAACAAACTTTGCTGAAAAGGCTAAAAATAATCTTGATTTTGGTGGCGGATGTTTTGGTAGCTATCCTGCACAAGGGTTAAATAAAAGAAAGTTGTTAGAAAAGCCAGATAATATAAAAGCTATAGTTTTTAGCCCTGAAAATTGGAATGTTAGTAATTGGTGTAATCTATTTAAAAATTTTGTTAAGAGTTTCAATATTCAAATGGAATTCATAGAATTCCGCTACTACACCCTAAGTAACATTATAGAAATTCAGAGGAAATGCCGTAATCTAGAGAACTCTGAACTAGCACTTATATTTGTACCGGATAAAGATAATTTTATATCTACACCAAAATCTGATCCATATCCCGTTCTAAAAAGAGAATTTATTAAGGTGATTCTGCCTTCTCAGGCAATTGAAGAAAGTACATTAAAATCTGGATTCAATAGTAATACAGGGTATAACCTGCTGTTAAGAATTTTAGGTAAATTGGGTTATTGTCCTTGGCAGTTGAAAAATATGCCTGGAAAAGCAGAAGCACAAGCTTTTCTTGGTTTGGATATTGGACGAAAAGACGGCGTTGCTGTTGGTGTTGCTGCCTGTGTTGTAAGTCCACAAGGAAGAGTTATTGGTTGGTTTCCAGCTACATTTCAGGCGCATCGTGAAACTTTTGATCTCTCTGCCTTGCGTAGCATTATTTTTGAGCTAATTCACCTATACGAACAAAAAAATCAAACTCAACTTAATCATTTAATTAATCATAGAGATGGTAATTTTCAAGCAGATGAACTTGATTTGCTAGACGAATTAACACCGGAATTAAATGCAGCAGGAATCCAGAAAATAGATATGGTGGAAATTTTGAAGTCTGGATATCCTCGTGCTGGGCAATGGAATGAGCAAACCCAAAAATGGGAGAATCCCAGGCGGGGTTGGGCATGGCCTATCTCTGATACTGAAGTTGCAATTATGACAACAGGACAGACAGAAATAAAAGGAGGAACTAACTTTGTTCCACGTCCGATTATCGTGCGACGGCGGCGGGGTGATACCAGAATTGGAACTTTAGCAGCGCAAGTTTATTGGCTGAGTGAAATGCACGTTGGTTCAACTCAAACAATTCGCTTGCCGATTACAACTTATTATCCTGACAAAGCTGCTGAGTCTGCCTTAGAGGGACTGTTACCAACAGGATTACAAAGTGGTGGTAAGTTGCCTTTCTAATTGTGGCTACAGAGTGAATTAAGTTCCTTGAAGGGACGGGTAATATACCCATCCCTGAAAACGAATAGTTTAGTAGCCTTGATCAGCTGGATCACCATAAGGATCTTGGCTAGCAGGACGGATATTGCCGTATCCTTGCGATCGCTGTCCACCACCACCACCCATCATTTTCTTAGCCGCAATAGCTGCTATCCCAGCCATTGCTGCTTTGGCAAGGGGATTGCCAAAGACGTTACCGCCACCGCCCATGACATTACCGCCACCCATAACACCACCCGCAGCACCTAGTAACTGACCTAGCATATCTGGTTGTTGCTGGTGCATCCGACTTGTTGCTTGAGCTAGAAACTGGGGATCTTGATAGCGATCATCTATGCCGTCTTGGTTGAAATCAGGAACATCATAGTTCTGTTGCCGTACTTGCTGCTGCATCTGTTGACCAAATTGCATCCGCTCTTGGGGTGACATCCGGTTGAAGGTTTCGTATGCAGATTCTTGATATACGTCTTGGGGTACTTGCCGAGATACTTGATTATAGCGGTTGTAAACTTCTTCATCTGAGTAGCCCTCATGGGGCGAACCCTGTTCGTAGCGATTCACGAAGTCGCGATAATCATCTGCTTGTTGACCACCACCGAGTAAATTGTCTAAAAGACCCATTTGTTGTCCCTCCTAAAGCTTGTTGTCATGTTAAATACATTATCTAGTCTGCTATTCAAAGGTCATCTGTCGTAAGTTACTGTCAACAGTTGAGATAGCTAATAGCGCTCGGGCTTAACATTAGTGATCCTCAACCTGGTTGTATCCTTAACGAGAGACTATTAGAGAGCAACTACTTTGAGCTTAAAGCTATACCTACTCCGTCACGGACAAACTATTTTCAGTCGCCAAAATGCTTTCTGTGGTTCCATTGATCCAGAGCTTACCCAATCGGGTATGGAGATGGCACAGGCTTTTGCTCATGCCTATCGCACCACACCTTGGACTGCTATTTTTTGTAGTCCGATGCAACGAACTCAAGCAACTGCAAAGCCACTCTGCGAAGCACTAGGAATGCAGTTGCAACTGCGGGATGGGTTGAAGGAAATTAACTATGGCAAATGGGAAGGGCAATCGGTAGAAACGGTCAGCCAAGATTATCATGATGACTATATTCGCTGGCTAGCTGATCCGGCGTGGTATCCACCGACAGGCGGGGAATTAGCAGTGGCGATCGCCGCGCGGGCGATGTTGGTAATTGAAGAAATTAGGCAGCATTACAACGAAGGTAATGTGTTAATTGTTTCCCACAAAGCAACCATCCGCATTATGATGTGTAGTCTATTAGGTATTGATGTTGGGCGCTTCCGCTATCGTTTGGGCTGCCCAGTTGGTTCTGTTAGTATTGTAGAATTTGGCTCACACGGACCTTTGCTTCACGCATTAGCCGATCGCACTCATTTAGATGAGCGTCTGCGTTCATTACCGGGAACTTGAGTAGATACTGCTCCTTTAATTTTCTACTCAGCTTCACCAATAAGCGTAAATGCTGCCCAATTTCTAGGGAGGCTGTGTTGTTTCATAGTTGTTAGCATAGCTTTTCGTAGCGCCACAGCTTTATCAGGATTCTGCCGCATATTTTCATAAAATTGAGTCATCAGCAACTGCGTAGCATCATCTGGCACAAACCACAAAGACACAACTACATTGGAGACACCAGCAGAAATCCAGGAGCGAGACAGTCCGATAATTCCATCGCCTGTAATTCGACCTTTCCCTGTTTGACAGGCACTCATTACCACTAATTCGGCATTCAGGTTCAACTCTTCTAGGATTTCTTCAGCAGTGAGCAAGCCGTTATCTTTACCAGAGGGAGCTAGAGCAATCCAACTTCCCAATCCTCTCACGTCATCCGCTAAACCGTGAGTAGCTAGATGAATAATTCGCGCCGAAGGCAACTGTTGTTTAACTGCGGCTTTGGTTGCCTTATTGCCGATAATCGCTTGAGTATTAAATAGAGGTGCGATCGCTTTCGCTTCTGCTTCAGAACCGGGGAGAGAATTTAACTGCTGTGGTGGTTCCCCAATTTTGCGAGAAACTGTAGGCATAGTGGGATTTCCTAGTACAAAAGTATCCTTGAAAGCAGCTTTCTTGACTTTTTGGCGTTGCTGGCGTGTCAACTCTAGTACCTGAATAGAAGGAGCAGTGAGGATGGTGTGTTTTTCAATCAGGTATTTGTCATGTGCATCTTGCAGCGCCCCGAAAGGAACTTGGAATAGAGAGGCTTGAGGGATAAAGACAACACGAGCGTTAGGATCTGTAGGCAGAAGGTCGGCGATCGGTTGGATGAGAATTTGATGCAGTTGCTTTAATGGTTTACCCCAGCTGTGGGGACTAGAGCCAAGAATACTGCTAACTAAGTTTTCTAGGGAAGTATTCTGTTGCTGCGACAGAGGTTTGAGGTCAACAAAGCGAAATGTCACTTCACCTGTAGGTTTGATTACCCAAATATAGAGTTCTGATTCCTTGGTTTGTTGTTTACCCTCAACTTGGACATTATCGTAAACAATCGAATATTGAACCAGAGTGGAATTTTGAGCTTTGGCAATTTGTTTAATTTGCTCCAGCGTTGGTGGAGTAATGGTGGCTTGCTCTGTTGGGTTAGGGGATAGCCGCCTAGTCAGTAACTCCACAAAGGCTCTAGCACGCCCCCGTTCGGCAATTTCCAGTGCAGCATCGGATTTATTCTGAGCAATAAGGACTTGTTGTAAAGTGCGGTAGGTGCGAACTTGCTCCTCAAAAATTGACACTTTGTTGGCATCATTGCTGCCTAATCCGGCTCTTAGAGATTCCCAAACCTGGATTCCGTCGCGTAGTGTTTTCTCTGCTGCTGCGAACTTGCCTTGTTTGTAGAGAGCAGCTCCTAGATTATTCAGATCTGTCCCCTCACTTGGGCGGTCTTTAATCTCCCGTGCGATCGCCAAATGCTGCTCCTGGTACTCAATTGCGCGTGAATAGTCGCCCAGGGAATAGTAAGCATTTCCCAGACTGCCCAGAGCGTTACCCTCGCCTTGGCGGTCTTTAATCTTGCGTGCGATCGCCAAATTCTGCTCGTAGTAATCAATCGCGCGTGAATAGTCGCCCAGGGAAAAGTAAGCAACTCCCAGATTGCCCAGCGCCGCCCCCTCCCCGTAGCGGTCTTTAATCTCTCGGTAGATAGTCAATGCCTGTTGCCAAGATTGTAAAGCTGCCTCAAATTGACTGGTTTGAGCCTGCTCAATACCTTGTTGATTCAGGCGATCTGCTTCCACTTTACGAGCATCTGGGGTTTGCGCCAACGCTTGTGGCGCTCTTAATGGCGCTGGAAAATTGAAAGGAAAAGGTATCGAGACGGCGGCAAGAAGGGTGATGAGCGCAGTGAGGCTGATTCGTTGAAGTTGCATGGCTGTCAATGAAGGCAAGGCTTGACTAAATTATTTAATAAAAATAATCAACTTGGACGAACATAATTCCGGTTATTGCTACGATTGGGCTGCTGCAACTTGCAAGGGCTATGATGCCTTTCGTCGGTTCGCTCCGCGACCATCGCAATTACGTGAAGGTGGAAAAGCGCGATCGCTATTCTCCCAAACATTCCTCAACAAAAAATGCCAAACTTCAAGCTATGAATGCGATCAAATTTTATATGCGATGCCAAAGTTAGGATCGCTCTTTGACCACAACGATCTGGGAGTGGAGCATGAAGCACGTAGAAGCGCGGGAATTCAAGGAGCGATCGCTCGATTATTTGACTAGCAACGAACCGCTAGCGATCGAGCATGAGGGCGAGATCATAGGATTCTATTACCCAAAGAAGCGGACGAAGCAAGAAGAACTGGAACGTACTATTGATCGCCTGCACCAAGCAGTACAGCAGGCATTAGCTGAAACTGGTATGACTGAAGACGAATTTGCCGATCTTTTCGACCTAAGCAAGCCGTTTCCCTATGATGATGCTGATAGTTGACACTAACATTTTGGTGGGGGAACTGCTGCGAGAAAGGGGACAGGAATTAATCCAAAATCCTGCCCTCACCCTATATGCAACTGAGCGAATTTTAGATGAAACTCAGTACGAGTTAAGACGAAGGATGGCGGCAAGAGTGAGGCGAGGTGGACTCACTGAAGCGACAGCGCAGCAGATTCTAGAGCCGGCAATGCGTCTAATTGAAACTAGCATCGTTGTGGTTGCCCAATCAAAACAGTCACTTGGAAACAACAGCTAGAAATCGCATTTCCAGAGATCCCGATGATTGGTATACAGTGGCTTTGGCATTGGTAATGAATGCGGCAATTTGGACTTCTGATTGTGATTTCTTAGGCTGCGGTTGTCCGACTTGGACGACAGAAACTTTACTGATTCAACTGACGACATCTGAACGCTGAAGGCTATCAATTGAAATCTGCACTGGCGGTTTTTATTTGGATAGTGGATTTCAGCCGCCAGCGCATTTTTTAGTCTCCCAAGCAAATACCCAAACCACGCGCAGTTCTCACTAAAGTACCATTGGGGTCAACGGCTCGGTATTGGGCGATCGCTTCCGAAATCGGTACACTTACTACTTGGCGATTTTGCCATGTCACCATTTGGTCATACTTACCCTCGGCAATTAAATCAACTGCTGCAACACCGAAGGTAGCTGCGATTAACCTTTCTAGTGGCGAAGGAGTTCCCCCGCGTTGGATATGTCCTAAAACTGTAACTCTGGTTTCCGCACCGCTACAGCTACAAATTTCATCAGCTAAATATTGACCAATACCTCCGTAGCGACTTTGACCTAAACGATTGGTACTGATGATTGATTCACCTGTTTGGGTACGCACTGCTTCGGAGACAATTACTAAAGAGTAATTCTTGCCTTGCTCTTGACGTTCTTTGATTTTCTGGCAGATATGAGCAACTGTGTAAGGAATTTCCGGAATTAAAATCACATCCGCGCCGCCAGCGATGCCGGCACTAATAGCAATATGTCCTGCGTCGCGTCCCATGACTTCTAAAATCATTACGCGGCTATGGCTAGCAGCCGTGAAATGTAAGCGATCTAGTGCTTCTGTGGCAATATTAACTGCTGTATCAAACCCAATAGAGTGTTCGGTAATGCCGACATCGTTATCAATTGTTTTGGGAATTGCGACTAAGTTCATGCCACCTTGTTGAGCCAGTCGGCGGAGAATTGCCGCACTACCATCACCACCAATACCGATAATAGCTTCTAAGCCTAGTTGATGGTAGCCAGCAATAATTTCTTCAGAGCGATCGCATAAACTACCGTCAGGCATCGGAAAGGCGAACGGATCGCCTTTATTTGTTGTCCCTAACAGTGTGCCGCCTGCGGTGAGCAATGGATCAACTTTTTCAATTTCTAAAGGGATAACTTGCGGCGGCTGAGTCATCAAACCTTGAGTTGCTTGGCGAATTCCCAATACTTCCCAGCCATAAGTCCCTATAGCTCGGTATACCACAGCCCGAATTACAGCATTTAAACCAGCACAATCACCACCACTGGTAAGAATCCCAATGCGTTTATGTCCCATCTTCAGTTTTAGTTAGACCAAGCAGTAGATTAAACTTAAGCAGGGACGATTGCTAAAAATTCCGGTAGGAGTTTATCTTTTGTTATTTTTACTAAGAAAAATTTACGTAACGTATTAAATATTAGGATGAATTTATAAGTGAGTAGTAATGATAACAATATTTTGGACTTGTTAGGGCAAGCAAGTATTCCCCAAGCTCCTGCGGGATTTAAGTCGGGCTTTATTGGCATTATTGGTCGTCCTAACGTTGGCAAATCAACGCTAATGAATGAATTAGTAGGACAAAAAGTTGCTATTACGTCTCCAGTAGCACAAACAACACGCAACCGTTTACGAGGTATTTTAACAACACCAGCAGCGCAGCTAATTTTTGTTGATACACCAGGCATTCATAAGCCACATCATCAACTAGGTAAAGTTCTGGTACAAAATGCGCGGATAGCGATAGATTCAGTAGATGTGGTGCTGTTTGTAGTAGATGCGTCGGTTGAGGCGGGAGGAGGCGATCGCTTTGTAGTCGATCTTCTCAGCCACAGTAAAACACCAGTTATTTTAGGACTAAATAAAATAGACCAACAGCTTTCTGATACTGAGTATCTTGACAACACTTATCAGCAACTAATAGCAGCTTACGGTTGGCAGAGTGTGAAATTTTCGGCACTGAGTGGTGCGGGATTACCACAGTTACAGCAATTATTAATTCAACACTTAGAACCAGGACCGTACTATTATCCGCCGGATTTAGTAACTGATCAGCCAGAACGCTTTATCATGGGCGAATTGATCAGAGAACAGATTTTGCTGTTAACGCGGGAAGAAGTACCGCACTCGGTAGCGATCGCCATTGAGAAAGTAGAGGAAGAACCAACTATTACTCGTGTATTCGCCGCTATAAATGTAGAGCGCGATTCCCAAAAAGGTATTTTAATTGGCAAAAGTGGCGCGATGCTGAAAACAATTGGTAGTGCCGCGCGGGAGCAAATTCAAAAGTTGATTGCTGGTAAAGTTTATCTAGAGTTATTTGTCAAGGTACAACCGAAATGGCGACAGTCGCGCACAAGGTTAGCTGAGTTAGGCTACCGTGTGGAAGAATAATTGGTACTTGTAGCTGTGGAGCGCGATCGCCTAAATACAACTCCAAGCTTATAAATCTCGTTAGTGGAAATAAACCCCTCAAAAGCTGTCACGACTTCGGAGGGGAGTGAGAAGTAATAGCGCAATTGCTTGTAGTAGCTAACTATGCAGATAAGCTGAGAGTATAGTTAGTGTTGTATGCGGAGGAGTATATGTTAACGCGAATAAAGTAAGTACCTACCCCTAATGGTGAGCTAATAAAGACATTATCATTGCTACCACCGTAGTCTTCTTCTAAGGGAACTTCATAGTTATCAACTTGACCGTTGCTGTTGATATCATAAATTAGCTGGACTTTAGCATAATCATCTAAACCACTGAGCGATAAGCTGAAATTACTAACACTATTACTAGCTAGAGTAAAGCGATAATAGTCGTCACGGTCAGCACTACCTACAAAATCCCTAAAATTACGGCTCCCACTAAGAATGCCAATATCAAGCGCAGTACCTAAAGTGTTGCCAGGATCTCTTGGGTTTGTAGACGGAATAGGAATTGCAGACACTCCCAGCGTGTAATTTGTGTTGCTGCTACTGTAGTAAGTGCTGAGGCGAAGGAAATAGGTTCCTGCACCTAGAGGTGAACTGATTGAGCCATTGTCATAGCTAGAACCGTAGTCATATTCCAACGTTTCACCAGAATCAACTTGATTATTGCCGTTACTGTCATAAATTAACTCGGCTTCAGCGCTATCTTGTAACCCAGTGAGAGACAAATTGAAATTACTGGTACTTGCAAGCGAGAAGCGATAGTAGTCTTTGCGATCAGCACTGCCTATAAAGTCGCTAAAGCTGCGCTTACCACTGAGGCTGCCGATATCAAGCGCAGCGCTGAGGCTACTGCCGGGATCTTTTGGGGTTGTCGCTGTAGTGGCGGCAGAAACTGAGAGATTGTAGAAGGTGTTTGTGTTGTTGTATTCAGCGTTAACGCGAATGAAATAAATTCCTGCGCCTAGAGGTGAACTGATTGCGCTATTGTAATAGCTATAACTGTAGACGGACTTTAAAGTATCTCCGCTATCAACTTGACCATTGCTATTGCTATCAAAGATAAGTTCTAATTTGGCAGAGTTACTGCTGCTAATGCCGCTAAGTGATATGTTGACATTACTGCTACTAGCTAGGATAAAGCGATAGTAGTCATCGCGGTCAGTGCTGCCTACAAAGTTGGTAAAGCTACGGCTACCACGAAGGACATCAAGATTAAAACTGTTAGCTAAAGTATTACCAGGCTCTGTTCCTGTAGTCAGGGTACTTAATGCAGCACTTCGTCGTCCCTCTCGAAAACCATATACTTCAAAGTGCTGTTGTGCCTGTTGATAGTTGAAACGTGCTGCTCCTAAGTCACCATTATTAGTAAGGTAGTATGACACATTGAAAGACTCTGAGGAGGCGCGTCCCTCATTAAGTCCATAACGCTGAAAGTGTTCTAGTAGCTGCGTATTATTTAACCTGGCGCTTGCCAAATCTGAGTAAGTATTACGATAATAATTGCTATCAAAGGAAACTGAAAATCTACGTCCCTCACTTACTCCAAAGCTTGCTAGATGCTCGATTAGCTGTTTATTATCTAATTCTGCTGCACTCAAATCAGGGTTAGCAGCTTGATAGATATTGAGGTCAACAAATGGTGAGAACCGCCGTCCCTCAGCTACACCATAGTTTTGCAGATGCTCAAATATTTGCTTGTTATTTAAGTTAGCCAAGTCGCCGTTATTGACTCGATAAAAGTTGAGGTCAACTAATTGTGAAAAGCGTCGTCCCTCAGCTACGCCATAATTTTGCAGATGCTCAAATATTTGCTCGTTATTTAAGTTAACCAAGTCGCCGTTATTAGCTCGATAGAAGTTGAAGTCAACAAATGGTGAGAACCGCCGTCCTTCAGCTACGCCATAATTTTGTAGATGCTCAAATACTTGACGGTTACTAAAGCTAGCTAAATCGGAATTACTAGCGCGGTACAAATTAAGATTGACAAATGGTGAAAAGGTACGTCCTTCGTTTAAACCATAGTTCTGAAAGTGTGACGCTGCTTGTGCGTCGTTGAAACTAACTAAATCGGGATTGCTAGCGCGATAAAAATTAGTGTTAAATAAATTCGTAGGCATAAATAATTTTATATTGGTTATAAGTGGCTATTACTTGTCCTAGCTTGCTTTAACCGATACAAATTTGAGATGCTAAATATTACTGAAATTGGAGATATTTACAAAATCTTTAATATAGTAAAAATACTGAGGTTCTTAAGAGAATACTGCTTATATCAATTTTTTTATTAGTATTTTTCTTATAAAATAGCCAGAGGAAATTGTGATAGGACATATAATAGCGAATACACTGACTATCAGCAGGGTAACAGGCATAAAATTAGCGATTGGCAACGGTTACGTGATGCCCAAAAGCGCTGAAGTTACTCTGACTACTGAAATAGATATTGGTAATAGTCCATGCTAAAAGACATGAAGGCAAGCGACTACTTGCGCCAATAACGTCACTTTACTCGTTATTCTCTCCCCTGACTCGACCCTACTGCTGGTGAGTTGCCTAAACCCTACTTAGAATAAAGAACATTGGCTTGCTCTTTGGAGGCGATCGCAAATGGTACGCACACCATCCAAACCCTTGACATTGGAGGAGTTTCTGAAGCTACCAGAAACGAAACCCGCTAGTGAGTACATTAATGGTCAAATTACTCAAAAGCCAATGCCGCAGGGAAAACACAGCACTATACAAACTGAACTATCCACTACTATCAATGCAGTTGATAAGTCTCAGCGCATTGCCAGAGCATTTTCAGAACTGCGGTGTACCTTTGGTGGACGATCAATAGTGCCAGATGTGTCAGTGTTTACTTGGGACAGAATTCCCCGCGATGAAAATGGCGAAATTGCCAATATTTTTCAAGCGGCTCCCGATTGGACAATTGAAATTCTATCGCCGGCGCAAAGTGCTACAAAAGTAACCAAAAATATTCTCCACTGCCTGAACTATAAAACTCAAATGGGTTGGTTGATTGATCCTATGGAGCAAACGGTGTTAGTTTATTTTCCGCAGCAGCAGACACAAGTATTTGATGAACCAGATGACTATCTTCCTGTGCGATCTTTTGTAAGTGAATTGAGGCTTACAGTAGGAGACTTGTTTGGGTGGTTATTAGACTAAGATAGAAATTTCAGACATTCAACTGATAGTGATCAAACGCTGTATCTTTTCTGTAGCCAGCTTTCTCATACAATCTTTGAGCTGGATAGTTGTCAATTGCTGTTGCCAGAATTAGCCGTTTTGCCTTCGTGTCAATAGCAAACGCTTTCGCAGCATTTAATAATGCTGTAGCAACTCCCCGATTTCTAAATTTTGGTAGCACAAAAAGATCATTCAGTATCCAAATCTTCTGCATAGAAACAGATGAGAACGAAGGATATAGTTGTGTAAAACCCAAGCAATCAAAACTGTTACTATTTTGATCAACTGCTATTAAAATTACAGACTCTGCTTGCGTTAATCGTTCTAATAGAAAATTATGAGCTTGTGACAAATCTGCTGCTTGTCCATAAAATTGTCGATAGCCATCAAATAGAGAAGCTACTACTTCAATGTGGGTAGAATTTGCTTGAATGACGTTGAACTGATTTGATTACTATCCCTAGCGCCGCCAACTTTGGGAGAAAAGTCGCTTGTCGATTGCTGCAAGTCCTAAAAGAATAAGTATCATGTGATGGATTGTAAGTAACATTCTAGACAATGACACAGAATAGGTAGTAGTCAGTTTAGATTGGGAGTGAGGCGATCGCATTCGCTGTCTGCGTGGCAATACTACATTAGTAGTTAGAACTAACAGCTTGCTGCTATGAATCCCCTACGTATTTTGCTGCTACTGCTGCTGACAATGGCAGCTGCTTGTAATTCGACTCGCGCCTCACTGAATGAGAACACACAAGAATTGACTGCGCGATCGCCCCAAACTCCAACTGCTTCACCACAGCCGAAAAATGAGGTACAAACCGAAACTTTATCACCCGCACCCATCCGCATTAGCGTAGCTGATTTACCGAAACCCTTCGCCAGTGAAAGCGCCTCTAAGTCACCCAATGTTGTACCGATTCCTGATAATCCAACGCTGCGCGTACCAGCTGGGTTTACAGTTAATGTTTATGCGGAAAATTTAGATCGCCCTCGTTGGCTGGCGCTTACTCCTAGTGGTGATGTCTTGGTGACAGAAACTAGAGAAAACCAAATTCGGCTACTGCGCGATAGTAACGGCGATGGTGTTGCAGATATCAACAAAATTTTTGCTAGTTCTCAAAACGGGCTAAATATCCCTTTTGGCATGACTTTTGCTGGTAATTCCTTCTTTCTAGGTAATACGGATGCTGTATTGCAGTTTCCTTATACCAAAGGACAACAGCAAATTACTGGTAGGGGTAGAAAAATTGCTGATCTTCCTGGTGGTGGCTACAACCAACACTGGACGCGCAATGTCGTTGCTGCACCGAGTGGAGATAAGTTGTATGTATCGGTTGGTTCCCAATCAAACATTGATGAAGAACCGCTACCCCGTGCTTCTGTGCAGGTGATGAACTTAGACGGTTCTAATCAGCAAACATTCGCTTCTGGTTTGCGTAATCCAATTGGTTTAGACTTTCACCCAATAACCAATGAACTATACACGACTGTAAATGAACGAGATAATATCGGCGATGACTTAGTGCCGGATTATTTGACACGCATCCGACAGGGGGAATTTTACGGCTGGCCTTATACTTATCTAACACCAAATAATATTGATCCGCGCCAGACGCAGAATGGTAAAAGTAAACGCCCCGACTTAGCAGCGCGTACCAAAACACCAGATGTTTTGTTTCAGGCGCATTCAGCAGCGCTAGGGCTACAGTTTTACGACGGTAAGACTTTTCCCGAAAAATACCGCAACGGGGCTTTTGTTGCCTTTCGTGGCTCTTGGAACCGCGATCGCGGTACTGGCTACAAAATTGTATTTATTCCCTTCAATAACGGTAGACCTCAAGGCTACTACGAAGACTTCTTGACTGGGTTTTTGCTAAATCCAACTGAGGTAACTACCTGGGGTAGACCTGTTGGCTTACTTACGCTACCAGATGGTAGTTTACTTGTTACCGAGGAAGGTAATAATCGGATTTACCGCATCCAGTATCGTGCTTCGTAGTACCTAGATATGACTGTAACGTTAATAGATGCCTAACAACCACTAATTTTGTAAAGCTACGGTAGACAGCTAGAGAAGTTCCTCCTGTCTGCCGATAGTTTTAACATTTCAATCTCCTTGATTTATCTATGCAGTTAACTCAAAACTCAAAACTCTTGAAACCCCCTAACTTGCCACATCCTGATAAACCACAACAGGAACTCGCTTGAAGGCTGGAGTACCTGATCTTGGCTCAATTCTCGCCTTAAAAATTGCATTCACTTCCGGATAAAACATCAACGCTACACCTTGGCGAATATTACCGTAGATAATCTCTACATTCTCTAGCTTGCCTGCGTCTCCTTGGACAGTTACGCGCTGATGCTCTTTCAACCCGACACTTTCTGTATCTAGCGGATTCATCATGATGCAGTTGCGGTGCGGTATGCCGCGATACTTATCGTCTAGCTTGTAAACAACAGTATTGTGCTGAGAATAACTACGTCCTGTAATTAACGCCACCACTACGCCACGAATTGACTGAGGTACGCCAAAGTCTTGAGGTTCTGGTAGCTTGAGTATCGGTAGCTTAGTAACAAACATTGATGCCTTACCCGACTCAGTAGCAAATTTTGGCTCCGGAAAAATTCGTCCAGAAATCGTAAACTCCTGTTTGGTTGCATCAATTTCGGCGATTTTCTCGTACCCAGGAATCGTTTGGGCAATTAGCTGACGGATATACTTTGTGTCTTGAAGTTTACGCCAGTTGATCGGTGTTTCACCATGAATCCGAGCGGCAATTTCTGTTAAAAATTGCACCTCAGAGATTAAATCAGCATCTTTAAGGTGCGTTTCACCTTCATCATTCAAGCGCACAAAATTATTGCCTGACTCTGTAGTTGTCTTGTGGGGATTCTCAAACCGCGCAAAGACAGGAATAATGATCGTGTTTTGCTTCGCCAAACCGTGAAAGTGTCCTAAATTGGGCTTGGTGGCAAGGTAGATAATTGTTTCGATGTTAGATAGCGCTGCTTTTGCCTGTGTGGAGTCAGGGTTAGCAGCGTACAAGTTACCGCCTAAGCAAATCAGGGTGTCTACTTTGCCTGCGTCTGCGGCTTCAATGAGGGCGCGGGTGTCGTAGCCAGGAACACGATTAAGCGATCGCCCCAACAGCTTTTCTAGAGCTGCCTGAATTTCTTTTTTTAAGTGGACTGTCACGCCCATCGAACCAAAACCCTGGACATTCGAGTGTCCGCGCAAGGGCATCGTTCCCGCACCTTCCTTTCCAGCGTTGCCTGTGAGTAAAGCAGTATTAGCAATACTAAATACGTTGTCTACACTATTTTCCTGCTGGGTAATGCCCATTGCCCAAGCAAAAACTACTGCTTTAGATGTGCCGATGATCGCTGCGGCTGCCTCAATTTCTGCTTTTGAAACTCCGCAGGTACTCGTAATATTTTCCCAAGGAGTTTTTTGCGCGTAGTCAACAACTTCTTGCCAATTCTCTGTATGGTTTTTTAGGTACTCTGTCTGGAGCATTCCTTGCTCAATTAAAGACTTTTGTATCCCCACGAATAGAGCGACATCGCTGCCTGGAATTAGCTGTAGATAAAGGGAAGCAATTTCCGAACCAGTAATTAGAGATTTAACTGGAAAGGCAGGAGAGCCAAATTTGACTAATCCAATCTCAACAACTGGGTTGATTACAATAATCTTGCCGTTTCTCTGCCGCAATTTAATTAATTCATTCATGAAGCGCGGGTGGTTGTAAGATGGGTTAGAACCACTTAACACCACGCAATCAGCTTTTTTGAGGCTTTCCAGACTTACCATAGAGGTGCTTGTACCAAACACCTGCTTGAGTCCAACTGTGGAGGGAGCATGACATAAATCTGAGCAATCTGCTAAGTTATTAGAACCCATTGCCCGCATCATTAGTTGCAGTAGGTAAGCCGCCTCATTAGAAGATCGCCCAGAACTGTAGGAGGCTACTCGTTGAGCTGGTTTGGCAAAGGCAGATGTAGCGATCGCATAAATTTCGTCCCAAGAAATTCGTTCGTAGTTTGTTTTACCTGCTCGTAGAATCATCGGGAAGTTGAGCCGCCCCAGACGATCTGCTTCATAGGAAGTTAGCTGTTGGAGTTCCTTAATGCTACGTGCAGAAACATGGTTAGGTACTGGCGGTTGAATTTCCGAGCTAATAGACTCAACACTCTTCATGCAGCGTTGCAGCTTTTCGCCTGCTTCATTGGTGAATCCACCTTTTTGCCCACCTGTTCCCCAAGCGCAAGACAAACAAGCGCTTTTATGTAGCAAGGTTTTCCATAACTGAGGACTTTCTGGTGATAAGGTATGTTCTGCCCAATACTGAATAATCGACAAACCACCGCCCATATCTGGTGCATTGTGATTCTTATCGTCAAAGGCGGGTTGAGTATCTGTTGTCTCTGCATCCATGCCGCTAACCTCCTACATAAAAGAGTCGCTCGACGAATCAAGCGGCAGTCAATGTCTTTTCCTAACTTAACTCGTTTCTAAACAATGTGAAGTTAATGCTTTAAAATTAGTAACTCAGCAAATGAATAACTGTTTAGCTTGCTGATTAAATCATTGAATATCGTGGGGCATAACCTAAGACAAACAAAGGTTATATAGCAGTCCTAAATGATTTATAAAATTTTCTCCTTCTTTCTTGGTGCTCTTGGTGACTAAACGCTACGCTACACTTCGTGAAGGCGGTAGCCTGCGGCAAGCCGCTCCGCGTCTACGTTTAAAAAAATATTTTTCACAACTCAGGTAGGATTGCTATAGAAAGTTTAATAAATTAGCCAAAAAATATAGGCTTACTGTTAACAACAAAGCCTATGATTTAAAACTGATATTACTATTAAATTTGTACCCATCTAAGAATTCAAAATGGATATATACTGATAACTGTAAATTTACTCGTTAATTGAGTAATCATTAGTCACTAGCATCCTGCTTAAGAGTGGGATTTAACTAATGACTAATAAGTTATAATTCTTACCGCAGTGCTGATGATTGGTTAACTCAGTAGAGGCATCTTAATCAGCAACAGAGATTACAAGTTTCAATTCAGCCTAGCTTCTAGCCTTGCTGTCCTCCCTCCAAAGCAGAGTTAGAAGCACTCAAAACTGACTGCCCATTCAAAGACAGCATTACCCG
>ERZ501023.136-NODE-136-length-16410-cov-6.831550_pt1 | contig 16410 bp, 14 predicted proteins | sample MGYA00248839_ERZ501023 | MGnify/ENA primary metagenome ERZ501023 (study PRJEB25958, sample SAMN03398596) | human skin metagenome | study: EMG produced TPA metagenomics assembly of the Human Skin Microbiome Metagenome (human skin metagenome) data set.
CAAATTTGGAGATGTACCTGTGCCTCAATAATTCATACTACTATTCAGCAACGCCCGTAGAATTATAACGATGAGAAACTTAGCTACCCCCTCTCCTAACATTACAGTGGTTAGTAGCGAATTATCCGCGCCAGCATAAACATCACAAATGATGCCACCCATGCACCCACAACAATGCTCAAGATACCCGCATCAAAACTGTTAGTTGCAGCCACAATTGACCCTGGAATCAAAGAGCCACCAACCCCCCCAAATAAGATACATAAACCGTTATAAAATCCCGTCCCCGTTCCCACGCGATCGCTAGGTAAAATGTGTTGAACAATGGCATATTCTTGAGCGCTATAAGCACTCTGACAGAACACTGCGATCGCAAAACAAAGCACCACAAGGTTTAACGAGTTTGTTGTGGAGGCAAAATAGACCATCACCCCGGCAATCAGAAAACCAATTCCTGCTAATTGCGTCCTCTGTTGCAGCTTGTCTCCTAAATAAGCCATCAGACCAATACCCACGATTCCCGTTGCAAAAACAAGGGCAAGCAACCATCCCAATTGTTCAAAATGAATGCCTTTTGCCCGATTGAAGTATATTGGCAACCAGTTCAGTAAACCAAAAGCACAAAAGGCATTGAGGCTACCGCCGACAACAGTGAGCCAGAACCGACGCTCTCGAAAATAGGAGTTCAGAGGTGTCGCTACATCATTTGTGATGACGACAGGATCTTGTGGACTTTCACGAGGTGGTTTGTCTGGCACTAAAAAGTAGACCAATGGCATCGAGAGCAACATACCACCAATTCCTAGAATGGCAAAGGTTAGTCGCCAATTTAAAACCTGGATTAACGGCACAATTATTAACGGTGCGATGACTGTGGATAGTAGAATGCCGCTTCCCCAAATTGCATTAGCACGCGATCGCTCACCTGGTAGAAACCACTGGCTGATAATCGCACTCAACATCGGAATATGAACGCCTTCCCCAAGCCCCAAGAGCAGACGTAAAACAATCAAAGCTGTAAAGGAATATCCCAAAAATGCACTCAAAATCGTAACTAGTGAGAATGCTCCAATTGCCACCATCACACTGCGTTTAGAACCGAAGCGTTCAGCAATAGGACTCAGCAGCATATTAGATAACGCATACGATACAAAGAAGGCGAACAACAATTCACCCTTAGAACCGACTTCGCGATCGCTCCAGCTAAAATCTTGAGCCAGACGTGGGAGTGCCAGAGATAGATTATTCCGGTCTAAATAATTAATTAAGACAGTGATCGCAAGTACAATCGGAATTCGCCATCGATCTCGGTTAGGGCGTGTAGGGGTTGGCATCCAAAACACTTTTTATCTGTAAAACACACATTGGTCACTTAATATCCATCATCGACTGAGAAACGGCTTACTGAAATGGATAGGACGGATCGCACTCGTAATAATACAGCACTTTCAGACGTAATTAAATGTATCAATGAGAACGGTTAGAGGAATTCGGAGCTTCTTCGTCCGAAGAAGCTGAAGTTGTTCGCAAGAGTTAGCTTCATTAATTTTTTTTGAGAAATCCCTGCATAAAGACTTGTAGAAATACCGATAGAACAAATAGGAGAGCATTGTTGGATTTTAACTTGTACGCACATACTGTTCCACAAGACCTAATTAGCTCCTTGCCTTAGGTTAGCGTATACCCCCCTGACGCAGGAGAACAAGTACCGCTACCAATTACACACTTACCAGAAAAATCAAGGAGGGAGACCAAAATGGCTTACAAATTCGTTGGTTACTTTGGCAACTGGGCATAATACCGCCAAGCCGGAGGGAAGTTCTTACTCGACCAAATTGACCCTTCACTATTTACACACATCAACTTTGCCTTTGGGATATTCGGCTTTGTTAGTTGAAGTGTCGATTCATCACCAACACGAACCAGAGATCAACGCTATACACATGACTACACAGTTTAACCACTAAAACGGAACCATCAGAAAGTCCAATATCCGGCGACATAGAATTTAAAGCAGAAAAACCTCAACCTCCTTATATCTGAATTGCACCTTACTTTTTCCTATTTTTCAATAATCCCCTTCAAGGTAGGAGCTCAAGGGCGGGAAGTTGTGTAGGTATTGTCAAGTTAACTCACAACGGACTTCCTTAATTCATAATCTGACACTTCCAAACAAAAAAATTAGGTAGCAAAGTTAGCTGTAGCTTAGTCAGCAAGCAAAAAAATCACCACGATAGCTCCGTTATGCTCAAAGAATTTAAAAGAGTAAATATTAGGAGATAGAATGATCAAGATTTTAGTAAGAGACGATAATCCTGAAACCGAAAATTTCTTAATGGAATGCTTGCAGACAGCAGGATTTGATATTATAAGCACAAAAAATGGTTTTGTTAATATTCAATTACCACATGATAAATTCTCTACTACTACCACCGAGGATAAAAAATCAAATACTCAAGAGTCCATATTTCCACCTGTTTCCCAACTACATGAGGTCTTTGAGTTCATTGAACTGAATTATCATCAAAATATAAAACTAAAAGAAGTAGCTCAAGCAGTTGGTTATTCCGCAGCTTACTTAACCGACTTAGTGCGGAGACTTACGGGGAAAACGGTCAATAATTGGATTATCGAGCGTCGGATAGTAGAAGCAAGTACCTTGCTTTTAGAAACTAACTACTCCATTGAAGAAATTGCTTTAAAGGTAGGCTATCAAAATATCAATCATTTCTACTGCCAGTTTCGCAATTACTATAAAGATACTCCCCGATTTTGGAGAGAATCACAGCGTTGTCAAGAACTTAAAAGCAAACATAAACCTAAATGAGATTGAAAAGTAGTTAGAATTAGCAAAATCTGGAATTTTTAGATAGAGCCTACAATTATGAGAAAACATAGCTTGCTAAACAAGTTTTGCCTTCTATGACTACGACGCTTGTTTAGCTTAACGTTATCATCGCATTGATAATTGATAGTGAAATTACCTCAATATCAAGTGCTAAAAAAAGTAGGCTTCTAAACTTGTGAATTATTGTAGCAGTGAGTAATTGTTTCGGCAGTTGCTCACTGCTAATTTTTTATAAAAATCTTTAAATTTAGCATTTTTTAAATAAATAAGCTACAGCTTATATGTAATAAATGAATATTCCTAGCTAAAAATATTTAACTACCGCCTTTGCTAATACCTAAAAATATTTACTTACTAATCTAATCATGTGGAAATACTATATATGTATGGAAAGGGAAAGAGCGCTAGCAAACAAGCTAAAAAATCTTTAAATATCTGAGAATCAAAGACTAGTTCAATGATTATTCACGAGAAGACTTTCCAGTACCGAAACTTTCTAAAGAACAAAAATTCGTTCGATAGGAAATGACATTTCATGATGTCGAACCCAAGATTAACCTGCAAAAAACTAACCCAAAAAAGGCAACAATCATGGCAAGAACTACAACAGCAAGATACACAATAGAAGCAGAAGAAGCGCTAGAAGCAGACCTAGAACAATTTACGGAAGCAGATGCTGAGAACTTAGAATTTACGCCAGAAGACTTAGAAGAACTCGAAGCGGAATCAATAGAAAACATCAACTTGGAAGATGTCAACCCTGAGAGTATCGCCGAATCCCTAGAAATTTCGATGGAAGGAGAGGAAGCAGAAGCATACGGTGGCTATACCCGCCCTAGCGCTGGTAGAACCGTGAACAAGCGGTTGCTCAAAACCTTCACAAGTTTGGTCAAGAAATTGATCAAGAAAATTATGAGCAATCCGAGAACTCGTACCAGGCTGCAAGCTGCCACTCGTAAAGGACCAACTGCGGTTGCCAAACTACTAACGCCCAGAGTGGCGCAGATGTTGCCTAGCTATTTCCGCTGGATGGCTCCGATCTACGTGCCTCGCGTGACTCGTGCTTTATCTGGTCCGATTCGCCAACAGGTTGGTGTCAAAGCAGAGGAAGTTGAAGAAGCACCAGAGTGGGATAGTACTGGCATCTTTTAAGGCGGAGGACGAAAGATAAAAAGGGTAGCCAAGATACCAGAACACTTAAGGGTGTAGTTAAACTTGGCACCCTTGGCACTACTTTACCTCAGCACCCTCTCTTGAAGAGGAAATAGCAACCTTCTCTCAATCTGGGTAACTGGCGCTAGAAACCTTATAGTACAGTTGCCCAGATTGAGGCTGATTATCACTAGAGCTTCTGTTTAACCAGGAATAACATTTCATGGTGTCAAACCCAAGATTAACCTGCATAAAACTAATCCAAAAAAGGCAACTATCATGGCAAGAACTACAACAGCAAGATACACAATAGAAGCAGAAGAAGCGCTAGAAGCAGATCTAGAACAATTTACGGAAGCAGATGCCGAGAACTTAGAATTTACGCCAGAAGACTTGGAAGAACTCGAAGCTGAATCAACAGAAAACATCAACTTGGAAGATGTCAGCCCTGAGAGCGTAGCCGAAGCGCTAGAGGGTTTGATGGAGGCACAGGCAGCAACTGGCTCTGGAAATGGTTATACTTCCACCAGTCCTAGTAGATCTGCGCAAAAGGAGTTGCTGAAGGTCTTCACAGGCATGGTCAAGCAATTGGTGCAGAAAATCATGAGCAACCCGAAAACTCGTACCAAACTGCAAGTTGCGGTGCGCAAAGGACCAACTGCGGTTGCTCAACAGCTAACACCCATTGTCGCTAATGCGTTGCCTAGCTATCTGCGCTGGATGGCTCCTATGTACATCCCTGCGGTAACTCTTGTCCTGTTCGACCCGATTCGCCAGAAGGCTGGAGTTAAACCAGAGGAAGTTGAAGAAGCGCCTGAGTTTTTTGGGTTGCTTTTCAGACTCATAAAACCCATATTGAAACCCATAGCTAAGAAGGCCGCTAAGAAGGTCGCTAAGAAAGCCGCTCCGAAGATCGCCCAGGTCGGTGTGAGGGTCGCTGATAAGGTCGCTCAGTACGGACAACAGAGGAGGTAATGGAAATGAGTAAAGTGTAACCTCTATGCTAGCCCTCGCCTTAGTGGAAGCAAGTTGGTTGTCCCTTAAACAGGCGAGGGTTGACGACAGACTGCATTGCCTCTACGCCCTCCAATTCCTCTGTCAATCTAGGAAGTTAGGGCTGCGATCTAATTTTTCTTGCATTACTACAGGAGCTAAAGCCTGATGATTTCAGAAGATGATTTCCACCTACTCGGCGAGCAACTCGATCGCGCTTCTAGCGAAGTCCGCAACCAGTGGGGAGCCGAGATTGATGACAAACTTGAAAATCTCTTAGAGTATCAAATCCTAGCTGAAGAAAGCGGTTTTGAGTCTACTGAAAGCCAAAAAGTGATTGTTCATTACAAACCAACTAAGTCGTTCGATAATTTCCTCAATGAGTTTGAGGAGTTGGAAGAATCATATGAGAAACGCGGAGAAGAATTTGAATGCCAAGAGTTCGACGAATTTGAAAGCATAGCAAATGAAGCGATCGCGTCACTCTTGGAAGAGTTGCCAAACGCAGAGACTGGGGAACATTTAAGATTGGGAAATGCTGTCGTTGCCAACCTCATCCCTGCCCAGATTAAACAAATTGCTAGTCGCAGCGATGTAGAACAAATCGAATTAGATAAGCCATTGCAGTTGGAACTTGACCAGAGCGCTATTAGCGTGGGTGTGGTTAATGCCAGAACCAAAGGACTGGCTGGTACGGGCAAAGGCGTAATCATTGCTGTTTTGGATGGAGAGGTTGATATTAACCATCCTGACCTCAAGGGTCGTGTGGTTCACAAGCGGAACTACACCAACGAAGCGTGGGGTAATCCTCATTCGCATGGAACTCATGTAGCGGGTATCATCGCTGGTAATGGCTCCAAGTATAAAGGCATGGCACCGGGGGCAATAATCTGGAGCTATAAGATTTTCCCCACTAACCCTCAAGAAGAATCCACCGGCTCGAAAGGTGCTGATGCGATTGAGGATGTCGTCAAGGATATGCAGCAAGAAAAGCGATTGCGAATTGCCAACTGTAGTTGGGGAGTATCCAGCCCCACGCTGGATGGTAACAGCGCCGTCTCCGAAACCGCTGAACGAGCCACGAGACTTGGCTTAGTGTTAGTAAAAAGCGCGGGCAACGAAGGCACCAAAAGACCTGGACCTGGAAGCATTACCCTACCGGCAGATGCCAGAGGCGATGTGATTGTCGTTGGAGCCTCTAGCCGTGATAGTACGAGAGTCATGCCTTTTAGCAGCCGAGGTCCAACGAGCGACGAGCGACCCAAGCCGGACATCTTGGCACCTGGTGAGGCGATTATGTCTGCCAAGCTTGGTGGCGGCTACGTTAGGCAGTCGGGTACCAGTATGGCATCTCCCCATATTGCCGGAATAGCTGCCTTGATTTTGGAGCGTTATCCTAAGCTGCAACCTTGGCAGGTCAAGAAAATTCTCATGCAATCTGCCAAGAAACTCGATGCTGAATTCGATGAAAATGACCAGGGGGTAGGATTGGTGGATGCTGCCAAAGCGCTACTGCTTGCAGGAGAACCGATCGCCAATGCGGAGCAGGTGGTAACGCCTAGACCAACGGTTAACAAATGGAAACTGCTGGAGCAGGTCAACATTCCCTTGCGAAATATAGGATATGAAACAATGCAAGGAGTGAAAGCGAGTTTAGTAGCACCTAAAGATATTAAAGTCACAAGTGCCGAACGAGACTATGGCACTTTGCGACCCGGTGCAGAAATAACCCGCAACTTTGCAATTGAAGTGCCTTCAAACCTCAAGTCGCCTCAATACAAGCTGACTTTAAACGTTAATTTCACTACGCCCAAGGGCAAGCAGACTCGCTCCTACAAGCTAACGCATAAAGTTCCCATCCTTCAGCGCTAGAACTTGGTGTCAGTAGCAGGAAAAGTTTGCCAGGAGGTTGACAAATTCAAAATGAACATTGATTTTACAACTATTGCACGTGGTACTGATAGTAATTATCAAAGCGCTAGTCAAATGGTGATTGACAACTCAGAGCGCTGGAGCAATTGTTGGCAACTGCACACTTATGATACCGAGCCACTACCACCTGTTCCTCAAGTAGATTTTAGCCGCTACAGTGTAGTTGCCGTTTTTGCTGGCGAAAAGCCGACTAGCGGTTACTCCGTTGAGATCCTCAGAGTCGAAACTAATGGCTCCCAAACTAAGGAGCGATCAGCCGCAATTACCGTGCGGTATCGCCAGCCGAAAGCTGGAGAGTTTGTGACCGAGGCGCTTACCTATCCGTATCACATAATTAGGATTGCCAAAATAGATGGCAACAAGGTCGTCTTTCAACACATTTAACCAAGCGTGTCGTTGGTTCACCCTCAGCTGAACTCAATTCAATCAACATCAAAAATAGGAGAAAATTATGAGAGTACAGAGAGTAAAAGTCGAACAAGTAGAGATGTTTTCCGAAGCGGAACTGGAGAGCCTAGAGTTCACACCAGAAGAATTAGAAGCCATTGAGCAAGAGCGAGTTCCTGATTTAGACAGTATATCTTTTGAGGATATTGCTGAAGATTTGGAAGCGATCCTTGAAGCCACACCTCCTCCTGGTTTACCTAGCAATTTCTTTCGTTTACCTCCTGAGCTTGCGTGGAATGTCTTCGCTCGTCTATCTTTTACAGACCGAAACCGTCTTAAGCTGACAAGCCGGCAAATGAAAGCCTTGGTGGATGCTTTTGAAGCACACCAATATAACGCATTCGTCCATAGTATCATGAATTTTTCACGGTCACCGTCGCCGTCGTCACCGAGGTCGTCGCCGAGGTCGTCACCGAGGTCGTCGCCGAGGTCGTCACCGAGGTCGTCACCGAGGTCGTTGCTAAAGCCGTTGCTAAAGCGGTTGCTAAAGCGGCGTTAGTGGCTTTAGCGGCTCTGGAAGCAGTAGCGGCCGCAGTCGGAGAACCCGCGAAAACCGATTGAGCAACAGCACCGATAGCAACGACCGGGTGAATCAAATTGATTCACCCTCTTGAGATCAAATCTGCTGATGTGACTTCAAAGATTTGGCTGAAACTGTTGCACAAAACACAACTCGTAGGAGTCGCCTCAATACAAGCTCATTTTAAAGCTCAATTTCACTACGCCAACTGGCAAGAAGAAAACTTACTCCTACAAACTAATGCATGATGTTCCTGCTCTCCAGCGCTAGAACTTTGTGTCAGCAGAATAAAAACTAAATAAGGAGATTCAAATTCAAAATGAACATTGGTTTCACAACTATTGCGCGGGGTATTGATAGTGGCTATCAAAGCGCCAGTAAAACGGTGATTGATAACTCAGAGCAATGGATTAGTTTATGGCAACTGCACACCTACAATGCCGAGCCACCGCCACCCGTTCCGCAAGTTGATTTCATCCGCTACAGCGTAGTCGCTATCTTTGCTGGAGAGCAGCCGACTAGCGGCTACTCGGTTGAGATTTTGAGTGTCGAGAACGGTGGCTCTCAAACTAAGGAGCAAGGAGCGATCGCAATTACCCTTCAGTATTGCCAGCCCAAAGCTGGAGAGTTTGTTACAGAGGCGCTTACCTATCCGTATCACATGATTCGGATTCCCAAACTTGATGTGAGCAAGGTCGTCTTTAAACACATTTAACCCAGCGCGTCCTTCACTCACGTCACTGGAGAGCGATTCAATACACATCCACAACAAAGGAAAAAATCATCAGCACACAGAAAGTTCAAATCACCCAAACGGCAGGGTGAAACAAATTATTTTACTGTGTCGATCGTAAATATGAATTATTTACACATAGTTAGCATTCAATTTATTAATCTGAGCAAAGATGCTTGACTGCCTTAGAATTACAACCCATAGCAACTTTGTAGAAAAGACCCAACCAGTGGTGGTAAAAATTAGGGCAATCAAGCTAAGGTCAGAAGCCGCATGACTTTAGCTGACGATGGGCAAGATCAACTTCTACAACTGAAGCGTTAAATACCGATAGTTGTGCCGAATTAGAACCCCTAGATAGGTCTATTGAACTTAATTTTGTTCCAAGCGTTTGAAGGTATAGCTATAAGGATGTTCTACTGCCCCACCAGCAATAATAAATCGCTCCGAGCCGTTTTCCCATCTCGCTGTTGCATCAACTACTCTAGAAGGAGTGACTTGGGACGAGCCTGGAGAAGGAGTAAGAACGATGTGAAATGTATTGCCGCGATGGTTACCACTAATCTGAGCAAATCGCAAGCCATCATCCGATGCGAAACTACCGAACAAGTCACCCGCCGGATTAATATACATTTGAACCTGACCATTTCCGCCAACAAAGCGGTATCTTCCAACCCAAGTTCCTTGAAACGAAAGCAGAGATTTCTTTGAGGATTGAGGCGCTGATTGCTGCGCCGTTAGGAATGACTGTTGATGTTGCAAAGTTGCATATAACCCCAACACTAACAGTCCAGCAAACAGAATTTTCGAGCTTAATATCTTCATGGCTGAGAATCTCCGCTTTAAAATTTCTGATGTTCTATCTTTGTACTTACCCTACTGAGGGTGGGCTAGGTAGGTTACTGTATAGTTCGTGCGATAACCAACAATTGTTCTCTTAAAACTACAAGTAAATGTAATAGACCTTGCCTAGAAAACGTCTCCTCTTCTGGGCGACGATTGCACCTGATGCAGTTTAAGCAACACTTAAAGGTTGATAGTGATAAAGCCATGCTTGAAATTCATCCTGACTTATTTGAGAATTAATCATTTCGCTCAGTGTTTTTTCACTATCAGATTGGTAGGAGCGATAACCTACAGTTGCACTCCGCTCATAAATGACTGCTGTACGAGGAATACGACTGTTTTCATAAGCCTTGAGCGCCGCTTCTATATTGGATGCAGTAGCAAGGCACGTTGCTAATTCGTAAGCATCCTCAAATGCCATGTTTGCCCCCTGCCCTAGAGATGGCACAACCGGATGAGCTGCATCTCCTAAGAGGGTAACTCTGCCTTCACTCCAACGTTTTAAGGGAGGGCGATCGCAAATAGGTCGCTCCACAATCTTATTAGCAGGTGTTGCTTTAATGAGCGCGCCTACAGGTTCCGCCCAATCTGCAAATCTTTCTAAAACCCGAGTCTTGGGAGTTTTAGCCCACTGATGAACAAAATCATCTATTGATAAAGCACTAGCACTCCAAAATGTGTAGCCTTCACCAACATCGACTATTAAAAAGTTTTTGCCATCAGCTGCTGTGAATAAGGTAGATGTGTTTGGAGAGAGTTGTTCGTGTTCAAATTGGACAATAGCACGCCAAGAGACGCGATCTGCATAGTTGGGAAAACCATCACCGATCAGAGTCTGCCTGACACTGGAGTTAATGCCATCTGCCCCAATCAGTAGGTCTGTATCAACGGTTTTTCCACCTGGGAAAAAGAGCCTCACACTGTTGTTTAATTGCTTAAACCCGACACAGTAATGCTGGAGATGAATGACATCCGGCGGTAGGGCTGATGCGAGGATTGCTTGCAGACGTGACCAGCGAATATTTAACATTGGTTGCCCATATTGCTGCATGACCGTGATCGGTGTGGAGGCGATCGCTTCTCCGGTACTTCGCTTCAGGGTAAACTTGTTCATGGGACTACCCGCCTGTTTCAACAACTCAACGATCCCTGGCTGGATGGCATCAAGGCTATTCAAACCGTTTGGGGTCAAAGTTAGACCTGCACCAATGGAGCGTAAAGCTTCTGCTCGCTCGTAGACTTGGACGTTAAATGAGTGTTTGAGCAAAGCGATCGCTGTTGCTAACCCCCCAATGCCACCGCCAACAATTGAAATATTTAAAGGTTCTATCATGCTGCTAGCTTCCAGACTTAGATAACAAGAGTGAGGCGATTATTGGATTCAAAGGTGACGAGTAAGTTGATCAATTGCTGCCCAATTAGCATCAGCTTTCGATTGTGGCGGCTCAAATTCTTTTAGCCTTGCACAATCCACTTGTTCGTTAATTTCTGCAAGGAACTGTGCAATCACGGCATTTGGATCTTTGCTAAGAGTAATCGTATTGCTAAGGGCGATCGCAAAAATCTGATTTTGCTCAATATAAGGCTTCAAGTCCTTAATGTTACTCGGTTTGAAACCTCCGATTGCAATCACTTGAGTAGATGAATTTTTCAGTTGCTGACACACTTTTTCAATCAGCGCAGTTGAAGTCTTTGCCGTCGATGGTTCACTCCATCCTGTGTGACAACTGATTAAGCTAGCTCCTAAATCTGCTAGTTCTTGCGCTCTTTTCACTTTCCAGTGGTCATCATGGCAAGGCATCAAATCGAAGGCAACTCGTTTCTGCTCAGTGTTCGCGCTCTTAATCGCTTCTTGAATTACTTCATCTGGAACAGTTGCCATCACTGTCACTAAATCTGTTCCAGTATAATACGAGCGCCAGTAAGATCGCCCTTCTGCACCATAGGGAACGTCATACTCTATAAAGTCCGCAACAAGCGTTTGATCATTGTCTAGCCGTTGGCGAAATTCCGAAATGATCGGAACTCCCTTTAAAGTTGCTTGCAGCAGTGTCAGTCTACCAATTTCATGAATAATATCGTGGTTTGGATACTGCTCCAAGATTGTGTCTAACATTGATAGACACTCTGAAGTAGAAGTGTGGTCGTAGGTAATCCATAAATAGGGTTTCATTATTTTTCTCCAATTGCTTGAGATTCAATCACCATGAAACTCATATACGTGCAATTCCAAATTATTATGCAGTGTTCAAAAAGTTTGGAGGTTGTAGCAATTGCGGCAAGACTACAGAAAACTGCGTTCAAGCAATAGTAGTGTGAGTTGTTAGAAAAAGATGTATGTTGCGAGTAATAAACTTTCAACTTCTCACAACAGTCGCTGCCGCTAGTTCAATAGAGACGGTAAATTGATGGGTGGCAACTTATTCGCATTTATGCCGATTAAATGCGCTCCTAACACTACCCGCACTTACTAAAAAATAGTTTTAGGCTGGAGATATCAATCTGTCCTACTATAGCAGTCCTAAATGATTCGTAAAACCCTCTCTTTCTTCCTTCCTTGGCGCTTTTGGCGGCTAAACGCTGCGCTACACTCCGTGAAGGCGGTTCGTTAAAGAATAACTTTCACAACTCAGATGGGATTGCTATATCTCTTTTTTGAGGGATTGAGCGGACTCGTAGAACACACTTTGATAATGCAGAAGTTTCATAGCTTTTACCTGTTAAAAGTCTACTTTGTTGAATGATTCATTTAACTTTTGCGGTTTTAACTGCAAATTGCAGTACCTTACAGATATATCAATAAAAACCGTTAAAGAAGTTCGGAACTTCTTCGGGTAAAGAGTCTAAAGTTGTTCGCTTTCTTTTCGCTTTATGACTACGATTAGTTGCTGAGGATGAGACAGAACTTGCACCTGCAATTCTCACTCACATTTGATGTAGGTTCACCCGAAACGGAACTGGATTTAGTAAAGGCGATGTTGTTTATGCTACAGGAACATTGGGGTTAGGAGCATAGGCTATAACAACGTTTTTAGCTCTTGGACGGCTCGTTCGGCTGACTCTAAAGCTGCCTCCATTCCCGCCGAAGCAACAGCAGTATGTTCCCCAGCAAAGTGAATACGGTGCCAAGGTCGAGCCATTTCATCTGTCCATTGTTTAATCTGACCAGGAGCAAAATGGGAATAAGCACCTAGAGAGAATGGATCGCTGCCCCAAGTGATGACGCGGTTAATATCTATCTCTGCTATGCTTGGACGTATCTGCTGTAGTTGTGCCTTTACAGTTTGCTGAACTTCTTTTTGAGAACGAGCCAGTTTATCAGCATGATCACCATTCGCCCAGGCTACGAATCCTTGTACTCTTCCTATTTCATCCTTAACAGGAAAAATTTGTTCTAGAAGAGAATCAGTCCACATCTCTAACGGATAACCATCGTCTTCCCAGGAACCTTGAACTGAGAAGTAAACTTGGGTGATTTTAGTATAAGGTAGTTCCTCTACAGCTTCCTTTTGGTTGCCTTGAAGCGGTGGCTCAATCTTAATCTGACGCAACACAGAAAATGGCAGGGTGAGGAGCGCATAATCAGCGTCATAGGTAGAGCCGTCTGCACAATGTACGGTGACTTTTGTCGCACCACTCTTGACTTCTTCTACAACCTTATGCAACTGAACGGGAGATGATAAAGCAGCAGCTAGTTTCTCCGGTAATCGGCTATTTCCACCTGCAACTTGTAGTGGCTGAGAGCCACGAGTTTGAGCAAGGTAGTCGTTTCTCAACCCCCATAATGCAGAAGCTGTAGTGATACTGTTCATTGAAGGTGGAAAGATATCCATTAGTCGGAGTGCTTCCTCTGAGGCTCCTTGAGTTAGCAAAAAGTCTCTAAGAGAAATATCAAGATTCCTGTACCTGTGTGCTACCCAGTCGGTTGGCGTTTTGAGAGGATTATGCGGACGTAAATAATGTTTCATTAAAGCAGGGGGTAGAATCTGCTTTTCCGACTTGGCTAAATAATTAGCCTTAGAGGATGCCCATTGTTGCGATAAAACAGATTGACCATTGACATGAAGTAGCACTTCTGGCGAACGTTTGGGTTGAATTTCCAGAGGAACCTTGTAGCGATCGCCTAGCTGTAATAAACGGGAGTATTTCTCACTTAATACTTGAGCTCCGGCTTCTGGTTTTCCTGGTAAATCGTCTAAAGTCTGAACTCGCCCACCAACGCGATCGCGCCCTTCCAATAGAGTGACCATTACTCCAGCTCTTTCTAGGAGTAATGCAGCATATAAGCCGGATAACCCTGCCCCCAATACTAAGACAGAGGGTTTTTTGGCAGTATTAGCCCTTAATTGAGTGTTTTGAAGGCTAAAGGACAAAGCGCCCAGACCCAGCCCCCAAAGAAATTCACGGCGCTTGAGTAATTTTGAGTACATCAATCTTGCCTGTAAGCTGTAACAAAGAAGATATGTCCGGTATCAGGAACACTTCGGTCTAGAAATTGATAAGTAAATCTGCCAAAAGAGGCACCTTCTTCTCCAGGTTGGATCACAGACGCTTGCCAACCATAGTTTGCCAAAAAGGACTCAGGGTGATCGCAACTTGACTGCCAATACTTAGCCCATTCGTCAGATCCGTTTAAGACAAGAGAGTTGATGACATCAGCTCCGAACCAACTCCCCGCGATCGCCAAAGTCTTGATCTTTGTTAGCAAATTGTGGACTTGAGTTGAGTTCAGGTAATAGAGAAATCCCTCTAACAACCAGATAGACGGTTCTGAAGATTGATAACCTTGTTCCAGCAGCAATTGCGACCAATCTGATTGAGTTAAATCAGCGCCAATTGAATGTCGAACACACTGAGGAGCAATCGCGGCTAAAACTGATTCTTTATAATCCAGCACATCGCTGTGAGCGATCTCATAAATATGGGTTCCTGCTTGCCAATTCAAGCGAAAAGCTCTTGTATCCAGACCTGCACCTAAAAGCACGACTTGCCGGATATTGTGATTCATTAAAAAATCGTCAAAAAATGAAGTCCGAACTGCAATAAACGGTTTACCCTGTTTTTCGTACTCTTCCACGCGAGGAATTGCGGCTTGAATTGTATCTGCACCTGCTAATTGTTCAGCAAAAAAATCGCTAAACAAAGCATCAGGTCTTTGGGTTTCGATCGCCCGAACAGCAGCCATTACTTTTGCGGTAAAACTGACTGTAATTGCTTTAGACATAATAATCTAGTCACGGTAGGAGAAAAGAACGTATTCACTAAGTTTTACATTTGATTCTGCTTCCATTTATAGCCTTCTGCAAAGCCGCGACGATAGTGAAGAAAAATACTAAGCAACCAATGTTGAAGCGGAGGCAGGTGCTTTAGTGAGCCATTCCTCCAACCCAAGCAGTAGAGCTTGTATAAAGAACCCATCCGTTGAATATGCATTACAATCCCATTACTTGTATCTGACTGCTTACTGTTGTTTGGTATATGTACTACTTCCAAACTAGTTGATCTTAGATTAGGCGAGTCTATCTCTCGGAGGTAGAAAGCACCGCGATAGCGCCGCACTTGCACCGACGGAGAAATGGTTTTAGGCTGGAGATGCTGCGATCGCTGAATTTGTCGTCCTACCATGTCTTCTTTGAGTGGAAGTTGAGTGTACTTGTAGAACATACCTCGGTAGCGAAGAATCATAACTTTCACCTGTTTTAGTTAAATCTGGCTTACTGAATGACTCATCCAACATGGCGTGTACTGCAAATTGCGTTGCTTTACAGATATATCAATGAAAACCGTTAGAGAAGTTCGGAACTTCTTCGGGTGAAGGCTCTAAAATTGTTCGCTTTCTTTTCGCTTCAGTACGGTGAATTATGCTTTGTATTGAATAACTGAAATTCCAGCATCAGTTTTACAATCTCCTTCTTTCGATTTTCCTACCTGGAGAAACGAAAGCAATCTGCGTATATTCATCAGTAAACTGAATTCGCTGCCAAATTTGAGCCATTTTGTCGCAAAATGAGTGGATTTGTCGGCGCTTAAACTGGAAAACACATCTCTTACAAACGGAACACTACCCAGGAAACTACACGAGCTATCTCTACATTCCCCTCACTTAAAAATATTTTTTAATATTAGAAAAACCAACGGTAATCGTGCTAATCTGCACTCTTCTAACTTTCGATTGCGCCCAATACCCGTAATGTTTCTTTTTGTGCGTCCGTTAATCCCGTAACGCCTAAGATATTCATTCCTTTACAAGGACGCTCAACATTCAACACTCTGAAACATTCACCTTCGCAGCTATCCCAGAGCCGAATCGTGCCATTCTCACTACTGCTGACTATCCAACGCCCCTCTGGATCAAACGCCACCGACCGAATCGGACTCCTATGCCCTTGCAAAGTAATGATATAGGTTCCTTGCTCAAGATCCCATTTGAGAGAGGAATCGAAACTACCACTAACGAGTAGCTTCTCTTGGGAATGAAAGTTAATGCTCACAACCGGGCGGGTGTGTCCCTGCAAAGTCTCAAGACATCGTCCAGTTTGTAGCTCCCATAACTTCACAGTACAGTCATCACTACTACTCGCAAGCCTCTGATCTGCGGGGTCAAACTGACAAACTTGGTGAATAAATTGTTCAGTGACATATGCCATGACCATAGGCTGCTGAGTATAACTGACAGCATTCAACTTAGTTAGATTCGGCTTAATAGTTTCAACCAAAGAACGCTGAACCAGGGACATCAAAGCATCCTGTAACTGAGCAACCGAAACCGCAGGCATAAGATCAGCTTGTAGTTGTGGGGCAGTTACAGGTTCTTGATTAATTGCTAGCCAGTACATCACCTGTGTTTCTAACGCACTCAAGCGGTCAAACTGCTGTTGGAGCAGACTGCGAATATCCTTAAACAACAGCGTCTCTTGCGCTAAAAACTCGGCAATATTA
>ERZ501023.137-NODE-137-length-16394-cov-6.523349_pt1 | contig 16394 bp, 11 predicted proteins | sample MGYA00248839_ERZ501023 | MGnify/ENA primary metagenome ERZ501023 (study PRJEB25958, sample SAMN03398596) | human skin metagenome | study: EMG produced TPA metagenomics assembly of the Human Skin Microbiome Metagenome (human skin metagenome) data set.
TTTTACGTAAGTAATATTTTTTTACTGAGAGTATTTTACATGACCATGTATTGGGTCAGAAATCATCTCTAGATGAAAAATTAGCTATGTTTAATTTATGTCTAATTTATGTTTAAAGTAGTTTGGCAATTTTGTAGGCGATCGCAGACTAAATTTTTGAATGAATTTCTGCTAGTTAGCGCTTGTAACTAGCAGATATAATCGAAGTTACAAGTTGCTAATTTGTCAAGTCGTATATCAAATTTTTAAAGACATAATTGCAGGAATTATGTCCAAAAAGTATATTTACAAACTGCATTTAAATAGTTTTTATTTTATAATTAGCAAAATATGACGAGTATAATTGCCGCTATCAAGTCAGTCATAAAATTAATTTAATTTCTCTGATGCAGTAAGACTCGACCAGCAAATTTTTTAGAGAAAAAGACATAATTGCAGCAGGTATGTCCACAAAAGAATTTTTCCTAAGTTGAATTTGCTAAATTTCATATAAGAATTAAGAGAAGGAACAGGCATTACAGCTTATTCCATCCAAAATTACTTTTCGAGGGATTTTAAATGTCTAATATTTCAATCTCTGACCTAAATCCTGCTGGTTCTGCTTTATTCTCTGGTTCTGAAGGCTTCATGGACACAATCAGAGATTTATCGGAAGATGAACTCAAGATTAGCGGTGGACACGGTAAGTACAAGAATAAGAGCAATAGCAAGAGCTACAGCAAGAACAAGAGCAAGAGCAAGAACAAGAACAAAAAGAACAAATACTACTACTAATTCTGCCATTATCAATAGCTGAGGTTATTACTTATAGCTGTTGATAAAAAGAACTCCTGAATGTAAATAGGGTTTTTACCATTGTGTAATATCAATGATAAAAACCCTTTTGTTATTACATTTAAATAGTCATTAGTCATTAGTTTTTTGGGTACATACCCTATCCTTAGTGGGTGATCACTTCCTACCTTGACTTATTCAAAGTCTATTCTTTGTGAGTGTAATTAACTAGTAGCTAAGGACTAAAACTTCCGAACTTGCACGTTGCATTTCGATTGAGTAAACATGATATGAGATTTATATTAAGTCGTGAGAATGTTTTTGAATATTTAATTGAACAAAAGCTTTGCTCAAAAGAGCAATACCCAGTTCAAATTAAACCAAAATTATGTAAAAACTTTAACTTGCTAGTAACTTTTCCTAATAATCGGCATCTTCTTGTCAAGCAAGAACCTGATGATGGCGAAGAAGATATTAGTGAAGGGTTTATAAATGAATGGCGAATTCAGGAGTTTTGCCAAAAGTTTCCGGATAGCTACATTCAACCGTTAGTATCTGAGGCGATTCATTTTGATTTGCAGCGTTCAATTATTGTCTTTAACTACCTTAATAACTATTGTGACTTAAGCGATTTCTATGCAAAAGAGCATATTTTTCCAACTGCGATCGCAGCAGCAATTGGCAGAAGTTTGGCAACAGTGCATCGTACTACTCTAGATAGTACAGAGTACAAAAACTTTTTTTTACCCAAAGGTGAAGAATCTACCCATATTCCTAACTTTCTTAGTAAGTTGGAACGTATTGAGCCGGAGATTTTTGCTGTAGTTTCTGCGGATAATCTCAAATTTTTTGAACTTTTTCAGCGTTATGATAGCCTTGCTCAGGCGATCGCTCAACTTAACACTGCGTTTGAACCCTGCTGTCTGATGCACAATGATTTAAAGTTGAACAATATCTTACTGCATAATCAGTGGCAGCAAGTTTCAGCATCATCAGGTAACATAGTGCGGCTAATTGATTGGGAAAGCTACACTTGGGGAGATCCTGCATATGATTTAGGCACAATTATCGCTAGTTATCTAAAAATTTGGCTTCAAAGTTTAGCGATCAGTACAGCTATCGATGTGGAATCAGCTTTACGCCTAGCTATAACTCCCCTCGAACAACTGCAACCTTCTATCGCTACTCTAACTAAAGCATATCTGGATAATTTTCCCGAAATTATTCAACGCCGTCCTGATTTTTTAAAATTAGTCGTGCAATTTAGTGGTTATGGCTTGATTGAAAAAATTAAGGCAAGAATTCAATATCAAGAACCGTTTGGCAATACAGGAATTTGTATGCTGCAAGTTGCCAAAACCTTAATATGTCAGCCGATGCAATCAATTCCTACAGTTTTTGGTACAACAGCAGATCAACTAAGTAGTTTTAGCTCTATTACCGCTTAAGTATTTTTAGTTCTAACTCCCAAAATGCAATTGCTAAATTCTATAGATAATCAACTGCTAAATGCTCTACAAGATATTGTTAGCAAAGTTCAAATTAAATCTGACTTTTGTATTACTCATCCTAATTACAAACCTCTAGAACTTCCAGCTGAGGCAGTAATTCGCTTTCAGCAACTACCTCTAGAACTTAAGAATAAGTATCTTAGCTTGCAACTGCGAAGTTTTCTCTATAGCATCTATTACAACGGTGTAAAAGCTACTTCTGATCAAGATTCAGATACATCACCGCAATTAGAGAACAATACAGTCATGGGTTTGAATCCAGAGTTTTATGATCGCTTGCATGAAAGTAATAGTGGAGAAGGTTACTTTGATCCCGGCTGGTGTGTAATTAGGCAAGAGAGTGACGGTAGTCTTGCTGTGCAGAAAAATAATTTGACTCTGCACATTGAGCGCGATTGCCATCTCCAATCATTAGAACAATCAGCTGCTGTAGGCGATAAAGTTGCAATTCGCACACCTCGTAATCGCGTTGAAGAAGACTTCTATATAGCAATTGGTAATGCAGGCTTGGTTAACTATATTAGTTCTAGCCAGAATTATGAGATTGTACATATATATTTTAATTTCACTCCGGAAGGTGCAGTTGCTATTATGAATAGTTTGACACAGCAACTCAATCAAAATAAGATTCCCTTTACTTTTAAGGTGCTTTATAATCCTGCTGATTACGGACGTTATGACTCAGGTTTTCTTTACTTTGAGCGCCGTGATTATCAAGTAGTTCACAATATCATTCAAAGTGTTTATCCAGAAAATAAACTTTATTTTAAACCTGAAATACCTCTATTTACAAAGTTACTTGCACCAGGACTAGCTTTAGTAGAAGCACCAAATTTTATTAATGAAGATTTTGGGAGCAGCCGCTTTCAAATTGTTGCTAACGGTTTACTGAAAGCACGGCGCAAAGGAAATGAATCTCCAGACTCGCGGCTAAAATCTATCATCAATCAATTCTCTATACTTGGAATTGATTTAAAATATCCTTACTTAAATCCCAACTCTAAAGATATTTCCAGGCAATTAACTTATTAAAACCCCTGATTGCTAGCAGTGCTATAAATTTAAATTACAAATTTATATTGATTAATAGTTGTTAAGATTGAATTGTTTGCATAGAAGTATTTAATAAACTAGTAGCGTGTCAATGATTAGGTGAGGGGTAAAGTCGCTTTAATTCGTCCTCCCCCTGGTCGCCGTTTCAATGCAGCGTGCAATCCCTGTTCGACACATCGCCGGCGCGTTCGTTCCACAGTGGTCGTGCTAACATCTAACGCTGCTGCAATCTCTTCATCGAGCCAACTGCCAGCCCTTGATTGCGGTCTGCTTTCAGCAGGATGCGAGCGCGAATCATTTGGTCGGCGACGCCTCGGCCGGTCGTCGTGAACTGTTCCAGTTCTGCCCGTTCTTCCGCAGTGAGGCTATCGATATATTTTTTTACCATTGCAACGATGAGAACTCAGTTGCTCATCATCCTATCTCTCTTCTCATTTATTGATTGACGTAGCACTAGTTTCACTCTAGCTAACAGACATTATAAGACTATTTACGGAGCGGAAGTTTTGGTTGCGGCTGATCAACTGAATCAGTTGATAGCGATTCTCCTTCAGACACTTTTTGTGAATGCACTCCATTCTCTACAACAATTGTTCGAGCCTTCTTCCTAAATCCATGCTGCATCAATTTCACAATCGAGCGCTGTAAGTTGTCTATATAAGTGAAAAGCACTGGCACAACTACTAACGTTAGCAGTGTAGAAGTTGTAAAACCGCCCATGATTGCAATTCCCATCGGGCTACGCACTTCTGCTCCCGCTCCAATACCCAGCGCTAATGGTAGAGTTCCGGCAACCGTAGCTAAGGAAGTCATTAAAATTGGTCGCAGGCGCGATGTACCAGCCGCTATTACCGCTTGATACTGCGGCTTGCCTTCTTCCTGGTTGATGATTGTATAGTCCACTAAGAGAATAGAGTTTTTGGTCACAATTCCTAGCAACAGCACAATCCCAATTAAGGCATATAATCCTAGTGCTTTTTGGGCAATCATCAAGCCTAGTAGTGCGCCTCCCAAAGATAGTGGTAACGCCACCATAATCGTTAAAGGATGCAGAAAGTTGTTATATAGCAGCACTAGGATGGCATAGATACACATTATCGCTAAAGCTAAAGCACTACCAAAGCGACCAAAAATCTCATTCATAACTTCAGCATCCCCGGCGGGTTGCTGCACGACTCCGGCTGGTAGCGGATTTAGTGCAGGTAATTTATTAACAGCTTGAATAGCATCTCCCAAAGCAACACCTTGTAAGTTTGCTTCTATCGACACTTGACGGGCGCGGTCATAGCGATTAATTTGCGCTGGTCCACTGCCAAAGCGAATATCTGCTACAGCTACTAGGGGAACAAGGGTATTATCTTTACCTGGAACTTGCAGATTTCTAATTGTGTTGATATCCTGCCGCTCTCGAGGGTTAATTTGCACCCGAATCGGAATTTGGCGGTCAGGGAGATTAAACTTAGCAAGATTCGCTTCGTTATCTCCAATTGTCGCCAAAGATGCAGTTCGAGCGATCGCGCTTACGGTTACTCCTAAATCTGCTGCCCGCGCTGGGTCGGGAATTATCAATATTTCTGGCTTAACTAGACTAGCTGTAGAATTTACTTCTACTAACCCAGGAACGGTTCTCATCTGCTTTTCTAAGTCATTAGCAGCTTGATTTAAAGCTGTAAAATTTTCTTCACTCTTAAGAACAATCGATACATCCTTTTCACTGCCAGCTGCTCCTTGACCTTGGAAACTAATGCGCGCGCCCGGTATTAGAGGAAATTGAGAACGTAGCTGCTTTTCAAACTCAGCTTGGGAAACGCGGTCTTCTTTAGGCTTCAATTTGACGCTGAGGGTTGCTGTATTAACTTCTTGCGTTGCCAATACAGAGTCAACTGCTGGACTTTGGCGAATCAATGCTGTTGCTTGTTGCGCGACTTTAGTTGTGTCTTCTAGGGTAGAACCAGGTGGTAGTTCAACTGCAACTGTAGAAATACCAAGGTCGCCATTATCAATAAATCCCTTGGGAATTAGAGGAACTAACATCAAACTACCAATGAAGAAAGCGATCGCGATTGAGATAGTCGTCATCCGATGCTTTAACGACCACTTCAGTAGTTGACGATAAGGTTGAAATCGCTTTCGAGGACGATTATTTTCATTATTCTCCCCCTTATTTGGCTTCAGGAAAAAAGCTCCCAGCATAGGAGTCATAGTCCGCGCCACTAGAGTTGAAAATATGGTAGAAACGGCAACAGTTACACCAAATGGTTGGAAAAATTGACCTGGAATGCCACCCATGAAAGCAACGGGCAGAAAAACTGCGATAATCGTCGCCGCACTAGCTAAAACTGCTAGACCTACTTCCGCCGAAGAATCAAAAGCAGCCTGACGCGGCTTTTTGCCCATAGCCATGTGCCGCTCCATGTTCTCAACTTCCACAACAGTGTCATCTACCAAATTACCCACTGCTAACGCTAGCGCCAACAAGGTCATATTGTTGAGGGTGTAACCGAGTAACTTCTGAACAGCAAACGTAGGTAGAATTGAGAGCGGTAAAGCTATCGCTGTAATTACAGTGGCTCGCCAGTCCCGCAAAAAGACTAGAATTGTTACGACTGCCAACACGCACGCTAGGAGCAGGTCATCTATCGTGTTTTGGTAAGATTCGCGGATAAAGTCGGCGCGGGTGAATATTAGTTGCAGATTGACATCAGCTGGTAAGGTTTTTTGTAACTGCTCTACTTGCTTTCTTACTCCTTCTTCTACCGTCACCAAGGTAGTGCCACTACTACGCAGTACCTGGAAAGCTACTACAGGTTTACCATTTAAAAAAGCCGCCTGTCGGGGTTCCGCAGAGCTATCGCTTACCTCTCCTAAACTGTACAAAGGCACAAAACTACCATTAGGAAGCACAATTTGATAGTTTTTTAAAACTTCAACACTAGGCGCACTACCAAGAGTCCTGATACTTTGTTCGCTACCACCTAATTGAGCTCGTCCTCCAGGTAAGTTGGCATTAAAGGTGCGAATCTGGTCGTTTACCTGAGTAGCTGTAATTCCCAGCGCTTGTAACTCACTGGGGTCTATATCTACGCGAATTTCGCGATCAACGCCGCCGACACGCTTAATTTGAGCGACTCCTTTAACAGACAAAAGCGAACGGCTAATTGTCTCATCGACCAAGTTACTCAAGTCTTCTACTGTACGTCTCTCAGCAACTACAGCGTAGGTCATGATTGGACCGCCAGCAAACTCTAGCCGTTGAACAATCGGTTCTTGGATGTCTTGGGGTAGATTTTGCCGAATTTGAGCAACGGCGTTACGGACATCATTCGTAGCGCGATCGCTATCTGTTCCCAGGATAAAATTTACTACTGTATTTGAAACACCATCGTTAACCGTAGAAATAATGTTATCAATATTGCCCAACCCCGCAACGGCATCTTCAATTTCCTTAGTTACCTGAGATTCTAGTTCTGCGGGTCCTGCTCCGGGCTGAGTTACTGTAATTGAAACAGCTGGTACATCAATATTCGGGTTATTATCAATACCTAGTTGGGTAAATGAAAACCAGCCGACAATACTCAAAATTAAAAATAGAACTATCGTTGGAACTGGGCGACGAATCGACCAAGCGGAGACATTAAAAGACATATAGAGATAGAAATTAGGGATTAGAGGCTAAGGAAGGGGGCTTGCTGAGGAAGTTTCATTTGACTGCTGTATAACTCGGATGCGATCGCCATCTTTGAGATAACCAGCACCAGCAACTACGATCCGATCATCTGATTTCAATCCACTTTTAATTTCGACAAGTCCTCCATTCGGAACTCCACTTGTTTCCACAGTTTGGGCTTTAACCGTGTCTGCGCCCGATAGTACGAATACAATGGCACTACCATCTGGTTGCGGTAAAACTGCCTTAGCAGGTACTGTTAAACCTGGCACTGTTGCTGTTGTAATTGCTGCGCGGGCAAACATCCCTGAGCGCAGTAAGGAAGTCGGGGGCAGATTAATTCTTACCGTTGCTTTGCGGCTTTCTGGGTCAACTAAAGGTGCAATTTCTCGTACTCTCCCCTGTAAGCGCACACGCGGATCAGCGTCGTAAGTTACCACTGCTGGGGCATCAATTCTTACTTGCGGCAGTTGGGTTGCAGGTACTTGTGCTTGCAGTTCTAGTGCGCCGTTTTGAATAATTGAGAAGAGTGTTTGGGTTCCACTGGCAACATCCCCAACTTCGGCAGTTGCTTCTGCCACTAACCCACTTGCAGGGGCGCGCACAAGAGTTTGTCCTAACTGAGTTTGCAGTTGTTCTAAATTAGCGCGGCTACTGCGGACATCAGCTAAAGCACTATTAATATTAGCTTGAGCAACACGGACGGCTTCTCTAGCGGTTGCGGCAGTTGTGGCACGAGTATCTAGTTCTTGACGACTAATTGCCCCATCGTTTGCGAGTTGCTGGTAACGTTGCAAGTTCCGTTGGGCTTCTGCTAAGGTAGCGCGGGCTTGAGCTTGAGCTGCTTGCCTTTGCCCGACAACTGCTTGGTTCGATTCTATATCTGCTCTTGCTTCGTTAATTTGGGCTTGGAGTACCGAATTATCTAATACAGCAATTACTTGTCCTTTTTTGACTACATCTCCTTCATCCACAAGTATTTGCCTTATTTGTAAGCCCGTTGTTTCTGATAGAACAGGAATTAAATCGCGGGCGGCTACTGTACCAGTAACATTGAGTGTGCGAGCGACGGAAGTGGTTTGCACTGGTGCTATGGTGACGCTCATTACTGGCTGCGGAGATTGCTGTGTTACGGTTGGCGGCTTGGCAGTTGGACGAGATAGAAAGCGTGTTCCCCCAAGGGCGATCGCCATTCCTAAACCAGCGCCAAGCAAAACGCCTTTCCACCCACTTAGTAAACCTGGTGACGGCTTACGTCCCAGCCCCTTACGGGCAACACCGTCAACAGTTAACGCCGACTCAGAGTTCAATTCTGCTTCTTCCGAAACCTTATGAGCCACAATACCTCCAGATCCAGCCAGCAGCAAAAGCTATTTGCTAAGAAAGTTTGAAATAAATTAATCTATATAAACTATGACTTATTTTTACAGTAGGTGTCTCTGACTACAGCAGGAAGATAAATGTTGCCTATACTGTCAAAAGTTTGTAGTGGTGGGAACAATTATTTAGAAGTCAAACCGCAACGGGAGAGTTTTGAGTCACTAGATTTTTTGTCTACGCTTTCGGCAAGGCATATATCTTAAAAAAAGAATGCCTATCTAGCTATTAATGTAGATAGTAAGAACGGGCGATATCTGACTTAACGTTATGGCAACTAAGGGGAAGGATACATGAACTGGTGGCAACGACTGAAAAGAAATCCCCTAGCTCGGTTTGGGGCTGTGTTGCTGTTAGTTTTCTATATAGCGGTAATTGCAGCTGATTTTATTGCCCCTTATGATCCTTATGACTCTCAAACAAATGGCTCACTGCTGCCACCTACTCAAATTTACTGGCAAAATCAAGCTGGAAATTTTGTCGGACCGCATATTTATCCTACAACTCAGGGAAAAACAGACTTAGAAACAGGCGATCGCCTGCTGATTGTAGACCGCCAGAATCCGGCATGGTTTCGCTTATTTACTCAAGGTGCGACTTATAATTTATTTCGGCTCTCTTTACCACTGCCTCCCAAATTTGAGGAAGTAGAAATATTTATTGGTATTCCTGGTAATTTACATTTATTTGGCACAACTGGAACAGCAAAATTTAATCTTTTAGGAACCGATGAACAAGGACGCGACCAATTTAGTCGGTTATTGCATGGAGGTCGCATTAGCTTAAGCATTGGTTTAGTAGGAATTGCGATTACATTTCCCTTGGGTATGCTAATCGGGGGTATTTCTGGTTATTTCGGCGGCTGGATTGACAGTATTTTGATGCGCTTGGTCGAAGTCTTAATGACAATTCCTAGCATTTACCTGTTAGTAGCCCTAGCTGCCGTATTACCGCCAGGACTAACTAGTACGGAGCGGTTCGTACTAATTGTGTTGATAACTTCGTTCATCGGCTGGGCAGGACTTGCGCGCGTAATTCGAGGACAGGTACTATCAATTAAAGAACGAGAATTTGTCCAAGCAGCACGAGCAATGGGGGGCAAGCCGTTTTATATTGTCTTGCGCCATGTTCTCCCACAAACGGCTACTTATATAATTATCTCTGCAACTTTGGCGGTTCCAGGCTTTATTGTGGCGGAATCTGTACTCAGTCTGATTGGTTTGGGAATTCAGCAGCCCGATCCTTCCTGGGGAAATATGCTATCAGTGGCAACAAATCCGGCAATTTTAGTATTGCAACCCTGGCTTGTTTGGCCCCCAGCGTTGTTGATTATCTTTACAGTGTTGGCGTTTAATTTACTGGGTGATGGCTTGCGCGATGCTCTCGATCCGCGTTCTTGGCGACGGTAGCCAAACTTGAACCGCGATCGCCTGCTCTTTTTGATATTTATAATTTGTTTTCTCATCCAAGCTGCTACTAAAACTGCTAGAGAATTGGCTGTCTCCGCCTTAAAAGCAGCTAAAAGTCTAAAAGATACGACGTATGTGGGAATTTCTGAAAAACATTTTTGCTTCCGACTCGTTTATTCCTCATGGGCATTGTTATTTATGGAAATCAGAATTGGTATGGCTGCATATCATGTCTGACTTTTTGATTGCGATCGCCTATTACTCAATTCCAATTACGCTAGTTTATTTTGTCCGCAAGCGCCAAGATTTGCCTTTCAATTGGATATTTCTGCTATTTGGGACTTTTATTATCGCCTGTGGTACTACTCATCTGATGGAGATTTGGACGTTATGGCACCCCAGTTACTGGCTATCGGGGTTTGTTAAATCTCTTACCGCGATCGTCTCAGTATACACAGCGCTGGAATTAGTGCCATTAGTTCCTAAAGCACTTGCTTTGCCAAGTCCAGTTCAATTGGAGGCGACGAACCGAGAACTACTGGAGCAAATATGTAAGCGCAAATTAGCAGAAGCGGCTCTGCAAACAGCTAATAAAAAATTAGAAATTAGAGTAGAAGAACGTACAACTGAATTAAGGAATGCAAATCAACAGTTGCAAAATGAAATTGTTGAGCGCAAGCAAGTCGAGGTAGAACTGCGAAATGCTCTGCAAAAGCTTTCTTTTCATGTTCAGAATTCACCTTTAGCTGTAGTGGAATGGAATCATGAGTTTCGGTTACAGCACTGGTCACACAAGGCTGAACAGATGTTTGGTTGGAAAGCTGAAGAAGTATTAAATAGAGCGTGGCAAGACTGGCAACTTGTCTTCGAGGAGGACTTGGAAAGTGTCAACTCTCATATTGCTGGTTTAGTAGATGGCAGTAAACCGAGCCTTGTCTGCCACAACCGTAATTACACAAAGGATGGCTCGGTGATTGATTGTGAATGGTATAACTCTTCTTTATTAGATGAGTCTGGCAACTTAGTGTCTGTTCTATCCTTAATTCAAGATATCAGCGATCGCAAACGTGCAGAATCAGCACTAGCTGAAAGTTATAGTATTTTACGTGCTGTGCTCGAAGGCACTACAGATTCCATTTTTATGAAAGATACCCAAGGTCGGTATGTAACAATTAACCCTGCTGGCGCTCAAGTTATTGGTAAGCCTGTAGCGGATATTATTGGCAAAAACGATTTAGAGATATTTCCTGCTAATATCGCCCTCCCGATTATGGAAAACGACCGCAAATTAATGACTGCTGGACTAAATCAGACTTATGAAGATCCTGTGCCAGTAAACGGTGAATTACGGACATTTTTAAGCACTAAAGCAGTATGTCACAACGCGCAGGGTGATGTGATCGGTGTAATTGGGATTGCCCGCGATATTAGCGATCGCAAGCGTAATGAGGAAGCGCTACGGCGCAGCGAAGAATTTTTGCAACGAATGTTTGCTAGTAGTGCCGATTGTATCAAAGTGTTGGATTTAAACGGACGCTTGTTGTCTATGAATACAGGCGGACAAATCTTGATGGAAATCGATGACTTCGCACCCTTAGTGAAATCATCTTGGTTTGACTTTTGGCACTCAGCAGAGCAACACTCAATTTACGCTGCTGTAGAAGCAGCAAAAGCAGGGGGTACAGGGACGTTCCAAGCTTATTGCCCAACTGCCAAGGGTACGCCGAAATGGTGGGATGTGGTGATCACCCCGATTATGGATGCCTCTGGCAAACCGGAACAACTGCTGTCGGTTTCGCGTGACATCACTGAGCGCAAACTTGGAGAACAACAAATCAAAGAACTAAATCAAGACTTAGAACGCCGCGTAGCTCAACGCACTACAGAATTACAAGCGACAAATAAGGAACTTGAAGCTTTTTCTTATTCAGTTTCCCACGATCTGCGCGCTCCACTACGAAGTATTGATGGTTTTAGTCTGGCATTACTAGAACGCTATAGCGAGCAGTTGGATGACAAAGGTAAACACTACCTGCAACGAGTACGCGCTAGCAGTCAACGCATGGGAGAACTAATTGACGATTTGCTTAAGCTTTCACGAGTGACACGCGCCCAAATCCAGTGCCAGAAAATTGATTTGACTGCTATGGTAGAGGCGATCGCCGCAGATTTACAGCAAAATCAACCACAACGTGCAGTTAATTTTGTGATCGCACCAGGAGTAGTAGCAGCAGGTGATCAACAGTTACTGCGGGTAATGCTGGAAAATCTCTTGAACAATGCTTGGAAATTTACCTCAAACCAAGTATCGGCACGAATTGAGTTTGGTATTACTGAGCAAAATTTCTCCCAAGCATACTTTATTAAAGATAATGGTGCTGGCTTTGATATGGCATACTCCGATAAATTATTTGGAGCTTTTCAGCGTCTACATACTGCTGATGAGTTTCCAGGCACTGGCATTGGTTTGGCAACCGTCCAGCGCATTATTCATCGGCATGGGGGTCATATATGGGCAGAAGGTGCTGTTGAGCAAGGCGCAACGTTTTACTTTACGCTAAACCACTAACTCAATTCAATTTAAACTTCATTACTTATGACTAAAAAAACCATACTTCTGGTAGAAGACAACCCTGATGATGAAGAACTAACTTTAATGGCATTTGAGCAAAGTAAAATTGAAAATATAGTAGTTGTGGTGCGTGATGGCGCTGAAGCTTTAGATTATTTATTTGGAACTGGCAGACACGCTAATCGCGACATAAATAATATGCCAGCAGTTATTTTATTAGATTTAAAATTGCCTAAAATAGATGGATTAGAAGTGCTGCGTCGTCTACGTGCGGATGAACGAACTAAGTTTCTGCCCGTAGTTGTACTTACAACATCCAAGGAAGACCAAGACTTAATTAATAGCTACAGGCTGGGCTGCAATAGTTATGTCCGTAAGCCTGTAGATTTTACTCAGTTCATCAATGCAGCAGAGCAACTAGGCTTGTACTGGCTTTGCTTAAACGAAGTCTTACCGGTGTGAGGATACAAAGTGATTAAACCCCTGCGTGTTTTGCTAGTTGAAGACTCAGAAGATGATGCTGAGTTACTGATAAACCAACTAGAGCGCAGTGGCTATGAAGTGATATATCAGCGCGTAGACAACCCAGTAGCGATGGCGGCAGCTTTGGCAGAGGATTGGGATGTTGTACTTGCCGATTACTCGCTACCTAAGTTTAGTGCTACTGCTGCTTTGAAGTTGTTGCAGTCAAAGAAACTAGACTTACCATTCATTATTGTTTCCGGTAGCATTGGCGACGGCATTGCAGTAGCAGCAATGAAAGCAGGGGCGCACGACTATCTGATGAAAGATAATTTGGCACGATTAGTGCCGGCGATCGCCAGAGAATTACAGGAAGCAGCAAACCGCAAAGAGCGTCAGCAGATCCAGTCAGAACTTAGGGAAAGTGAAGATCGTTGGCAGTTAGCTTTACGAGGCAATAATGACAGCATTTGGGACTGGGATATTCAAAACAATACAGTTTTCTTCTCGGCTCGTTGGCAGGAAATGCTTGGTTATGCCAACGAAGAGATTACTATTGATTTTGATGAATGCTTAAGGCGAATGCATCTAGAGGATCGCGATTGGGTAAATCAAGCGCTGCAAGAGCATCTAGCGGGGAAGACACAATTTTTCAGAACAGAACATCGCATCCGTTGCCAAGACGGTAGCTATAAATGGGTGCTGGCACGAGGACAAGCACTTTGGGATGCAGCCGGAAATCCAATCCGGATGGTTGGTTCGCATACAGATATTACTGCGGCGAAGCAAATGGAGGAGGCATTGCGCCAACAAGCTGAAACTTTAGCAGAAGCAAACCGCCTCAAAGATGAATTTTTAGCAATTGTCTCCCACGAACTACGGACACCGCTTAATGCTATTCTTGGCTGGTCGCAAATTTTACGGACTCGCAAGTTTAACGAAGCTAGAACCGCACAAGCTCTAGAAACAATTGAACGCAATGCCAAGTTGCAAAAACAATTAATTGAAGACTTGCTAGATGTCTCGCGGACTATTCAAGGAAAATTGCAGTTAACAGTTTCACCTACTAACCTTGTAGAGGTTATTGAGGCAGCAATTGAGACTATCCAAATAGCAGCTGATGCGAAATCAATTGAGATAAAAACTTTATTTGATGCTCCTGTGGGATTAGTGAATGGAGATGCCAACCGTTTACAGCAAGTGCTATGGAATCTACTCTCAAATGCAATTAAATTCACACCGTCTGGAGGGTATATTCAAGTTGGGCTGCTGGCAATTGGCGATTCCTTAGTAGTTGAAGTTAAGGATACTGGAATTGGGATTAAGCCTGAGTTTCTGCCGTATGTATTTGACCGCTTCCGCCAAGAAAATAGCTCAACTACGCGGTCTTATGGTGGCTTGGGACTGGGGCTAGCGATCGTGCGTCATTTAGTAGAATTACATGGTGGCACAGTTGACGTTACTAGTTTAGGGGAAGGACAAGGAACGACGTTTACAGTTCGTTTGCCACAAATACAAAAAAGTGAAGAATTAACTGAGTCTCCCGCGTCCATCTCTTGCCAACCTACTCCCCTCGCTAATTTGCAAATCTTGGTAGTTGATAATGATACTGACACCCAGGAATTTTTAGTTACGGCTCTAACTGAGTACGGGGCAAATGTGGTAGCTGCTGCCTCAACTGATGAAGCACTCAAAGTTCTAGAACGAATTAAACCAGATGTTTTAGTTAGTGATATTGGGATGCCTGGTGAAGACGGCTACGATTTAATTCAGCAAGTAAGAAGCTTGGTTGAGCCGCTTAGAAACCTCCCCGCCGTAGCATTGACCGCTTATGCTAGTGAAGGCGATCGCGCTAAAGCTCTGGATGCTGGTTTTCAAATACACCTGTCAAAGCCAGTTGAACCACATAAATTAGTAGCTGTAGTTGCCCAACTTGCTAGATATACTGTAGCTGTTTAAGGCGCTGAGCAGCGCAGGACGCGCTTCGTATCTGCATACATCTAATACTGCCGATTAAACTAAAGCTATTGCAGCACCTAAACTTAAATAAACATAAATTCAGTATATTTGCAGAAACAAGTAGCTAAATAACAATTTTTTTTATTTTTTCCGAAACAGAGTTCTAGTGCTTGGAATAAATAATAGTGGGCGATCGCCTAGAAAACTACAAATCCCCAACTGTAGTGCTGCTAGGGCGTGTCTGCAAACTCAATTTTGTAAAGCATTATTACAAATATCTGAGTTTCTGCGTCAAACACAGACTTAGCTCTGAGTAGTAATTAACAGATCAAAACTAGAGATTTTGCAGTTTGCAGACAGAACATAATATACAGAAAATGATAGAACCTTTTTTAACACAACTGCTTATAAATTGGCGTGGATATCTGTTCTTCTTCTGGATATTTTTATTCTTTGTCATTGGGATTATTGGTTTGTTTGAAATGAGCTGGGCAGAGCAATTCAATCTCCTTTACTTTCGGACAGGTATTCCTCTTTATATAATGCGTTTTTCTTATTACGGAGGACAGACAGAACTTTTGCCTGGGGAGGTATTAAAGAGATATTTTAATGAATATAATTTTAAGCTCCTCAATTCACATGAGTGTGCCTTTTATAAAATCGTAAAAGGAAGAAACTTGATTTTAATGCATGGAATAATCAGACTTTCGCACGAGCATGATTATATTATTGTTAAGGGCTATGCTAATTGGCTACCAATACTGATCATTCTCTGGTTTGTAGGATTTTTTTTGATTTTAAGAGGTGACTGGAGCATTAGCTTGAGCATTAGCTTATTTTATAAGAGTCCTTTTCTTTTGGTCGGATCTCTAATTTACGGTTTGACCTTTATAAATGAAGTTATGACCTTTCATCTAATTGGTAAAATAACTACAGATAGATATTAAAATTGTTTTTCTTAATTTAGATTAAAACACTTTAGGGCGTGTTTGCCAACTTACAACCAAAGACGAATAGCACCAATCATCAGCATTGTTAGGTAGTTGACAGCATATTTCTCATACCGAGTTGCAATGCGCCGATACTGCTTGAGCCGATTGATTAACCGCTCTATCAGATTGCGCTCACGATAAAGTCCCCGGTTGAACCGCCCTCGTCGCTTCTGGTTAGTCCGTTTGGGAATGATAGGCGTGGTTACGAAGGCGACGTAGTTGTTGCCGAATCTCGCTACTGCTGTAAGCTTTATCCCCTACTAGATAGTGGCTGCGATGCTTAGGTCTACCTTGAAGAAGACGCTTGACCTTTCCTCCTTTGAGTAATGTAGGAATTGCAACGATATCATGCCGTTCACCTGAAGTAAGGACAAAGTGTATTGGTTTGCCGTAGCCTTCTGCTTTTATGTGTACTTTAGTGCTGAAGCCACCAACGCTACGGCCCAAAGCCTGGGTAATTGGTTCCCCCCTTTTGCGCCTGCTGCGTGTTGATGGGCGCGAACTACGGTGCTATCTACAAAATGTACTTCCCAATCAATACCTCCGTTAGCATCAGTTCGCTGCTGTTAAATGTCAAGTGTTTTAACGTGTCGCGACAGGTTATTGTCGGGTAGTTGG
>ERZ501023.138-NODE-138-length-16071-cov-6.671703_pt1 | contig 16071 bp, 12 predicted proteins | sample MGYA00248839_ERZ501023 | MGnify/ENA primary metagenome ERZ501023 (study PRJEB25958, sample SAMN03398596) | human skin metagenome | study: EMG produced TPA metagenomics assembly of the Human Skin Microbiome Metagenome (human skin metagenome) data set.
CTGTTATGGATCGCTTGCGTTCTGTTAAGGGTGCAACATTAGCTATTTCTACTCAGAGACCTTAACCTTAAATTTTGCACCAAGGTTAGCGAATCAAATTTGTGGACTATATAGAGGGCAAAAATATATTTTCTGCCTTCTTTCTGCAATCAACAAAGTCAGAAAGGAGCTAAAAGCATTGACTTCCGAACTCGCGAAGTTTATTAATAGCAACTTCTGACCAAGAAGGGTACAGAGGAAAAACTTGACCTCAAAGTAGTTCCAGAACAAATTTAGGGCTTACGCAAAAATTGCTCCTATGTTTTATTTATTGAAGTGTTAGCTGAAGACGAAGGCTTAATGTTATAAGATTTTTCCTGATTGTTATTGCTATCTATTGGTTCTAAACATTCTTATATAGCAATCCTATCTGAGTTGTGAAAGTTATTTTTAACGTAGACGCTTCGCGGCTTGCCGTAGGCTACCGCCTTCACGAAGTGTAGCGACAGCGTTTAGCCGCCAAAAGCGCCAAGGAAGGAAGGAAGAGAGGGTTTTACGAATTATTTAAAACTGCTATATTTGCACTCTACATTAGTAAGTAACACTCAAATGAGAACAAGTATGAAAAGGTACAGCTACAAAAGGTAGAAACACCAAAAGTAACCAACTCCAAGACAATAAACTTGGCTGACAGCTTAACTCTGGTGTTAAAAGCGCATCTATTCTTTCTTGCAGACGGTGACGCGGTGCAGCACAACTGAACGCTGCACAACAATTATCTGAATACATAGGTAAGGTACTGACTACGACAAGTAGAGATTCTGCTAATAGCAACGGATCGACTTGTTGTGCCGCCCAACGATCGGCGCGTATTTCTCTTAATAGCAATATTTCTTGCCACAGTGCTTCAGTGTTGGGTAACCAAGCAGTGCAAGCGCGTAGCCAGCCTAGCCAGAAAAACCAAAATGTATCTCGGTAATGATAATGCCCTTGCTCATGTTGGAACACAGCCTCAAGATGAGCATGATCAAGAGTATTTAAAAGTCCTTGGCTTACGAGTAATTCTGGCTGCCAAAACCCGACTAAAGCACTAAAAGGAACGGGATTGTCGAGCATCCGGCTACGTCTCCCAATAACATTAATTCGGGGACAACTGCGGACTTGTTGTATAGAACGCCAACTCTGACTTGCTAGCTTACAGCACAAGAATACTGCCCATCCTAAGAAGCCCGAGGCAAATAGGTAGCTAAATGAGCCTTGCCACCGCCAAAACATAGGTTCTTCTTGGGGTCCCATGCAAATTACCGATACAGCCGTCATTATTAGTAACAACGGTGGTAGTAAAAATAATAATAGCGATCGCTGCCAACGCTTCTGCCAACTTCCTTGCGGTTGTGACCATTGGTGTCTGTACCCCAAAGCTAAACTCAATGCCACGAGAATCATCATCAGATGCATTACTCTTCCTCCCTAGCCTTGCGCGCTGCATCAATACGTTGAGCGATCGCTTTTAACTGCTCTATACTTGCATAATCTAAGCTATCAGCAAATGCCGCTACAATGTCTGGGTTGCCCACTGCTAAAAATCGCTGTAAATGGTCGTGAGCTTTGAGTGCCTGTGCTTGTTGCTTTGTAACTAATGCTCGCCAATAAAATGCTCGTTCTTGTTTATCACACGCTAGCCAGCCTTTTTGAGTGAGGCGACGTAGCACTGTTGTTACTGAAGTATAGGCTAACTCTCGGTTTGGGTCTGTAAGGATGCGTTCATGCACATCTTTAACACTCACAGCACCGAGTTCCCAAATTATATTTAAAATTTCTGTTTCTAAGGGACCTAAAGATAGTTGTTTGGGACGGTAGTTAGGTAGAGAGGTCATAACTTTGAGATCGGCATCGCGCAGGTGTTCTTCTTTTCAGGTTACACTTCTTCCTCTGCTCACGTACTTAGTTTATGTCTAACTTTTGACTAACTTTGACGAAGTCAATGCTCTTCGACCATGCTCCGCAAACGCAGGCTCCGCCGTGCTAAGGCGGAGTACCGATGACAACTTGTCTTTTGACACAACCAGTAGTGTAACTCAACATAGTTAAGTGGCAATGATGTCTGAACTTCTTAAGTAATGACTACAGTTTATGAGAAAACTTACGTTGCCCCTAGTCATTTGGTTCTGGAGAAGTCAATTTTAAAATGAAGTTACGGCAACTTGCATTCACCTTACATCGGTACATCGGGGTGATGCTGGGACTGTTACTGGTTGTAATTGGTTTAAGCGGAAGTTTACTTGTCTTTGGTAACGAGATTGACTCCTTTCTTAATCCTCAGCTACTCCAGGTAACACCGCAAGGACAGCGAGTATCTATTGAATCGGTACTAAAAACAGCTCAACAAATTTATCCAGATCAAAAGCCTGAGCATTTTGTAATTCCTCACGCGCCGCATGAAGTTTATACAATGGTTGTCGGGGGTCATTCTAGTGGTATTTATGCTAACCCTTATACTGGTGAAATTTTGGGTTCACGCCTACCACGACAAAGCCTTAAAGGTTTTTTGTATGACTTGCACGTATCTTTACTTTCCGGCGAGACGGGAACGTTAATTGTCAGCATCGGTGCTGTGATGCTTTTGGTGTTAAGTATCACTGGATTAATTTTGTGGACTGGTTGGGGAAGGCTGGTTGCAGGTTTAAGAATTCGGTGGCGATCGCCTTGGCAAATATTCACTTACGATCTCCACAAAGTCGGGGGTATTTTAGCGATCTTGTTTCTCGTCGTTATTGCCGCTACTGGAGTAGCAATGAGTTATTGGGATCAGTCTGAACACCTAATCTACTCGTTGACGCGCACCCAAAAAAGTGCAGATTCAATTGAACTTCCTGCTACTAATCAACCGCCCTTAAAGCTAGATGAACTTTTACCATTAGCAGATGCAGCTTTACCAGGTGCAGCGACTGTTTGGATTGATTTACCCGAAACGCCCCAAAAGGCATTACGAGTAAGAAAGAAATTTCCTCAAGAAGCCGATCCCTACGGTTGAAGTTTCGTATATCTCAACCAGTACGGCGATGTTTTACGAGTTGATAACGCCCTGAAAGCGCCCCTAGTAGCCCGAATTATTAGTGCTTGGTATCCTCTGCACATCGGGGCGTTTGGTGGCACTGTGACGCGGATTCTCTACTTATTTGTGGGTCTAGCACTACCGTTACTTTCAATTACAGGCTTTCTGATCTGGTGGAGTCGTACTTACGGTAGACCGACTAAGCGATATCGAGCTTAAAAACTGAGCAACGAAGCGATCGCTGGAATTAAAACTTAAGTCTTGCCATCTACTGCTGCTGATTCAGCTTGTGTTGTGTCCTGCTCCCACATTCCTTGTGGGTTGTAACTCGACCTGGGTATATCCAAACCTCAGAACCGTTGCTCTGTTCAAAGTTGCCTTCTGGCGGGAATAGTAATGTTAGCTTGCAGAATCTAAATTTTTATGAATATCAGCAGTAATTTAATTTGGATACTATTTATAACGCTTTTAGCAACCCCAGCCAAGGCACAGCAAGTTGAGATAACAACAAATACAACACCATTGAACTTGAATCCTAATTTTCAAGTGTCAGCCTTACAGCTGGAGGTAGTTGATTTGAACTTAAAGAAGCAAGCAGCCACACCTTTTAACGCCGCAGAAACCTTTAACAAAGCTGAATTTAACACACCAATTATCGTAGAAACATTCCAGTTACCACCTGCTAGTGATGCTAATTTATCCCCCTCCTCCGACTTTCTTACTACATCGGCAAGTCTTAAATATGAACCGCAGCAATCACCATCCTCAGCGCAACTATCACTAGCTAACCAGCAGACACAGCCTACAGAAGTATCGCAACAATCACTACCACCAGCACAAATTCCTAGGGAAACTAGCCCACGCACTCAGCCTATAGAACCTGAGCAACAGCCAACCACACCCGTAGAACCTGATGAGCCTGAGCCAGAACAAGTAAATATTCAAGTTGACTACATTGATGAATTTGATAACTTTGGCTTACGTAGTCGATATCTTGAACAAACTACTCGCTTTCCTTTAAATAACGGCAACCAAATCTCGCTGAAAACAGGTTCTAATTTGTTTGACGAAATTGGTATTGAGGCAGTGAGGAACTTTCCGATTCAAGTCGGCTGGGAGGGAGCAGTTGGAGCATTCACTCTACAAGTAGCTGGGGGTGTTGATTTATTTGACCGCCTGCCAACCGAGCCTAACTTCAATGCTAAGTTAGCTGCACCACTCTCACCTAACTTCACCTTATCTGCTGTTGTAGACCAAGGACCTTACAAATATGGTGCTAAGTCTTTAGCAAACCAAACTAGCGCTTGGCGCTATGGACTCGACTTAGCTTGGGAAATTGACCGCGATACCGACTTATCCTCGTCTTTTCGCTGGGGTAATTACAACGACGGCAATTATGAGGAGGAATCCAGCACGAGGCTAGAGCGTAGATTCAGGCAATTCTTTCTAGCTGGTAACTTATATCTTCAAGATTACAAATTCGATGTAGAGGCAGAAAAAGGTTATTTCTCTCCAGCAGCTTACTTGTTTTACACTGGCGAATTAGGTTGGCAAGGAGAAATTCTTAAGGCACTAAGCTGTCGATTGGCAGCCCATCTAGGGCAAGAGCGATTTAAAGGAGATTTTACCCTTGCTGCTGGTTATGAAGCTAGCTGTACGGCAAAGCTTTCTCCCAAAATTGAGCTAGACCTGGGTTATTTTTCTAGTACCCTGTATTTTCCTGAAGATGTTGATGAAACTGAGCAATCATTCACAGGTCAGCTACGTATTAGCTTTTAGAAATTTGGCAATACTGAGCATAAAGTTTGACAGATGTCTTTAGTCTACTCCAAGCGAATTATTATGCCGCCTTGCGCCCGAACGTATAAAAAATTGTGATATCGTTCCAAATACCTTGTTCAGTTTGCAACGCCTCCAATTCCGCATCAAATTCAACTCTAGCCTGTGCCAATTGCTCAGACGTAACTTTTAATAAGGGATTTGGATACTGTCCAGGCACTGGAGATGAGCCATTAGCCAACCACATCCCCTTCGCTTTCTCTAAACTGATGTAACTACCATCTTGTTCTGATTTGATGTTAATTGCTTCAAAACCAGCTTGCTGGAGTAGGTCATAGCACTTCTCAACTGTCCCGGTTGGCTTACTAAACAACAGAGAAATGCCATACTTTTCAAGTACCCTCTGCGACACAACCCCTCCTACGAAAGCGGTGTCTGCAAAGGCATGGAAGCCAAGTAATCCCCCTGGTTTAAGGAGTCGATACCAAAGTCGCAACGCATCCAGCAAATTAGACATCCAAATCAACGCCGATGAACAGAAGATGTAATCAAAGCTGTTCGATGGGAAATCCAATGCTTCGGCATCTGCAAGTTGAAACTCAACGTTAGTTAAGCCTAATCCTGCAACTTTTCGTCTAGCCTGTTCGAGCATCCCAGTTGAAATATCGACCCCAATCACTCGACCCTCAGCCCGTACAATTTGAGCCGCTTCGATCGCAACCATTCCTGTTCCAGTTGCAATATCTAAGACCTGCTGCCCATGACTAATTTGGGCGAATTGAACCAGACGGTGAGCAATTCGAGGATGCCAGTCTCCGTCATCGTAATTAGTGCTGCGACTGCTATATAAATTAGCTACCTGCTGTTTGTATTCATCCAGTTCTACTTGGTAACTCACTGCGTCTTCCCCACAAATTTAGTAACCAACTGGTACTGAATATTAACAGATAGCTTTCAAGTATGCCCCATCGAGGACTTGCGGCATAGACCAAGTTGAGCGGTGACAGAGTAACCCGAGAAGCACAAAAACTCGGCTCGCCGCTCCAACAACTCGGCAAAAACAACTTCAACCTAACTAACCTCAGCCTGGATATGCAGCTTTGAATTGGGTGTGATTAAAACCAATTTGTAAAAGTCAGCGCTCTATGCTTGATAATCGGAAGTAGCTATAGTTGCACAATTGCTCACCATCAACTAGGCTACCAGCAAGCAGCGATCGCAGATTTAGAGAACGCAGCCAAAGGCTTTATCAGTCGGGGAGAAAAGTTGCCCTACCTAAAAAACTTCAAATCTGATCAACAAGCTCTAACAATGGCTCAAAGAGCCATAAATCCTTGTATAAAAAATATAAATCGCTTGAGCGGGTCAAAAAAATCAACAGTGTCGAAGGGTAAAAACGAAGTTTGACAGCCTGTCTTTTGTATACCATCAGTAACTCTATTAAACTTGATATTAGCTCACTCGGTTTTACGGCTACAAAGCTACTTTGACTACAACTTCTGTGTCAGACAAGAATCGTGATTGCGGTGATCGGCAAAGTCTCTCATGTCCTGATACTGTCAATCGCTTGTAAGATTATGGCTTTAGTTATGTAGGTTTTTTGATTTGACGGCTTGTCTTTTGACTCCAGCCACAGTTCCATTCAAAATGATTTGTATTCCTTGTATGTATATGGATATAGCGCCCCAAGTAGTGGGCTGTTTTCATTTTGTACGTGGTGTGAACCTTCCAGCAGCATGAGATAGAAGCACAGGCTAATAATTCAATCAGCCAAATCTTCAATAATATTTCTACCAAGCAGTGAAACTTTTGAATTTCACTAGCAAACACTCCTCAACTAATTTTTCTAACTTCAACTTTAGGTAAATAAAAAGCTATGCACTCTTTGCCAAAAATAGTTAAAAATCTTGGAATAGTAGCTGTACTAAGTGGACTAGCCTTTATTTTCCATACAACATTTATGGAAGCGCACGAGGAGCATTCAGCGCCAAGTAGTACGACAATAAACCATGATTCAACACCAGAAAATACAAAGAAAAAACCTACAGTACAAGATCATCATTCAACGCCAAGAGATCCAAATAAAAAACCCTTAGTAGAAGAACTGACACCTAAAGAACGTGCTGTTGAGCGCTTCTTAAATCAAGGACTGGAAAAGCTCGATCGCCAAAACTATCAAGAAGCGCTGAAAGACTTTAACCAAGCGCTTGCACTCGATCCTAGTCATGAAAATACCCGGATTAGTAGGGGTGATCTGCTGCTGCAAAAGCGAGAGTATCAAAAAGCAATTGCAGACTACACTGAAGCAATAGAACAGAATCCTACCTTTGCTTACACCTACCTCAGTCGCGGACAAGCTTATGAAGCTTTAGGTAAGTATCAAGAAGCGATCGCTGACTACACTCAAGCATTAGAAATTTATCCCGAAGACGGCTTTGGTTACAGTCATCGGGGTGCTGTCTACGCTCAAATCGGTGAACATCAAAAAGCAATGGCGGATTTGAATAAGGCTATTGAGCTTAATCCTGGTCGTGCTGATGCTTACCTGAATCGAGGTAAGCTTCATGCGAAGCTAGGACTTCAGACTAGCAATAATCCCCAAGCAGCCGCAGCTTTTAACAAAGAAGCTGCTTCCGATTATCAGCAAGCCGCCAAGCTGTTTTCTGAACAAGGAAAGACGGCAGAGTTTCAAAAAGCAATGAAGCTTATGAAAGCACTCAAGTAATTATCAGTTCTAGCAAGAATTGCCACACTACTAACCAGGATTAACAGAGGTAGTAGGTACTTGCTGTTCTGGTGAGGTCTGATTCTCAGGTGTTGGTGTATCTGGAATTGACGGCGTTAAATCTTCAGGTACAGCAGGCGTAGTAGGAGCTGGCTGAATCAGGGGTGTCTGATTCTCAGGAGCAATCGGTGTGGAAGTTGGTTCACTTAATGGTGTCTGATTTTCGGGTATAAAGGTAGGCGAGACAGCGCCAAGGCGATCACTGGCATCAATACAAGAATTCATCGCATCTGTAGGCGTAAAATCAGCTTCAATCCGCAAGCCTACTACACACTCAGCATAGCGCTCTGGTAACAAACTGCGACCACAATAATTGAGAACAGACCCAATAGCATCTTCCTCAATGTTGCGGCTAATGCCAACTACACAGTTAGCTAATTCATTCGGTCTTCGCACTTGTCTACAAGTTGCTAAAGCATCTTGAGATGCGATCGCTGTTTGCTGTTCAATCTTAGCAACACATTTAGATAAATCTGTAGGACGAAGTGCTGCTGCACAGGCGCTGGCTGCCGCTTCTGGAGAAATGTCAATATCCAACAGCCGACCAACACAGCTACGATATTGATTGCGGTAGGAAGTTGGGATAGTTGCAGCTGTACTAGGAAGTGTCATTCCTAACCAAGCCGGAACAGTTAAAAATTGAGCCGCAAGGCAAATTAAACTAGAAATAGGGCGATTACTTTTGGCAAAAAACATTTTACTTTTTGTCGGCATTATACTTCTCCAAAATTTTAGTTCACACCGCATCAATACTTCTTTACTGCGTAGTAATTAATAAATTTTTTGTCATTGGCTGACAATAGATTTACAATGGTTTATTTGGGTCAAAGTTTGATAAGGATAAAAAAGGAATCATGTCCCGATATCGAGGACCACGCCTCAGAATTGTACGCCGTCTAGGTGAATTACCTGGATTAAGTCGTAAAAGTGCTAGACGCGCTTACCCTCCTGGTCAGCATGGTCAGAATCGCAAAAAGCGCTCTGAATATGCCGTTCGTCTAGAAGAAAAGCAAAAACTCCGCTTTAACTATGGTTTAACAGAAAAGCAGTTACTGCGTTATGTCCGCCGAGCCAGACGAGTTACTGGTTCAACCGGACAAGTGCTGCTACAGCTGCTAGAAATGCGTCTAGATAACACTATTTTTCGCATGGGTATGGCTCCGACTGTTCCAGCCGCCCGCCAACTGGTAAATCACGGTCATGTGACGGTTAATGGTCGCGTAGTCAATATTGCTAGCTACCAATGTCGTCCTGGCGAAACGATCGCTGTTAGAGATCGGGAAGCATCGCGCAAAATGGTAGAAAACAACTTACAATACCCAGGCTTGGCAAATTTACCCAGTCATTTAGAGTTTGATAAAAACAAAATGGTAGGCAAGGTTAATGGCTTAGTAGAGCGCGAATGGGTGGCGCTACAAGTCAATGAACTGCTAGTGGTTGAATACTACTCAAGACAAGCATAATAGCGGTCAGCTATCAGCTATTAGCTATCAGCTTTTGGAGTTATTAGTACAAAGCAGAGTCTTTGGCTAGTTTAATTAGCGCTCATAGCGCGAGTTAACCAGAAAGCTGACTGCTGACTGCTGAACGCTGATAGCTTTTTCAGCCGCCAATTTGAGACATAGTACGGGTATAAGCGCCTGTTGTACCTGCTTCTCGTTGCTTGTAATTAATTTCAGGTTTAATTGCTAGAAGTTGCTGCACTTGAGTTTGCAATTGCGCTAAAGGTACTCCAGAACGTAGGGCAGTTTTTAAGTCAATTTGTCCAGTTTCATTCAACAAGCAAGGGCGTAGCCAACCATCTGCCGAAAGCCGCATCCGGTTACAGCGATCGCAAAAACATTCCGACATTTGACTAATAAATCCTAATGTGCCTTTTGCGCCTGGAATCTGAAATATGTCTGCTGGACCATTACCACGAACTTGCGATTCAGTCAATCCCCATTGCTCACGAATACGTTGGCGCAAATGATCTGATGCTACCCAACCTTGGTCGCCAAATAATTGAGCATTACCAATAGGCATAAATTCAATAAATCGGACGTGCCATTGGCGATCTATCGTTAAAGCGGCTAAATCTAGAACTTCGTGGTCATTAACCCCAGGAATTACAACTACATTTAACTTCAAAGGATCAAAACCGACTTGGTGGGCAACTTGGATGCCTTGCCAAACTTGCTGCCAACGCGAACGACTGCGATTCCCAACAATTTGCTCAAAGATTTCTGGATCAAGCGAGTCAAGGCTAATATTAATTCGTCGTAGTCCAGCATCGTACAGGTCTTGCGCCATCTTAGCTAGCAAAAACCCATTCGTGGTCATCGATAAATCTTGAGTTTGGGGAAAAGAGGCGATCGCGCGCACTAATTCCACCACACCTGGACGCAGTAGCGGTTCGCCTCCAGTCAAGCGAAACTTAGTAAATCCCACTGGCATAAAAACATCTTGAATCAGAGTTAGCAATTCCTGATCGCTCAATAACTCTTGCCGGAGAATATAATCTAGCTCTGCACCTTCCGGCATACAGTATTGACACCGGAAGTTACAACGGTCGATTAAACTAATCCGGAGATAATCAACTTGATTCATAGTTTTGATGTTGGGATTAATTTATTCAGCCTTTATCCCCTTATTCTGCTGGATCTATCACTTCTACGACTGGAACTAGCGGCGATCGCTGCTTCAAGTGTAAGAAATTTTGGATTACGCTAATTACTGACTGACTGCGTGGTTCTTGCACAAAAACTAAAGGTAATATAGCAGCTAACCGTAAAACAGCTGAGAAAGCAAACAACCCTAGTAAACCCCCAAAGAAAGTGCCTTCAGCGAGAAAGCTACCTGCGGTTGTTCCCAAAGCACCACAGACACCAGCAACAGCAGCTGCTACAGCAAAGTATGTAGAAGGATGTTCTGTTGGTGCTAATTCCATCTGAATATTACTGCTGCATAATTCAATTGCTGCCCAAGTTCCACCGCTAAATAAATGAATTATCGGTAGCCAGATCCACTGCGAAAGTGAGTCAGTTCCAGCCCCTAACCAAAGTAACGGAACTAGCGCCGCTAAAATGCCCACTAGTAACAATAAAGGGCGATTCCCAATCCGATCTGCTAACTTGCCCCAGATTACCAACATCACCAAATTTGCCCCAGCAGTCAAACTTGTATAAAGTGTGACCCAGCTTAAGTCTAATTTTAAATTGTCCAGCAAGTAAAGATTAAAAAACGGCGCACTCAGGTTAACTGCAAATGTCCACAAGCCAAAGTAAAGCAGAAATATCAAAAAATTAGAGTCTTTAAGAATATTTGCTTTTGAGGAGTCTAAAGTCGCCTCTGATTTGGTAGCAGCATCTGGTTTCAGCCTAGTAAGAATATGCTGCTGAGGATGTTGGGGATTGACATCGATCATGAAAAACTGACATCCCATGCTCACCACGCCAGCGACAATCCCTAGCAGCAAAACCACACCGTAACCTTGGAGTGTGCCACTAGGCCAGGCAGAGATCGCAAACCCAAATATAGGTACACTCAGCAGAGTAGTTAAGCTACCAGCACTATTGCGAAAACCAAAATACCGCCCTCGTAAGCGGTGAGGAACTAAAGCCGCCATCCAGCTAACCCACGCTGAACTACCTAAAGCATTCAGGGTATGGGTTACTAAAACCATGCTTAATGTCCAGCTAATTAAACGATGCGGATCGGTATTAGACCAACTAATCCAAGCAATTCCTAAGCCTAAAACCAGCCATAATAGCCGAGAAACGCCGAAAATCCAGAGACAATAATTGTGGCGGCTATTAGTGCGATCGGCAAAATAAGCTCCTAGTGGTTGTAGTAGATTCAACAACATCGGAATTGAGGACAGCATCCCGATTTCTACAGGACTTGCTCCAAGTTGTAGTAAGAAGTTAGTTAGTAGTACGCCACTAGTAATGCTAGTAAAGACGGCAGCAAAAACTCCATCGATAGTAGACGCTTTGAGGCTAGTACGAATTGTTTGGATGGAAATTTCCGGTTGCGGTAGAGTTACTGATGCTGATGCCGCAGGTGATTTTACTATTTTTAAAGGTGGTGCAGATGATATTTCCACTAGGGCAAAATCCAACTTTTTGTTAAGAGCAGGGGCAGCTAAGGCTGTGCAACACCTACCTAGTAGCACACACAGGTATCTAGAGGGCTTACACAGACTTGATTGGACGTTCTATTTGCACAATAGGCTAGATACAAGCGCCTATACAACAGTCAACAGAAAGATAAGCTTCTAAATCTATTGAAACAAAAATTACAAAGAAAATTTACTTTTTTCCTGCAAGCAATAACTTCGATCATGCTTAGGTAAGAGCAACATGGCGATCGCCACATTCAAAGTTAAAAAAATTATTAGACAACAGCTAAAGCTATCAACCTACTATTTACATAACAAAATTTGGTACTGCTCCCTATCTATTATTAATTGAAATGCTCCCAATCCATCCACCCCGTTCGGGATACACATTGCCTGTTTTTGCCTGTGCTGCTGCTGTTGCAGCTTTACATTGGCTCCGACTAGGTGAATCAGTGCAATCAGTGCTAATTGATTTAATTGAGCCAGCCCAAATAATCGAAATTGAGATCGAGCAAACAGCTGGACTAAAAGAGGGAATGGCGTTAGCAATCACTCGTAGTGATCCGGGTGATAATCTCGATCTTACTCGCAATACCCCGATTTGGGCGATGGTGGAGTGGAGAGGCGATCGAGCAGAAGAATCTATCTTAATTAAGGGTGGTGAAGGGCTGGGGCGGCATGGTGAAGGAGGAGAAGCTGCTATTTATGCTTACGCCCAAGAGCTGTTACGAGCAAACTTGGGGAAGCTACTAATATCTGGAAAAAAAATTCAGGTGACAATTATTCTCCCAGAAGGGCGGCGCTTGGCTGAACGTACCTCTAATGCTGCCTTTGGTGTTGTTGATGGTCTTTCGCTACTCGGTACGACGGGAATTTCTCAACCTTTGAGCGCCCCTGGTCAATTGGAAGCGTGTCGCGAACAAGTGCAGCAAAAGGCAAGTTATTTTGATTGTCTAGTATTTTGTGTAGGAGAAAATGGACTAGACTTGGCGGCAAAAATGGGAATTAACAGGGACAAATTAGTGAAAACAGCTAATTGGCTAGGACCGCTATTAGTAGAAGCTGGCACTCAAGGTGTTAAGGAAATATTGTTGTTTGGCTATCATGGCAAGCTAATGAAATTAGCAGGCGGAATTTTTCACACCCATCATCATCTAGCAGATGGACGCTTGGAAATTCTTACGGCTCATTGTGTTGGGTTAGTACCAACATCTGTTTTACAAGCTGTTTTTGCTAGTGCGACTGCGGAAGCAGCGCTTTTATATTTACGTGATTTAGATGCTAGTAATAGCAGTGATGTGGTAAGTCAAGTTTATGCGGCGATCGCTCAGACAATTGACCGCCGCTCCCAAGATTATATTTTTAATCACAGCGATCGCTCCGTTACAGTTGGTTCAATTTTATTTGACCGCGATCGCCAAATTATCGTTAAAAGTAAAACTGCCTTAACCTTACTGGCGCACTTGTGCTAACTTTAATAAAATAACAATTTAGCTATCAATTAATAAGGTTTTAAGTATCTATCTAAAGAAGGTGTTTGCTGTCTTCACTGCACCTCAAGCGCGTTTTATTTTTACCTTCATCTCCATTAGGAACAAATCAGTGATCCAGACAGAAATACCGCCTCAAAGCGAATCTTTGGCGCAGTTGAATCGCGAAATGATCGTGATTCTAGACTTTGGCTCTCAATATTCTGAACTAATTGCGCGACGGATTCGGGAAACTCAAGTTTATTCGGAAGTCCTTTCTTATCGCACAACAGCCACTCATTTACAGCAATTAAATCCGAAAGGAATTATTCTTTCTGGTGGTCCTAGTTCTGTTTATGACGATGGCGCTCCTGACTGCGATCCGCAGATTTGGCATCTAGGCATTCCGATTTTGGGCGTATGTTATGGAATGCAGTTAATGGTAAATAGACTGGGTGGCAAAGTAGTCCCAGCTCAACACGGCGAGTATGGCAAAGCGTCGTTATTAATTGACGATCCTACCGATTTGCTGACCAATGTGGAAGATGGCACAACAATGTGGATGAGTCATGGTGACTCGTGTACGCTATTGCCACCAGGGTTTGAGATCTTGGCACATACGGAAAATACTCCCAGTGCAGCGATCGCTCACCACGAAAAGAAACTATACGGCGTACAGTTCCATCCAGAAGTAGTGCATTCAATTGGGGGACTTGCCTTAATTCGCAACTTTGTTTACCACATCTGCGACTGCGAACCGACATGGACAACTGCCGCTTTTGTTGAGCAAGCAATTCGGGAAATTCGCGCCAGAGTAGGTGACAAGCGAGTGTTGTTAGCGCTTTCTGGAGGTGTAGATTCTTCTACGCTTGCGTTTTTATTGCATAAAGCGATCGCCGATCAGCTAACTTGCGTATTTATCGATCAAGGCTTCATGCGGAAATTAGAGCCGGAAAGGCTAGTAAAGCTATTTCGAGAGCAGTTCCACATTCCTGTAGAGTATGTGCAGGCGCGCGATCGCTTTCTAGCTTTGCTTGCTGGTGTCACCGATCCAGAAGAAAAGCGCCGCCGCATTGGACATGAATTTATTCGCGTCTTTGAAGAAGCATCTAAACGCCTTGGTCCCTTTGATTACCTAGCTCAAGGTACTCTTTATCCAGATGTAATCGAATCAGCAGACACCAATGTTGATCCTAAAAGCGGCGAACGAGTGGCTGTAAAAATTAAAAGTCATCATAATGTTGGTGGCTTACCCAAAGATTTACGCTTCAAGTTAGTTGAACCCTTGCGTAAACTCTTTAAAGACGAAGTCCGCAAAGTCGGGCGCTCAATTGGCTTACCAGAAGAAATTGTCCAGCGTCAACCTTTCCCTGGCCCTGGATTAGCAATTCGCATTTTAGGAGAAGTAACGGCAGAAAGGTTAAATATTCTCCGCGATGCCGACTTGATTGTCCGCCAAGAAGTTAACCGCCAAGGTATGTACAACCAGCTATGGCAAGCCTTCGCCGTCTTGCTACCAATCCGTAGTGTTGGTGTGATGGGCGATCAACGCACCTATGCTTACCCAATTGTACTGCGCTTAGTTAAGAGCGAAGACGGCATGACTGCTGACTGGGCGCGGGTTCCTTACGATTTACTAGAAACAATTTCTACCCGCATTGTTAATGAAGTACGGGGTGTAAATAGGGTAGTTTACGACATTACCTCGAAGCCGCCAGGCACAATTGAGTGGGAATGAATAGGTGTTAAACCAAGTAGAGTGGTGGGTATTGCCCACTACTCACTTAAACTTAAGCCACTCTAAGTAACAAATGGGTAGCTTGACGCGAATCAGAATCTTGTGGAGGTTTTATGTCTTACTCTATACAAAGGCTTACTGCGTATGTATACTATGATTAGCATAACTGTATAGTATCTAAGTAATGAAGAATTTAAACAGAATAATTAAGGGTGATTGCATTGAAGAGTTGAAGAAGCTTCCTGCAAGAAGTGTTGATCTAATAATCCTTGATCCACCTTATTGGAAAGTTATTAATGAGCATTGGGATTATAAATGGCGTACTGAGAGTGACTATGCAAAATGGTGCTTTGAGTGGTTTTCTGAAGTTGCAAGAGTGATTAAGCTTTCAGGTAGTTTATACTTATTTGGATACCTCAGAAATCTTTTTTATTTGTACAAGGATATACTTGATTTAGGTTTTATATTTAGACAACAGATAGTAATTGATAAAGGTATTAGATCAGTTGGGGGTAGAGCTACAAAAGGTTACAAGATGTTCCCTAATGTAACTGAAAGTATATTGTTTTTTATATTTGATAGTAAACCTTTCATTAAGTCACTTCTTAAAAAGAGACAACAAGAATTAGACCTGACAGCGTTAGAAATTAATAGAAGGCTTGGTGTAAAGGTGAACGGCGGTGGAGTATGGTCGCTTTACACAGGTGATAATATACTAGCTCAAGTACCAACAAAAGAAATGTGGGAGCGTCTGCAAGAAGTCCTTGAATTTCAACACCCATACGAGGATATAGCGCAAGTATTTAACATTGATATGGGAATAACAGATGTTTGGGCAGATATTGACTTTTATGCAGAAGAGAGATTCCATCCTACACAAAAACCAGTAGCACTAATAGAGCGATTAATTAGAGCTAGCACTAATGAGGGCATGACTGTTCTTGATCCATTTATAGGTACTGGGTCTACAGCAATATCATGTATAAAATTAAATAGGCATTATATTGGAATCGAAAAAGAAGAAAAGTATGTGCTAATTGCAAAAGAAAGAGTTGAAAAGCTAAGGAGTAATAGTATTCAGGATAAACTAGTAAGAACAAAATTGAAAAATAAAAGTTATAAGAAAAATTTTCCAAACTCAAAAGTTAGTAACAATAACGATAT
>ERZ501023.140-NODE-140-length-15562-cov-6.714194_pt1 | contig 15562 bp, 13 predicted proteins | sample MGYA00248839_ERZ501023 | MGnify/ENA primary metagenome ERZ501023 (study PRJEB25958, sample SAMN03398596) | human skin metagenome | study: EMG produced TPA metagenomics assembly of the Human Skin Microbiome Metagenome (human skin metagenome) data set.
CTTCATCTGCTGCCTTTGCTGCTAAGTCCCCCCAGGAAATTCTCCAACTAGCTAACACAATTACTGTACAAATTAACGAACCGCCAGGAACGCCAGTTGGTGATGCAGACAGTGGTTCTGGATTTATCATCAAACGTGAGGGTAACACTTACACAGTGTTAACTAGTGATCATGTGGTGAATCCAGTTAAAGGTCCAAAACCAGTTATCGTTCGTACTAGCGATGGCAATAAATATCAAATTACTGGTACGGTGAAAAGTTTAGGAACTTTGAAAAGTGGTGTTGACCTCGCATTACTAACATTTACTAGTTCAAAAGAATACCCAGTTGCCAAACTTGGAAGTTCTAATCAAGCAAAGTTAGGTACTGAGATTTTTGTTTATGGCTACCCGGCGAATGCTTTGTTAGGCAGAGTGGGTGAAAATCGTGTTCCTGATTTCCAAAAAGGCTCTGTCTGGTCGATTGGTTCTAGTCGTAACAACGGTGGTTACACTATGCGCTACACTGCCCAAACTACAGGCGGTATGAGTGGTGGTCCCGTATTCGATGTTGATGGTCGAGTGATTGGGATTCATGGTTTTGGCGAGAGAACTAATGACATTGGAGATCCCCAAAGCGGGGAAGACTTTAAAATAAACAGGAAATCAGGGATCAATGCGGCAGTTCCTATTGATACATTTTTTGCACTGCAACGTGAGATAGGTGGCTTAGATGTAGATAAAACACCTAGCACAGACAAACCAGAAGAACGGCTAAAAAATCCTCAAACTGCTGATGTTTTTGTGGCAATAGGACTTTCAAAAGAAAGCAACAAGGCAGCAGCTATTGACAATTACACGCAAGCGATTCGGCTTGATCCTAGCTATGGCGATGCTTATTACCGTCGTGCTGTGGCACGTTACGACCAAGGTGATAAACAAGGTGCGATCGCCGACTATAACGAGGCAATTCGTCTAGACCCAAATAAATCCATTGCTTACTACAATCGCGGCGTAGCTCTTTATAATCTGCGTAATTATCAGCCAGCGATCGCCGATTTCAGTCAATACTTAAGTTTCGCTCCTAACGATGTTTCTGCATATTACGCTAGAGGCTCTGCCCGTCGCAATCTTAAAGATGGTCAGGGGATGTTTGCAGATTTCGACCAAATTGTGCGGCTTGCTCCCAGTAATCCTAAAGCCTACTTCAACCGAGCGCTAGCCCGCACCATGTTGTTCGATAAACAAGGCACAATTGCCGACTTTAGTGAAGCTATACGTCTAGACCCCAGATACACAGATGCCTATATCAATCGGGCGCAGGTGCGTCGTAGATTAGGCGATCGCGAAGGAGCAATTCAAGACTTAAGCATAGTTTTACAAATTCAACCAGACAATGGTATTGCTTATTATACTCGCGGTCTATTTCGGCGCGACTTGGGCGATCGCTCTGGAGCATTCACAGATTTACAAGCGGCAATAACCATCTTTCAGCAAAAGGGAGATACCCGTAGCTACGGCAAAGCAGTAGAAGTAATGCAAAAACTACAAGCGTCTACTGCTCCTGTTTCCACCCCTGCTCCTGTTGTTGAACCGAGTGTTGAACAACCATCTGAGGATACTTCTGGAGAGTCTGATCCTTCAATTTAAAAAGGTTGGTAGCGCAGTGAAAAGTGAAACCCCTCGTCTTGCAGCGAGTTACCTTGGTTATCAATTCCTATTAAGGGGATGCCATAGTCTAAACGCACAGACAAATCTTGACTAATCAGCCAACGCAAGCCTAGCCCTAAACTAGCAATAGTAGCTGGATCTGGGTCAGGATCTTGATTATTCCACACTGTACCAATATCAAAAAAAGGTGCTATTTGCAGCACGTTGGGGTTTGATGTCAGTGGCAAGCGGACTTCAACTGAACCTAAAATCCCATTGTCAGCAATTAGTTGATTTTGTCGATAGCCTCGAACTGTATCAACCCCACCGATACTGAACTGCTCTAGAGTTAGTAAAGAACTCGGTGTTAGTTGAGTGTCTATTCTCGCTACTATTACTATTCTGGGCGACAGTTGCTGTACCCACTGGAATTGTCCTAGCCAGGAAAAAAATCGTCCATCAGTGCCTGTATCATTAATTGTTGCGCCTAGGGCATCCACTCCGATACTAAATTGGGAGCGTGCTGCTAACACTCGTCTAGCTCTGCGCTCTACCCAATCTTGAGAAAAGCGAATCACACTAACTTTTGATTCACCATCTTCAGCACCTTCGGAAAAAGAAAAAGGAATATCATCAAGTAAAAAAGTTTGGCTACGGCGCAAATCTAAAGCTAAACCAAGCCCTAACTCACGTTCTGGAGTTCTTACTAGAGGTTGACGCAAACCAAGCGAAAGCGTCCGCGTGTCGCTTTCGATATCTAAATCTGTAAAAGGTTGCTCGATAATGCGACTATCACTATTGCCATAGCGCAAGTTTAATCTAGTGTTTCGAGCATTTAAAGGAATTTCATAGTTGATGTCATATGTATTGAGTCCGCTAGTAATTCCGTATTCTGCACTTAGGCGATCGCCAAAACCTAATAAATTGTCATGGGCAACAAACAAGGCAGTTTGCACAGAACCAACGCTAGGAGATTGGCGATTTTCTGTAACCACTCCGGCGTGAAAGGCAGGTGCTTCTTTAAGTCTTACCTGGAGAATATTTCGACCAGGAGTGCTACCTGAAATTAACTCAGCATTCACTCGTTCTAATAAAGGATCAATTTGCAAAAGTTGCAAAGCTGCTTCCAAGCGTTGCCTATTTAAAGGTTTAGTAGCAGCGATCGCAATCCGATTACGTACATAACCTTCCTGCAACCGCTTTAATCCGTTGATTTCAATTCGCTCTAGCTCACCTTCAACAATTTGGATCTGCACAACACCGTTGCTGAGAGATTGATTATTTAGTAAAAATGCGCCAGAGGTAATGTAACCGTTTTCTATATAAAGAGCAGTAATTGCCGAGCGTAGCCCAATCAATTCCTCAAATGTAGTTTCGCGGTTATTAAACACCTTTATTAAAGCGGCAATTTCTACCTGCAAAACAGTATTACCAAGTACCTCCACTTTTTTGACCAAGAAACGTTCACTAATAGGTGCAGAATTCACTGCGGGCGGCTGGGGAGTAGGAGTTGGTATAAGCTTTGGTGGCAATGTATGAGATTCAGCAGGAACACGACTGGGCGACTGTGATGGCTTAGGAATAGTCTGCTCAATAATATCAGGGGTCGTTGGCGGAATTTTCACTCCTTCAGGCGGTGTGGATTGAGCTACTGTAGTGAGAGCTAGGCAACATAAGGTCGTAATACTAAAGCCTGAAGTTACAATCCATCTAAGTAGTAGGAACACAAGTCTAAAATTTCCAATTGAGTCGATGCTTTTAGAACTAAATAAGTATATTTCCTTTTAATCCACTGCTTGCTACAGATAATCCTTTCGCTTACTGGTTTTAAAACTAACTTCTCACATATAGAAACGACTTGGGTTCTCTGCTGACAAGCTAAAATCAGAAAGAAATGGCGTACTCCAGCAGCTTAACTGACAAAGAGTGGGAACTCCATAAAGCCATTACTGCGACGTATAGATCCCACGTCAGCTTATTACATAATCCTCATTGATTTTTGGCGGGAGCTACCTAAATCCGTTACCAAAAAGTATACGTTGTAGACCCTTTCTAGAAAGCTTATAAATTAGATAGAAGTCAAAGCAATCTCTTTCAGAGTAGCGCCAGTAGCAGCCCAAGCAAAAGTCATTCAGTAGTGACAACCTAAAAAATTTGAATGAACTGTTAGATCAACTAGATGAGATCCCTAACCGTAATAGCTAATCATTAAATGACTTGACTACTTGAAGAAGAGAAGCTTAATCAAAAAATTTACAATTTTATTTAAGTTTTGGTAGGAATTTGGTAGGACGAATTGTTGAGAATCGCTATAGTTATTAAAACTAAGGGAGCAAAGCATTTTTCTATCTTCGTTGAGGACGAAGGGGCCGCTGGTTCAAATCCAGTCATCCCGATTATTCTAAAAGCTTTCCGAAGTTTCAGCTTTTACTAAGTCAGCGATCGCTAATAACAAGCACGGGAGTTTCAGTTATTTTCGGCACTGAAGCATCTGAAAATTGCCTTTACCCTATATAGCAGTAGCAAATTAACAGATGAATCTTTGAGGGACTGCCACCCTATGCAAATGAAAGAAAAAGTTGAATATCAACTAGCCGACAAAATTAAAGCAATTTTTCCGGAAGAAAACAGCGTACCCGCAGAATTTCAACTTCAAGTCCCGATTCATCAAACCCAGTATTTGATCGACGGTGAGTTGCGTCATTGGGATGGTTCGACGCAAGAATCCTTTTCCTCAATTTATCTTCAAACTAGCGCTGGTCTTACTCAACAGCTGATTGGGAGTTTCCCTTTATTGACTCAAAAAGAAGCCTTAGATGCCCTGGATGCGGCTAGTTCTGCCTACAACTATGGTCGGGGAACCTGGCCCACCATGTCGGTAGCAGACCGAATTGAGTGCATTCAAGACTTCGCTTACCGGATGAAGGAAAAACGTCAAGAAGTCGTCAAACTATTGATGTGGGAGATAGGTAAATCTTTTGCGGATTCTGAGAAAGAATTTGATCGGACGATCGCCTATATAGAAGATACAATTGATGCCTTAAAGAACCTAGACCGGACAAATTCCCGATTTGTCTTAGAACAGGGAATTATTGGACAAATCCGCCGCGCTCCTTTAGGTGTGACGCTGTGTTTAGGTCCGACCAATTATCCTTTGAATGAAACTTTTACTACTCTAATTCCCGCCTTGATTATGGGCAATACCGTCGTGCTGAAGCCGCCGCGTCCGGGGGTAGTGCTGTACAGTCCCCTACTAGAAGCATTCCGGGATGCGTTCCCTAAAGGAGTAGTTAATACTGTCTACGGCAATGGTCGGGAAGTGACACCTCCCTTGATGGCTTCCGGTAAAATTGATGCTCTTGCCTTTATTGGTTCTAGCCGCGCTGCGACTTCCCTGAAAAAGCTCCACCCTAAACCGCATCGGCTGCGGAGTATTTTGGGACTAGAGGCAAAAAACCCTGGTATTGTTCTCCCAGATGCCGATCTCGATCTGGCGGTTAAAGAATGTGTGCTGGGAACGCTATCTTACAACGGTCAACGTTGTACTGCTTTGAAGATTCTGTTTGTTCACGCGCAAATTGTGGATGTGTTTCTGGAGCGGTTTGCCAAAGCGATCTCCAATCTCAAATTTGGGATGCCTTGGGAAAAAGGCGTAACCGTCACCCCGCTACCGGAACCGGAAAAGCCTAAATACTTTACTGAACTGATTGAGGATGCCTTGCAACATGGGGCGCGAATTGTCAACGTTGGCGGCGGTATGGTCAACAAAACCTTTTTCTACCCGGCGGTAATGTACCCAGTTACTTCGCAAATGCGGTTGTATCGGGAAGAACAGTTTGGACCAGTGATTCCAGTAATTGCCTTTGATGATATTGAAGAGCCAATTCAATACATTGTTGACTCAGACTACGGGCAGCAAGTAAGCATTTTTGGTCAGGATGCCAGCACGATCGCTTCTCTGGTCGATCCCCTGGTGAACCAAGTCTGCCGCGTTAATATTAATAGTCAGTGCCAGCGCGGTCCTGATACCTTTCCGTTCACAGGTCGTAAAGACTCCGCCGAAGGTACTCTCTCTGTTGTCGATGCTCTGCGGGCTTTTTCTATCCGTACCCTGGTCGCCGCTAAGGAAACAGACATCAATAAGTCAATGTTGACGCAAATTGTTAGAGAGCATCAATCGAACTTTCTCTCGACAGATTTCATTCTCTAGCACTTTTTGGCAATATTGTCAAATTAAGTTTAAGGAGATGATTACCAATTTGGCGATCGCCTCAGATTAAATCTTGCACTCCTTTTAAATTCATTAAGGATGGGTGTTTTAGGCGAATGCCTTGAAACTGAATGCTGGAATTAAGCTTTTCAAGTCTCAAGGCGATCGCTTAATTTGAATTTCACTACTTCGTGCCAAAACAATAAATTTTGGTAATGAACATCTATTTTGTATTTCTAGTTTTTAGATAAGCTAGGCAAACTTTTTTAAGCAAAGCTCTAGAATATTGAGTGTTTTTCGCTACTTTAAATACTTTATTGTTTTTTATTCCAGAACATCCAATGTCAGGAAAAAAGCATAATTAGGCAACAGATAATTTTATTTAGTACGTTTAATTACAAAAACTATTGTGACTAACTTCCTACAATGCAGCCCTAACGGTTGGCAAAGTAGTTTGGATATCCCGTGTCACGACGCTTGCAAGGTAATACCAAGACGTAGTCATTAATTAACAGTGAGGAAAAATTAATGCCGAAAACGCTTTTTAAAATCGATCTTACCAAGACAATGGATCAGCAGGAATTACCTGGTCATAACCGTTGGCATCCTGATATTCCGGCAGTTGTTTCCGTCAATCCTGGCGAGGTATTTCGGATTGAGTGCAAAGACTGGACGGATGGACAAATTAAGAATAATGACAGTGCCGATGATATCCGCGATGTCGATCTAACCCAAGTTCATGTCCTTAGTGGACCTATTTACGTTAATGGTGCTCAACCAGGGGATATTTTGGTAGTGGATCTGCTTGATATCGGTGCATTACCTGGGGATGAGTGGGGTTTTACTGGTATTTTTGCTAAAGAAAACGGCGGCGGTTTCCTTACCGATTACTTTCCGAATCCTGCTAAAGCTATTTGGGATTTGCAAGGAATTTACACCAGTTCCAGACATATTCCTGGGGTGCGGTTTGCTGGCATTACTCATCCTGGCTTGATCGGTTGTGCGCCGTCTCACGAACTACTAGGGAAGTGGAATAAGCGGGAAGCAGAATTAGTATCCACCGCTCCTGATCGCCGCACCTATGGCGCAGGACTCTCCGGTGATACGCCTGTTTTGGCAGCTCTGCCCAACCCGAAAAACGCGATTCTTGGCAAGCTGCCAGTTTCAGAGTGCGATCGCGTTGCGGCTGAAGCGGCTCGCACTATCCCCCCACGCGAGCATGGCGGTAACTGCGATATTAAGAATCTCTCGAAGGGGACGCGAATTTACTTCCCAGTTTACGTAGAGGGAGCGAAGCTGTCGATGGGTGACATTCACTTTTCCCAAGGAGACGGCGAAATTTCGTTTTGTGGAGCAATTGAAATGGCAGGTTATATTGACCTGCACGTAGATATCATTAAAGGTGGTGTTGAGAAGTACAGCTTAGTTAACCCAATCTTTAAGCCAGGACCAGTAGAACCTCGCTATTCTGAGTATTTAGTGTTTGAAGGCATCTCAGTTGATGATGATGGCAAGCAGTATTACATGGATGTGCATATCGCTTATCGCCGCGCTTGCTTAAATGCGATTGAGTATCTCAAGAAGTTCGGGTTAACAGGTGAGCAGGCTTACTTATTGCTTAGTTGCGCTCCGGTTGAAGGTAGAGTTAGCGGTATTGTAGATATTCCTAATGCTTGCTGTACTTTGGCAATTCCGACTGAGATTTTTGACCAAAATATTTTTCCCGTTTAATAGCTATTAGGAGAGTGATCGTGCCACTTTACGAGTTTCGGTGTGAAAAGTGTGGATTGTTTGAAGAATGGCGGACAATCGCAGAGGTTAGCAATCCGATAATTTGTCCTGATTGCCAGAGCGTAGCTAAACGCATTTTTTCTCCCCCTGGTGTTATGTTGTCTAGTTCATTAAGGCTGCGACAAGAAAACTCCCAACCGCAAATAATTAAACGCAATCAAGAGCAGGAAAAAATTGTACCTCAGTATAGAAGCCACAATAATGGACGACCTTGGATGATTAGTCACTAGAAAATTATTGCTACGCCATTACATAAGACAAAATAGATGACACAAACTAAAACTACTTTGTTTTGGTGACTGATAATTTAAGTCAAACTGGGTAGCAAAGAAGTGTTAATACAATTGTAAAAAACTAAGAAATGGGAATTAGTGTAGACTAGTTCCCGTCTTATACAAAGCTTTCTAAATTGTTAGCAGTGACTCAATTTTAGTTCTTAAGAGAAACTAGAAAGCTTAATTTATTTCAATTAATTCTTGCCATCCAATCTACTGCATCTTGCAAGTCTGTGGCAATATAAGCAATATAAGGATTAAAAGGATTGGATTTGTTAGCAGACATAATTTGATAAGTTTCTTCCTCAGAGAAGTAGGGATTAGGAACAGCATAGATAGCGTATTCCTTACCTTCTTTTTGCAGCCGATGATTACTGATTGGCTTGCATTCTTTACCACGTAGTTTAATCATTTTTACCTTATTCCACAATAAAATAAAGAACTTTAAATTCAGGCTTGGGGTGCTTAAAAATTATTAGCTCCTAACTCCAAATCAAGTGAGTTCTAATATCTATGTACTTTTGTAAACTGCATTCAGTAATATTACTAGGAAAAATTGTAAACTTTACCCATGTTTTATCCAGAAAGCCATATGTAAAGAATTTGTAAGGATAGAGGAGTTTAGATTATCTGCAACTTAACTGTTTTGTAGGAGTTGTTACTTAAATACGGAAAAACATTAAATATAGCTATTGTCAATACAATTTATCTGCTACGTTGACGCTAGATCGAAATGATCAGCGACTGTAGTTAACTCAAAAATATACAGTGCGAATGTAGGCGCTGTATTTTGTCTTCTGCCACTAGAAGACGCTTTGAAAGATTATCCGTGTGATAATATCCAAGTTCCAAACGGTGCTATTGCTGCTATCAAATCTAAAATTAAACGAAGTTAAACAATTTTCTACTTAACTCCGTTCATGAGGTGACAACGCTTAAACATGGAACTCAGCCTCTGCATGATTGTGAAGAATGAGGAACTAACATTGCCTAGCTGTCTGGGTAGTGTGAAGGGCGTGGTAGATGAAATAGTGGTACTAGATACAGGTTCTAGCGATCGCACTTGTGAAGTTGCCAAAGAATTTGGGGCGAGGGTTTATGACTTTGTATGGTGTAATGACTTCTCCAAAGCTAGAAATGCGGCTCTTAAATACGTCCAAGCAGACTGGATTTTGGTATTAGATGCTGATGAAGTCCTAGCGCCAGAAATTGTGCCAATTTTACAGCAGGCAATTAAACGCGATTCCTATTTAGTAATTAACTTGGTACGAAGAGAAGTCGGCGCAGCGCAATCACCTTACTCATTGGTTTCCCGCTTATTTCGCAATCACCCGGATATCTGCTTTTCCCGCCCTTACCATGCTCTAGTGGATGATAGCGTTTCCCAAATTTTGAGCAAAGAAACTAATTGGCAGATTGGTTATTTACCACAAGTAGCAATTTTGCATTCAGGATATCAAAAGAGGGCGATCGCCCAAGGAGACAAATTTGCTAAAGCTCAAACAGCGATGGAGGGATTTCTAGCGGCTCATCCTACTGATCCTTATGTGTGTAGTAAATTGGGAGCGTTGTACGTGCAAACGGGGAATTATGCACGGGGTATTGAGTTATTAGAGCGAGGAATTGCCTCAAAAGGAGTAAATGCTCAGATTCTGTACGAACTCCACTACCATTTAGGAATTGCTTACACGCGCCTAGAACGTACGCAAGAAGCGATCGCTCACTATCACTCAGCAATTCAACTGAGTATTTACCCAATGCTGAAACTCGGAGCATACAATAACTTGGGTAACTTAAAGCTGGCAGCTAGAGATTTAACAGGCGCTAAAACAGCTTATGAGATGGCATTACAAATTGACCCTAATTTTGCCGCAGGTCATTACAATCTAGGCATGGCATTAAAGGCGCAGGGATATTTCCAGGATGCGATCGCTGCTTATCAACAAGCAATTGCCTTAAATCCCAACTATGCAGAAGCGTATCAAAACTTAGGAGTTGTGCTGCTAAAAGTTGGCAAATTACCAGAAAGTTTAGCTGCCTTTGGTAGAGCGATCGCGCTGCACGAGCAACAAAACCCAATTGCAGCCCAAAGCCTACGCCAAGGTTTACAGGAAATGGGCTTTCAGGTTTAATCTATCCTACCTGTGACATACTTCCTTGAATATGTCGTGCAGTTAACCGGAACTTCTTGTTTCAATTTCTTGATTAGGTAACGAGCTTGACTTCCCCAGTGTCTAGATCATAACGACCACCAACAATTTTCAGTTTGCCTTCTTGGATCAATTGAGTCAACATCACTGAAGTTTCTTGCAACAGTTCAACTTGGTACTGGACATTAGCTATGACTACATTATCAACTGCATCGCCCGGTTTGTTTTTTACTCTGGCTACAGCTGGTTTGATATCCTCCACAAAAGTGCCAATTCTCCCAGGAAGTGGCTCACCTTTTACCGCCGCCGTCACTGCACCACATCTTTCATGCCCCAAGATCACAATCAGCTGAGTGCCTAGCTCTGCTGTAGCAAATTCCAGGCTGCCTATAGCCGTAGGACTTAGAACATTACCAGCTAGACGAACTACAAATAAATCTCCCAGCCCTTGATCGAAGACAATTTCCGCAGGTACTCTAGAATCAGCACAGCCAAGTATTGACGCAAACGGATACTGAGCTGCGGCAGTTTCTTGTAAACGTAGCTGTGATTGGTGGGGGCTTTGAAGTTTTCCCTCTACAAACCGTTTATTGCCCTCCAATAGCCTTTTCAAAGCTGCATCAGGACTAACTGGTTGAGGTTTTTTTACCGGAACAGTAGCTGGTGGTTTTTGAGCAACAGCTTGTTGGGCGCTCAATAGTACACTCCCAGCAGCCGTAGCAGCTACACTAGTTCCCCCCACACCTAACCATTTCAAAAGATCGCGCCGTCCCACAAAGCCATTAATCCGACTCATTACTATTCCTCACTGAATGAAACCCAACTTAACAACAGCTTGGCTGCAAAGTGGAATATACCAGAAGTAGGATACAGTCGAATGTTACAGTTTGAGAAGGTTTGATGGGGGTAATTCCAAAGGGATCGCGCCTAGTAAACCTTTACGAAAATCAGTTAACAGTTGCCGTGCTGTGCGTTCAACATCTCCTTGGTTACGGTGTTGAGCCAAAGCGTGTAGGTAGTCTTCGCTGGTAAAGCTTGTAGAGTCAAGTTTGTAACGAGAATATAGAGGATTTGGTAATAAATTAGGTGCTGTAGTCTCTAGCTGTTTGAGTAAATCAACTAAAGTAGCTGCTACTCGTTGGTTATCGTAGGAGGCATCACCAATATCGTCACAAATAGCTAACTTCATGGCAGCTGATTGATTATTCAACTTCGCCGGAATTACCCCAGGAGCGTCCAACAACTCCAACTGCTCAGAAATTCTTACCCAGCGTAGTTGCCGCGTCACGCCAGGACGTGCTGCACTTTCTACAACCCGCCGCTTCACTAGGCGATTAATTAACGCACTTTTACCTACATTCGGAAAGCCGATGACTACAGCACGAACTGCACGGGGTAACATACCGCGACTTTGCCGCCGTTGATTAACTTCTACTCCGGCTTTTAGCGCCGCTTGTGCCACTGCTGTCACACCTTTACCATCTTGGGCATTGGTGAAAAAAAGCTCCTCTCCTTGCGCTTTAAACCACTTTAGCCACAACTGCTGTGCTTGTGGCACAATCATATCTACTCGGTTTAGCACCAATACCCGCACTTTGTTACCTACCCATTGCGGAACTTGAGGATGATGGGTTGCTAAAGGAATTCGGGCATCCCGCACCTCCAAAACCACATCTACAAGCTTCAGCTGTTCTAAGAGCGACTTTTCAGCTTTGGCAATGTGACCGGGATACCATTGAATAGCAGGAGTAGACATAAATTTATTTAGTGCGATCGCAAACAAGGCAGTAACTCTGCTACTCCTAACACATAAACTCCCGCTACTGGCTCACGCCCAACTAAAACATTAGCCTTGGAGAAAGCTACTATCGGAGTTACAAATTTAAGTTTTTTCAGCTCTTTCATAGATACAGCCTGCCGTTTTGCTTCAGCAATATATTCTTCTCCTGCTGCTCCTTGATCAGGGTGATTGGCTCTTCGCCAAAAATCCAATCCTTGTATTACACCCAAACCTGCCAATACAAAGCAAGCTAAATAAGCCCAATTTGGTAGATTAACCGGAGTTAGTAATATTCGCCGCCAGAAAACAGGCAATAAAAAGGGAAACACTACCAGCAGCGCTGCCATACCGAATAATGACAAAGCTTTGCTACGGCGCTGCAATGCCATAACCCGAATATTTTGTCCAGCACGAGGCATTTGATTCCTGCCACTTGATCTAAGGAACAATCATAACTGGGCAGGGAGAAAGATTAATTACACGGTTGGTAACACTATCAGTTAGCCCCTCCTCAGTCAAACCGATGCCTCGGCAGCCCATAATAATTAAATTTGCCCCAATTTCATCAGCAACATCACAAATTACAAAAGCAGGTTTGCCTTCGCGTTCAATAGTTTCAGTCTCAATTCCTTGCTGATTGAATAGAGACTGGGCATTTTGCAGCAGTTGGGCAACTGCATCGGGTGATGCCATTACGTCTGTAGGCGATTCATCTGAGTCCGCAGTTTCTACTACCGACAACAACACTAAGCGACTGCCGTACTTCTGCACAACATCGACAACTACTTCAGCTGCTTCTCGTGCATCCCGGCTTTGATCAATCGGAAACAAGACAGTCTTAAACATTGCAGGCATCTGGGATACCCTCACTCCGGTAAAATGTGGACGGCGCTAACAATTGACTTAAACACGCGAGTAGTGCTGGGAAGCATAGCTACACCGTAAACTCGCTCAAAAACGCAATCAGGAGGTTGATGCTGTGTCCAAGAAAACTTTAGCAAATTTATCATCGTCCGATTTATCTGGAAAACGCGCTCTAGTGCGAGTAGACTTTAATGTGCCTTTGGATGAAGCAGGCAACATCACAGATGATACTCGTATCCGTGCCGCTTTGCCTACAATCCAAGATTTAATGCAGAAGGGAGCCAAAGTTATTTTGGTAAGTCACTTCGGACGACCCAAGGGTGTAGATGATAAGTTGCGCCTGACTCCGGTTGCTAAACGTCTTTCGGAATTACTAAGTCAAGAGGTGATTAAGTGCGATGACTGCATTGGTGAGGATGTTGCAAGTAAGGTAGCAGGAATGCAAAATGGCGGCGTACTGTTACTGGAAAATGTGCGTTTCCACCCAGAAGAAGAGAAAAATAATCCCCAATTTGCCCAGCAGTTAGCAGCAAATGCGGATGTGTATGTGAATGATGCTTTTGGCACGGCACACCGCGCTCATGCTTCTACTGAGGGTGTGACTCACTACCTGAGTCCAACTGTTGCTGGGTACTTAATGGAGAAAGAATTAAAGTACCTTCAAGGCGCAATTGAAAATCCTCAACGTCCCCTAGCGGCAATTATTGGTGGCTCTAAGGTTTCCAGTAAAATTGGCGTAATTGAAACGTTGTTAGATAAGTGCGATAAGCTACTGCTGGGTGGCGGTATGATTTTCACGTTCTATAAAGCTCGTGGGTTAAATGTCGGCAAGTCTTTGGTGGAAGAAGACAAGCTGGAATTAGCAAAGTCTTTAGAAGCTAAGGCAAAAGAGCGCGGCGTTGATTTGCTGTTGCCAAGTGATGTTGTAGTTGCTGATAAGTTTGCGGCGGATGCTAATGCTCAAACTGTAAGCGTTGACAATATCCCTAGTGATGGCATGGGTTTGGATATTGGTCCTGACTCGGTAAAAATGTTTCAAGATGCGCTTGCAGATTGCAAGACAGTAATCTGGAATGGACCAATGGGTGTGTTTGAGTTCGATAAGTTTGCCGTTGGCACAGAAGCGATCGCGCGTTCTCTTGCTGACTTGACTAAACAAGGCACGACAACAATTATCGGCGGCGGCGACTCAGTAGCAGCTGTCGAAAAGGTTGGTGTAGCTGAACAAATGAGCCACATCTCCACTGGCGGCGGTGCTAGCTTGGAGTTACTTGAAGGTAAGGAACTCCCTGGAGTTGCCGCCCTTAATGATGCATAGGGGATAGCAGTAATGCTGTAATTACTTTACGGGGTGGACACTTGTTCGCCCCTACTTGTTTTTACTGCCTAGCCTAATTGCAAATATTAACTGTAGGAAAAATAAGTTATAGCTAGGGCAAATCATAACTAATAAAATTCAAATTATTAAAATACTTGCAATTTGTCAACTCCCCAAAAGGCACTTATTCGTTAAATTAATCAAAATTATTCTCAATAAATTTTGGCTTAAAAATAATTTACATAAAATCTTTTTATTACCCTTCAATGCACCTGTAGCTAATTATTGAAACTGCAATCACGGAAATGCAATTCTGCCTACATTTGTAATGTACCTTGAGGTAGAAGCCACTGCTTTAGGTAGCAACGTAGGATGCCTTTCAGCTTTGAATTTAGTAATGAGCGTTAGTGGTTACATAAACTAGCGCGTCACAGAATAAAAAACAATCAGGAGGAATATCGGATGCAAAAGATGGTAGCAATTATTAAGCAAGCATTTCGTAAGAGTGTTTTGGTTCTAGGTTTGGTTGGTTTGCTGATGTCGAGTCTATTGATATCTCAGCCAAGCTACGCAGCAATCCCAAATCAAAAGCTGATGCAACAAGAACAGATGGAAATGGAAAGTCAAGCTGCTGAACGCGAACAAGCTTACGAAGAACAAATAGAGGCTGCTAAAGACCCTGATAAGGTCTATGAAGAAAACCTTAAAGAAGAAAGAAAAGCAAATCCAGGTGAGGGGATAGTAGAGAAAACAGTACAAGGAGCAGAAAAATTAGTTGATAAGGTGACTGGCAACGATTAGAGGCAATACTGGATATTCATCGCGCCGTTACTAGTTTTGAAGAACGGCGCGGAATTCTTATTTGTTATCAATAAGTGAGCGCCACCCTACAAGGTGCAGTTAAAACAAAATATATTAAGCGGTAATTGAGAGGCGATCGCACAGCAACAGCAATCGTTTACCTTAGAATAAGCCTCTGTATTTGGTTGAGCAATTTTTACACAACCAAACTCTTAGAGGTAAGGTAAGTTCTCTTATATTAAAAATGGTTCAATATACTCTCGCTCAGAGTCCCGAAGTCATCCTGAATGTTAAAGGCAAAGATTCACCGAAAGCGCGTGAGCAAGCGATGGATCAGCTGATGGAACTAATGGAGGCTGGTAAGCTACCCACCGATCTTGAAGAAGGCTTTAGCCCGGAACAATTTATTGAAGTCAAAGAACCGCTAACTGATACTGCCAGCGATGAAGACGCTATTACTCAGGCTGTCCAAATTCTGAGTAACCTTGCCACACTCAAGCTTAAGGTGCAAGATTCACGCGCGGAGGCGCTGGCTGTGCGTGAGGCTGTTGACATTTTGTTTACCGATAAATCAGTCAGCGAGGACGAAATCGCCCAGCTTAAGGAAGGTTTTAAAGTTCTCAAAACTTTTGCTCAAGCTAATCTGCGTTACCAGGATGCTCGCTCGAAAGCAGAACAAGCTCGTGCTGTACTTGATCGCGCTTTAAAATCATCTGAATAAATAGTCACAGGAGACAGGAGGACA
>ERZ501023.141-NODE-141-length-15415-cov-6.825391_pt1 | contig 15415 bp, 17 predicted proteins | sample MGYA00248839_ERZ501023 | MGnify/ENA primary metagenome ERZ501023 (study PRJEB25958, sample SAMN03398596) | human skin metagenome | study: EMG produced TPA metagenomics assembly of the Human Skin Microbiome Metagenome (human skin metagenome) data set.
ATAGAATCTGTTCTTAAAGATGCTACGTCCTAACACTACTGACTATAGCTATAATGTTAATTTTGCTGTTTTACTAGACTCTGGAGCTAAACTATTTCCTTTATCAATTAAATGTAAGAAACCAAACACTACTGGATTTTTTGATGATGTTTACTTTAATTACTCCATAGGAATGGCATATGCTGGAAGCAGCTTGGTAGGGCTGAATCTTTATGCAACTTTGAGTAATGTTCTTCAGAATCTTAATGGTTTAAATGAAAACACAATTCCTTTAATATTAGATATTAGTAATTTTGCATCAAAGTTACTTAAACGCATGATAGGTGAAGCTGGAATAATAATTGGTGATGGGGCTGTCTGTGAACTTGCTATATTCGGTTTTTGTTATACAAGCTCTAAGTTTAGAGTAATTCATCTATATCCAGATTTGAATGAGCAATTAGATATTCGAGTTAGTGAGCAAGATATTTCAGATGATAACTACCTACTCTTACTGGGTGATAAAAAAGAAGAAATACGTGATTTAATTAATCAAGAAAGAAAAAAGATTAATGAAAAGAACATTCTATGGTGGCGTTCTCCCAAAAAGGTAATAGAAAGGATTGTAGAAGAAGATATATTTAATACCATAGGTGGGTCAGTACAAACGGGTATTTCCACACTGCTAGGGTTTCAATTATATTCTTATGTAGTTCCGGTAATAAAAGGGAGTCCTGAGTCAACAATGTTAGATCAAAATATAGATATCTTCCAAGAATTGGGCGTGATTGGTAATTGTTTTATAGGAATCCCAGGAATAATATAAATGTATTTTTAATTCTAAGTATTTAAGTATTCAAAAAGTTCTACCGTTATCCACGAGTAAAGAAAGAAAATTAGCTTTAGTTGCTGCAAAAAAGCTGTTGTAAATTCAGTACAAAACCAGGTAATACGTTTTCTCCTGATAGAGCTTCAGGACTTTCTAGTATTTCCACTTCCCGTTCTAAACGGTGGATTTCAACTTGTTGCGTCTGGGGGTCAATCAGCAAACTCAATCTTGCTCCATTGTCCATGTACTCTTGCATTTTGTCTTGCAGAGTTTGAAGTGAATCAGTTTCAGAGCGCAACTCAATTACAAAGTCAGGACACAAAGGGGGGAATTTGCGTTTTTGCTCTGCACTCAAATTATCCCATTTTTCCCTTTGTACCCAAGAAGCATCAGGCGATCGCTCTGCACCATTAGGCAGCTTAAAAGCTGTAGAAGAATCGAAAGCAATTCCTAAATTATTCTGTCGGCTCCAAGCCTGTAACTGAAAGGCAATTTCAATGTTACGATTACCAGTCTCCCCGCCTGTCGGTGGCATAATGATTAATTCTCCCGCTTCTGTGCGCTCTAGCCTCAAATCGCGGTTAGCTAGACACAGTTGATAAAACTGCTCATCAGTTAATTCCAATGGGTGTAAATTTAAAGTTACCGTCATCTGCCTACTTCACTTTTCTTTGTACCGCTACTCTACAGGTTGCATCAAGACTCAAGTTCAGCTAATTCCAACCAGCGCTCAGTTGCTGTATCAATCGCCTGGGTTAATTCTTCCAGTTGTTCATAGAGTTGTTGTACTTGCGTGACTTTACCAGGAGAAGCATGATAAAGCGCTTTTTCTGCTTCGGCTTTCTCGGCTTCTAGTTGAGCAATCTTACCCTCTAGCTGCTCGAACTCGCGCTTTTGCCAAGAAGAAAGCTTGCGCGGCTTTAAAGAGTTTTGAGTTTTGAGTTTTGAGTTTTGAGTTTGAATTTTTGGATTCGCTCCTGTCTCCTGTCTTCTGTCTTCTGTCTCCTCTTCTGCTTTCTTAAAGTCTAGATAAACTGAGTAATTACCAGGATATTGACGCAGATTACCGCCTGGTTCTAGGGCGAAAATTCTGTCTACAGTACGATCTAGGAAGTAGCGATCGTGAGAAACTGCAATTACGCAACCTGTGAAATCTTCTAAATATTCTTCTAATACAGCCAGCGTCTGCACATCTAAATCATTAGTCGGTTCATCGAGAATCAACACATTGGGAGCGCCCATCAAAACGCGCAGTAGAAATAAGCGGCGTTTCTCACCACCGGAAAGCTTATGAATTGGTGCATACTGTTGGCTGCCAGGAAATAGAAAACGCTCTAGCATTTGGGATGCACTTATTTGAGTACCATCAGCAATTTTGATGAATTCTCCTTCTTCTTTGATGTAGTCAATCACGCGCTGGTTCTCGTTGAGAGCATCAAGTAATGCTTCCGAGTGCTGATCGAAATAGCCGATGTGAATTGTGGAGCCAATCTCAACGCTACCTGAATCCGGTTGGACGCGCCCGGTAATAATATCCATTAGCGTAGATTTGCCTGCACCGTTGCCACCGATGATGCCGATGCGGTCTTCGGGACTGAATTGATAGGTAAAATCTTTAATTAAAGTGCGCTCTCCATATCCTTTAGAGACATTAGTTAGCTCAATAACTTTCTTCCCTATCCGACGGCTAGGAGTAGCAATATCAACTTTGCCTTGCACCTCTTTAAAAGAGGTTTCTTGCATTTCGTGGACACGATCAATTCGCGCTTTTTGCTTCGTACTCCGCGCTTTCGGACCTCGCTTTAGCCATTCCAACTCACGGCGCAATACACCTTGGTGTTTGCGTTGACTACTAACGGCAGATTCTTCAGCCAGCGCTTTTTTCTCCAGGTAGTAAGAATAGTTGCCAGCGTAGGAATAGATATCACCTCTGTCAATTTCGATAATCCGGTTAGTGACGCGATCTAGAAAGTAGCGATCGTGCGTAATTAGTAAAATCGCGCCGCGATAGCGGTTGAGGTAATTTTGTAACCACTCCACAGACAAAGCATCTAAATGGTTTGTCGGCTCATCCATCAGCAATACATCTGGTTCTGAGAGCAAGGCGGCTGCTAAGGCAATACGTTTACGGTAGCCACCGGATAAAGTACCGATCCGCGCATTGAAATCTTCAATTCCCAGCTTAGTAAGGATAATTTTTGCTTGAGTTTCTAATTCCCAAGCGCCAGTAGCATCCATACGTTGCATAATCGTAGATAAGCGAGACATTAACCCATTGGAATCATCCGGCGCGTGAGCTAATTTGTCTGAAATTTCTTCATATTCACGCACTAGAGCCATCTGCTCGCCACCTGCAAACACCTGTTCTAAAACTGTGTGATTGTCATCTAAGTCAGGTTGCTGAGGTAGATAGACAATTCTCACCCCAGGGTTAACTAAGATTTGCCCACTATCAATTGGTTCTAAACCAGCGATCATTTTAAGTAGCGTTGACTTACCAGAACCGTTAGTACCAATTAAACCAACTTTATCTGAGTCATCCAGGCTAAAACTAGCGTTTTTGAGGATTTCCTTAATTCCAAAGTCTTTTTTAACTGATTGCAGTGTGAAAATACTCATAATAGTTGCAATATTGTTTGGTGAAATGCCGCTTAGGGTCAAGTGTTAGTGAAAGTAATAGATTAGGGCTAAAGATAGAGGATGAATTACTATTCTAGAGATTAATCCCGATAATCTGATTGTGCCGTCTTTGCTGTCAGATGATGTTAGTAGCGCGATCGCCCAGATAACTCTAGATAAGTATTCAATTACAGTAGAACGTAAGTTTTTGTATAGGTGAAATTATGGATGTTAAAGCAGCAGTGGCTTTGGAAGCAGGTAAGCCGTTGAAAATTGAGACAATTCAACTAGAAGCACCAAAAGCTGGAGAAGTATTAGTAGAAATTAAAGCTACGGGGGTTTGTCATACAGATGCCTATACTCTTTCCGGTGCTGATCCAGAAGGTTTGTTTCCAGCAATTTTAGGACACGAGGGTGCAGGCGTTGTTGTGGAAGTGGGAGCGGGTGTAAGTAGTGTTAAAGTAGGCGATCGCGTTATTCCCCTATATACTCCAGAATGCCGCCAGTGCGAATATTGCCTCAGCCGTAAAACTAACTTGTGTCAAGCAATTCGCTCTACCCAAGGGCGGGGTGTGATGCCCGATGGTACAAGTCGATTTTCTCTAGATGGGCAGATGCTGCATCACTACATGGGAACCTCAACTTTTGCCAACTATACAGTATTACCGGAAATTGCTGTAGCCAAAATCCGTGAAGATGCCCCGTTTGATAAAGTTTGCTACATCGGCTGTGGTGTAACAACAGGGATTGGTGCAGTCATTCATACAGCCAAAGTGGAACCAGGAGCAAATGTTGTAGTTTTTGGTTTGGGAGGCATTGGGTTAAATGTAATTCAAGGTGCGCGGATGGTAGGGGCGAATATGATTGTCGGCGTGGATATTAATCCTGCTAAACGAGAACTAGCTGAAAAATTCGGGATGACTCACTTTGTTAATCCGCAAGAAGTTGAGGGCGATTTAGTTCCTTATTTAGTTGATTTAACAAAAGGCGGCGCTGATTACAGTTTTGAATGCGTTGGCAATGTCAATATCATGCGTCAAGCATTGGAATGTTGTCACAAAGGTTGGGGTGTAAGTGTAATTATCGGTGTTGCTGCTGCTGGTAAAGAAATTTCTACTCGTCCTTTTCAATTAGTAACTGGGCGTGTTTGGAAAGGTTCAGCTTTTGGGGGAGCAAGAGGACGTACAGATGTACCGAAAATAGTTGATTGGTACATGGAAGGTAAGATAAATATTGATGATTTAATTACTCACACAATGCCTTTAGAGCAAATCAATGATGCTTTTGATTTGATGCATAAAGGTGAGTCTATTCGTAGCGTTGTAACATTTTAGCTACTATGTTAAATAAGTGTGAGGAGGCTTAATTATTCCTACAACAGCGCAACTATTCACTTGCTTCGTTCTTAGTTGTTGGGCAACAAAGATGTATTTGCCTGTTTTCCTAGTTCGGATAGATGAACGCACAGGAGAAATATTCTTCTTAGCAGGAGAAGAAACAGCCCTTTTAATTTTTAGTAATGGACTGTGGAGATTTATATGATTCAACCTGATTTTCAAGCAATGACTCGCAAGGAGCTATTAGCTTATATACTTGCACATCGAGAAGATGATGAAGCATTCCGTATCTACATGGACAAAGTTCACGCTGAACCGCCTACAGAAATATATCCAGCACCACAGTCAATTGATGATTTGAAACATTTTCCGCAGTTATTAGAAAAATTCCGCAAAGAGCGGGAAGGACGCGAATAGATTTAAGGAGCGATCGCCCTAAAAAAAGGCTACTGTCGATTTAGGCGGAAGTACAACGCATTCACTTCACACTCCTTACCTATACTGCTGCTTTGACTGGTGCTTGTAGCAACTCTACATCCTTAATCCACAGAATACCACTGCTTTGAAATTCAATATTTACGTTGATCGTTCCTGGATATTGTTCTTTTTTGAAGTGATATCGTACTTCATACACCTTCCAGTCAGTTGTGCCTGATACCGTCGCAGACTGGAAAGTGGTATAGTCACTCTTTATACCCAAGACATCAGTTTGTCTATTGAATCCTAAACGTAAACTAACTCCTTCTTTGATATCGACTGTTTTAATATGAGCGCGGCAAGCTAGTACACACTCCTGGTTCTCTGGTTCAGCTACCTCAAATAATCTCACAACTCTAACAGGCTGCTGATTTAGGGAATTCCCCTGTTTGGTGAAGTTTTCAAAAGAATCAGCAAAAGAGTCTTGCGAAGATTTCCTCTGTTCCCGTTCATCATAGGCTTCAATTCGCCAGCTATCCTGATCTATGGAAATACAACCTTGAGTTAGAGGCTTGTCAGCAATACCGAAGCCACAAATCAGTTGAAATTCTCCATCAGGTTCGGGTATCTTAAACCGCTCCTCAATGCTAGATAATGCCTGTTTGACACTAGATTTTAGTCCATTAAATATTTGTTCAAACATATTTAACAATCTATGCCTAAAAATAGTTGTATAAGCGGTTTTTCAAGCCAAATATAGCACTTCAATATGCAGCTGTCATATTTGTTGTCCAGTAAGGCATCATCAGGCAAGTATTGTCTATTCAACTATTTGTGTTCAGCAGTTTGTAGCCATGATCGCCCATTACAACTACCTAGTTAACACTCACTATACTCTCAACACTGGCTGGTCGGGATGTGCAGGATTTGGAATTAAACGCTGATTTTTGCAATCTACAAGTAAATCTAAAGTCTCTAATACAGTCTGACCAATTAGCACCTCATTACCTGTTACCATTGCGGCTTCAATTGTTTCACGACCTAATAATTCAATGATCACAGCCCCAGTCAGCCCTACTAATTCTTGTCGTCCATCAGCATATTGTGCCATCTCTTGACTCCGAATCCTTAAACCAAGTTGCTGCACTATAGAGCTTGGTAGTACAGTTCGTGTTGCTCCACTATCTATAAGTGCTTGTGTCTCATAAACTCTTAGCAAGCTTGGGTTGAGTAGACCTCGATTAACTAACTCTTCATCGACTGCATTTGTTAACTTTACTTGCACTGAAACAGCACCCATATTCTCACTAACTGTATGATCAGAACGGTTGAAACTTAGCATGGTTTGTGTCTCTGACAAACTATATTTCCAGTTTTGACTTTTGGCAAAGCAATTTCAAGTAGTTCAAATTGCGTAGGCGAAGCCCGCCGCAGGCATCGCTAACTCTATTTGTAGTAATATCGCCTAATTGCAAGTGTAGTATTTTAATATAAATCAATAGAAATTAGGAGGGTTCAATGGTTACAACTAATGAAGCGGTAAGCACTCCTATAGAGAAATTACTAGCAGAAAAACGAGTTACATTATATCACATTAATTCGCATTCTTATGAGCAAATTTTAGAAGCTTTGGGTGATAACCGAGCAGCACGACTTACTTATTACAAAGGAACTTTGGAAATTGTGAGTCCTTTAGAAGAACATGAAAGCGCTAGCGATCGCTTGGGCATTTTAATCCATATATTGACGGAGGAACTGGATCTAAATATCAAAAGCATGGCTTCAACTACACTCAATAAACCAGACTTACAAATTGGTGCAGAACCTGATAAATGTTACTATATTCAAAATGAGCCTGCTGTGCGGGGTAAAAAAGTAGATTTAGCTATTGATCCTCCTCCCGATTTAGTTTTAGAAGTAGACATTACTCATAGTGATATTAATAAAAATCAGCTGTATCAAGAAATGCAAGTGCCAGAATTTTGGCGCTATAACGGCAAAGTTTTAACTATTTACTTATTGAATGCAGATCAATACCAAGAATCTGAAACTAGTGCTACTTTTCCGTTACTAACCCCTTCAAAAATTTACGAATTTTTAGCACAGTGTCACACACAAGGGGAAACCCAAACTAAACGTATTTTCCGTAGTTGGCTGCGAGAACAACAGCAATAGTTATAATTTCGTGGTCAGCTTCCTTAGAGTTTTATGTCTACATCTATCAACTTAATTAGTGAAAATAAGTGTTTTGACGGTAAAGTCGGTTTTTACAGTCATCACTCCCAAACTTGTAACTCGCAGATGCGATTTGCTATTTATCAGCCGCCGCAAGCCACATCAAAATTAGTTCCAGTTCTCTATTTTCTCTCTGGCTTAACTTGCACTGAAGAGAACTTTATGGCTAAAGCAGGGGCGCAAAAATACGCAGCAGAGTACGGTTTAATGCTAGTAGCACCGGATACTAGTCCCCGTAATACCGGAATTGAGGGTGAAGACAAAGATTGGGACTTTGGCAGTGGTGCTAGTTTTTATGTGGATGCTACTCAGCAGCCTTGGAGTAAAAACTACCAAATGTATAGCTACATTGTCCAGGAGTTACCCGCTTTAATTGCCGCGCATTTTCCACTACAGGCAGAAAGACAAGGGATATTTGGTCATTCTATGGGAGGACATGGAGCTTTAGTTTGTGCCTTGAGAAACCGCGATCGCTACCAGTCAGTTTCAGCCTTCGCGCCAATTGTCGCGCCAATGCGTTGTCCTTGGGGACAAAAGGCGTTTACAAACTACCTTGGCTCTAATCAGGATACCTGGCGTGCTTACGATGCCAGCGAACTAGTTAAAGAAGCTAAATATAATCGTCCTATTCTAATTGATCAAGGCAGTGCCGATCAGTTTCTGGATCAACAGCTACTTCCCCATGTATTTGAACAAGCTTGCGCCGTAATTAATCAACCGCTAACTTTGCGCTTCCACGCAGGCTACAACCATAGTTATTACTTCATTGCCACCTTAATTGAAGACCATATCCGCCACCACGCCACCGCCCTATCAGCCTAAATCCTCCCGCACAACCCCCGCGATTTCTAAGATCAAGTCTGCGCCATAAACTAAAGATGGTGTTTGGAAGCCGACAGAAAATTGTCCTGCAAGTACCTTCTGCACAATTGCCACAGCTGTTAATGCTGTGAGTGTGTAGCCTTCTGGACATTGCAGCCGAGACACTAAGCGCTTACCAGAGTTGTCTGTGACTTCTCCCCATAACAAACTTTTCCCATTAGCGCGTTCAGCCTCAGTTGGTCCTGGCGGCTGGTTTTGAATCAAACGCTTTTGCAAGTCCTGTACTGGCGGTAAACCTAGTAACCAACCAAGATAGCGTGTTGCAGCCATTCCTATGCGCGTAGCTGCGGGGAATGCTGCATAAACTTCAATATCTGGAATACCAGTGCTGTAATAAGCTGTAGACACATCTCCCCAGGGAATAGTTACAGCCTCTGTTGCACCTTGTCCAAAATCAATTAAGCGCGTCTGCCAAGCTGCGGGAACTGGGGTTAAAACTCCGCCGCGTCGTACCAACCCTTTTTGATTTTGTGCCTCTACCATTGTGGTAGCGGTTCCGCGCGATATTTGTCCTAGTGCTTGAAAACCAAGGGTAAGCTTTGTCGCTGATGGTAGTCTCGCTTTTAAATGTGCCGCGAGGCAATCTGAGGGTACAACATCAAAACCTACACCCGGAAGTAGCATTACACCTGCGGCTTTGGCTTCTGAGTTACGGGAAGCGATCGCCTCAAAAACGGCAACTTCTCCGGTAATATCCAAATAGTGCGTCTTTGTCCGCAGACATCCAGCAACCATTGGACTAGAAGTACGAGAAAATGGTCCAGCACAGTGCAGCACTACTGGCACATCTACCAAAGCTGAATCTATAGCAGCGTCATCATCCAGAGCAAAGGCGCGGTATTCTAACCTCAATTGATCTGCAAGCGGTTCAACTTTCTCCGAATTGCGTCCACCAAGGATAGGGCGAAGTCCACGTTCTACCGCTAACTTGGCAATCAAATTACCTGTATAACCATTAGCACCGTATAACAAAAATGAGGACATCCGTTTATATCCTTACTGCAACTGTTTTCATATCCAATTTAAAAGCTGTTTAAATAGCTCTAACTAATTCTTGAGCTGTAAGCAGAAAGGAATAACCTGAGCATTACCACGAAGTTGTAATGCTAGATTACACCCTGAAAACCGTAATAAACACACGCACTTGCACCGACTATATAGACAAACCAAGTACCAAAAAAGCCAACTGCACGTCCGATAGAAGGACCATATCTTGTAATTACGCCATAAGCATAAACAATTCTAGCTACCGTAAGAGTGCCTCCTAGAAGCCATAATAGCTCTTCCTGCGAGTGCATTAACTCCAGAGCAACTATAAACAGCAATCCAAGCGGCACATACTCGGTAAAATTTCCATGAGCGCGGACTTTACGCTGTAATGCACCTGCATCAACAGTGACAGAATTTTTACTCATTTTCTCGACTGTAGATACCCAGGCGGTTGGGTTAGCTAAGGGATCGGGTTGCATGATTACATCCTCTTTAGATTCACCATGCCAAACTTTTGTCCTGATCCGCTCCATAACCACAATATAGGAGAGTACGAGGGCAATAAAACCATTAATTCCAATGAAAAGAGTTGATATCGGCATAGTATTTTCGTTCATTGTGATTCCTGAATAATCGCCAGACGAGATTTTATCTATTAGAACTTTATTTGAAATCCTCTGGCTATTGAGCAATGTTCCTCTGATTATCGTTAGTATTTAGTTTTGATATATAGTGTCAATGCGATCGCATCAGCAGGTAGCCAAAGCTGCAACTCCTCCATACTCCAAAAAACCTCGTTCGCGCAATCATCCCCTCAAGCGCCTACTTCAATATAGTCGCAGGTATCGCTCCTCAATCTGGCTAGCGACAATTTGCTCAATCCTCAATAAAATATTCGATCTTGCACCACCTGCCTTAATTGGGATTGCTGTTGATGTGGTGGTAAAGCAACAAGATTCGATAATTGCGCGTTGGGGTGTCAAAGATGTCTTTACGCAGTTCTTGATTCTTTCAATCCTTACAGTCATTATTTGGATACTCGAATCAGTGTTTGAATATGCCTTTGCTCGGTTGTGGCGCAACTTAGGACAAAAAATTCAACATGATTTACGCTTAGATGCTTATAGACATTTACAAGAACTAGAACTTGCTTATTTTGAAGAACGCTCTACAGGCGGTTTGATGTCGATTTTAAGTGATGACATTAACCAACTAGAGCGCTTTTTGGATGTCGGTGCTAATGACTTAATCCAGGTTTCGACAACAGTATTAATTATTGGCGGTGCATTCTTTATTCTCGCTCCTAGCGTGGCGTGGATGGCGATGCTACCGATGCCATTTATTTTATGGGGTTCTGTTGCCTTTCAGCGTCTTTTGGCTCCCCGCTATGCGGATGTGCGAGAAAAGGTAAGTTTACTTAATGCGCGCTTGGCAAATAATTTGAGTGGAATCACGACGATTAAAAGCTTTACCGCCGAAGAATATGAAGCAAGACAGCTAGCAGCAGAAAGTGATGCTTATCAACAAAGTAACCGTCATGCGATCGCGCTTTCTGCTGCTTTTGTGCCTTTAATTCGGATGATTATTTTGGTTGGTTTCACAGCATTACTTTTATACGGTGGGATGGCGGCTGTGGCTGGAAAAATGTCTGTAGGTACTTACAGCGTGTTAGTCTTCTTGATCCAACGCTTGCTTTGGCCTTTAACTAGATTAGGAGAAACCTTTGACCAATATCAACGCGCGATGGCTTCTACCAATCGTGTCATGAATCTGCTTGATACTCCAATTGAAATTCATACAGGAGATATTTCTTTACCTGTCGAGGAGGTGCGCGGTGAATTAGAATTGCAAGATGTCACGTTTGCCTATAGTGGACGCAAGCCAGTAATTCAAAATCTTTCTTTATATATTCCGGCGGGTAAAACAATTGCAATCGTCGGCTCCACAGGATCTGGTAAGAGTACATTGGTAAAATTATTACTGCGGCTGTACGAAGTGCAATCAGGCTCTATTACACTTGATGGTATTGAAATCAAGGATCTTAAGTTCAGGGATTTGCGTCGAGCTATTGGCTTAGTCAGTCAAGATGTATTCTTATTTCATGGCACTGTATTAGAAAATATTGCCTACGGCACTCCTGAAGCTGCTCCAAATGATGTCATAGCGGCGGCTAAAATTGCGGAAGCACATGAATTTATTATGCAACTTCCCCAAGGTTATGAAACTATTGTGGGTGAAAGAGGACAGAAATTATCCGGTGGACAACGCCAAAGAATTGCGATCGCCAGAGCAGTTTTGAAAAATCCGCCGATTTTGATTTTGGATGAAGCAACTTCGGCAGTAGATAATGAGACAGAGGCAGCAATTCAGCGATCGCTAGAACGAATCACCCAAGATCGCACAACAATTGCGATCGCGCATCGGCTTTCCACTGTCCGTAATGCCGATTGTATCTATGTTATGGAACACGGCAAATTAATAGAACAGGGAACGCACGAGCAATTACTAGAGGAATTGGGTATTTATGCTAGCCTCTGGCGTGTACAATCTGGCTTGAGATCAAATTGATTATAGAACGCAGACATGATGTTTAGTAGCACTCAACCTGAATCAGCAGACAACAAGTGGCGACGACAACTAGATCAATTCGTCAAAACCAATCAGCAAGAATTAGCAGCTCTTGCTTGGGGATTGTGGCTAGAAAATGGCGACACTAAAGGTACTATTGGGATTAATCTTGAACCAACGCCGCATTTCGTCTATTGTCCCAAAGAGGCGATCGAGACATTGAATAACAACGTTGAAAATAAACTTCAGGAAATCTTAGGAATTGTGGATGCTCATAATTCGGAAAAAGAAGTTTTAATGATTGGAATTGGCAGCGATCAAATAAAGCTAATTCAGTTTGAACCAGAGCCACCGCCACCCGTTTGTTTTGAGCAAGTTGCAGAGGATGTCGATGCTTTATTAGAGCGATTAGAGCAGCGTTTGACTGAGCAATTACACAGTTGAACTTGTCCATAAGGCACTATTGATATTTCAATGGTTGAATTTACAGTTTCAAGCTACGGTCTTTATTTTGAAATTGCTAGACAAAATTTATGTAAAACAACAGAGATTAAACATCAGATAGACCAGAGACTAAGTAATAGTATTGGTTTACTATCTGGAAAGGTACATGATATAAATACGTTCCATTGGTTTAGAGAAAGCCTACAAGTTAGGCGCTTTTAAGGCTCTTAACAAAATTGATAAGAGTGTTGAAAAAGAGTGGTTAGATGACGGGAGCAGTCCGTTCATGTTCTAGCCAACAAAAGGCTAAACTTAAGAAATGTTGCAGCAAGTTTTAGTGAGTTAACCTTAAATTGGCAAGCGACTTAAAGTAAACTGAGTGGGTTTTACTCGTACAGGTTAAACCAACGGATAGGCTTCTCATATTAAATTATCGAGAACACTCGCACTGTCTTGATTATCAGATCCAGAAGCCACTACGGAGAATAACATTCAACCTATGAAAACTATTGAAATTGTTTCCGAAGTAAGCGATGAACAAACAATTTATCGAGCAATTAGTGGAGGAAAACAGGCTACTGGTTTAACACCTGGTCAAGCACTCGATATGCTAGAGAAGGAACTAGCAAAACTTGGAGAAAGTAGCGACACAGTAATCATTGTGCAGCGCTTTCGTCCCGATAGCTTTTTTACCAGCGATCAGCAACTACGGCTTCAAGAACTGATGAATCAGTTTCACCAAGCTAATGGTGTCGGAGAAGAATTTGCACCCACACAAAGACAAGAATTAGAAACATTAGTTGATACTGAATGGAACGCTGCAATAGAACGTGCTGAGGCTATTCGTAAGCAAACTCAGAGGGACAAACAATAGCTTCATGTATTGCTTTTAAATTCAGTGAATCCAAATTATCCCTTCGTAGCACAACGGGCAAAACATCAATGCGAATATTGCCATGCGCCGGAAGTTATTTTCAATGTTGCTTTTGAGGTAGAACATATTATTCCTATTGCCAAAGGTGGCTTAGATGAGTCACAAAACTTGGCTCTTGCTTGCCGTGTTTGTAATCTCCGCAAGCTAGATTATATTGACGGGTTTGATTCAGTTAGCCAGCAACAAGTACGTTTGTTTAACCCTCGAATCGATACTTGGGATGAACACTTTACAGTCCAACAGCAAGTGCCTTTTCTGCTAGAAGGTAAAACATCCATCGCTCGTGCTACTTTGGAGCGGTTACAGATGAATTCACCTTTGCAACTTAGAGCTAGAGGACTATGGATAGCATTGGGAATTTTTGGTTAACCACTTTAACTAAGCTAATATTTAAAGCTGTGAACTAGCTAGGGTTATTTTACAAGCGATGGTCGCTGCGCGTTTGCGTAGCATGGTCGAAGAGCATACCGCCGAAGGCATCGCTCAACAGCATCCAGATGAATTATTCCACAACCTGAAGCGTTTTTTCTGCACAAGGTAAAGTTTCAGCAAACATCGCCTCTGCAAGTTGCTGTTTCTTTGCCAAATCAGCAATATCTACTATGGAATAAAGGAGTTCTACACGCGATACAACTTCTGGGGGAAAATCGCGATTAAAATACTTAAGTAGCATAAAATCATATCTGTAAGGTCGATGAACCATTCCCAAAAGCTCAACTAAAGGATTGAGTGTGTAGTTGTGGTATCTAACAACTGCTTCCGCAAAATGCCCGCGAATTATCTCTTTTTTAACAAAGGTTTGTCTAAAGTCAAAAGTTATTTTTAAAGCATTTAATCTCTCTTTCATTTTAAGGAGATGTTCGCTTAAATTTAAATTATGCGGCACAACAAGATTTGCTTTATCAAAAGCAACTACTGCGTTTCCGTGTCTTTCTACCTCTAAAAAATCACGAGGACTACTATGCTTTATAACTGCAAAATCAATTGCTAAAAAAGGATTCACGCCTGCTAATTGATAAAAGCATTGCGAGTGACCATGCCATGTGGGTTCAGGAACTTTATACTTAAAGCTAATCTCAGAAATTGTTTGTAGAGATTCTTCAACAAAGTCGAAGGTTTCTTGAACGCAATTATCTTCAACGATAACTTCAATATCAATATCAGATAATTCATCAGTATAACCATGTGCTGCTGAACCTCCTTGCCATAAAGCTAAAACAAAATCGAGTGGTTTCAAGGCGGTGATTAGCGTTTCTATAATCCTTTGTCTCATTGTCTAGGCTATCAACTTTAGATAAAGGCAGATATAGACCAATTTAAAATATGCTTAAGTAATCTTAATTTGTGGCTGTTTGGAAGTGAAGCATCTTTAAGCCACGTTATAGCTAGGTAATCTGTCTTTGCTAAACAGATAGAGAAGCGATCGCCACGATTTATTCCAGAATGAGTACGTTCTATTATCAAGGATTGCGATCGCTATAAAATATCTTCAATATAAAGCTTGGATACTTCTCTACTTTTATCTGGTTTACAGTTTAGGTTTTTGGACAGCTTCTTAGGGGCATTTAGCTATCATTAGCTTTTCTAATATTTCTTTAACCGATTTTCTAATAAAAAGTAAGATAGTTTACAGAAGCTTATGTAAAAATAACTAGATTCAATTAGACATTAACAGAGTTATGCACTTTTTAGCTTATTAAGCAGTATCTATTAATACTTTCAACTATCTGCCAATAGTCCGGTGGGCAGAATCCTGAATGTACAGTATCGTGACTAACTATGCCCAACTTAGAAGCGCCCTGGTTGACTGTGATCTTTAACTTGTGGTCAAAGCAGGCAAATACTAAGGAGACGACTGATATGCTTAAGCAAATTTTGACTAGTGGTTCTATTCTCGCTTTGTTACTGACAAGCAGTTTACCTGCTCAAGCCAAACTGAAAGAACCGATGCTACAGGCTCAAGCGCAAGAAGTACCATCTACTACACCAACGCCTGAAGGTACAACAACTCCGGATGATGGCACAACTCCTACACCAGCGCCGGATGCCACGACTACACCAACACCTGAAGGCATAACAACTCCGGATGCTGGCACAACTCCTACACCAGCGCCGGATGCCACGACTACACCAACACCTGAAGGCATAACAACTCCGGATGCTGGCACAACTCCTACACCA
>ERZ501023.142-NODE-142-length-15285-cov-6.212738_pt1 | contig 15285 bp, 12 predicted proteins | sample MGYA00248839_ERZ501023 | MGnify/ENA primary metagenome ERZ501023 (study PRJEB25958, sample SAMN03398596) | human skin metagenome | study: EMG produced TPA metagenomics assembly of the Human Skin Microbiome Metagenome (human skin metagenome) data set.
ACATTAATAATTTAAAATAATCAAAAACTAATTCTCTAATTTTACTTTTGTTAAAATACTCTTACATCCACTAGATAAAACTAATTTAGTCTGTTTTAGTTTTATTCAACAAGCGGCAGTAAATAGGATGAGTTTTTGTATAAATTCGATTCAATAAGTTTAGTTGTGCCATTTCTATTTCAAACGACTTACCTAACTGATTAATTTGTTCTTCAAACTTTTGTTTTGCGTAATTAAAAAGCTCAATATCTAGCTCGTTATAGTTTTTTATTATATCTAATGTTTCTTGAGAAATATCTTCTTTAAGAGGTCGATTTTTAGTTATATTTGCTTTAATGTAAAAAGGAGTTCTCCAATTAAAAGCTCGTTTTAATAATATCAGTGTTTCATCAAATTTATCAGCTAAGCCAATAACTGCAAAATGTTCTTCGAGGTTTCTCTTAGCGCTTTCTAAAACATCAGGAGAACATTCTCCAAAAGGAATATCTGCTGCTATTGATGATAGAAGTCTAGCTTGACTATTATCTAGTTCTTTAGTTATGCCACTAGATACATAATCTTTTAAACTCATATTTTTAGATTTAACTTGTTCATATAGGTGATGATTAGGTTTTCGTAGTACGTAGTAGTAATGAGAGATAACGCGATCAACTGGTTCGCGCAGAATTGTGATATAGCTAGACGGCTGAGGTAAGTATTCATGTAATCCAAACCTCATATGTCCTTTGAGAACTTGAATTTCACTTCTTTGAACTTCGGGAAGGCTTTTGAACTCTTCTACAGCTTCTTTTGTTTTAAAGTTATCAAGTGAATAAATTGATTTTGATTTGTATTCCCGCTCAATTATTTTGTGTAAAGTAGAACCTGCTGTTTTAGGAAGATGTAAAAAAATTAATGTCTTGTTGTGATTAGCACCTTTAGTTGAATTTAGCATGGCGATACTACTTAAATATCCTTATTATAAAAATGAAATAAACTATAAGTATCATAATAATCAAATTCAGTCAATAGATTAAAAAAATTTAAGAGTATTTATGATAGATTCTAAATCTTAATGTTTTTAACCTAACTAGCAAGCTGTAATAATTTGTCTCTACTTTTTAGACTAAGTAAGTTTTGTAGTTTAGTTTCAAAATTGAGCATTTGTTTTAAACAGGAGTTTCTCAAATTATTAGGTAACAGTAAGTTTTAACACTAAAGTTTTCAATTCAAACTACTACCATTTATTGAACGATAAACATCAACGGTTTGGGAAGCTGTTTTATCCCAACTAAAAGCTTGTGCTCTGTGATATCCTTTAGCAATCAAGCGATCGCGTTCTGTAGAATTATCAAGCAGGAAAAGCAGGATATCTGCCAAATCGCCGATTGCTTTAGGGTCAAATAATAAGCCAGCATTGCCGACTACTTCGGGAATACTAGAGCAATTGGAAGCAACAACAACAGTTCCACAAGCCATAGCTTCTAAGGGAGGTATACCAAAGCCTTCATACAATGATGGATAAACAAAGGCTAAACTACAACGATAAAGCTTTGCTAGATGGTTATCATTAATATGCCCGTAATGCTCAATACGATCAGTTAGCTTCAGCTCATTGATTAATTTTTGTTCTGCTTCATCAAAAGGTGAGCCAACAACACACAGTGTAATATCAGGCTCAATAGAAACAGCTTTAGCAAAAGCCGCTAATAATCCATCAAAATTTTTATATTTGGTGCGACTACCTACATATAGATAATAGGGACGCTTAGGAACTGGCTCAAAGCCATGAGCAAGACTAGCATCTATTTCTGAAGCTAGATGGGTTACTGTTATTTTATTTTCAGGTAATGAGTACCGCTCAAGTAAATCTTTTTTTGTATTTTCAGAAACACAAATAATTGCTTGTGCTGCCAATATTGCTTTTCGTTTCCTCTCAGCCAATTCTCCTTTTGGATCAATTTGAGCAGAAAAAATTTCTGGTATCATGTCATGAATAGTAACTACAACAGGACAGCGATACTTATTAAATTCTTGCCTGTTAAGCAAATTATAATAAGTAGGGTGAGCAATATCTGAGTTATTAATAATATTAACAGCTTGAAAATAATACTTTTCCATCCAACAAGAAATACGCTTGTAAGGATAACCTAGTCTCTGGTAAGAAAATATTTTTAAATTTGGATGAGTCGGATAATTAAGACTACGAGGTCTGCAAGTAGTGAGAGTAGGAACAAAACTTTCTGGTAGCCTGCTGATTAAATTAGCAAAATATCTATTAATACCTCCAGCAGTCTGGATTGCATATATTCTGCCATCATATAAAATACGCATTATTCAACTCCAATTTAAGGCAAACAAAGGAATATTTGCCTAGTCTTATACAACAACTACAATCTGTTACCAAAATTCTCCTGCACCTTACTTTACAACACCCAGCAAACCCATTATGTAGCTTATGTTGGACAAAGTTAAGCACTTGCGCGCAAATCGTTCTGGATTATTTGTTGGTATCGCTAGGTTAGCTATTTTCCAAGGAGAGCGAGATATTCTCAAAGCTATAGGAATTATCATCTGTAGCCGTTGGAGGTTTGAGGGTGCTTTTTGGTGAATTTGAGCAATAGCTTTAGAGACACCTTCCCAGTACAGCCTATTCACAAAAAAATCTTTAGTTAGGCGAGAGGCGGGAATGTGATGACCAACAGCAATTTCAGGATGGTAGAAGCAAGAGTAACCCTTCTCTAAAAGTTGTTCTTGAATAAAAGACTCTTCACTAGATAAAAGGTTATTACCTCTTCTGCCAAGATCGACTTGAAATCCGCCTAAGGTTTGGAGAAGATGTTTGGGAAAGGCAATATTAGCTCCAGTAAGCCGACATGGAGTATTATCTAAATTCACAGGAGTTTTGGAGTAATCCAGGGTTGTCAGGTAAGTCATTAACTGATCAGGTAACCAAGATGGTCGCGGTGCTTCCCATATCGGCTCTACCTTACCTCCAACGCATCCTAGCTGTGGCTTAACAGTGTCAAAGACTTCAACAATTTTTTCTAGCCACTGAGGAGAAGCGATCGCATCATCATCTAAGTAGGCTATATATTCACCAGTGGCGTTTGCTAAACCTGTGTTCCGCGCCTGGGATAATCCCATAATCGGCTCGTAGATATAGCGTAGGTTTTGTACCTGAGAAAATTCTTCAATTACTACCTGTTTAGTAGCATCACTTGAACCGTTGTCTACTACTAAGATTTCGTAACTTTCCGTAGCTAATGTTTGCTCAACAAGACTCTTAATTGCCTTGCGTAGATAATCAGCACGGTTAAGTGTGCAAATAATACTAGATATACGTATCATATAAATTTACAGATTGGTTCATACTATCCTTTTAACAAATCAAACGTAGGATAGGTTTGATTTGTAATTAGGAGTGGTTTGCAAACATCTTTTAGCTTTAATTGATATAGATACTAATTTTTAATGACCTCTTTTTTAAGAAGTTATTTCTCTGGAGAAACTACTGCTAATTTATTACTGTTAGTTACAGATTTCATTACCTCCAATGTAGATTTAGCAACTCGCTCCCAGTTATAAAAACTAACAACTTTTTCTCTAGCAGATGCTCCCATACAAGCAGCTTGCTCTTGATCTTTAAAACAAATTAATATCTTGTCGTAGATATCATTTACATCATTAGTTGTCAGTAATCCGTCCTTACCATCCTCTATAACTGTGGATAATTGCCCAAGTCGAGATGCTATTATTGGTTTTCCAGATGCCATGTAGTCGAACAACTTTAGGGAAGACAGATGAAAACCATACTTAGACCAGGGAAAGTCATGGTAAAGGCAAAGACAAGCATCAGATGAAGCTATATAATTCGGCACATCAGTATAATTTACATTGTTAAATACTAAGGCGTTCTCTCCTGTTTGTAGCGACTCTGCGGATCCATTATTCAAAACAATAAATAGAATTTTGTGTTCTTGACGCTTTGCAAGTTCTATCACTCCTGTAAGTAGATCAAATCCTTGCCAAGGCCAGCGAGAGTCACCTGCATAAATAACTTTAAAATAATCGTCATAACCTGGGAACAAATCTATTCTTTTCTTTTCTGGAGAAAACAAATTAGGGTCAGAACCATTAGGAACGACCTCACAATTTTTAATTCCCAAACCATTCACAGCATAATCTTTCAATGGATCTGAAACACAAATTGCTGCATCTACTAGCTTTGCATACTTGCGACGGCAACGCTCTTCATTACTCATTTGCAACTGCGTTTTTAGTTGCACAAAGATATCGTTACTTCCTTGCCTTAGTTTATTTAATAACTTCTGCTCCTCAGGTGTATTATTAAGCATTGAGCTAAACCTGAGTTGCGATAACATTTCTTCTGCGGTAGAGTTGATTTCCCAAATTATCGGCTTCGCTCCAAACCTTTCCATACACCGCAGCTTTAGTTTACTACTAGCAAGAGAGCCGCCATCAATTCTAATGTATAAAATATCAACATTATTTAAAAAGCTTTGAACACCTTCTTTGTTGATAGGATAAGTGACACATTGAGGGTTCTTTTCATAATCAAAAGTGTGAATTTTACAGCCCATCTGTGACAAATTCTGCACTAGATTATAGTTATGAATACCCCCGCCATGTTGGGGTGGATAGCTGTTAAAACCGTATAAATGACCGATATTCATTTTAGCACAATCCTGTTGCTAATTTAATGTATAATTACATACTAAATAATGTTCAAGCGTTAACACTGCCCAACTATAATTGAGTATTTTCATAGCTACTAATGTTGAGGAAAAAGTTAAAGCATTGGCAGATGAAGTTTTTTGCGAACCTTACTAGAGGTAGCAACTTTTTCCCAAATTGACAGTTGATTTTTTACCTCTGGATAGCCTAGTTCTTGTAGAAGTTTCCCTGCCAGGTACTCTACACGAAGGCGTTGAAGTTTGCTTAATTGAATATCATCAACATTAATAGATGCTGGTCCAATAAAGCCTTCAGGATATGCTGTTTTAGACTTTGGCACGATCGCATTTCCATCAATCATCGGAATCGCTGCGAATGGTTCTTTAGAACTGGCAACTTTGTCTAAAGCATTTGCATCAACGATAGAACTAATTAAGGACTCGTCTGCGGGCAGTTCCAACCACTCAAATAGTTTTGACATATAGTAGTGGGGATTTTGTCTAATATCTTCGTATCTAACTTCTAGATACTGATCAGTTCCCTTTGTTTGTTCAGCGATCATTCGACCTGCTTGAGTGTGTTGCAACCAACTTTTTGTTGCTTGATCCACAGTTTCCGGAGCCCAATGTTGTCCCCAACTTTTTGAGGCGCGGAGCATTGAGGACACAACTGCACGACCATCTCTAATTAAATGAATAAAACGTGCTTTGGGAAATGTATTAAGAATGAACTCAGAAAATAAACAATGGTGAGGCGTTTTTTCCAGAAAATATTTAGGTTCACCAGATGGATAATTGAGTGCTGATACCAAAGACCAGAATAACTCAGCTGTAACTTTGTATAAATCTTCTTTAGTAGAATATACAGGCAGACCAGCTTTTGTAGCATCAGGACGGAGGAATTCTTTCTCGATCCCGCCGACGAGGGCAAAAAATCTTGTTTCTGGTCCAGTGTAAATTGCTGGATGAGAAGCGATCATTGCCTGGAGCCAAGTTGTGCCACTGCGAGGACAACCTACCAAAAAGACTAAGTCAGTGTTATGAGTCCAAGGCGCACGGGGTCGTAATGTTGAAGCAAATCTGTCTAGATTCTGTTGCACAGTAAACTGATTCATATCAGGTCTTGATGTTAGGTTAGTTTCTTCAATTGGCGGCATAATCAATCTCGATAATTTTCAATACTTTTTATAATTAGCGTCAACTATAACAAAAGCTGAAAGATGTATTAGCGAGCATCTAAATTAAAAGCAGTATCAAATTCCTGAAGTTGCATTGTTTATTACATTACTATTTAACAAGCCGGAATAATTACAGATAGTATTGGTATACGCCTCTTAAGAAAATAATTAGATGTCTATATGTTTGATTGATAATTGTAGTCTTTTAGGCTTAGTTAAGGTATAGCGCTAACTTGTCTGACCCAATTCATGTTGCATTTGGTGATATTTCCACAGCTTGCCGCGTTGTTGTAGTAGTTCTTGATAACCTCCTTGTTCTACAATCCGTCCTTGTTCAAGCACTACTACTTTATCTGCTCGAACAATTGTAGATAATCGGTGGGCGATCGCAATTACTGTTCTACCTACAGCAAGCTTTTCTAATGATTCTTGAATTAGCCGCTCCGAAACAGAGTCTAGAGCGCTTGTTGCTTCATCTAGAACTAAGATGTCTGGGTTACGTAGTAAAGCACGAGCGATCGCTATCCGTTGACGTTGTCCTCCAGATAAACGAATCCCACGATCGCCTAATTGAGTATCAAAGCCTTCAGGCATTTCTAAAATAAATTCCAGAGCATTCGCTAACCGAGCTGCTTCATAAATTGCCGATTCATCCACATCTTCTAGGGCATAAGCAATATTGTTGCGGACAGAAGTATTAAAAATAAACGTATCTTGACTTACAAAAGCTAGCTTTTGACGTAACGAGTTAATCTCAAACTCTTGTAGATTAACTCCATCAATCAGAACCGTACCTTGTGTTGGCTCGTAGAATCGGGGAATTAAATCTACTAACGTGGTTTTACCAGCACCAGAAGCTCCCACCAATGCTGTCATCTGTCCGCGTTTTATTGTTAACGTAATATTGTGTAATACTAATTCATTAGCGTCGTAGCCAAAATCTACAGACCTAAACTCAATAGCTCTATTTAATCCGGAAAACTCAATTTTCCCATTCTGGAAGTAACTTTTGTTATCAGTTCTAAGTAACTCTTTAATATTGCTTAGTGAACCTTGAAAACCACTCATTTGTACTCTAGCTCCATCTAATTGTTTCCGAATCGGCATTAGACGGAATAATACAAACAAAAATGTTAGTAGGGAAGCTGGCTGCAACAAGCCATTTGGAATCAAAGTAGCAAATGCTACAATTAGCATGACCACAAGAATTGTGGTAGCCACTCCTTCGGAAAGCGGTTCTGTTATAGCCACAACTGACACAGCTTTTGTAGCAGCTGCTAAAAAATTAGCGTTTGCTTTATTAAAACGTTGTCTCTCAAATTCTTGTGCGGCAGAGGCTTGAATGGTGCGAATACCATTAATAAACTCTAGCGATACTGAAGTATAGCCTTTAGCAGCAGTTGTCCTTTCAAAAGAAGCTTCCCGTACTTGCCGCAGTAATGTTGTTATACCCACCGATAAAAGAGCAAACATCATTACTGTAATAATCGTTAGCTGCCACGACAGCAAGAACATAGAGAGTACATAAATAAGTAAAATACAGCCTTTACTAATAAAAATAGAAACTACATTAAACGCCAGCATGACCTGATTTGTTTCGGCTGTCATGCTATGGATTAACTCTGAAGGGCGTGTCTTTGCAAAGTAGCTTAAATCAAGTGCTTGCAGCTGCTCAAAAATTCGTTTGCGTAGACGGTAGCCTAATTTAAACTGACAGATACTAGTGTATAGTCGTCCTAAATATGTAAATAACGAACGCAAAAAAGTAGTTAATAGAATTAAAGCAGATATACGATATAGTCGCTCGGCAGCAGAAGCATTAATGCCTAAAATATTAATATCAATCCAATCAATTCCTGTGTGAAATGGTTTTGCCTGAGGATTGATAAAACTTTGCAGAAAAGATAATATGAAGCCGACTCCAAATCCTTCAAAAACTGCCGCTACTAACGTAAATAACACAGCCAAGACTGCAACCCGACGAAAGTATTTGAACTCACGTAAAATAAAATAGTTATCTTGCCAAAAACTTGTAGCTTTTAGTAGGTTGCGAATTGGCGTTGGAAGTTTGAAACGCATCAGTGTTTTGTATAAGTAGTGGTGAACTAAGAACTAATAAAAAGTAAAGATTGAAATAATGCTAAAGAGCAGCAGTATAACTTGAAAGTTACTCTAGCTTAGATTATCAGCTTCCACTTAAAGTAACATTTTTGGATGAACGCTTGATTTTGGAGTTACTGACTTCATTGATAAATAATAAAACAAGTAATTTTGATAGACGTTGTGACTTTAGTGTTAAAGTTTTGTTTCTCCGTTAATAAGACTACAATAAAATTAATTTAGGCTTATTTTCTTCATTCTCATCTCACCTGATAAACTCCTGCAAGTAAATTAAAATAATTAGACACTTACAGTCTAAGTTGAATTTTTGTCTAAATGCCAATACTCCTGTTGTAAGATATTTCAGCTAGAGTAACATCAAGTCTGTTTTAAATTCATGAACTCTTTAAATTACCCGCGCATCTTCTAGTGAACTTTATGAGGATGCAAAGTTAGCGCCTCTATTGTTGCAGCCTCAGACGTACGTTATGAGCTTTGAATTAAATCAAAACTCATAACTATTTTTAGCCGCCCATACCAGGTAATAAACTGCCACTGAGACGCTTGAGAGCGCGACCAGCAACATCACCATATTTCATTTCCCCACAGAGGATCTGACCCATACGCTGAGTCGCAGATGGGCGCTTAACACCCACTTTGTAGCCAACACCAGGGATACGGTAGAACACTCCTGCTAAACGCTGCGCCCACACCATATCAGAACCCCATTCTTCAGTAATGATTTGGGTGTATTTTTGGAGAGCGTCAAGATCGCCGGCGATCGCCCGATCAATTGCTTCAGCTGCTTTTAGCGCACTAAAAATTGAAGGACGAATTCCTTCTGCTGTCATCGGATCGACTACACAAGCGGCTTCACCTGCCAAAAGCGCATTTTGGGTATGCAGCTTTTGATTACCATCCCACAGACAAAGCGGATGACCGTACTGCTTGCTAGTTTTGATATCTATGCCAAACAGCGTACCGTACTCGCTCAAAATCTTCTTAAAATCTTGCCCTTCGCCACCCCGAAATGTACCAATGCCGATTGAATAGCCATCAGCCTTGGGGAAGTTCCAAATATAGCCATTTTTGACCATGCCGAACTCGAAGTGGGCAATATTACTATTTTCCACATTCGCAGGCGCTTCAGCTTCTAACGCTCCCCCCAAACGACGCTGGCGCTCTTTAAAGCCTAACAATTTTGCCATTGGTCCTTTGGCTCCATCGGCGGCAATTAAATAACGACCGGAGACTGTGCCGTTAGTTGTAGTCACATCCCAGTGATCGCTTTTAAACTGAATTGACTTTACTTCGGTTTTATCTTGGAGTTCAGCTCCTTGCTTTTGTGCTTGCTGAATCAAGAAATGATCAAAAACATCCCGCCTTACCATCCACATTGGTTCTGGTGTCTTTAGCCCAGCTTGTACGGGATCACCCATTTTCCAGGTAAAGCGAATTGTGTCTACTTTTGTAGAAATTGCTGGCGAAAAGTCAAAATCAAACCATTTGGCGATCGCAGGTGATACTCCACCACCACAAGGCTTATATCGTGGCAACGATTCTTTTTCCAGAACTAAAACAGCACGTCCCCGTTTGGCTAAATGATAAGCAGCTGTTCCACCAGCTGGACCTGCACCGACGACAATACAATCGTACATAAGCCTAAAATTTTGCTCCTAAATTTTTCTAAGCATAATAGCCTCAGAAGGCTTGAGATAAATTTTGCTTTCTTTGTTGAGCCTTAAATCACAACAGTAGTCAAGCCTTTTGTTTGAGCGATAAAAGTATGTCATCCATTTTCGTAATTCTTGGATGCAACACCAATAATTTATTAACTGAACTTCATTTTATTCACTTTGCCGCTAACGTTAACATCAAAGTTACTTAATATCAACTTTACATATTCAGTTAGTTTTTTAGCTAATTACTTTTCCACAATTATTATCAACACCAACCAAAAAATCTAATGTAGCCACAAATCTATTTTTAATTGCTATTTAGCAAAAAACTGAGCAGCATAACCGGAATTTATCAACTCAATAACCTTTGTGTTCTTACTAGCTACTGAATCTAGAAATTAGTTTTAGCGCCAGCAATTGAAGTTAAAATGCTAACTACCGATTTAATTGTGTGTACTCACCAAAAATTTCTTTAACAACATTTTGTTTAAACAGTTGTAATTTCTTTTTCTTTTTCTGCAAGTAATTCATCAATTTTACTAGTGTATTTGTTAGTCATTTTTTGCAGTGTATCCTGCTGATCCCGTGCTTCATCCTCCGAAATTTCACTGTTTTTTTCTTGCTTACGAATAGAGTCCAGCGCATCGCGGCGGATATTACGGATGCCAACACGCCCTTCTTCAGCATACTTGGCAGCAAGTTTGACAAATTCTTTACGGCGATCGCTTGTTAACTGCGGAATATTCAGCCGAATCATCGAGCCGTCATTATTTGGAGTTAACCCGACATCTGATAAAGAAATTGCCTTCTCAATCAAGTTCAAGGTGTTACGGTCATACGGTTGAATCATGATTGTACTCGCGTCAGGGGTACTAATATTTGCTAGAGATTTAAGTGGTGTTGGAGAACCGTAATATTCCACCATTACGCGGTCAAGTAGACTTGCATTAGCACGACCAGTACGGATTGTATTAAAAGAGCGTTGAGTTGCCTCAACGGTTTTTTGCATTGTAGTCTCAGCTTCAGCTAACTTCACAAAAACCTCCTACAAGAGTTCCAATTGCTTCTCCCATTACCGCGCGGTGGATGTTACCCCGTACCGAGAGGTCAAATACCAGAATCGGGATATTGTTTTCTTTACACAAAGCGATCGCGGTACTATCCATTACCCGTAAATCTTGAGTGAGAACGTGACCGTAGGTCAAGCTTTGATAGCGTTTAGCTTCAGGATGCAGATGGGGATCAGCATCGTAAACTCCATCTACCTTAGTCGCTTTAAAAATCACCTCGGCATCAATTTCCGCAGCTCTTAAAGCAGCCGTAGTGTCAGTCGTGAAGAAGGGATTTCCCGATCCAGCGCCAAAAATTACCACTCGCCCTTTTTCGAGGTGACGAATAGCACGTCGCCGGATATATGGTTCTGCTACCTCTTGCATAGCGATCGCTGTTTGCACCCGCGATTGTACCCCCGTCCGTTCTAGACAATCTTGAAGCGTTAGAGCATTCATGACAGTGGCAATCATGCCAATATAGTCAGCAGTTGCCCGATCCATACCAGCTGCTGACGCTTTAACGCCACGAAAAATATTACCACCACCTACTACAATAGCGACCTGAACGCCACTGGCAACAATTTCAGCCACTTCATCTGCGATTTCTTGAACAACCCCTGGATCAATTCCGTAACCCAGGTTGCCCATCAAGGCTTCACCGCTGAGTTTCAGTAAAATCCGCCTATAAGGTATCACCATGTATTTAAAATTAATTCAGTTCAGTTGCAATTGCCTCCAATTTAAGATAGCAGTAGAGGGGTTGTCTGTCTCTAGTTACAAAGAAGACGTAAAGGAAAAAGAGCAGAAAACAAGTTTGTGCTTCATAAGTGGACTGTAAGACAGACCTACACTAAATCCTTACAAATGTGCTGAAAGTGAGCCTTATCTGCTTAGTTTCTCTTTCACTGCTTGATAGCCTATGAGTTTATAAATTAATTTCGCTGCTGTAAATTCGGAAACTACCGAGTCCCCGACTGGTGCTAGCTCCATAACATCACAGCCAATTACCTGATAAGTTGCAAACACAGAGCGTAAAAATGTTGTCAGCGCATACCAATTTAAGCCACCTGGTTCGGGAGTGCCAACACCGGGAATTAAAGTCGGATCAATGCCGTCTAAATCAATTGTGAGAAAAACTTTTTGAGTGGGGATAGCAGCGATCGCGTTTTCAATCCAATTCGGTTGTGCTGCAATTTCCCGCGCTCGAAATAAAGTTAAATTTTTCTCTTTAATCAAATCTGCTTCTTCTTTACAAATAGCCCGAATGCCAATTTGAACTGTTGGCAAACCCATATCTACAATGCGGCGCATTACACAAGCATGATTGTGGATTGAGCCTTCGTATTCATGACGCAAATCACCATGAGCATCGATTTGAATTACTGTAAATAATTCATGAGGATCAGCTTGACGATAAGCTTCAACAACGCCAGTTGTAATACTATGTTCACCGCCTAAAGCAATAACAAACTTGCCATCAGCAAGTAACTTAGATACTGTTTCTTGAGTAACTTGTAGCATTTCTTGGGCTGACACAGGATGATTGTTGCGGGTGTCTGCGATCGCGCTGTAAGTATAAATTCCCAAATCACGGCAAGTTTCTCGATCCAGTTCCTCATCGTAGTATTCCACCTGCTGGGATGCTTCTAAAATTGCATCTGGACCATTTTCACAGCCACGCCGATAGGTAGTTGTTGCCTCGTAGGGAATTGGTAATATGACGACTTGGGCAGCGTCGTAATCTGCCGCTACATCAGATCCAAGGAATGGCAGAACAGAAGTAGAAGTTTGTGCCAGCATGACAAAGATAGTTATTAAATTAATGCGACTCCTGATCCTTACACACTCCTAACTGTAACGGCACTACCTCAATCAACAAATTGTGAATTAGTCACAATAAAGAGAGTCTTACAGCAAGCTTTCCGCCTTGTGCCGTGTCGTTAAAATAAGTAATTCCATGACCCTCTCTACTTCCACCCTATCAACCACAACAAAAACCTGGATTTGGCAAGGTTTCCCTATCTGCTACCAAGCTCAAGGAAATGCAGGAGCAGCTATTGTCCTTGTGCATGGCTTTGGCGCTTCTTGGTGGCATTGGTCTAAGAATATTCCCGCCTTGGCGCAAAATGCCCGTGTTTATGCCATTGACTTAATTGGCTTTGGCAATTCAGCTAAACCTGCGCCTGGAGATTTGAAACCAGGTGAACAAATTCAATATTCATTTGAAACTTGGGGACAGCAAATAATTGATTTTTGTCGAGAGGTTGTTGGAGAACCAGCTCATTTAGTTGGTAACTCAATTGGTTGTATTGCCGTAATGCAAGCAGCAGTGGATGCACCAGACATTGCTTTGAGTGTTGCCCTACTCAACTGTTCTCTAAGGCTACTACACGATCGCAAACGGATTAATTTACCTCTGTATCGACGCTTTGGAGCGCCCCTCGTCCAACGCTTGTTATCGTTTCAGCCAATTAGTCAATTTTTCTTCAATCAACTTGCCAAACCGAAAACAGTGCGGAAAATTCTTCAACAAGCATATGCTCATCCAGAAGCAGTGACAGACGAGTTAGTAGATATCCTCTTAGCTCCGGCGCGTGATCCTGGTGCAGTGGCAGTATTTGTTGCCTTTACCGCTTATTCCCAAGGTCCACTACCTGAAGATTTACTAGCAGTGTTACCTTGTCCGGCAATTATGCTGTGGGGAACTGCTGACCGTTGGGAACCAGTAGCACTGGGTCGCGAATTAGCTAAATTTCCCTCTGTACAAAAGTTTATTCCCTTAGAAGGTATAGGGCATTGCCCACAAGACGAAGCACCAGAGTTAGTTAATCCAATTTTGCAAGACTGGATATTGCAGCAATCAAAAGATTGAAGGATAAAGGATGAAAATAATCGAGGATATTACTTCATCCTTTCTTGTACTTAGTTAATTACGGTTCAGCTGGTTTGGGTCCCTCAAATGGTCTGCCTTTGGGAGCGGGTAGAGCTGGAGCGCGATCGCCATACGGCATGGGAATATACTGCACACTAGGACGACCCCCCTGTGGTTGGGGATACAATTCCATTAAGTCGTAGATTATTCTGGGCAATCCTACTGTAATTGGCAGCCCCATTTCTGTTGCTTCTTCCACCGTAATTGGATAGTCATGGGTAACACGCCCAGTAGTCAGCGCATCAATAATAGATTCAATTTTGTCTGGCTCAATTTTCGGTTTGGGGATAGCATCTTTTAATAAAGTCCGCACAAACCTTTGCACTTGGGCGATCGCTTTGCGCGATAAATCTGCCATGATCAGTGTTTGATCGTCAATTTCACCAATCGGTTTATCTTCAACGACCTTCATAATACTAGCTGCTGGGAAGTTACCCAACTGTGGGTCAACTGGTCCTAAAACAGCGTTGGCATCCATAATAATTTCGTCGGATGCTAGCGCTAACATCGTACCGCCGCTCATAGCATAATGTGGTACAAATACAGTGACTTTTGCCGGATGGCGGATTAAAGCTCTAGCGATTTGCTCAGTTGCTAATACCAGACCACCTGGTGTGTGCAAAATTAAATCAATTGGCACATCTGGCGGAGTAAGGCGAATAGCTCGTAGGATCTGTTCCGAGTCTTCTATAGTAATGTAGCGCGATATCGGAATTCCCAATAAACTAAGCGATTCTTGGCGATGAATCAGCAAAATTATCCGACTATTGCGCTCTCGTTCAAACGTCTTTAAGGCTTGGATACGCCGATATTCGATTTGACGGCGTTGCCATATAGGTTGTAGCGAAGAGAGAAAGATGAAAACCCAGAATAAGTCAAACAAATTAAAGCCCATAGAATGAATCGCTAGGATATGATACTTATCCCCCTTATTGTTCCAATTTCTCACCAATAGAAATTCTATCTAGAGAGTTAGTTAAAAATGGTACTAGCTAATACGCTGCTACAAAACCATTACGAAAACTGAGCAACTAAGTTAAGAATTTATTGACTCAGGGTTAATACTCTCTATCTCAAGGATACCAAATTTAGGGTAGCTATTATTTGATTGACTGACAGCACCAAAACATATATTAAGAGGGAATTACTCTATCAATACTATAGCAGTCCTAAATGACTCGTGAAATCCTTTCTTTCTTTTCTTAGTGCTCTTTGTGTCCTTGGCGGTTCGTTAAAAAAGTAATTTTTACAACTCAAATGAGATCGCTATAGTTAAATTGAATAACTATGAAAAGGCTAATGCTATCTTCCAGCTACACTTTGGATTTTTCTTAACAGAGTATTTTAGCTTAAACAGTATTTGTGCTATGAAAAGCGGATAAAGTGGCAGATAGTATGCTGAAGAAATGACTACGGAGTACAGCGTAGAACCTTCAGAAGAAGAACTAATGGTTGACATAAATGAGAATATGCTTACAGGAATAATCGTTAATTTATAAGAGAAGCTCCTGTAAGAACTGAGTACCTTTAATAAGGCTAAAAATCGCTGTTTGGAAGCAGACAACTTTTATTTATAATGTTTGCGTATATTATACTACACACTAGTTTAACATAACTTCACTATTTGGACATAAAATTAGCCTGAACCTGCGATAGAGGGGAGGAAAA
>ERZ501023.143-NODE-143-length-15197-cov-6.058447_pt1 | contig 15197 bp, 14 predicted proteins | sample MGYA00248839_ERZ501023 | MGnify/ENA primary metagenome ERZ501023 (study PRJEB25958, sample SAMN03398596) | human skin metagenome | study: EMG produced TPA metagenomics assembly of the Human Skin Microbiome Metagenome (human skin metagenome) data set.
TTATCTATTAAAACTGATTATTTTAGGAGTGGTAAGTCAACCAATATATTATTTAACTTTCCGCGCTTCTGCTCTTAATATTTTGGCAACATTAGCTTTTGGTTTATTAGCTATAAGAATAGACAAAATACTTGAATCAAAGTTTTTGTTTACACTTATTTTTGCAGTATTAGCTCAATTAACTAATGCTGAATATGGAGCTTATGGAGTATTCGTAATAACTTTATTGTCTGCAAGGGATTTTACTAGAACTACTTGGTGGCTAAAGTGGATTTGTGTTAATTTGCTGACTTTTAGGCTGCCTGGATTCTTCTTCTATCAGTTTTTAGCAGTATTAGCTCCGCTTATTTTAAGTTTATGGAATGGTCAACAAGGTCCAAAATCTAAATGGTTTTATCTTTTTTATCCTGTGCATCTTGTCCTAATTTTCCTATTTAAATTATTACTTTTAAATACTTATGCGAAAGGATAGTAAGTTAACTGACAATTAAGTATTAATAGAAAACTAATAAAACTTTAGCTAGCAATTTTCGCTGATATTCATGCTATTGGGCTTGAGAATAATTTATGAATTTATTAACTAAATCAATCAATAATTTATCACTTCTATTACTGTGGCTAGTTATTGGCACTGGTTTACGCTTAACTAATTTAACAGCGAAGCCTCCTTGGACAGATGAGTTTTCTACCTTAGTGTTTAGTTTGGGTAATTCTTTTGAGTCTGTACCACTAAATAAGGCGATCGCACTTGATGTTCTTTTACAACCACTGCAACCCAATGGAGATGCTGGAGTAAAACAAGTAATTCAGCACTTATTGACGGAAAGTAATCATCCGCCGCTTTACTTTATTCTGGCTCACTGGTGGATGCAACTGTGGCAACTGGATACTGGTTTAGTTTCTTTATGGGGAGCGCGATCGCTTAGTGCTTTGCTTGGTGCTGCCTCTATTCCAGCTATTTACTTTTTAAGCTGGCTTGCCTTTCGTTCGCGGTTAATCAGTCATCTAGCAGCAGCAATGATCGCTGTTTCTCCCTATGGAATCTTTCTTGCTCAAGAAGCACGTCACTATACCTTGGCAATTTTATGGGTGATTGCTTCTCTGAGTTTTTTGGTAATTGCTACACGCTACATTCAAGTCAGTAAGGCGTTGCCTGTTTGGATAATAGTAACTTGGATTGCAGTTAATTTTTTAGGGATTTCAACGCATTACTTCTTCAGCCTTACTCTATGTGCTGAAGCTATAGTTTTATTAGTTATAGCAGTTAGACAAACTCAGAATAAGATAATTTCTCGTGTCCCTTGGCAGCAGATATGCATCGTTGCAGCTGGAACAATTGTCGGCGGTTTGGTATGGCTACCAGTATTTTTGCAAAGTAGTAACGCCGAGGAGTTAACCCAGTGGATTCAAAGCGGCGATCGCAGTGGATTTGCTTGGCTAAACCCCATCTTTCAAGCCGCCGCCGCCTGGATTACAATGCTGTCTCTGCTACCAGTAGAAGCATCAGCGCTACCAGTAGTAATTGCCTCTGGGGGAGTAATGATTATCTTTTTTGTCTGGGCGCTACCTATTTTCTACCGAGGCTGGAAAACGCTGCTGAGGCAGAGAGATCCTTTAATGTGCCAGGTATTTGTCGGAGTGATCTGTAGTGCGATCGCCTTATTTTTTATTATCACCTACGCTTTTGGTATTGATCTGACACGCGGCGCTCGTTATAACTTCGTTTACTTCCCTGCTGTAATGGTTTTAGTGGGAGCAAGTCTTGCCGTTTGTTGGAATTCTCAAAGGCGAGGCGAGAGGCAAGAGGAGCCAGTGCGTTGCGGGGGTTTCCCCCGTTGTAGCAACTGGCGTGCGAGAGGCAAGAGGCAAGAGACAAGAGCACCATTTTTTCAGAGTAAATTTTACCTTTCAACTGGAAAAAAAGCTGTAATCATCATTTGGCTGATGGGACTAGTAAGCGGCATCACAGTAGTTAATAATCTCGGTTATCAGAAATATTACCGCCCCGATCTTTTAGTGCAGTTAATTCAAAACAACTACCAAGTGCCGATCCTAATTGCTACAACTCATCAAACTCATGTGCAAACTGGGGAAATGATGGGAATTGCCAGGGAGTTTAAGCTTTCCGCAACAAATTCTCCTTTATTTTTCCTCGCCCACCAAGACCAATCTAAACCTTCAATTGTCCTTCAAACAACGTTGAATCAGCTGCCTCGTCCATTGGATTTATGGCTAGTAAACTTCTATGCTCCAGTAGAAGTCATTAGCTGTATTGCTGACTCCCAATCTTTGCCAGCAGTGGATGGCTACAATTACCAGCTTTATCACTGCCAATGAAAATTAATATCCTCAAAAGTGCGCCCTTAGCAGCAGCATATCCTTATCTCACCTTATTAATATGGCTAGTTCCCTTGTTGCTACTTAACAATGGGCAACACAGCCTCATGCCTCAAGATGAAGCTGTGTATGCTGTACGTGCGCGTTGGATGCTAGAGTCTGGCGACTGGGTAACTCCGCAGTCGTGGGGGGAATTGGTTTATGAGAAAACACCTGGTCCTTACTGGCTACTTGCTGCTGCATATACCCTGTTTGGCATTAATGAGGCAACATCACGACTACCAAGCTTAATCTGTGGCATCCTCAGCATATTGCTTACCTACGAAATCGCAGTCATTCTGCTAAATAGGCGTATTGCTTGGTTAGCCGCCGCAATTTTGAGCGTATCTTTTCTCTGGGTTCAAGGTAGCCGCCTCGCTACGGCAAATATCCCGATGATTAGCATGGCACTTTTGGGGATTTGGTGTTTACTCAAAGCAGAATTACAGCCGAATCGCTTTTATTGGAGTGCTGCTGCTGGTTTAAGTTTCGGGTTAGGTTTTTTAATTAGGGGTCAAATGATATTTATGCCGATGATTGCTTTGTTGCCTTATCTAGTCTGGGAACATCGCCGTCATCAACATCTGTTAAACCCAATGTTGTATTTAGGTTTTGTAGTCGGCTTAATTCCAACAATTGGCTGGTTTTGGTTAAGCTATCTGCGTTATGGCTTCGTGGTGTTTGAGCAATTCTTCGCATTGGCTTTAAGGATAGCGTCAGAACAGCGTAATGGTAACTCCCCACTGTTTTATTTATGGAATACTCCTCTCAAGGCGTTTCCTTGGGCTTTTTTCAGCGTCTTGGGTTTAATTGTGGTTTTACGCAATTCACACCGCTACCAATTGATATTAGTTGGCTGTCCTCTAGTTATATTGGCAGAAATTAGTTTGATCTCTACTCGTCTACCTCACTACGCACTGATGCTTTATCCTTTTATGGCAATGCTGGCAGCAGTTGCTTTGGATTGGCTAGGCAGGATTTACCAAAATAAGTCCTCTGCTCAAAAATGGCTGCCGCGTAGTCTAAGTTATGCTTTTGGTAGTTTAGGCTGTTTACTGTTGCTTGCAGGAATCATAGTTAGCACTGGTATTAAGCTTCCTGGTGTTCATTTAGATGTAGAAGTTAGGAAATATGGAGCAGTAGCCATAGTTTTAGGATTAACTTGGTTAACCTTGCCCATAATTTGGATATATCGTCAGCGTGGCAAGATGTTTTTAACAGCCCGATATTGGCTAGCAAGTTGGTTACTAGCACCTTGGCTAGCTTTAGCTGTGGCTGGTTCCACGGGGTTATTAGGAAACTACAACCCTGATGTTAAGCTATTTTTACAGCAACCTGCGATCGCCCTAGCACTACAACATCCAGTTAATTTTGTGGTGCAACAAACTCAAGCTTTAACAACGGGAGGAGATAAGGCATTGTTGCTACTAACTTTCTACACTCCTCACTTGGGACAGCGATTCACCAAAATTTCCGATCTTCCAACTGCTAATTATGCCTGGGTTAGCCCAGAGTTTGCAGTAGACTACCGTTTCCGTCATCTAGGCACTTTTCGAGGCTGGCAGTTAATTCAAGAGCTCCACAAACCAAATATCTTGAGTAATTTAGGAATGGGATTATGATTACTGGCATCAATCACATCACTTTAGCTGTCAAAAATATTGAAGAATCTTTTAAGTTCTATCAAGAAGTTTTAGGGTTTAAACCTATAGCTAAATGGCAAAAAGGAGCTTACTTTCTAGCAGGTAATTTGTGGTTTTGCCTGATTCAGGATGAACACATAAAAGAGTCTCTCCAAAGGGAATATACACATATTGCTTTTACTGTCTCTGAACCAGACTTTGAGGAAATCAGCGCTCGGATTAAAGGTTCTCAAGCCCAAATCTGGCAAGACAATACCAGTGAAGGTGCATCTGTCTACTTTACTGATCCTAATCATCATAAATTAGAGATTCACGCCTCAGATTTAGCAACACGCATTAAGACAGCGAAAGAAAATCCTTGGGAAGGGTTAGAGTTCTTTATTTAATTACTAAGAACAACTAACTACTGAACCTAACGCAGATTTATAAATAATTGAAAAAAGGTTTTTGTAGCGGGCGGTATGCTATTTTACTAAAAATTTGTGGTATTATTTAATAATGGGAATATAACCGTAAAAAATATTTTCGCACAGATTTCCATTATAAGGAATATCTTAGCATAAAAAATTAGTTTTTAGGTAAAAATATCAGAAAACAAAATTTTAATAAATCTTTACATTATGTAAATGCTATTGATTTTTAATTTCTTCAGGAACACCTACCGCAGACAAACCCGCGATCGCCCGTAAATTCTGACAACGAATTAACTCAGTAAAATTCAAGCTAGGACGACCTTCAATTTTTGCTACAGCCTCAATTGCGGATAATAGATGTTGCGCTGCGTCAGTTGCGTTATAACCGCGCCGCCGCGCGATTTGAATTGCTGCTTCATCGGCATTTAGTTCAGTTTGGGAACTGCGACTACCGCGCCAAATTTGAGTAGTAGCGATCGCTGTTAATCCGCCAGCCACTACTACACCTACAGCATCTCCTTGAAATAATTCCACCGCCGCCCCCAAAAATCCGGCTACGACAACACCTTGATAAATATCTGGCTTAAACCACTTAAAGCCCGTCAGCCAGCATACTGTCCGTAGAACTATTAAGTCTCGTTGCGGCTGGGAAAGCCGAAGTAATAGATCGAGATTAATAAATATAGTACGCTCTTGATTCCAAGGCAATGGCAAGGAACTATCAATTACCTGCGCCTGCTCTGGCTTACTGATAATTTTAGTGTTCATCCTACCAGAAGCAGGCATTACATCTAGCAAGCGGCGAATTTCAGCAGTTGACTCCATCGATTTTGATCGCATTTTGGTTAAACTTTCAGCCAAAATTCTAAATATATTTCTGTGATCTCAAACGACTACCACTCTATTACCTACCTAACATCAGAGGCGCGGCAAAGACGTGATCCAAGCATCCGGTTTTTTGAAAAACCGGATTGCTCACGTCTCTGGATTTAAAATCCAGAATGCCTTGGACGCGCCTCGATGCTGTTTTATTTTTTCTAAGGAGAATAGTCTAACCCAATAAAATAATTGAATGACGAGAAATTTGAGTTTACAGCACTACAATAAGCATAGTAAAGCTATAACTGAATTTAACACTAAGCTTTAGTAGCAATTTAGGAAAGCACTTTTATACACCTTATTGTGCCAATTTTAAATAGATAATAATTGGCAGTTGAGACAAGGAATTTTTTTTGCATGGATGCTTTTGCGCCAATCCCTCCCCAATGGACTACTAAGGCAATTCACGCCCATGCTTTTTGCTGTCCTAGTTGCCGTGCTAATAGTCGGGAAGCTCAACAAGTTTGGATTAATAGGCGATCGCCAGTAATGACTGAGAACTACAAAAGAAAATGGCAGGAATTTTACCAGTGCCACTGTGGATGTGTTTGGTGGGCATGGAGTAGCGATCGCCCGTCTTCGGAATTATCAGAACAAGCCTAACTCTACGTTTTAGCGCCTGTAACCCTAAAAATATAGGAACGACCTGCAAAAAGCGCCCCTACATTAAACTTATATCAGTATTACGACTGCATTTGATTTGCAGCAGCTTCTACTCTACTCACCACTTCTTTAGGTAAAGGTACGTATCCCAACTTTTCGCTGAGTTTCTGACCATCATTCAAGCCATACTCAATAACATCCTTAATGGCTTGGGCTTCATTAGGATCATCATATTTCTTGTAAGCCATCAGCCAAGTATAAGTAACGATTGGGTAAGAATCAGCACCTTCGGGATCGCTATCAGACGCTTGCAAGTCAGCAGGTAATTGAATTGCTGCCAAGGCTTTGGAAGCTGATTCTGGTGTCGGTTCAACAAAATTTCCAGCTTTGTTTTCCAAAGTAGCCATAGTCAAATTATTCTGCTTGGCATAGCCATATTCGGTATAGCCTAGTGTTCCTTCAGTTTGTTGAATCTGAGCAGTAACACCTTCGTTACCTTTTGCGCCAACACCCGCAGGTCAATCTACAGTTTTACCATCACCAACTTTACTTTTCGATTCCGGACTAACAGCGCTCAAGTGCTTCGTGAAAACGCTTGTAGTGCCGCTACCATGGTAGTAAAACTACACCCCTTGAGACTTTGGCAATTTCTTCTTTCTTCATACCCGTATTGCTGGCTCCAAAGTCAACTGTTCCCTAGGTGAACTGTTCTACTCCAGCACCGCTACCAACCGATTGATAGCTAACGCGAATATGAGGATTTTGTTTGTTGTACTCCGAAAACCAATGCTGGTATAAAGGAGCAGGAAAACTAGCACCAGCACCAGTAAGGGAGACAGTAGCAGGAGCAGCATTGCCATCTCCTGTTCCTATAGAGCTTGACTAGTTTGAGATTGACAGGAAGCAATACTAAAAGAGACGGCTATGAAGGGCAGAACAAAAGCTCGTCGCGCCGAGCGAAGTTGAGCAAACATAGGAATCTTTGGTTCCAAATTGTCACGAATTGACTACACTATACATTACGTCTATAAGTTTAAATATTAGTAATTATTTGGTAATCAAAAGGTTAACCTTATATATATGCTTTTAATCACTTAATAGTAATTCTAAATTTACAACTGTTCAATATAGATAGAAAAAAGCAGTCTGAAGGTGTTAAACCTAGCAAACTGCTTGTAGTAATCACAACTTAATAAATGCGGTTGGCGATCGCGATATTTTTAATCGCCAAGCACAGATCAGTTGGTCTTAGAAAGTAAAGGTAGTACGAACTGTTCCTACATAGATGTCGCTGTTATCACTATTATGTTCTGGATTGAAAATCACAAGCACACCAGGAGTAATAGCAATATTATCGGTCAGTTGAAAACGATAAAGTGCTTCTAGGTGATATGAAGTATCTTCATCTTCAGCTACATCACTGCTAGTAACTCTAGGTGGTTGACCGAAGATTAAACCAAGTAAGTTACCTTCTCCACCAAAGTCTTGTAAAGCTAGGGTTGCTGCCCAGTTGAACATTTCTGCACGAGAGCCTCTGTTGGGTCCTGCTTCAGCTACTGCATTTGAAAAACCTGCCCAACCGGAAACTGTTAAGGCATTGCTGGCTCGTAGACTTGCTTCTACCCCGTAGTGGTTTGAACTTGTAGCAAAATTACCAAACGGTTGACTTGCCAGCACACTGCCTGTAGCGCCAGTAAGATCAACGACACTTTCTTGATTCTCGTAAGAGTGGGCGTAGGTCAGACCCAATTGAAAGGCATCACTAGGTCTAAAGCTCAACTGTCCCAAGGCAGAATAGGCACCATCTCCCAGCCCGAAACCTTCGGCGGGGTTATTAGCAGTAGGTGCTAAGTAACCCACAGCTAAACCTACTGTTCCTTCAGGATTGAAACTCAAAGTTAAACCCGCACCTTCGTCACCCTGACGATAGATAGGGTTGAATCGTCCAAAGCGGGATAATGCACCACGACCACTGCTTTCAAGGGCAGGGTTAAATGTGTAGACGTTGTCGTTAAACTCAGTGTTGGAAAAGTCAATCTGAGCAAGGAACGCATCGCCGATCGGGAAACGATAGTAGAAGTCATCAATTATGACATCATTGCCTTCGTTGCCGTCAAAGCCTAAGCGGGTCATGTTAGTACCCGTATTAGCTGTGTTAAACGGAGTAACATTACGAGCTTGTAAACGAGTTCTTAAACGGTCTCTACCAAAGAAGCTAGTATCAAAGTTAAGACGAGCGCGAGCAGCGAGGATAGTATTAACTTCCAAGTCGCCGCCGCCAGCAGCTTCATCCCCAAAGGCATCAGCTACAGCAAAGATAACTTCCCCGTTCAGCTTGGTAGTAGTAGAGAACTGATTAGCTTCTAGTTCTGCTGTTTGGGCTTCTAAAGCATCTACCCTACCGCGCAGAGTAGCCAGTTCAGCAGCAAATTCTTCTTGCAGACGCTGTAAAGTAGCCAAATCTTCTCGGGTTACTAAATCAGCTGTTGCTGTCGCAATTAATTCGTTTACTCGGTCTAAACAAGCATTTAAACCAGCCGCAAATTCATAGCGAGTTAAAGCTCTATTGCCACGATAAGTACCATCAGGATAACCAGCAATACAACCGTAACGTTCAACTAAAGACTGCAATGCTTGGAACGCCCAGTCTGTAGGTTGCACATCTGATAGCTGAGATACAGAGGTGACTTGAGCTAGCGCATTTGGCGCTGTGTCTGATAACTGAGATACAGAAGTTTCTGGAGCAGCTTGGCTAGTTGTATCAGTTGAATTTTGAGCAATCTGTTGAGCCGTAGGCAGAGATTCAAGCTTTACTGGGGTAGCATTAGCACTAACTGAGTTAGCACTTTGATCTACTACTTGCACATTGGATGGTGCTACTTCTACTACTGTTGCTTCTGTTGCTGAAGACTTATTTGCTAACAGTAATGTAGCGCCTAAAATAACTGGACTTAATTTTAGAGTATTCCAGAAAATTGACATATGTTTATTTTCACTCACACCAATACACACTCACTAAAAACGTGGATTACTAGTCCACACTGAAGATTCTTCAATCTTCACCTAAATATTATACTAAGCTGACAACGGGTAGCAACCGTGATCCTAACTATTTTTTTGCCTACCTCCTGCTGTGCTTAGTTTAGTGAACAAAGAATTAAACGCCGTTCGTGCTTTAATAATATTCCCTCATTTTCAAACTGTTGCAACATTCGAGTTACTGAAACTCTTGTTGTATTTATCACTTCAGATAATTCCTGATGAGTTATGCTTAAGTCGATTAAGCGTCCTTGGTCAACATCACGACCAAATTTTTGGGCTAACCAAAGTAAGAATTGCCACAAGCGTAGAGAAACTGGTTTTTTATGAATAATGTTGAGAATCTCCTCGGCTTGTTGGATATGCGACAACATGGCATCTACTGCTTGATGCCACTGCTCGAACGGTAGAATATTCATTTCTACACTTGTTAAGCATTCTATTTGGTAAGGATTAATTTTAGATAAAGGGTAGCCAACAACATCGCCTGTTCCCCAGTAGCCTAAAGCGATGAAAGTACCTTCTTCGCTCCAAGTTGCAGTGCGAACTACTCCGCGTTCAATGCGCCATAAAATGTCTTGGCGTGGCGGAATTAACTCACGACGACTAAATACCCGTTGGGTTAACGGCGATTGTAAGGCTGTCAAAGGAGAAATTGTCATAAATAAAACCGCTTCCCATGCTGATAAGCCTGAATTGAGTTTATAGTGTTGAGACAATTAGAACTAACTGTGACCAAGTCGTTGTAGCCATCAAAATTAATCACTTTGTTGCTTCCATGAATGATGGTTATGACGGTGAATAGCACTAAAATTATTCGCCACTTCCCAGTTGTAACTGGTTATTTCTAAAATTATTTTTCGTTGAGGTGGTTGTAACGAGGACTGCTTTGATTTAGAAACTTGTTTTGATCACCGAGAATTAGTAAACCGTTTAGAAATAATTAAAACTAACAAAGCTAGGTGTTGAATACATAGCGTAGGGCAAGCGATCGCTTCTATAACTATCCTCAATGCTTGAGCTTCAGCAGTCGGCTACTAACTTCCAACCAGGGCAAAGCAATGTCAATTATTAACAATACTACACCTGCATCCTAAAACTGCAAGTTTAAGAATAGGTAAGCATTTGATTAAATAAAGCTAGAAAATAGCAGTGAATAGTAATTAGGTTAGGACTTACGCACCACTAACGGAAGAACGAACCGCATCAGCGAAGCGTCAGCAAGGCGAAGGCGTAAGCCGTTAGCCCCCTAGGGCGTTAGAACACATAGACGCGGAGCGGCTTCAAGGTAGAGTAGTACACAAAGGAATAAGAGTTTGAGAGAGTTTTTGCGTAAGTCCTGTTAGTTAATATAGATTTCAATCAAGCTACTTTTTAGATATATTAATGTATCCGAACTTTTATCTAATTTATTTGCATATCAATTAAGATTTAAACTTTTTAATTTCGTTGACCCGTAACAATATAAGCTACCCGTTGACCTATATTAGTGGCATGATCAGCCATTCGCTCTAAGTGACGAATAATTAATACTAGTAGAAGAATTGGCTCTACTACTCCTTTAATATCCCGTTCTGTAGCCAGAGTTTGATAAAGAGTTTTATAAGCAGTGTCTACAGTATCATCTAGACGCTTCACAGCACGTCCAGCTCCCGCATCTAAATCTGCTAGCGCTACCAAGCTTGCTGCTAGCATTGCCTGAGCATGATGAGACATGATCTCAATTTGCGGTACACATGGATGAGGCGGATGGGGATAAGGAAATAGTTTAACGGCAATTTCTGCTAAATCTTCGGCATAATCTCCAATCCGTTCTAAGTCTCGTACTAGCTGCATAAAGGCACTCAATAAGCGTAAATCTTTAGCTACTGGCGCTTCTAGCGTTATCAAAGCAGCACACTCTAACTCTATTTGCCGATAGAACTGATCGATTTGTTTATCTAATAAAGGAATCTCCTCAGCAGCTACCAAGTTGCGGTTGAATAAGGCTTGATGACTAAGACGAAATGAGTGTTCTACCAAAGCGCCCATACGTAAAATATCACTCTCTAAACGTCTAAGACGACGTTCAAAATGAGATCGTTCAGGATTTGGATTAGAAACGGCTAAATTCACCTTTTACTTAATTAGTAGATAAATCAAAATGTATTTTCTTTTAACTTAATGCTAGATTCTTTAATATTTGGTTACTCCTAACTACTTAAACAACTTAATTGTTGATATTTTAGACACCTACTGACAGCGATACGAGTTACTTAATTAAGTTGATTTGTATCTATGAATACAAAATCTTATTAACAGCTTTTAAAAAATTATTATCACTATTTTAATAAAAAACTTATAGAAGTTTCAACTTTTTCTATATGCAAATAAATTAAAATTGCCAGTATATCTAGTAGTGTTTGTAATTAGGCAGACTGTAAAAACTTCGTGGCTTGTCTCCTATTGTTGCCTAAGAGGAAATAACTCTGCTCCAAGCAGTTTATTAAAATGCCTTTGTATCAACTATAGTCTTATGTACTAAAACCTGCCATTGCGTCGGGTAATTCAATTTGGAGCCACGCGCCGCCAGTATCCGGATGATTCATAGCTTTGACTGAACCGCCGTGAGCAAAAACAATTTGCTGGACGATCGCTAAACCCAAACCGCTACCACTATTTCCAGCTGATGGGGAATTGCTTACAGATCCTGGTTCTCGTGTTCGTGATCGATCTCCTCGGTAAAGTCGCTTGAAAACGTGCGGTAAATCCCAATCGGCAAAACCAGAACCAGAATCAATAACATCAATTTGAACGTACTTGGTGTCTTCAGAAGTAAGTAAATGAACTGTTACCGAGATAGTTCCTTCTAGGGGGCTGTATTTAATGCTATTGTCGAGCAAATTGAGGAATACGCGGTAAAGTCGAAATTGATCTGCTCTAAGCCACACAGCGTCCGGATCAGAATAAGTAAGACTAAGTTGCTTTTGCGTTGCCAGAGGCTCTAGTGTTTGCCAAACTGAATGAATTAGCGATCGCACTTCAACGCTTTGACGATTTAACTGCTTGCGGGGATTCGTTTCTAGTTGACTGAGTTCCAGCCAGTTTTGTACCAGATTAATTAGCCGCTCGACTTCCGGCACGAGGCGATCAACCCAGCGCAGCATCGGCGGCTGTAACTGCTCCTGCAAAGTTTCTACTACTAGACGAATTGATGTTAGTGGAGTTCGCAGTTCATGAGCAAGATCGGCAACCGAGCGATCGCGGCTTTGGGAAAGGTCAACTAAAGGTTGGTAATTTTCAATGAATACTCCTACTTGCGCCTCTGGTAAATGCAAACTAGACGCTTTTAAAGTGATCCCCTGTCTGCCAATCATGGCGGTAGCATCTGCACAAGGCGGATGAAACACCCACTCTCGCATCCCTGGCTGCTGCTGCTCTCGCGTTTGTTCAATTAACTGGTCAAGTTCATACGAGCGTACCAACTCTAGCAGCAAGCGTACTTGTCCTGCTTCCCACTTTTGTAGACCTAAAAGTTGCCGTGCCTGTTCATTGCACCACAGCAACTGATTTTCTTCATCGACTTGCAAGTAACCCAATGGTGCAAGGTCAAGCAGATTTTCGTAAGTTTGTAATTTCCCTTGTAGTTTTTGCGCGATCTGCTGTTGCAGAGCGATTTCTCGCCGCATTAGAGGTACAAGAGGCAATGAAACTTCCGAGGAGTCGCTTTGAGATGTCCGTAGTAGATGGCGCAGTTTTCGCCGGAATCGGGTATATTGCCAAAGCCATAACCCGATTCCGATTATCAGCCCCAGAAAAAAGGCAATCAGCGTCATCTTTTCTAAGCTATCAGCTAAGTAAGTGCGGAAAGCGTTGAACGCAGGCTCCGGCGTTGTGATCGCGCCAGAGTACCGTTGACTTTAAATTTTTAACTCCTTCTTAACAAAGATTATGCTTGATATTCGTGTTTTTCTACCTGTATCTGCGGTTTTGATGCGTCTATTTAAAATTTTACTGATAGTTGAGTGCTACCCAAATCGATAACCGAATCCCCGCACAGTGACGACATACTCTGGGTGACTGGGGTCAAGTTCTAATTTTTCCCGTAACCAACGGATGTGAACGTCTACAGTTTTACTGTCGCCAACAAAATCTGCACCCCACACTTGATCGAGCAAGTGTTCTCGTGACCAAACTCGGCGGGGATGATTCATAAATAGTTCTAGCAGGCGGAACTCTTTCGGCGAAAGATTAACTTCTTGCCCGCGCACGATAACGCGACACTCTTGAGGATAGAGGGTAATTTCCTTAAACTGTAACATCGGTAGCTGAGGCAAACTCACCAAGCGTTGACGGCGCAACAAAGCACGACAACGGGCAATTAGCTCCCGCATACTAAATGGTTTAGTGAGGTAGTCGTCGGCTCCTACTTCTAACCCTAAAACGCGATCGGTTTCGCTACCCTTAGCACTAAGGATTAATATCGGGATTGAGCTACCTTGATGACGTAGTAAGCGGCAGACATCTAAGCCATTGATTTGAGGCAGCATCAAATCTAAAATTAGCAAGTCAAAGGGAAGCTCACCCGAATTAGATTCAGCATTCTGGAGCGATGCCAAAGCTTTCCGCCCATCAGCAGCAGTTGCGATCGCATAACCTTCAGCTTCCAATGCCAGAACAACCATGTCCCGAATCAGTTCTTCATCTTCTACTACCAGAATCCGGCTCATTTGCCCTATTTCTGTCCTGGGAGGACGCTTGGGTAATTCAAGAGTAAACATTAATTAAAAAAACTTTTGCCTGTTTTTGGATCATCTGAATCTGAATCTCTGGCATCCTAACTTTTCTGACATCAGTCAAAAGAACACAGAATCCCTACCCTGACAATCTCACATTAGGGCGATTTCTTTCAATAGTACATCTGTTCTAAATCAGGGCGGCAGAAAGGTGTTTTTCCCAGAGTAAATTTACTGATTTCAATCATTATTTCCCTTATAAAGAAGATTTTTATTCTAGGCAGTTAAAGAAACCGCGCTAGAACCAGCGAAAACTCAACTTAGAAATATAAATATGTAGTTTGCCTTTGAAAAGCCAACGCCTAGAATTTGTAGCTATTACAAGCATAAACACTCTACGGCTACCAGAGGCTACTTTCTTTGTATAGACAATAATATCTAAGCTCTCCTTCGCTTCAATGAATGGCAAGGTTTATTTATTTCTGCTAACTAAGTGATTTGGTATTAAAATCCTTGTTCATAAGTGATAATGGTTATCATTATATAAAAAGATGGGTAGGATATGGTAACTGCTGCAACGCAAGACTTAATACCCGTTACTGTTCTTACTGGCTATCTGGGAGCTGGTAAGACAACACTTTTAAATCGCATCCTCACCCATGAACACGGTTTGAAGGTTGCCGTAATTGTGAATGAGTTTGGGGAAGTAGGGATTGATAACCAATTGGTTATTGATGCAGATGAAGAAATCTTTGAGATGAACAATGGCTGCATCTGCTGTACTGTCAGAGGTGATTTAATTCGGATTATCGCTAATTTAATGCGACGGCGGGATAAGTTTGACCATCTGGTGATTGAAACAACAGGACTAGCTGAGGAAAGCACCAGTAATTCAGACTTTCTTTGTAGATGAAGATATGCAGAGCCAGATCAGTCTAGACGCTGTTGTGACAGTGGTAGATGCAAAGCATATTTGGTCATATTGGGAAAGTAGTGAAGCGCAAGAGCAGATTGCATTTGCAGATGTGATCTTACTGAATAAAACTGACCTTGTATTAGAGTCGGTGCTGGAGGAGTTGTAGAAGCGGATTTGCTCTATGAACGCCCTAGCCAAAGTTTACCGTACTCGCAACTCTGAGCTAGAAATGGAGGCGCTTTTGGGAGTAAGAGCATTTGACTTGAACCGCGCCCTAGAAATTGACCCACAATTTTTGAGTGAAAATGCCCACGAACATGATGAAACTGTAATTTCTGTAGCTTTAGTAGAATCTGGCGCAGTGGATTTGCAAAAGTTGAACGCTTGGATTAGTTATCTACTGCAAACCCAAGGAACAGATATTTTTCGGATGAAGGGCATTTTGAATATTGCTGGGGAAGATAACCGCTTTGTGTTCCAAGGGGTACATATGCTGTTTGAAGGCACACGCGAGCCCTCACGGGCAAGCCCCCTTGGGGCATCGCCCTTGGAAGTCTATTGACATCCTCCCCACCCTGCTTTTAAGCGAGGATGGGGATTCTTAAACCTCACG
>ERZ501023.144-NODE-144-length-15183-cov-6.332364_pt1 | contig 15183 bp, 13 predicted proteins | sample MGYA00248839_ERZ501023 | MGnify/ENA primary metagenome ERZ501023 (study PRJEB25958, sample SAMN03398596) | human skin metagenome | study: EMG produced TPA metagenomics assembly of the Human Skin Microbiome Metagenome (human skin metagenome) data set.
GGACGATGAACTAATTGTATTGGTAGCAAGATACAACATCAAAATTCCTAAATATGAATTTTTAGTAGATGTATAAGATGTTTCTGTTGTAAATTAGGTAGCTATTCATTGCTGTTAGTAAAGTATTTAGGAGCTAGTTTTAGATTCATATTAAATATTGATAATTTACATAACCCTAAGCTGTAAAATAGCAGCTAGCTTTATAATAATTAGCTAGAAAAAATTAATAACCCATAGCAAAGAAGCGGTGTTGTATTGGTTATTTGCAACTATTTGGTTGGAACTCTTTTTTGATTTTGTTTTTGTAGTTGGTTAGTTTGTGGTAGATGTACTTTGAGCAGGCAGATACCTCAGAAATTAATCAAGCGCTCTCGAAGCGATCGCCATGCCTTAGTGCTGTTTATATTTTTGCTGATATTGTCGTACTTGTATTGCTTGGCAAATTTCTAGCTTTCTTTGTTCTTATAGGGTTGGCAATTACTTTTGTTCGTCTGGCTTTGAATCTGCGCGTTGGCAACGACTTAGAAGTTAGCGTAACTTCAGTTAAGTAGATAAGTGCATCGGAGAAAACAAATGAGAAAAAATTGGTTAAGTAGCTGCCTTGTTGTAGCAATACCACTTTTGGCAATTTTTCATGTATCAGCGCCATTAACGATCGCTTCCAAAGATCAGTCTGAATCACCCAAAGACGTTCAATACAAATCCTACACTTTGAAATCAAGCATAGTTCACGTTTTGCTCATTCCTAGTAATAGTAAGTTTTCAGTTAGTCCCGCTTTGTCTCCACAGCTAGACACTTTAGAGAACTTTGCCCAGAAATATCAAGCGATCGCTGTTTTAAATGGCGGTTTTTTTGATCCGGTAAACCACAAAACTACCTCTTACATTGTTAAGTCTGGCAAGTTGGTAGCAGACCCACGTTTGAATGAGCGGTTAATCAACAATCCTAGTTTAATATCTTACCTAGATAAAATTCTTAATCGCACAGAATTTCGTCAATACTTATGTAGTAAAGTTCGCTATGATATGGCGCTGCACAGCCAACCGCCACCGAAAAACTGTCAATTAATTAATGCTATCGGCGCTGGTCCTCGCTTACTGCCACAAATCACATTGGAACAAGAAGGTTTTTTAGCAGTAAATAATGGGCGTGTCATTCGTGATGCGTTGGGAAGTAGCTATCCCAATGCTAGGACAGCAGTAGGAATTACCTCTGATAACAGGATTATTTGGGTAATGGTGGCTCAAAAATCGCAGTCTCCTACTCAGTCGGGAATGTCTTTGCCAGCACTAGCAGAATTTATGAAAACTTTAGGCGTTGAGCAAGCAATGAATTTAGATGGCGGAAGTTCGTCTGCGCTTTATTACCGAGGTAAGAGCTTTTATGGCAAAGTGGACGCAAAAGGGAATCCAGTGAGACGCAAAATCAAGTCAGTTTTACTTGTGCAACCAAAATATTAACTAAGTGCGATCGCCCTCTAGTAACTTCTGCAAAATTGCTTAGTTATTGCCTGTTAAGCAGAATAGAAACAAATTATGGAAGCATTCAATGGCGGTACTTAGCTTGGCTACTGACAATGAGGATAACCTTAGTATGGCTCATTGAATCAAGTTTGAAAAAGGAGAATGCAAATGACCTTGCCTATTCAAGAAATTGTCCTAGCGCCAGAAGCAGGCGATCGCCTGACTATTGGCAGTAGCGAGGTGACATTCAAAGCCGTTGGCGCTGACACTCACGGTCACTTGGGTTTGTTTGAGAACTTAATACACTCAGGAGGAACCGCGCCTGGTGTGCATATTCATCGCCATATGGAAGAAATGTTTTATGTTCTAGAGGGAGAAGTTGAAATTCTAGTTGGTAATCAAAGGATACAAGGTCAACCAGGTGCTTTTGTACTTGTGCCGCGTGGTACACCTCACGCCTTTGCTAATCGAGGCACAACACCTGCCAAGTTGCTAATTATGTTTTGTCCAGGGAGCGATCGCGAGAAATATTTTGAGGGTTTAGCTCAACTATTTAAGGATGGACAGACACCAAATCAAGAAGCTTTGCTGGAGTTGATGCAGAGATTTGATCAAGAACCAGTAGACATTGAGTTAGGATGGCGGACTTAAAAATAACGAACCGCATTCACGTAGTGTAGCGACAGCGTTTAGGACACATAGACGCGGAGCGGCTTCAAGGTAGAGTAGTACACAAAGGAATAAGACTTTGAGAGACTTTTTGCGTAAGTCCTGCACATTATCAAATTACTAAGCTCATCCTGATCACAAGAAAGCTACAAAAGATTTTTTTGACTAACAAGTATTTATCGGAGGAAAAGGTGAGAAAAGTTCTAAAAACAAGCCTGCTGGCATCACTAATATTATTTGGATTCACCCCAAGTCAGGCTATTGGTCAAGTTATACCACAACCTTGGGTTTCCGGCGGCGTGCAAGATAGTGACGCAACGTTTTCTGTAGGAGCAAAGGCTTTGGGTGTAGGAGTTGAATTAGGATTTGGTCCTAATGGCGCTACTGGAGTAGATGTTCTTAAATTTATCAACTTGCCAGTAATTTCGCCTTATGTTGGGCTGGGACTGTATTCCGAAGATGAAGGTGTGGCACTATCAGGTGGTGTTCAAGTAGGCGTTTCTGATAATGTTTTCTTGGGAGTTGGTTACAATTCTGTGCGCGGAGTGAACGGACAATTTGGATTAAGGCTCTAATGCCGCGCCGTTAAATATTTTTAATGCCGTCCTTGGGGGCGGCATCACTGAATTTACTCTTTAACTAAGCCCTTTGCAGCTACCAAAGCGCTCTTACAGGCATAGTTTCAGTTTCAACTGGCTGTGTCACTGTCGTTTCTTCAACTTCAGTCCTTACTACTGGTGGCGGCGGCATTGGTGTTGTCTCCACTGTGCTGCGCTCAATAGTCACTTCTTCCCGACGGGTGGTACTGACGTTAGTAGAATTTGTGGGAGTGGTACTTACTTGGACTACACGCACATCGCTAGCCATACTCTCGTCATTCAACATCAAGGAGATTTGCATTCCTGGTTCTAGGTCAAGCCGTGTGATATCTTCTGGTCTAATTGTGATGCGTCGTGTGCTGCCATCGGGCATTTCAATCGTTACTAAATTATCCTCAATAGTTCTGATAGTGCCTCTGAGTGGTTGAGCGGCGGTAATCATATTGTCTCCTACCACTCTCACGCCTCTGGCAATATTTCCTCTATTTAAATTAGCAACAATCTCCATTCCTGGTCTTAGGTTCATCTTTGTGATGTTATCTGAGTCAACGGTGATTTGATATGTGTTACCGCTAGGCAGTTCAAGCGTCACCGATTCACCATTAATTCTTGTGATCACACCTCTGACAATTTCCGAGTTATACACTTGGCTAAGAAGAAGTTGATTTGATTCTGTACTAACTGGGCGTGCGATCGCCGGATATACTGATACTGCTGAAAGCAACAGCGATAGCATTGTACCTGTCAATACTTTCATTTCTGGAATACCCATTAAACCCTCTATTTGCAATTTAATAAACAGACGTAACTATTAGTTAGCAATGCATTAATGAAGCTAGATTATTTTTCAAAGCTAACTACTTGTGAACACAAAATTAGTTGTGTAGTAGAGAACTATGGAAGTGTTGAAAATTACCTAAGTTTTAGCGAAAGCAACGTAGTGTTGCTTCTTCAGCGATATCGAGAAACTAACTAATTTCGTAAATACTTAGCTATGAATCTTTTTCAGAAATCTCGATTTAATTGAATACAAACCAAAGTTAACTCTACCTCGGCTGTAACCCAACTGTAATTTCACTGAAAACTTGAAACTATTTACTATCTCACTGCTTCACATACCGTGAATATACAATGGTGAATTCAAGATTTTTATGCTTTCACAAGCACTGACTCTATAAGTTCTTAGATTACACTTAAAAATCTATCTTAACTCTATGATTAAAAATGCTTTTGCAGAAATCATATTTACTGAATCATCGCCACGATCGCAATACCAATCACACCGTACCTATTTTTACTGAAAACTAACTAAAAACTAAAAAAGCCGTCCTTATGGACGGCATTAGTTCTTTATTACTAGGATGTTTTATTCTAAAAGGCAGAGCTTGATTTACCACAATGCTCTTACAGGACGAGCTTCTGTAGCCTGCGTATCATCATCAGTCTCTGTTGTTTGTGTTTCAGTTGTTTGTGTAGTTTCAGTAGTATCGTCCGCAGCTGGTGTTGTTTGAACTGTTGAGCGCTCGGTGGTTGTTTCCTGGCTTGTTGTGCTAGTTCCTGTAGTAGTATCTGTACTAGCACCTGTTGTACCTACTCCTGTAGTAGTTGTGCCTGTTGTAGTAGTACCTGTCGTGCCTGTACCTGTAGTAGTTGTGCCTGTAGTGCCTGTAGCTGCCCCTACACCAGTTGTTGAATTTGTAGACCTAGTACCAGTGGCAGTATTATCAGCTTGAACCACTGTCATATTTGTAGCTACAGAAGAGCTATCTACAGTTGCTTCAACTTGCATACCTGTTTCTAGGCTAAGTCGTTGTAACTCTGCTGGTGTAACTGTGACTACTCTCGTTGTGCCGTCTGCTGTTTCTATTGTTACCGAATTACCAGTAATGCTCCTAATGGTTCCTCTAACTGTTTGAGCAGTAGTTGTTTGAGTTTGGGTTTCTGTTGTGGTTGAATCCGTAGGTGTTTGAGCGATCGCTGGGTAGAATGTTATTGCGGAAAGCAGCAATGTTAGCATTGTACCTGTCAATACTGGGAGCTTTTGAATACGCATATCACCCTCACTTTGAGAATATTTTGGTAACAGACTAAACTAAGAACAATTATTTTGCATCGGTAGACGTTGATTCCAAATTAATAATAAAATTTACCTGTACTACTGTTTTATCGAATCTACCTGAATGAATAAGTCATTAGTAGGATTACAATTGCTATAGTTTTACTTAATTAATAGCCAAGCAGCCGCCGCCAGCGAGTTTCAAGTAGGTAAGATAGTGAACGGTACTCCGCCTTGAAAAGGATGAGAGATTTCGGGGCGGAAGCTTCCGTCCCGAAACTCTCTCCGGAGCCTGCGTTCACCCGTTTCCCGGGTCAAATGTCAGCTATAAGTTTTGATTTTAGATAATAATTTCGGCTAACGTTGTTTATGAATGATCTAAAGATGAGAGCAAAGGTGGAAGGTAAATTGCTATCTAAATCTAAAGGTTTGATGCTGTGCTTGAGTGCAACACTTCTGCTGGGTGTTGGACAGCAGACTATGGCTATGCCATCAGCACAGGCGGCAGATACTCAAACATCATCTGCAAATCCGCTTGCAAAAGAGGCGGCAGCGAGTAGTATTCAAGATACTCGTTTAGTTATTAGGTTACGCGATCGCCGTGTCTATGTTTATCACCGCAATGAGTTGAAAACAAGCTACCCAATTGCTATCGGTAAGGCAGGCTGGGAGACACCCAAAGGCAATTTTAAAGTTATAGAAATGCAACGTAATCCAGCTTGGCAGCATCCCTGGAAAGGAACAATCATTCCTCCAGGTCCTGAAAATCCTTTAGGAGCCAGGTGGATTGGTTTTTGGACAGATGGCAAAAATTATATCGGGTTTCATGGTACACCTCAAGAAAACCTTGTAGGACAAGCAGTTTCTCATGGTTGTATCCGGATGCGGAATAAAGATGTCCTAGCTCTATACACACAAGTAGGCGTTGGTACACCCGTGACAGTAGAGCCTTAGAAATAAGCGCTACAACCTGTAGTGCCTTTAACTAGCCTTGCTTTTGTCTGGCTTGGATAATTGCAAGTTCTGTTTCCAGCAAGAATTCTGCTCGATTAAGTTAGCTCTGTAACAACTAACGGCAAGCTGACTCCAGATTTTGGAGATTTGCTTTCATTGCTGTGAAGTAATGCTGCGGAGCGAGCGAACCAACTTCTAAAGAATCTAGAGGACTCAGAGTTAAGTTTAAATCCTCAGAAAGACCTTGGAGCAATTTGTTGTCTACTCCTGGTTCTCCAAATAAGGCTTTAACTTTGTATTGCTTTACTGTATCTATCGTTTTCTGCACATCACCTGGGGACAGTTGATCTTCGGGAATTTGAACAACAGCAACCTGCTGAAGTTGATAGCGGTTAGCCAAGTAAGGATAAGCATCGTGGAAGGTGACAAATGTGCAGTTAGGGTATTGTTGCAGACGCTGTTTAAAATCTTGGTCTAGTGCTGCTAATTGCTGAATATAGGTAGCGGCGTTTTTTTGATATGTTGCTTTGTTCTCAGGATCAGCTGCAATCAAACCGTCACGAATATTTGCTACTTGCTGTTGCGATCGCACTGGATCGAGCCAAATATGAGGATTACCAGCTTCATGTTCATGGTCATCACTTTCACTATCTCCCTCATGAGCGTCATCCGTAGCAGTATCTCCTGGTTTAACGACTGGTGATTCTTCTAGAGATTTAATGCCTTTGCTGCTATCAATTTCTTTGATCTGATTATTCCCAGCATTTTTTACAGTTGTTTCTAGAAATTCCTCTAAACCTAGACCATTTTTCACTAGCACATCAGCAGTAGCGATCGCTTGCACATTTGCTGGGGTTGCCTGGTATTCATGCACCTCTGTTCCCGGTGGTACTAATATTTCTACTTTTGCTGCATCCCCAGCTACTGCCTTGGTAAACCAATAGATGGGTAAAAACGTTACGACTACTTTGAGTGGCTGCGATTGCAGTGAAGCATTCTGTACTGGCGGGCGTGATGTCGAGCTGGATTGGTTACATCCTGTTACAAATAGTAACAGTAATGCTAGTAAGGGTAGCCTTTGCTTCTGCGTTGGGCATCGCCGGAAAGGGTAGTGCATTATTTCTCCATTTCTCCTTTTATCAGCTAAGGTTTGCTTCTAATCGGCTCTCTGGCAAGTATGAATATTACACTGACAATGATAATCAATTCCATATAAGTTGTAATTTTTTATAGATGAAGGCATTATTACCACCAGTAAGGCAATAAAAGTAGATTTATTTGTGGTCATATAGAATGGCTTAACAGAACAATTGCAAATTAATAAAGCTTCTGGCTGCGAAACGCATGAATCAACTGAACAATGCTTTTACCCTGTTTTTGAGTCTGCTTGTAGAGGCGATGCCTTTCTTGCTATTAGGGGTTTTGTTCTCGGGTGTGCTGCTTTTATTTGTCGATGAGCGCCAATTAATTGCAAAACTGCCCAAAAACGCGCTACTCGGAGCTTTAGTCGGCAGTTTGATCGGCTGCTTGTTTCCAGTGTGTGAATGCGGCAATGTGCCAGTGGCACGACGGTTATTGATGCAGGGAGTACCTGCACCAGTAGCAATTGGATTTTTATTAGCAGCACCGACAATTAATCCGATTGTGGTTTGGGCGACTTGGACGGCGTTTCGGGATCAGCCAGAAATAGTAGTGCTGCGGGTAGTGTTTACTTTGATAATCGCTACGATAATTGGTTGGGTATTTAGCGCTCAAACTGATCTGCGTCCTGTACTCCAACCGGCGATTGGAGCTCGATTAAAACCTATGCCGTCTAAGACAGTTAATAAATATCTTGAGCAAAAGGAAGTACAAGTCCCACAATTGTTGCAATCAGGGACATATTGGCTAGGTGAAACTCAGCCAGTGCGGATGGACACTACTGTAATGCAAGCAACTTTGGCTGCTACTTCCCCTAGTAAGCCGTTGTCAGATCGCCTGCGGTTGTTGTTAGATAATACAGTTCAGGAACTGCGAGAATTGGGAGCCGTGTTAGTTTTGGGAAGTGCGATCGCCGCTTGTATTCAAGTTTTAGTTCCGCGTGAGATTGTTCTGGGTTTAGGCGCAAGTCCAATTACTTCAATACTTGCCATGATGCTATTGGCAGGACTAGTATCAATTTGCTCAACAGTTGATTCATTCTTTGCTCTATCTTTTGCTTCAACGTTTACCAGTGGCTCGTTGTTAGCATTTCTAGTATTTGGACCAATGATTGACCTCAAGGGTGTTGGTTTGATGCTATCAATTTTTAAGCTGAGGTCTGTATTTTATTTATTTGCCTTAGCAGCGCAATTAACATTTTTATTAACTTTGTTCGTTAATTTGTACGTTATTTAATTAAGAGGCTAGAGGCTATAACTTCTTATTTCTTCTAATTTGTGATTCCTATGATCAATTCAATTAAAAATAGAAATTCCCAAATTCAAAATAAGTTACTGCCTTGGTTGGATGTATTGGCGATCGCCGCTTGGGGCATTTTAATGTTGAGATACTGGCTGACTGGCAAACTCAACTTACTGATTCACCCAAATTACTTTTGGCTAGTAATTACCGGCGGTGGCGGATTACTAATTGTCAGTAGCTTAAAAGCTTGGGAACTACTACAAAGGCAGGGGCGGCGTACCAGAGTAACGTCAACAGGGCATATTACTTTATTTCCGCCTGGTTTCAGCAGTGTGTTGTTACTGATAACAGCTATTATCGGTTTGTTGTTTACACCGCGCGTATTTGCCAGCCAAACGGCACTGCAACGAGGCGTGACTGATTTTTTAGGTGCTACGCGAGCGCAACCTCAAGCTTTTCGTTCTGCTGTTGCACCTCAAGAGCGATCGCTGTTGGACTGGGTACGCACACTTAATGTTTACCCTGAGCCTGATGCCTACACAGGTCAAAACGTTAAGGTTCAGGGATTTGTCGTTCATTCACCTGAACTGCCACCAGAATATTTTTTGCTGTCACGGTTTGTAATTACCTGCTGCGCGGCTGATGCTTATCCTGTAGGATTGCCAGTAAAAATAGCTCAGAACCGCCAAGCTTATGCACCCGATACTTGGTTAGAAGTTGCAGGTAAGATGACTACAGAAAATTTAGCGGGAAAACGTCAACTAACAATTCAGGCAAGTTCCCTCAAGCAAATTCCAGAACCAAAAAATCCTTACGATTATTAGCATTTAATCTTCTTGAGCTTGGCAACATTATCTTTATTCGACCAAAACAAAAGCCCTGAGACTGAAGCCTAGGGCTAAACAAACATAGACGTTTTACGGCTGACCCGCAGGATAGCTTACCTGCGTAGGCTAAAGCCGTTAATTGCTATGAGTCCGCGTAGACATTCGTCGCTGCAATCAAAGTAGCTTTTGGGCGTTGTTGAGGGAGGTTAGCATAGCCGCGATTTCTAAGCGTCAAATATTTTGGTAAGAAGTTTAATGACCAGAATTATGTTGCTCATTCTCTGCGTCATCGCTGCCCCTACGATTCTCTACTTCCATTTTAGTTCTACGATTTTGGTTAGTAGTTTTACCTTTAAGCTCACGAGCTTCTTGCAATTGATTTTCTACTATTGGCAGAGTTTTGGCGGCAAAGGTTTTCAAATTTGGGTCTTGACCCAACTGTGCTTGGCGTTGGTATACTGCCAGACTTTCCAAATGTCCGTTAATTCCGGCTTCGCTGATGTATGCTTGATCAAAACTTGCCCTTGGCAGCTGCATCAGTCGCTCCATCGCTGCTTTATACTTAGGACCCATATCTTTAGGCGGAGTAACTCCTTTCTGGGAAGCTAACCGCATTAGTTCTTGATTTGCCTGCGTATGTTCCCGCACCATGCGCTGTGCGTACTGCTTCACTGCATCGCTATCTGCGCGTTGGAGTGCCATTTGACCAAGGCTAACTTCTGCCATTCCTCCTTGGGCTGCGTCAATAATAAACTGCCTATCTAAAGGGGCGAGTGCTGCTTGATTTGGTAGAGGCGCGGGTCGAGTTGCTGGAGGTACAGGTCGAGTTGGTTGAGCTACAGATGTATATTCTAAAGAGACAAATACTCCGGCTGCCACAAGTGCGGCAGTTGCCATTTTCCGTTTGAACATTAGTGATACCTTGATGTATTAACTTACTTGTTTTTGGTTTTTGTTTACCCAGCTAGAAAGTACGGGCTACTTTCATCTACTTTTAATAATGCTCTGCTTTTAAGAGTTAGCCTCTGCCTTGAGGTGAATTTAAATAGTAAATTTAGAAATATTACCCAATATCCAAAATCACAGCAAAAATCTCTGCTGAAGCTCAATTTTCCTAAAATAAAAATTTGTATTTTGGAGGTCACTTTTATTTACAAAGCTGTTAACTTTTAATGTTAAAGAGCGATAAATCATATATCTTTAAGCAAGTTTTCATTGATAACCGCTACTCACTACTCAAACTTTTGAATGCATTTTTATTAGGTGTTAGATGTCAGGAATTTCCAAATTTCAACCACTTGATCGTGCAGCACTAGCACTTATGCTAGTGCTGACTCTGATAATTGGACTGTTGTTGTTACAAGGTGATGCTATTGCACCACGAGTACGAAATTTTAGCTGGCAGGATAAAAAAATTGGGGCAGAAGATACCTCCTTCACTTTGACTTTTACCCGTCCGATGGACACGAAAAGCGTAGAGGAGAATTTACAGATCGACCCACCGCTACCAGGTAAAGTTAGTTGGGCGGGGCGACGCATGGCTTATACAGTCTTAGCACCAGCGCCTTATGGAACTTCGTATCAAGTACAGTTGAACGGCGCACGAGATCGATTTACAAAAGAAACAGGAAGCCTGATTCAGCCTTTTAGAGGTAATTTCCGAAGTCGCGATCGCGCAATTGTTTATCTGGGTGTAACAGCAGAGGAACAGGGACGCTTAATTCTCTATAATTTCACCCAGCAGCAAAAAACTATTCTCACACCCAAAGACTTAGTTGTAGTTGACTTTAAGCCTTATCCCGCCGCCGAGAAAGTTTTGTTTTCCGCAACAAAGCGCGCAAGTAATCGTCATAGCTCACTTTCATCTCAGCTTTACACGGTAACAACTGGAATCGGGCAAGGTAATACGGCAGACGACTTCAATAGCTTTTTGCCTCGTCCAGCCACACAAGACGAGCCAGCTGGCAAAATTACTTTAATTTTAGACAGCAAAGATTATCAGAACTTGAAATTTGACTTAGCTGCGGATGGACAAACTATTGTTGTTCAACGAGTCAGCCAACGTAATCCGGGTGAGTTTGGTTTATGGATTCTCCGCCCAAAAACGCCGCCACAACCTTTAAAAACTGAGCAAGGGGGTGATTTTATGATTACACCAGACAGTAAGGCTGTAGCTGTTGCCCAAGGGCAGGGAGTGGCGATTCTGCCGCTACAACCTGAAGCAACAAAACCAATAGATTTTCTGCCGCAGTTTGGGATGGTATTAGACTTTGCCCAAAATGGTGCGGAAGCAGCGATGGTAAAATTCAATTCTGATTACACGCGATCGCTCTTTTTAGTAACAAACCAAGGGATTCAAAAAGAACTTTTACGCACAACAGGCTCAATTCTGAGTTGTCAGTTCGATCCCCTGTCACCAAACCTCTACTGTTTACTTACTCAGCTACTAGGTGGAGAAGAATATCAGGAACAGCCTTATTTAGTAGTAATTGATCGTAAAACTGGCAAACAAAAACCGCTAGTGTTACTGCCAAAGCAACGGGATGTGCAAATGAGCTTATCGCCTGATGGGTTAGGATTACTGTTCGATCAAATCGTTACAGCGACACCTGAATCTAATCAATCTGTGGTTAATATTCCTCGGACAACCGAAGGAGAAGCGATCGCCACAAGTCGCCTCTGGCTCTTACCTTTAATACCTGCTACCCCCCCAGAGCGCCCAGCAGCCCAAATGAAACCAGAGCAGCTACCGCTTCCAGGCTTTCATCCCCGTTGGCTCCCTTAAGGGCTAGGAAATCCTCTTGAGTAGGTGATTTAATATTTCTGCCAGCAATCATCAATTAAATTCAGGAGCTGCAAACTAAAGGGCAGTATTCTTCTGTCTATGTCTAGCTTTTTCTGCGGTGCTCAAAATTAGAAAGATGATGTATTAAGCGTCTTTGTTTTACTTTCTCTAGTAGCGGTATCTTTGCTGAAAAGGTATCGAGCTAAGAAGATTTTGTACTTTACTACTACCTTGAGACTGATTTATAAATTTTTTGTAACAACAAACTGTGACTGTAGTCACTGACAGATCGCGTGCCGACAGCGTAGCATCCTGTAAATGAGAATTCCCCTGCTATGAATAAAGCTGAGAAAACCTCGTCACCTGAAGCAGTATCTGTTGATTTGACCGCGAATCAGACATTAGCATCAGTTATTGTCCCAGCGTTGCAAATAGAGAATCCAGAAGTTGTTGAGTGTACTATTTCCAGTAGGTTGAAGGCAAGTGAAAACTGGTTAGCAGCGATCGCGCCTCACCAAAAATTAGAAATAATTACTTTGATTCAAGCTTTAAGTGCTAACAGTAACTTAAGTGAGCGAGTGACTCAGCTAGAGCAAGCCTTGACAGAGTGCTTTCAAGCATTGCAGAGCCACAAAAAGCGATCGCATATTGCTCACACAATGCTTGCCCAAAAGAATGATCAACTCGCTGCCGCCCAAGAACAGATCCAGCACCAACAAACTTTAATCCAAACCTTAACGGCGCAGTTGCAAAGTAGTCAAGAACGCGCTGCTCACCTAGAGTGGGAACACTACCTTACTCAAGCGAGCTACAAAGAACAATCCCAGCAATTGATTCAAACAGAAAATACGTGCCGAGAATTACGTACCCGCTTAACGCGACAGCAACATTACACGCTGCAATTAAAAGTTGCTTTAGAAAAATGTCTAGAATCTAAATCTAGCTACTCAGAATCAGAAACTGACAACGTTGATTCCATCCCAACTAATTTAAAAAGTCAAGGTCAGTCCTTTTTCTCTAAAGCTGAATCTATTCCACCTTGGTCAGCACAACCACATTTTAACAGTGAGCTAGAGTCTCATTGGGCTGAATCGGTACTGCTAGAGGATGTTCAAACCTCAGACTATCAGCCGCCCTCAGACTGCCTATATTGTGAAGATAATGCGACTTCATTAGAGACTGCGACGATCGAACTTTATAGCCAGCAAACCTCACAAGAGTTTGTAATTGACGCATCACTAGTACCAAGTGAATTAATATCTCCAACTGCGCCAGAACAACCTTTAAGCCAGAATGTCCCTGCGGAAGTACAATTGCAAGATTTACTTAATGTGCTTGAAATAGAGGTAACTACCGATTCTCTAGAACTTCCTACTAGCGTTACACCTGATCCAGCTATCAGTGCTTCAGTCCAGCTAGACGAGTCGTTAAAATCAAATCTTGCTGAAGATTTAGTTGACTCTAGGGAATCAACTTCACCACCCATAACTCAAATTTATAGTCAGTCATCTCAGCAGCCGATTACTACTTCTAATTCCAATTGGCCCTCACCGTTAGTTTATCCGCCGCACCCTCATAAGCCTAAAAAGTCATTAGCGGCAATTGAACTACCAACTTTTACTACAAGATAGGGACTAGAAATAGTTATGAGTTTTGAGTTGAAAGTGTTGAGTTAATTACTCACCCCTCCTTCTTTAATTCAAAACTCAACGGTCAGCACGCCAGTTCGCTCAACAGGGGTTCTCCCCCGCACACGATTGGCTCCGGAGGAGGCTCCGAAAAGCGCTGCGTTGAGCAAGCTCAAAACTCATGAACTACCAACTTTCTTTAATTCAAAACTCAAAACTCAAAACTCAAAATTCAAAACTATTCCCCAACCCCTGTTAAAAGTTAAAATTCTGGATTCTGAATTTTAGATTCTGGATTTGGGATTTTAAATTGTGTTTGGGCGGGTAGTTGATAAATATCATGTGGACGACCCATGCCAACTGTCAGAGCATAACTCTGAGCAAGTAGTTTTAACCATAATGCAGGGTAATGAGTTTCTAGCCAAGGCTGAATTCGGCGGAGGAAGCCCGGAAACCAACTGCCTAGTAAAAAACTAAATAGGGCATGAAAGCCAAAGTAAATGTAGTTACCTAGCCAGCGCAGAATATCTCTAGCGCCTGCTAAATCCCAAATCCAAGGTAATAAAGCTGGGTTTTTTCTAGCTGCTTTCAGCGCCAAGCGGTTAAAAGTTAACCAATCGCAGCGATCTTTGATAAATGTATCTGCTACTTCCAGGGGTTCGTCTGCCAAAAGCCCAAAGAAGGTATTGAGCATAGCGTTAATTCGTGCTGGCGGTAAGAAGCGTCCTGTAGGAACCATCATGCCTTTAGAAAATAGCCAAGTCACTGAAATATTGCTTTGGTAGGCACGAATTTGGTTTAAGTGCTGGACACTTAAGAGATCGTGCTTTAAAGCCGTATCTAAAAGAATTGTTAAGCGCTCTAAATTACGAACCAGGGAACCAAAGCCAGTGAAAACTAAAGGTGACTGGAGTGATGCGGCATCGCCAATAGCAATGAGGCGGTCAAAAGCAACTGTGCGATCGCCACTGTTAACACTAAAGTGACCCGGAATATAACCAAAGGTCGGTTTTTTCCACTCTAGTTGCTCGACATCGCACCGCCGATACTCTGGCAAAATCGTGAAAAAGTCTTCGTACATCTCCAGCAATGAGCCAGGGTTTTGAGGATTTACCTGATGGTAATGGAATAGATAAATAGTTAGTTCCTCTCCAGCTCCGGGAAACAATTCCCAGATCAGTTGTCTGCCGCGCGAGATATCCCCGTGACTGTTGAGGACATCGCCATACTGAGAATCCCAGACGGCAGGATCAAATCCCTTAGCAACGACTGCTCCCACAGTAGGGCAAACACTATCAAAGGCACGACCGCCATTTAATTGCCAAGCGATCGCCGAGGCACTTCCCATAGCATCTACAAGTAAGCGCCCGCTCACTTCCCGCTCTGTATTTGTCGGTAAGTTCTTGACTTTAACTACAACTTGTGAATTGTATACATTTGTGCTGATAAACTCAGTTTCGTCCCAAATCTCACCGCCCGCCGCGCGTAACTTTTCGCCACACAGTCGTAATAGTTTTTCCGAATCCAAGGCGATGTTCAGCACTGTCGGAGTGTGCAAAATAGCAGCTTTCAGTTGCGGTGGATTATTCCCATCAAAGAATTTATTAAATCCGTCTTTGTATTCTCTTGCAATAATGCTTTCACACTCAGCTGGAGTCAGCAACCCCAAGTCAAGCAAGCTTTGTAACTCCGAACGAGAAATATTCCATTCGCGGTTCATCCGACTAAAGGGTAAACGCTCTAGCAGCAGTACCCGATAACCCAATTGAGCCATCACTGCCGCATGAATTACTCCCAAAGCCCCACCTACATAAATAAG
>ERZ501023.145-NODE-145-length-14981-cov-6.510519_pt1 | contig 14981 bp, 10 predicted proteins | sample MGYA00248839_ERZ501023 | MGnify/ENA primary metagenome ERZ501023 (study PRJEB25958, sample SAMN03398596) | human skin metagenome | study: EMG produced TPA metagenomics assembly of the Human Skin Microbiome Metagenome (human skin metagenome) data set.
ACCATCCTCACCTTTAATATCGTCGTTGCCCCCACCACCACGCAGCGTATCAATACCTAATCCACCGAAGAGTTTGTCAGCACCAGCCCCGCCAAGTAGGGAGTCTCTACCAGTTCCACCATTGATTGTGTCATTACCTCCCGCACCACTTAAAGTGTCGTTACCAGACGGGCTAGTAGCATTGCCACCTCTTGCCCAACCAAATATAGTGTCACTTACCCCAGTTCCAGTTCTAGTATCAGAACCTGTAGTGCCAAAAATAACTGCCATATAACTTTTTTCTACTTTTGCTAGTTGATGGAGTCCTGATCTGTACTGCCGACTCATCTGCGAGGCTTACCTCAATTTATGAACTCCAGCAGGTGCTTCAGGTAATCCTTAACAACAAATTTAGGTTTTCCTACATTGAAAGTCACCTAACGCTGCGTTAGGAGTTTTGGCATTTAGGAATTATAAAATTCAACAGACTTTTGCATAAAAGGCTAAAAAAAACCTGATAAGTATTACAGCTTAAGCAAAATTACTGACAAAAGCTCTATATGCTGGAAGATAAATTTATTGAGGCGATCGCTTACTGGAATCTAGAAATGTTGTATCTGGCTCTCGAATCTGCGAAGCAACAAGTCTATCCTGGTAAGCACAAAAAACTCACAGCTAGTGAACAAGCTTGTCTACGTGGTTTACTTTGTCGTTACAGTCCTAGCGAAATTGCTCGTGAACTACATCGAGAACCGAAAGGACTACGAGTCGATCTATGTAGGGGTTTATATGTATATATTAAAACACTGACCGCTCAAGATTTTCAAGACTGGAGAGATGTTTCGCGTGTTCTAGCAGCAGCTGGATATCAAGCTCAAGTAGCTAATATTACTACCTACCTAGCACCACTGGTATTTACAACCGACTACCTAATATTAAATTCAGTTGCTTAATTAACCTAAAAAATAGGATCTGGAAAAATTCTTCTCAGCTCCTCTGTAGTTATAATTTATAACTATTCAACCGCAACTTATTTGCTCCCAAGCTTGAATAACTGCCCTCACAAGAGCTGGGTAGCCGCTCTTGACTAATATTGAGTGTAGCGGGTTGTAGCTTTAAGGCTAGTAAATGTCATAGTAATGTAATCCGCAGCACCATTGGGTGCTGGGTAGCTTATATTGTTGAACTGCTCGAAGTCCTGCTGTTTTAGCAACTTCTTAAACTGTTTCACCTGTTGCTTAGAAATTTGCTTGATCTCAGTAGAAGTTGTGCGATTATGAATCACACGCCCATCTTCAAACAAATTGGTTTCGGATGTACAACCAGCAATCCCACCAAAGGCGATCGCCGCAAGATTCTTCTTGTAGAGGTGGTAGCTCATTTGCCTTAATTAACACCCAGTTGAGCATCGCAGCAGTAGCAGTGACTACGGAACCATCTGCATTAGTGCGATAAACCAATTTTTGTTGCCCAACTTCTTACTTAGAAAATGTATATATCTTAATTTAGTCGGGCATCCTAATAAGTAGTAGCTGTGCATAGATATATAAATCAGCCTGATCACAATAATCGCTCATCCCTTGCCCTAAACTATGAAACTACTCAACATCATCAAGCATTTCTTGATCGGCTTCAACCAAGGACTTAAGACAGCAGTGTGGGTGGAAATTATCACAGATATACCTCGTTGCACCTACTACTTTGGACCTTTTTCCAGTGCTAGTGAAGCTAAAGTAGCGTGTCCTGGCTATATTGAAGACCTGAAAAGCGAGGGAGCTGTTGGGATTAAATTCACGATCAAACGCTGTCGCCCAAAAGTATTGACAGTATGTGATGAAGTCAACTAAATATTTTAAGCGATCGCGCATTCCTCAGCTCCTCGAGTGCGATGGTCGCAAAGCATACCGACGAAAGGCATCGCTGCCGCTATTACACCTAAGAGCCAGAGAATAATCTTACTACCCAAGAAAACTGATTGGTAATCCTACAAAGCTCTACACCAGCTTAACAACACTACCTCTTGTTAGAAATCTAATTTTTCAGGGAACTATAAAGAAGTCAAGGCTACAGATGCTACGGTTTATTCTAAGAATAGTGACATAATCAGATTAATAGGGCTGACGCAGCCACCAAAGAGTGATATTTGAGGCACAAGAGTGCATAACTCCTGGTTAAGTTAAGGTCTAGCTTGGATTACTCTTTGTGGATAACCTGATATATTGCATTTTTTAAAAGTTTAATAATCATGTTAAAACCACTGATCAAGCAGAATAAAAACAAATTAAAAAGTTTGATAGGAGTGTTGGGAATCAGTTTTTTCATAGCACTTCCAGCATTTTCACAACCCAATCCTGCCAATTCCCCACTAAGAGTCAACACCAGCCGTAATCGTATTATCCGCAACCCAACGCTTGATGGCAGCAATAACACCTATCCTCAGGGTTCGCGGATTAATTCTAATGGGATTATTTCTACTCCTAGAGGTCAAAGAACTATCCCCAGCGTTAGGGTAAAGCATGGTGACGGTTCTACCAGTTACTATTATCGGGATGGTTCGCGTATTACTATTGATGATACTAGTATTCCCCCTACTGGAAAACCGATCAGATAAGCGCTTTTGTTAGACTTACAAGCTTCGCCACCAATTGTAGACATTAGGCTATGCTGCAAAAAAGTTGTGTAGCGATGTCTAACGACAAGCCGCTCCGCGTCTACGCACTTTTTACCATTTCCACTGTTCTAAGTGGGCTGACTCTTAATGTCAAGGCACAAACCGTTACTCCTCAGACATCTTATATACTCTCTCAGAGCAATGTTGATCTGCTCAAGAGGGGACAAGCTAAATTTCAACACCAAGACTACAGAGGCGCAATTCTAGACTTCAATCAGGCAATTTTGCAAAATCCCAACGATGCCAATATCTACTTTAATAGGGGTCTTGTTTTGTATGAGCTTGGAGACGAGTTAGGTGCTTTGTGGGACTTTGAGGATGCAATAGTACGAAATCCCCGCCATGCTAGAGCTTATTTTCATCGGGCTGGTTTACGCCTAAATTTAGGATACCGTTCGGGCGCAATGCAGGATTTACAACTAGCTGCCAAACTTTTTTCTGAGCAAGGAGATAAGATTAGATACCAAAAAGCACAGAACTTGCTCAGACACTTCAACATTAGGTAGTCCTTTGACTTAACTTAATATGCCGCAATACTTCGGTCAACTACCTAAAATAGATCAGCAGTGGTCAAAAATTACATCAATACAAGCGGTACAGCGTTCTGGTTGCACTGTGCTATTTGAATGCGGCGATTCCCGTCTAGCAATTAGTGTACTTGCGCCAAATTTAATTCGGGTGCGTTTTACCCCAAGCGGCGAATTTATACCTCGCTCCTCTTGGGCAGTAACCTTAGATGATGCAGAATGGTCTGTCGTACCATTTCAGCTTAAGGAAACGAACGCAGCAGTAGAAATTGTAACAGAGCAAATCCGAGTCAGCGTCCAGCGTCAAAATTGTCAGATCACCTGTTTTGACAAAGGCGATCGTCCCTTTGCTGAAGATGCAGACATCGGAATTGGCTGGCGCATGGGATCTGTTGCGAGTTGGAAGCAGATTCAAGTTGATGAACACTTTTATGGCTTCGGTGAACGTACTGGATTACTTGATAAATTATCCGAACGTAAGACAAATTGGACAACTGATGCCTTGGATTACGGTTCACTTACTGATGAAATGTACCAGGCAATCCCGTTTTTTATTGCTCTACGCCCAGAAGTTGCATACGGCATATTTTTCAACAGCACCTTTTGGAGTCAGTTCGACATTGGTGCAGATCAGCCCTCAGTTTGGCGCATGGAAACGCGCAGTAGCGAATTAGACTATTACATTATTTATGGTTCTGAACCTGCAAACATTCTTAGCACCTACACTCAACTAACAGGACGAATGCCATTACCGCCGCGTTGGGCGCTTGGCTATCATCAATGTCGCTGGAGTTATGAATCTGAAAGTGTAGTACGTCTCCTTGCAAGAGAATTTCGCACACGCTGCATTCCTTGTGATGTAATTCATCTAGATATTGACTATATGCGGGGCTATCGCGTCTTCACTTGGAGTCCTCAGCGTTTTCCGAATCCTGCTCAGTTGATCGGTGATTTAGCGCAAGCTGGCTTTAAAACAGTAACAATTATCGATCCTGGTGTGAAGTATGAACCAGAAGCAGATTACTGTGTATTTGACCAGGGAATAGAACAAAACTATTTTATCCGCAAAGCAGACGGGCAGTTATTTCATGGCTACGTTTGGCCAGATAAAGCCGTTTTTCCTGATTTTCTCGCTCCTGATGTGCGGCACTGGTGGGGAGATTTACATAAAAGTTTGACAGATATTGGCGTTGCTGGTATTTGGAATGATATGAATGAACCAGCGATTAGCGATCGCCCATTCGGTGATCCAGGTAATAAGATTTGGTTTCCCCTAGATGCGCCGCAGGGGGGACAAGAGGACAAGGGGACAAGGGGACAAGAGGACAAGGGGACAAGAGGACAAGAGGACAAGGGGACAAGGGGACAAGAGGACAAGGAGAAAAATAGTGTTTTTTGTGAGCGGACAACTCATGCAGAGGTACATAATTTGTATGGTTTGTCAATGGCTCAGGCTTGTGCTGAAGGGTTGGAACGGTTGCGCCCTAAAGAGCGATCATTTGTATTGACGCGATCCGGTTATGCGGGAATTCAGCGTTGGTCTTCTGTGTGGATGGGCGATAACCAATCGTTGTGGGATCATTTGGAAATGTCCCTGCCGATGCTGTGCAACATGGGTTTATCTGGTGTTGGCTTTGTTGGTTGCGATATTGGTGGTTTTGCTGGTAATGCCACTGGTGAATTATTTGCGCGGTGGATGCAAGTTGGGATGCTGTACCCTCTGATGCGCGGTCACTCGGCTATGAGTACAGCGCGGCATGAACCTTGGGTGTTTGGCGATCGCATTGAAAATATCTGCCGTGAATACATTAATCTGCGTTACCAGTTACTGCCCTATATTTACACTTTGTTTTGGCAAGCAGCAACAACAGGCGCACCAATTTTACGCCCCTTACTATACCATTACCCTAACGATCCAAAAACATACACTCTTTACGACCAGGTTTTGCTTGGTGAGTCACTTATGGCTGCACCAATTTACCGCCCTGGAATTGAGCATCGAGTTGTATATTTACCTGAAGGTACTTGGTATGACTGGTGGACTGGTGAAGCATACCAAGGTTCAACACATATTCTTGCCCATGCACCTCTAGAAAAAATGCCTTTGTATGTGCGTGGTGGGGCAATTATCCCCATGCAACCAGTAATGCAATACGTCGACCAATTTCCGCTTGACCAATTAACGCTACGCATTTGGTCAGGAACAGGCGAATACACACTTTACGAAGATGATGGGTGTAGCTTTAATTACAAAAAAGGAGACTCAGCTACTACTACTTATAAAGTATATACAGAGGGACAACAAACAGTTGTGGAAATTAAAGCAAGGAAAGGTGCATGGACACCCCCAGCGCGTCAAGTAACCGTGCAGCTTGTCGGCATCGGCGAACAATCCTTTGATGATCAGGGGACAGCAAATCGGCTGCTGTTCTGAAAATATACATAAAGATAGATGCAAATTTAATAAAAAACTACGCTCTAACAGTAAAGACGTAAATGTTTTATCTTGTAAAGAATTGCCACCTCTCCGGCGCTAGATAGCTGCATCTATACAAAGGTAAATATTGAACGTGAACCGCTTTCGGCTGCCTACTTCTCGTCGCGCCTATTCGCCTAAACTAACACAAACTGCAAGTATTATTTCTATCCTCGTCGGCTGCTTGGTACTAATTGGCTGGCAATTTGACATTGGAATTCTTAAGGCTGGCTTGTCTCCCAATCTCACGACAATGAAAGTAAATACTGCACTGTGTTTCCTTTTATCCGGTGTGTCGCTGTGGTTGCAGCAAGGTAAGAGAATAAAGCGCCGCATTGCCCAAGTGTGTGCGTTAGCGGTTGTCCTAATTGGATTACTTACAGTTAGTCAATATTTATTTGGCTGGAATTTGGGGATTGATCAACTGCTATCTCGTGATTTGCCAGATGTAAAAATTATTAGTCCCGGACGTATGGGGTTAAATACGGCAGTAAACTTTTTGCTGATCGGCAGTGCCTTATTACTTCTAGGTCAAAGAAACCACCGCAGTTATTGGTATCTCCAAAGTTTAACTGTTTTAGCCGCTTTAATTTCTTTACAGGCGCTGATTGGCTATGCCTACAAAGTTGCAATTCTCTACGGCATTGCCCCTTATACATCAGCTATGGCCTTACATACGGCACTGACATTTATAGTATTGTGTGTGGGCTTGTTGTGGGCGCGTCCAGATCAGGGATTTATGCGGGTAGTCACGAGTGATGGCTACGGCGGCTTACTGGCGCGGCGGTTACTGATTGCGGCGATCGCCATTCCTTTAGTAATCGGATGGTTAATTCTGCAAGCGCAACGCGCCGGATATTACGATCCAGCATTTGCCTTGTCGCTATTTGCGATCGCACTAATTGTAATTTTTGTGGTTTTGATTTGGCAGAATGCGGCTTTAATCGAAAAACTTGATAGCGAACGTCAGGGAGTTTTAAAAGCGCTGAGAAATAATGAGGAGAAACTGAGAAGTTTTGTAGATGCTGATGTGATCGGCATTTTGTTTGGCGACGTTAACGGTGGGATTGCGGAAGCAAACAACGAATTTCTGCGGATGATTGGCTATAGTCGGGAGGATTTGCGCTCGGGTAGGATTAGCTGGATCAATATAACACCACCAGAGTATTTGCCTCTAGATGAGTCACGGATCGCAGAAGCTAAGGATAGGGGTGCTTGTACGCCCTACGAAAAAGAATACATTCGTCCCGATGGTAGCCGTGTTCCCGTTTTAATTGGCTATGTACTGGTGGGAGAGCAGAGGGAGGAGTCTGTTGCCTTTATTCTTGATTTAAGCGATCGCAAAGCGCTCGAACAAGCACAACAAGAAGCAAATAGGCGAGTCGTCAACATCTTAGAAAGCATTAGCGATAACTTTGTTGCTATGGATCGAGATTTGCGAATTACCTATGTAAATCAGGCAACAGCAAAGCTGAACGGGGTAATGCCAGAGGAGATGATCGGGAAAGCTAACTGGGAAATGTGGCCTTGGACAGCAGGAAGTATATTTGAGCAGAAATATCGACAACTGCTTGCTAGTGGAGAGCCTACCCATTTTGAGGCACTGTATGAGCCTTTAAATATTTGGTTGGAAGTTCATGCTTATCCTACCGCAGACGGGTTGAGCATTTATTTTCGAGATATTACTCAGCGTAAGCAAGCAGAAGCAGCTATAAGAGAAAGCGAGTTAAATTTCCGAAATCTAGCAGATACGATGCCCCTGCTATTTTGGACAACTAGAGCCGACGGCTACCACGAGTATTTTAACCAACGTTGGTACGATTATACAGGTATGACTTTGGAGCAAACCCAAGGTTGGGGCTGGAGCCATCTACTGCACCCAGACGATCGCCAAAGGTGTCTAGACATCTGGAATGAATCTTTGCGTACAGGCAATATATACAACATTGAATACCGCTTCCAACGCGCTCTTGATGGAGAATACCGTTGGTTTTTGGGTCGAGCGTTGCCGATGCGAGATCAAAATGGTGACATTGTTAAGTGGTTCGGAACCTGCGTTGATATTCATGAGCAGAAACTGGTAATTGAAGAACGCGATCGCTTGCTAGCCAGCGAACAATTAGCGCGGACTCAGGCAGAGACATCAAATCGCTTGAAAGATGAATTCTTGGCGGTAGTTTCCCATGAATTGCGATCGCCCCTGAACGCGATGCTTGGCTGGGTACAGATGCTACGTACTGGTAGGCTGAATGAGACTATGGCAGCCAAGGCACTAGAGACAATTGAACGTAACGCCAGAGCGCAAACACAGTTAATTGAGGATCTTTTAGATGTTTCGCGGATTATTACCGGGAAACTGCGGCTAAATGTGCGATCGCTGCAACTTGCGCCAATTATTGAAGCCGCGCTTGATACGGCGCGTCCAGCTGCTGAGGCAAAAGAAATTCGCCTGCAATCGGTACTTGATCCGGCGGCGGGACCAATTTCCGGTGACTCAGAGCGCTTGCAACAAATAGTCTGGAATTTGTTATCAAACGCGATTAAGTTTACACCCAAAAAAGGGCGCGTTCATATCCGCTTAGAGCGGATTAATTCTCATATTGAAATTACTATCAGCGACACAGGCATTGGTATCAAACCAGAGTTTCTGCCTTATGTATTTGAGCGCTTTCGGCAAGCAGATAGCTCTAGCACTAGGTCATACAGTGGACTAGGACTAGGACTCGCGATCGTCCGTCATCTAGTAGAATTGCATGGTGGTACTGTTTCGGTAGATAGTCTCGGTGAAGGACAAGGATCTACGTTTACAGTTATGCTGCCAGTGATACCTGTAGTCCGGCTAGAAACAGAGGAGGAACGAGTACACCCAACTGTTAGCAAGGGAGTACCCTTCAATAGTCCGCCAGCACTTAATAACTTGCGCGTGTTAGTCGTTGACGATGAAGTTGATACTCGTGATTTTATTACTGCGGTACTTGTAGAATGCGGTGCTGAGGTGAAAGCAGTAGCATCAGCCGCAGAGGCACTTACAGAAATTAAACAATGGCAACCAGATGTTTTGGTAAGTGATATTGGGATGCCACTTGAGGATGGTTACTCGTTAATTCGCAAAGTGCGATTACTTTCTCCAAATCAAGGCGGACGAATTCCGGCAGCAGCATTAACAGCGTATGCTAGGGCAGAAGATCGCACACGAGCGCTTCAGTCCGGTTTTCAGATGCATTTGCCTAAACCAGTTGAGCCAGCTGAATTGGTAACAGTAGTTGCAAGTCTCGCTCAACGCCATGCTGATTAAAAAGAGGTAGGAGTTCAGTAGTTTCCTGAAGGGTGGGCATCGCTCACAAATCTGAAATATTGAGATATAGAATATGGGCTTGTAGACTACAAGCTGACTGCTGAAAGCTGAACGCTGAAAGCTTTGATCAATCAAATTTGTAAGCTAAGGTACACTGCGTTGCGACTTTAAGCGCTAACGTCGAATAAAAACTTTAATACCTGTTTCTAGATATTTTTTCAAGCTAAAAAAATTGTTTCTTTAGCTAGTGGGCGATCGCTCAACTTAAAAAGAGAAAATAGAAACAGAGATTTTTTGCACCTAACTTGCCTTACAGGATGCTAGCAGTGGTATTACAAATAGAAAAAAGCACTTACGAAGCTAAAACTCAAGAAATTGCTAAACAACTCCTAGCAGCTACGCAGGAGAATCGCTCATTTTTAGCGTCCTTACGCGATCAAATGCGCTGGGATGATAAATTACTAGCTTGGGCAATGAGTAATCCAGGGCTACGGGTGCAACTATTTCGCTTCATTGATTGCTTACCCGCACTGCATAGCAAACCAGAAATTGCCGCTCATTTACAAGAATATCTCACAGATGAATCTGTGGAATTGCCAGCAGCTCTTAAGGGAATGCTGAATTTTGCGAATCCTGATTCAATGCCAGGACAAGTAGCGGCGACAACTGTGGCTACAGCAGTTGAAACTCTGGCGCATAAATACATTGCTGGCGAAAATATTAAACAAGTCATCAAAACGATTGAGCGCCTGCGTAGAGATAAGATGACTTTCACCATCGACTTACTTGGGGAGGCGGTAATTACAGAAACCGAAGCACAGTCTTACTTAGATCGCTACCTAGATTTGATGCAGCAACTAGTAGCAGCGTCTAAAACATGGACACCTGTACCCGCAGTTGATGCCACCGAGGAGGGAGAATTAGCTAAAGTTCAGGTTTCTGTCAAGTTAACGGCATTTTACTCGCAGTTCGATCCTTTGGATGCTCAAGGTAGCCAAGAGCGAGTCAGCGATCGCATTCGTATCCTGTTACGCCGTGCTAAAGAGTTGGGTGCAGCTGTTCACTTTGATATGGAGCAGTATGCATACAAAGACCTTACTCTGTCTATCTTGAAACAACTGTTGATGGAAGATGAGTTTCGCTCACGTACCGATTTAGGAATCACAATTCAAGCTTACTTGCGCGATAGTGAGCAAGATGTCAAAGATTTAATTGCCTGGGCAAAACAGCGTGGTTATCCGGTAACGGTGCGCTTAGTAAAAGGCGCTTATTGGGATCAAGAAACAATTAAGGCTGCTCAAAAAGATTGGCAACAGCCTGTATATAACGATAAAGCAGCAACAGACGCAAATTTTGAGCGGATAACGCAGTTACTACTAGAAAATCATCAATATGTTTACTCAGCAATTGGTAGTCATAACGTGCGATCTCAAGCACACGCGATCGCTATAGCCCAAACACTCAACATCCCTCGCCGCCGCTTTGAAATGCAAGTTTTATACGGTATGGGAGATAAACTGGCAAAAGCCTTAGTTGATCACGGTTATCGAGTGCGGGTGTATTGTCCTTATGGTGAATTATTACCAGGAATGGCTTACCTAATCCGTCGCTTGCTAGAGAATACTGCTAATAGTTCTTTTCTACGGCAAAGCATGGAAAATCGCCCAAGTGAAGAACTGCTAGCGCCTCCTGTTTTGGGACAAGGGGACACAGGGACACGGAGACACGGGGAGAATACATCATCCTTCCACAACGCAGCTGATACGGATTATGCAGATATGGAACAAAGAGAGCGATCGCAACAAGCATTTGCAACTGTGCGCCAACAGTTAGGTAAGACGTATTTACCTTTAATTAATGGTGAGTATCAAAATACTGAGGAAATAATTGATTCTGTCAATCCTTCTAACTACAGCGAGGTAGTTGGCAAAGTCGGATTAATCTCAGTTGAACAAGCTCAACAAGCAATGGAAGCGGCAAAGGTAGCATTTCCCGGCTGGAAACACACACCAGCAAAACAACGTGCTGAAATACTGCGAAAAGCTGCTCAATTGATGGAAGAACGCCGTGCAGAATTATCAGCTTGGATTGTTTTAGAAGTCGGTAAGCCTGTTAAAGAAGCGGATGCAGAAGTTTCAGAAGCAATTGACTTTTGCGACTACTACGCCTCGGAAATGGAACGGCTAGATCAAGGATATAGCTACGATGTTGCTGGTGAAACGAATCGCTATCTTTATCAGCCACGCGGCATTGTTGTCGTAATTTCCCCTTGGAATTTTCCCTTGGCGATCGCTGCTGGGATGACTGTTGCTGCTCTTGTTACTGGTAATTGCACTCTACTTAAGCCTGCTGAAACATCGTCTGTAATTGCTGCGAAACTAGCTGAGATTTTGGTAGAGGCGGGGATACCCAAGGGAGTGTTTCAGTATGTACCAGGCAAAGGTTCAAAAGTTGGTGCTTACTTAGTAAATCATCCGGATACTTCCCTAATTGCTTTTACAGGTTCCCAGGAAGTTGGTTGTCGAATTTATGCAGATGCAGCAAAACTCCAACCAAAACAAAAGCACCTAAAGCGAGTAATTGCAGAAATGGGTGGCAAGAATGCTTTAATTATTGATGAAAGCGCTGACTTAGATCAAGCAGTTGTCGGAGTTGTGCAGTCGGCGTTTGGTTATAGCGGACAAAAGTGTTCTGCTTGTTCGCGAGTAATTGTTTTAGAACCGATTTACGATACTTTTGTGGAGCGTCTAGTAGCAGCAACACGATCGCTTAACATTGGGATGGCTGAGTTACCAAGTACCCAAGTTGGTCCAGTGATTGATGCTACAGCGAGAGATCGGATCAAAGAATACATCGAAAAAGGTCGCGCGGAAGCTGATGTAACTTTAGAAATACCAGTACCTGAAAACGGCTATTTTGTGCCGCCGACGATTTTTAGTGAAGTATCGCCGACAGCGACAATTGCCCAAGAAGAAATTTTTGGTCCAGTTGTGGCAGTCATCCGCGCCAAAGATTTCGATCAAGCGATCGCCATTGCTAACAATACAAATTTCGCTTTAACTGGCGGCATTTACTCACGCACACCATCGCACATTCAACAAGCGCAAGAACAGTTTGAAGTCGGTAACTTGTACATCAATCGTACTATTACAGGTGCGATCGTCGCGCGGCAACCCTTCGGTGGCTTTAAGCTTTCTGGTGTCGGTTCCAAAGCCGGAGGTCCAGATTATTTGCTACAGTTTCTAGAACCGCGTACTATCACAGAGAATATCCAACGTCAAGGCTTTGCGCCAATTGAAGGAGCAGATTAGAGGATTAGAATTGAGGTAAGCTTTTAAGCTGTATAACCTCACGAGGATGAAGTAGTAGACATTTATCTATTTCTTACTTCATCCTTTGTCATTTTAACTTGCCTTAAATTGGTAATATCTCCAGCCTCTGTCCTGAATGTCTCAGCGATCGCTATATTACGGATCTTTTCTAGCTTATTGCAAGCGGCGGGGATCGCGATCGCGGCGCGTGGTGTGGAGGATTTAATATTAAGTCAAGCGCGGGGTATATACCCAAAAAACTAATGACTAATGACTAAATCAGATGATTATAACTGAAACACCCCGCCTAATCCTGCGGCAAATTACAACTGATGATGTGAATGACTTGGCGGCAATTTTTGCCGATCCTGTCGTGATGAAGTTTTGGCCCAGCACCCGCACATACGCAGAAACAAAACAAACTTGCGATCGCATATTCAGCTGCTACGAAGAATACGGTTTTGGCTTATGGGCAACAGTTCACAAAGCTGATAATAAATTAATTGGTCGCTGTGGGTTAATACCGCAATTAGTAGATGGGCAGAAAGAAGTCGAAATTGGTTACTTACTAGCCAAGGAATATTGGGGGCGTGGTTTGGCAACAGAAGCAGCTGTTGCTATCAAAAATTATGGCGAGGAGCAACTTAATTTTAATCGCCTGATATCGCTAATACTTCCGGAAAATATTGCCTCGCAAAAAGTAGCAATCAAGAACGGGATGAAATACGAGAAAGATACAACTCATGCAGATATGAAACACTCTGTCTACGCGGTTCACAAGCCACTTTCTTGAATTTTGAATTGCTAATGCGCCGAGGCATTGCTCGTGATCAGGTGCGGTTAATGATTATAGATCGTGCGTCTTACCGAAAGGTTATCTTTGGCATGAGTTTGGAGATTTGAACTTAATTTTGTAAGTGTAAGGTCAGTGTAATTTAAATCAACTATAGCAGTCCTAAATGACTCATGAAATTCTCTCTTTTTTTCCTTAGCGCTCTTTGCGTCCTAAACGCTGGCGCTACACTTCGTGAAGGCGGTTCGTTAAAAAAATAATTTTCACAACTCAAATAGGAGCGCTATAACTTTGCTGCCTGATTCATGCAAGAAGTTTATTTAACTGCTAGCTTGCAGCGAGCCAAAAATGACAGATTAAGCGCATGGAAAGGATTTTGAGTAGCAAGAATATCATTGGTAACTATTAGCTACTTCTAGTATTTGATCTTTAGAGTTTAATTAACACTAAATAACTTAAAATACATTATTAGGCTTTTATTAAAAAGTAAGCTAATAATGAAAGAAATAGTTACTTTTTTCTTTGGTTTAGGTTTTGTATTCAATGCTAGCTTATTTATTCCCCAAGCGATTAGAATTATCAGAACTAAAAGTGCTAAAGATATTTCCTTAATTACCTTTGCTGGTTTTAATCTAATTCAGCTTGATAGTGCTTTATACGGCTATTACCAAAACGATTTAATTTTGATGTATGGCAATTTAATTAGTTTTATTGCCTGTGGAACTGTGACATTATTGGCAATATACTACAGAAATAAATGAGGTGTTAATTTGTCAGCGATCGCTCTTAAATAATCACCTGAATTTACCCCCGCTTAGGTAGACATTGTAAACTTCGAGTTATTCAAGGAATCAAATAAATGTAGATTTAGCTGCTGTGAAAGTTCTTCACATACCTTAACTCCGCGCACACTGTTACCGCGTGAGTCTAGCAGGGGTGAAAATACGCCAATGCCAAGTTGATTGGGGACAACGGCAATAATACCGCCAGAAACTCCGCTTTTAGCGGGAATACCTATTTTGTAAGCCCATTCTCCGGCAAAGTTGTACATACCGCAAGTGTACATTACACTCAAAATGTCCTTGATGTAACAGGATTCAACTGCTTGTTCTCCCGTAATTGGGTTGATGCCTTTATTAGCCAAAGTAGCTGCCATTAGTGCTAAATCGTGGCAGTTAACCATTAACGAACACTGCTGAAAGTAGAGATCCAGTGCTTCGTCAATTTTTTCGTTAATCATGCCAAAGTTAAGCATCAAGTGCGCCATAGCGCGGTTGCGATGTCCTGTCGTGCGCTCAGACATGAACACTGATATATCAACAAAACTATCATGACCAATATATCGCCGGAACATCTCAAGCATCCGGTTGAGACGTTCGGTTACTCCTACTCCTTTAATTAAGCTTGTTGTAGCGATCGCTCCCGCATTTACCATTGGGTTATAAGGGCGCTTAGATTGCTCATCTAGGATAATCGCGTTGAATGCATCTCCGGTTGGCTCAACACCAACTCTAGTTAAAATGTAATCGCGTCCGTGATCTTCAAGCGCGAGTCCGTACACGAACACTTTTGAAATTGACTGAATTGTAAATAACTGACTGTAATCACCGACTTCGTACACTTGACCATCTACTGTAATCACACAGATGCTGAATAAGTCCGGGTTCACCTTTGCCAGTTCCGGAATATATTTTGCAACTGCGCCATCAGTCAATGACTTGTACTTAGAGTGTAAGTCGTGCAGAAAAGACTGAAATGGAGATGTGAGTTCAGAGCAGTTGATCACTTTCAAAGAATTAAGTAGAAGAATTGCTTTTAAGCATAGGGTTGTCTCCTGTCTCCTGTCTCCTTGTCTCCTTGTCTCCTTGTCCCCTTGTCCCCTTGCCCCCTTGTCCCCTTGTCCCCTTTTCCCCTTGTCCTCCTGTTTCG
>ERZ501023.146-NODE-146-length-14914-cov-3.984252_pt1 | contig 14914 bp, 8 predicted proteins | sample MGYA00248839_ERZ501023 | MGnify/ENA primary metagenome ERZ501023 (study PRJEB25958, sample SAMN03398596) | human skin metagenome | study: EMG produced TPA metagenomics assembly of the Human Skin Microbiome Metagenome (human skin metagenome) data set.
CCGAGGAGCAGGATTTTTTGGGGTACACCTACAGCGTTCAGCATGGGGTTGGTCTCCTTAATGGCTGGCGTCCTGCCAGCCGGGGGAACGGGTCAAAGTGTGAGGGTGACGCAGTGTGGGGGGCGGGGGCAGCGCAGCGGGTGCGGTGCACTGCGAGGGCTCGCGTGCACCGAGGCAGCGCAGCGGGTGCAGTACACCACCCCGCAGTGGGCTAGTTGAGTTCTAGGCGGCGGGCCATGTCGGACATGAACACACCGTCGGGGTCGATGCGGCGGCGGGTGGCTATCCATTCGTCTATCCGCGGGTACATGCTGTGGAACATTTCGGCGCTGGTGCGGGATTCTTTGGCCAGGTAGAGGCGGCCGCCGAATTCTGCGACGCGGGCGTCCAGGTCGTCTAGGAAGTCTCCCAGGCCGGGTTTGATGGGGAAGTCCACGCATACGTTCCAGCCGGGCATGGGGTAGGAGAGGGGCGCTTGGTTGCCTTCGCCGAACAGTTTGAACACGTTGAGGGCGGAGTAGTGCCCGGATTTTTGAATGTCGTAGATGATTTCTTTGAACGGGTCGACGGCTTCGCGTGGTACCACGAACTGGTATTGCAGGAAGCCGTTGGAGCCGTAGCCGCGGTTCCACTCACCGATGAGGTCGAGGGGCTGGTAGAACTGGGTGAGGTTCTTGATCTTGTTGCGGTAGGTGCCGCCGAGGGCGCTGTAGGTTTTGCCGATGGCGATCATCATGTATTTGTTCATCCACCAGTTGGGGAACACGTCGGGGACGGTGAGCAGCTGGGGGGCGTTGAACTTGAGGGGGTCTTTCGCCAGTTTGGGGGCGTATTCCTGCAGCTGGTCGAGGGTGGCGAGGGAGCCGCGGGAGATGGTGGCCTGCCCGAGTGCGGGTGGGGCGCTGATGGCGTCGAACCAGGCGGAGGAGTAGGTGTAGTTTACTTCGGAGCCGTCGGAGTGGAAGGCGATGGTTTCGTCCAGGGTGTGGGTGACGTCGCCGTCGGCAATGAAGTAGGCGGTTTCGGTGCGCGTCATTTCGATGGTGGCGCGCAGGATAATGCCGGTGAGGCCCATGCCGCCGACGGTGGCCCAGAAGAGACTGCCGTCGGGGTCGTCGGGGGTGCCGGCGGGTTCTAGGTGGAGGACGCGGCCGTCGGCGACGAGTAGTTCCATGCTGCGCACATGGTTGCCGAAGGAGCCTGCGGAGTGGTGGTTTTTGCCGTGGATGTCGGGTCCGATGGCACCGCCGATGGTGACTTGGCGGGTGCCGGGGAGGACGGGGACCCAGAGGCCGTAGGGGAGGGCGGCTTTCATCAGCTGGTCGAGGGTGACGCCGGCGTCTACGTCAACGATGGCGGTGTCGGGGTCGATGCTGTGAATGGTGTTGAGCGGCTCCATGTCGATGACGAGTCCACCGGAGTTGGCGGCGGGGTCGCCGTAGGAGCGGCCGCGGCCGCGGGCGATAACACCGCGTTTCAGGTAGCTGGGTTTCGTCTGGTTGTCATCGGCGACCATACTGACGGCACGGATAATCTCCTCCGGGTCACTGGTGGAGAGTACCTGGGCAGTGGAGGGCTGGGTGCGTCCCCAGCCGGTTAGGGTTTTTGCCTGGGTGTGCAGGTCGTATGGGGGTTGTGACGGAGTGCTCACTGTTGTCCTCCATGAGTTCATAGGTTCGTTTCGAGTCTACTCGCATTGGTGCAGCTGACTGTACAGTGCGCACTGTGACTTGGACCGCTTAGGTGGGGTGTGTGCAGAGTACCTCTCAGGGGGTGGTGTAGCCTGCGCGCTGCAGCTGTGCCGGGGCGCAGCGGTCTGTGCGCTGCCCCCCATGCATAAAACTGGGGTGCCCGTCCGTTGGTGGAGGGCACCCCAGTTTTGTTATGTATTGAGTTGTTTATGTGGTTGTGGTTGTTAGGTGGCTAGCGCGTAGTCGTTTTGGATGGTGTTATTGCGGACGGTAACTGGGGTGTCAACCGAAGTGGTGGTCTGCAATTTTTCTGCCAGTACAGTGGCGGGATTCTTCTTGTTTCCTTGAAGAATAGCGGTAACTACACTGCCTATGATTGTCCCGATGACGGCACCAACTACTGCTCCAACTCCAGCGGAGATAACGAAGGCGGTAACTCCGAGGCCGAATCCAACAATGATGGAGCCGATGGGTGCGGCAATGAAGAGGATCGGGATAATGACGGCGATGATGCTGCCAATGATGGCTCCGGCTACTGTGCCAATGATGATGGCTCCGGTTCCTATAACAATTCCGAGGCCGAATCCAACAAGTGCCCCAGCAGAGGTGGCGGGCGCTATGGAGAGGATCGGACCAACAATCTTGAGGACGCCGATAACAGTGTTCTTGATGTCTTTGGCAAGTTCGGGGCGACCGATCTGTGCGCATATCTGCGGGATGAGAGTCTGCAGAATGTAGGGAATTCCCTTGCTGAAGAGGAGCCCGCTGGCAGTACCGGAGATAGCTCCGATAACAGCCCCGATGATAGCCCCGATGATGGATCCAAGAACTGCACCGATCAGGCTTCCCAGGATGGGGCCAAAGAATCCGAAGATTGTGGCACCTATCAGTCGTTCTACGAGCAGGCTGGTGATGAAGGCGAACGGTACATTCAGCACCAGGTCCAGGACAGCACCGACTGCGGCGAAGACGCCTGCACCGATGAGACCGTTTATTACGCTGAGCCCGATGAAGACAAGGCCTGCTACGGGGAGACCAACAAACATCTCAGTGATGATGAAGGCCAGACCAGCAATCTTCAGTGCGAACACGAGGGCGAGGGGCAGAACAAGCAGTCCCTTACCGAGGCGCGGTGTGAGCAAGAGAGGCAGAAGGAGGAACCAGCAAACAGTGTTGATGGCTACAGCAATATTGAAACCTGCAATACCGAACAGCATGGCACCCATGGGCCCAACGATCCAGCCAGCAATGCGGGCTATCCAGTGAAGTAGACCAACACCGGCAATACCACCGATGAAACCGACAGCTAGGGGAACCAGCAGGCCGATAGCGAAGATGATCTGCGGGGCGATGATTGCGGCAGGCAGGAAAGCCAGCTTCCCTGCTATATGACCAATGATGAAAGCCACGACCAAGCCGAATCCTGCAGCAAGAGCCTTACCGATACCAGCCACCGGGAGGAAGGCGAAGGCTGCTGCGGCGAGGCCGAGGAGTTGGGCGAGGCCGATGTTAGCGGCGAAGACGAGGAGTTTGCCGATGGCTGCTCCGGCGAGGAATCCGAGAACACGTCCGATGAGACCGTGTATTACACGGAACAGTACTGCTAGTCCTAGACCATTAAGCAGATTGTTAAAGCCTATTGCTACACCGAGTAGGAAGATGTTGATACCTGTGATGTGGAGGAGACCAATTATGGCCATAATCGCACCAACTTGAACCATGACAAAGCTTGCCATCAGAGATCCAAAGACTCCGATTGCAAAAGGTATAGCAGTAGGTACTAATAGTCCTCCGATGCCGGCGATGGGGGCGGTGAGGAATCCGCCGAGGGCGCCGATCCAGCGTAGTGGGATAGCGAGGCCGTCACCGAGGAGGGCGGTGATGATGCCAGCAACGCCAGCCCCAATAGCCCCTATTGTGGCTCCTATTGGCCAGCTGTTGAAGAGTCCGATGAGGGCATTAATGCTGGCAGCAATAAGGCCGGTAATTCCTGCTCCGATGAGTCCTCCGGCGAGGGCTGCTATTCCGTCGTTGAGGAGGGCGATACCTGCGCCAACAGCCTGGCCAACGATGCTTCCTTCAATGAAGTGAATACCGTCAGAAAGCAAGCCTCCCAACACGTTGCCTACTAGGAGTCCTTGGAGTCCTGTTACAGCCGGAATGATGGTGGCGTTTGCGAGGTCGGCGATGTTCTTGACGATGATGAGTATCGGCTTGCCGAGTAGACCACCGAAGATGCCGTTTACTACTAGTCCTGGGATAAAGGACAGTACGCCTGCTATTCCAGCATTTCGTATGCCGGGTAGTGCCCCGGCGACGGCAGATATTCCCCCTTTAGTAAGGGGTAGTGCTAGTTTTCCGACAATGCCGCCTTCAACTGCGTGTGCTAGTGCTAGGGGTACTGCTAGTGGTAGGTCAATAATGGTTTTTGTGACGGTGCCTATAGCTGTGCCAGTAAGGCCGCCACCGATTTTGCCGATGACGATGCCGGCGAGTGAGCCAGTTCCGCCGCCTATGAGCGCTCCGGGTAGGCTGAGGAGTCCTCCGGCAGTACCTCCTGTTAGTGCACCAACAAGAGTGCCTGTGGCTGCGGTGGTAATTTCTCCCAGGATGTCCTCGTTGGAGCCGTCTGTGGTGGTCCCGTCACTCTTGTGCAGGGTGGGCGGTGTTGCTGCCGGTGTGGTGTTCCGGGTGTTGCTGCCGGTGTTGGTTAGGACGTCACGCCCTATGAGGGTGAGTGACTGGGAGAGGAAGTCGAGGATTTCTCCTGCGGGCACCGTTGGGTGGTTTTGTATGTGTTGTTCAATGGTGCCGGCTAGTGCTAGCGGCTCATGGTGGACAACAGTATGCGTTGTGGGCGATGGTGGAGTGGGTACCTCTTGTGCGTTTGCTATCGCGCCACCAGCACTGAGAGATAGTGTGGCTGCGGCGAATCCGAGGGCCACTTTGGTTATTCCTCTCATGGTGTTCTCCTCCGTGAGAAAGCTAGTAATAGGTTTAGTAATAGGTATTGTCAAATAGTTGCCTACTTTTAACGTAGCTCTCCCGAGGGGGGAAAGTAAGAGTTTCTACCGAACTTAGCGTGGGGGTGTGATAAATTACGCGTTTCTTTGTTGTTTTTGGTGCATATGTTTATGTCCTGGACATATGCAGGAAACATAATGTTATTGCGTAAACGCTATCTAGTTATGTGTGCTATATGTGCTGTTGCTTGTTATATAGGCTGCATACATATGTGGCGCCTCTCCTGTTAGGAAAAGCGCCACATACTGGTCTTATTAAATTATTGTTCGTGTTGTAGTTCTGTCTGGAATTGTTCTAGCGGTACAGGATTTTGGGCAGTTAGGGCAGTGCCAGTGTGAACGATGAGAATCTTGTTATTCTTCTCGATGTCGTTCTTCTTGTTAGTGTCCTAGTAGTGTCCTTATTTTTATTTTTGTTGTCATTATTTTGCCGTCGTATTTGATGTTTTTGGCGGCTTGTAATGAACTTCCTGCACCTAATCTAGTGGTTTCCCATGCTAGGCGGCTAGCACGTAGTCGCCCTGGGCAGCGTAGTTGCCGTGAAGGCTCATGGCCTTCTTTTTCTTGGCGTTGCTGCCTTTCTTACCACCTTTGTTGCCCTTGCTGTTTCCTCCCTTTTTCTTCGGGGCAGGCATGGGGGCGGGAGCTGTCGTCGTCTTCGTCTTGTAGTAGCGGTAGGCAAGGGCAGCTGCGGCACCGAGTGCGCCTGTGATGGTGGCACCTACGCCTGCGCCGAGGGCTGCTAGTGAGATTCCACCGCCGAGTGCGCCGAGTGTGGTACCAACACTGCTGCTCAGTGCCTTGATAGCAAGTCCTGCCAGTGCTGTGATGGCAAAGATTGCCAGGGAGAGGAGAGCACTACGAATGTTGGCTTTGGTGAAACCAAACGCGTTGATACCGCCGAATGCTGCAAGGACACTGAATAGTGCTGCGTTGATGGCGTGTAGCACTGCCAGGGCAGCGAGTGCGCTGGCAGTAATGCCGCTTGCGGGGGTAAGGATGGCTTTCGCACTGTCTACTGCGGCAAGACCCAGGTAGATAAGTGCGAGTGCAGCGTTAGCAATGGTGGGAAGGATGAAGGCGAGGAAACCTGCATTGTTCCACAGTGTGAGGCCACCGTTAAGGAGGATGAGTCCACTGTTAATGACGGCAAGGCTGCCCAGGAGAATAGCCATGACGGTATGGAAGTTCGTAGCGAGTGCTATACCGGCGAAGATGGCGGTTAGGAGTGCGCAACCTGCGGAGATTGTGATGTGGAATCCCGCGCTAATGGTGCCAAGGATAACGAGAATGTTGGGGAATCCCAGTCCAAGGAACCAGATGGCGTGGTGGATAACGGGGAGGAGCCCCAGAAGTGCCAGGTTTCCAACGAGGAAGGTGAGGCCGCTGAGGAGAAGGAACCAGGTATTGTTCCAGAGCGCTAATGCCCCGTTGAGGAGGCCTGCGACGGTGTTAATAATGCCGGGGGCTGCTAGCAGGGCGCCGGCAAGCCCCAGTGCGGGGCAGAAGACCGCGAAGGTAAGGGCGAAGATAAGCCCTGTAGCTGCGGAGATCTCGGAGAAGAATCTGTTGATGGCCCACAGGATGGCGTTTATGCCAGTGGAGTAGGTCATGACGATCTTGAGACCCAGCGTTGGCATTACGAAGAGGAAGTTAACGGAATTAATGGCAAGAATGCCGAAGCCCCACGATATGACGCGGAACATGATGGGGTTCACCACAGGGGCAATGGCTAGCAGGATAAGTGCTATGCCGAGGGCAGTCTGTGGAAGAAGGAAGAATACGATAGTGCCGTTCAGTAGTGCCAGTGGCCCATTAATGATGAAGGCCTGGATAGCGTCGATGGTTGCCAGGTTGAGGTTGAGAACCGTGGCGAAGGAGGCCGCTAGCTGGGGGATCAGCCGGTTGATGGTTTGGATACCGTTAAGGGCTGAGAGGGCAGCGCCTACTGGGTTCAAGAGAGCCGGGATTGCGCTGAGCAGCGCAATGTTGCTTCTGTTGACGGCTTGGAGGTAGTCAATTACTGCGCCGATAATGGTTCCGCCGGAGATAACGCCGGCAAGCGGTGTGGCAATGCCACGGTTAAAGGCTTGAATGGTGTTTATAAGGGCCAGGGTGCCAAGTCCAACAGCGGTGGTGCTGGTAAGTATGGCTCCGCCGATGGTGGCGAGGGTTTCAGTGCCGTTGATGAGAGTTGCGGCACCGAAGCCGGCAGTTTTTAGGCTATGCCAAGCTGCTCCAGCTGTACGGTTGATGGCCTGTATGCCGTTCAGAATAGATACGGGGATCGCTAGGGGGTGCCAACTGCTACTGCGGTAGCGGCAATGGCTCGGTTAATAGCTTGTGCACTGTTGAGGATTGCAGCGGGAGCTGCGACAGCAGCGAGGCTGCCGTTACCAAGGACACCAATTGTGTTAATGGTGTTGGGAATGACTGCTGCGCCAGTGGTGATTAGCGTACCAATAGTGTTGACGATTGGCTTACTAACAAGGTAGCCAATGCTAGCTCCTATGCCGCCTCCAACAAGTGCCCCGGGTATGCCGGCGATGGAGCCGGTGATTGCTCCGGCGGTTGCTTCGATGGCGGCGCCTATTCCGGCTGCTCGGGCAATGTTTTCAGGGGTGTCTTTGCCCCCATTACCGTTATTGCTGGTGGGGGCAATACTGGCTGACAGGTTCTGTGCAGCGTTCTGTGCGGTACGCTCCGCCTTTTTGAGAATGTCGCGGCCTGCCAGGGTGGTGGAGTCAATAACAAAGTTGACTGCAGTATTGGGAAGTGTGGGGGAGGACGGGAGATCCTGGGTAGTCACAGTAATACTGTGTAGATCAGTACTGTGTAAGCCAGTACTGTGCAGCACACTGGCTGTGGTGGCGGAGGCGGGTGACGATGGGGTAGTGGTCACCTCTTGTGCGTGTGCTATTCCGCTACCGATAGCGAGTGACAAGGCTGCGGAGGAGCATACCGCAGCCCATCTAGCCACTTGTTTCATAGCTTTCTCCTTTTAGTAATCTCTTATACGTTGACTTATCGAATTATTCCTCGATGCCATTATAGTATCCGCAATATGTCATGCCAGTTTACGGAAGTACTAGTAGCGTACAGAGCGAGAGAACAGGGTTCGTTTTCCATTATTCGCAGTAAAAGACCACTTGTACGGAGTTGGTCATGAACAACTGATGTTCTTTAGATGTATTTTTACAGCTTTGTTTACTCTCTATACATTCTTTTATCGAGGGCTACATCTTTGGGGATAACCATGTGTCGTAGGTAGTGGAGATACTGCACGGTCCTTAATACTTAATACATAAGTGGGTGGGGTACCTTCCCCTTAAAAGGAAGGTACCCCACCCACTAATACGTTATGGCGTAATGCTATATATGAAGGCTTAGGCGGCTAGCGCGTAGTTGCTACGAGTACGAATCTTGTCGAGAGGATTCGTCATCTTCTTAGCAGTGTCGTCTTTTCCGAAGCCTTTAACGGTGATGTCCTTCTTGTGAAGAAGAGTAACAATGGCAAGGCTTATACCGGCACCTAGGGCTGCACCGAGGAGGGCGCAGGTAAGAGCACCGGGAATACCGGCTGCGGCACCAAATGGGATGCCGAGGGCGGTGCCAACGATGGGGCCAACGAGTCCCAGAATGGTTGCCACAATAAGACGGCCAATGAGCAGTCCACCAAGGAGGAAGGACGTTATGGCGCAGTGCAGCATGCCAAGGATTCCACCAAAGGTTGCCAGGATGATGGCGAATCTACCCGCATTGCGTAGGGATAGCAGGAAAAAGATACCAGTTTTAAGAACGATGAAAGTGGGAAGACCAGCAATAGTGGCAGCTATTGCGGCTTTGAAGAGGGTGCGCGTTCCTGCTAGGGGGAGGCATAGGAGTAGAAGCCCAGCGTGTCCGGTGATAATGCCGCTGAGTCCTAACCGGGCAAGAAGTGCTCCGGCAGCAGCGCCAAAGAGGAAGGCCATTGTGTGGAGGATTGGACCACCTAGCGGCACGCAGAGGCGAGTAGCACTACCGCCGAGGATGGCACCTACTGCCATAGCAGTGAGGTGGCCACCCATTATTCCAAGAATGGACCCTATTGTAAGGCTGGGAAGAACAGCGATTGTCCCTCTGATAAGTGCGGCCGGTGTGGTGACCATCAGTGTGGGGATGACGGCTAGCGCAGAGGATTTAAATTTGTGGATGGGGTTAATAACAATACCGGGGAGGATGCCGAGGGGGGCACGACGTGCTGCTCCGAATAGTACGTAAAATGGCATGGTGAGGAGTACTTCGGAGATAGCTCCGGCGACTGTACCGATAATGTTGCCGGCTAGTCTTCCGCCTAGATGGCCAGCAACGGATCCTACTGTGCCTCCTACGAACGCCCCTGGTAGTCCGGCGGCTACTGCACCGATGGGGGTTCCGGCTAGTGCTCCAGCTACGGTGCTACCAATGATGGTGCGGTATTCGTTTTCGCTAATACCTGTGGTGTCGTCACTGTCTGTACCTGTATGGTTGGCGCTTGTGTGTTTGGTGGCGCCTGCGAGGATGTCGCGGCCAGCAAGGTTGAGTGATTGGGTGAGGAAATCTAGGATTTCGCGTGGGGGTAGTGGTGCGTGTTTTGTGGAGTCTTTATGGTCCGTGTCGTGGTGCTCGATGGTGATGATGGGGTGCGTGGAGCCATCATGGTGAGCAATGTTGTTAACGGTGTCGTGTGCAGTGCGTAGGACTGCGATGGGAGTGTCGGCGGGTGTTTCTTCGGCTTGTGCCATTGCATTGCCCGCTGTAAGAGATAAAGCAGCCAGGGAAATTCCTAGGGCCACTTTGTTTATCCCTCTCATTGTATTTTCTCCTTGAGTAGGAATGAGTATAAATGTGCGACTGGGATGCGTCGCCTTTCTAAGGATAGTCAGGGCTGTGGCAAATGCTAGTGATCTGGCAGAAGTTCATATTGTTACTGAAGTGTCTTCTGAAAATGTTTAGGTAATGTTTCCTAATTTTGGTGATGTTTGAAGCGGGAGTGTAGGTTACACAGTTTTGTGGTGGGGTCTGTGAAACGTGTGTGTGGGGGGCATGCGCTTGGGGCGAGTGGTATAGGGGGTGGTGGGGCATTGTGTGGATGGGTTGTGGTGTGTAAATAGGAACTGGGGTGCCTTCCTGTGTGGAGGGCACCCCAGTGTGTGTATGAACTTATGTGTCAATCTACGTTTTAGGAAGGTTGGTTACTTCTTGAGTACTTCCTTGTAGATGTACATGTAGGCTACGCCTCCGAGGGCTCCGAGGATGGTTCCCCAGAAAGCACCAGGAATGCTGGCGGTTGCACCAGCTACACCACCAAGGCTTGCACCGGTGAAGGCACCAGCCGCGAATCCTAGAGCACTGAGAACAATGCCCGGCAGGACAGTGAGAAGGTGAATTCCTTCTGCAAGTGCAGCCTTGAAAAGGTTGTGCACAACAAACAATCCACTGGCGAGTACCACAGCACCATTCTTGATGAGGAGGATGCGATCAAGTACCTTCAGAGCAATGCGCTTCAAAGCAGCAGCGCCAAAGGCAAGAGTGTCAATGCCATTCTTGATCTTAAGAATCTTGTTGAACTTCTTGAGACCAATGAAAACCGGGATAGCCAGGCCAGCGGCAATGATCTGCTTACCGTTGTGGAGGACGCGTACTGCATCGAGGGCCTGGGCAGCGATGTTAGCTACAGCGAACTTTGTTCCAAGGAGGGACAGTGGAAGATTGACAGCTACCTGAACACCGTTGATAACGAAGCGTACGGCTTCGAGGTTCTGGGCAGCGAGGTTAAGACCAGTATTAATGCGGGCAGCATTAGCAATCTGATGCTGTAGAACAGCGAACTTAAGCAGAAAAGCCTTTGCTGCCACACCAGGGACGGGCATGGGAAGCGCTAAGCCGCACTTAAAAGTGCTAGATTGCCTGCGATGAAAGCAACAGTACCGTCAAAGAGTACCTGTTTTCCGTTGTGGAGGACGCGTAGGCCATCGATACCCTGTGCGAGCAGATTCAGATCGATAACGGCGCACGGTAGTTTGTCAATGGCTACCTGGATTCCGTTGTGGAGGACGCGTAGGCCATCGATCTTCTGGGCAGCGATGTTAGCCGCGGGCAGGATACCTGCTAGCAGTAGGCGGCGTTCCAGGAATGCTTGGCGTCCGTTGTGGAGGACGCGTACAGCATCGAGGCCCTGGGCAGCGATGTTAGCAGGAATGGTAGCTCCAGCTAGGAGTGCATCAACACCGTCTAGAACGGCAAGGTTCTTGTCGATAATTTGAGCGACGAAATTCCCTGCAGCAAGCTTAACGTCGACGAGGGCGTGCTTACCATTGCGAGCTGCTAGAGCGGCATCGATGATCTGCTTATTAACGCCAATGGTAGGCAGGGCAGCTTTTACTGCGTGGAAGTTACGAGCGACCTTGGTAGCGACAGCAGGTACACTACCGATAACCGGTCCAGCAGCAGCACCGACAGTGCCGCCAATTACTGCACCGGGGATGCCGAGAAGGCCGCCAGCTAGCGCGCCTTCAATAGCACCAGTGGAACCACTGCTAACCGCAGCTTTGAGGTAATCGCTCTTATCGTTACTATTATTATCGTTGCCGTCTGCTCGAACGTTAATGGTTGTGGTAGGCGACATCAGTGAATTGCGCTTAGCGTTCTTGAGGGTGTCTCGGCCGGCAAGCTTAAGAGCATCTTCAAGGAAAGCAACCGCGTCACTTGACGGAGCCGGAGTGTCCGGAATATTCCACGAGGCTAGATTCGCGCCGCGAACCACGTTAGTGCTCACGGTAGTGTCTAGTCCTTGTGGAGCCTCAGGCACTTCCTGTGCATGTGCCACACCGCTACCAATAGCGAGTGACAGTGTGGCTGCCGCAATCGCAGCAGCCGACTTTGTTAGAGTTTGCATCACTTTCTCCTTAAAAGTTAGAAATGCAATTCACGCGGAGGAGACCTCCCGCGAGTGTTTCGAGGTTAGCATTTAGCCCATTGGAGATATAGCGATTTTTGGTTATTTTTGTGTGAACTAGGTAATAGATCGCTTCTTGCAGTGTGAATTTCGTTCGAATAGCTATGGTAGGAGGTGTCTTCTCCCTTCTTGATGGTTTCAGTTTTTCGTGATAATAATCGCTTACAGCTAACCCCTCTGAAGACCTTTTCTATAGAGGTTGCCATTTTCGTAGCAGTAGGAATCTATGCCGCCCTCACTGCTATCACATCTCTCAACACTGCTTCTGCATACCGTCTATGGGGTTACATCACTCTTCCCTCCTGCATAGTAGCAATCGCCTACTTAACTACCCTCTACTACCTTTCTCGCCATCATTCCCACCATCATTTCCCCGCACTAGCCCCCACACACTCTCCCGCACGCACTCCCGTACGCGCCCGCATCCTTGCCGCGTTCCTCCTCATAACCTCCCTCGCCCCCATGTATTGGGGAGTGGCACACCGGGCACATACCGCCGCCCCACCCGAGCACGAGATAGGCGCCAACCTAGAAACCTATGTTGTGGAACGCTCCGGCCAGCTCCTCCTCCACACCGGCACCCCCTACATTGATGCAGGCCACCTGGCCACCCCACACGTGGCAGACTACAACCCCTACTCGCCACTCCTTGCCATATTCGGCTTCCCCACCAGCTGGTGGGGAACACACTGGTGGACTGACGTCCGGCTCTACCTCCTCCCCGCAACCGTGCTGGTTCTCCTCCTCACCTGGCTCCTAGCCCACAAGCCTGCCATTCCCGAAAGTGCGCTCCTGCTCCTTGTGGCGGTACCGCCCGTCATCATGAACTTTGTTGCCGCCGGCATAGACGCACTACTAGTAGCACTGCTCCTCCTCTGCGCGGTAGCAGCCTTCCACGACAAACCCGCCACCGCTGCACTAGCCGGGCTAGCTGGTGGGATAGCGCTAGGCATGAAACTCACCGCCCTGCCCGTGGTGCTCGTTGTCCTTATTGCCCTGGCCTACCAGTGGGGTGCTGCTAGGCGCCCGCATACTGCACACCCTGCTGCACACCCTGCTGCACGCTCGGCTGAACGCTCCGCTGCACACCCTGCTGCGCAGTTCACGGTTTTCACAGTGGTGCTTCTGGCCGTCACACTGGCCGCCTATATACCTTTTTATTTAAAGAACCCGGACGCAATGGTGGAAAACATCATTCACTACCCCAGTGGATCCGCCGCCGTCACTTCCTCCGCGCAGGGCGGAACCCCCGGGCAACTTATTGCCGCCACCGGGCCAGTGGGGGTGTGGATAGCGCGCGCACTGCTGTTTCTGGCCGGAATTGCCCTAGTGGTGTGGATGGTAAAACGACCCCCCTCCACGCTTGTACGCACCCTCTGGATATGTGCCGTGGGGCTTACCGCCGCCATGCTGCTCATGCCCGCTAGCCGCTTCGGATACCTTATTTATCCCGCAGTCCTCGCGGCCGGGGCGCTAGTAGCACGCGACGCGCAAGAGGGAACTCGCGATGCGCAGGCGGGAATACGTGACATGCAAAAGGGGAACAGTTGCGGCAAAAACTGCCACGAGTAACTATTAGTTGCCATACAGGTGTGTGACTTTAATTAAGTTAAAACCGCTGCATAAGTGTGTCTTTTTGCTATATAATATTTGGCCGTCTAGTAGATATGTGGGGGAGCTCCAATAGTACTGGTCAGATGTACTAAAAGGAGAAAGAAAGGGGAGGATAAGGCGTAGCGGGAAAGTAAAAAATAGGCAGCGTTACGGGCCACAAGAAGTGTCATAAATGGAAAGTTTTGGCATTTTTGTGGTGGCAGATAGGTCACACTGGACCATATTTTCACACCCCGGCACTTTATGTTTGTGCTACTCAGCACACTTTTTCACAGACGTGACGCTAATAGTTGCGGAAACTAAATCAAAACTAGGACAGCAAACCTAGACTGAACATCGACATGGCCGTTACACCCTGCAACTAGGAGAAGTCCTAAATGGTTCAGAATAAGAAAACGAAAGTTTTTCTGACTGGTGGCTTCGGTAACTGGGGGCGCTTCACCCTCCGGTCACTGGCTGGCGTAGCAAACAAGGTAGATGTTGTTGCCCTCGTCCTCCCCACCGACTACGAAAACAATCCCGACCTCCGCAAGGAGTTCGAAGCCCAGGACAACGTCGAAATTGTCCTTGGAGACCTCACCGACTACGAGTCCGTGAAGCGCTGCGTTGACGGCGCCGACTACGTTATCCACCTTGGTGGCATGGTGTCCCCCGTCGCAGACGCCAACCATGCTCTTACCCACAAGGTCAACGTTGGTGCTATCCGCAACATCATCAAGGCCGTTAAAGCCCAGCCGAACCCCGACGAGATCGGCGTTATCGGCATCGGCTCCGTCGCCGAAACCGGCGACCGCCAAGCACCCCACCACTGGGGACGCGTCGGCGACCCACTGTGGCCCTCCATGTACGACGAGTACGCCCAGTCCAAGATTATTGCGGAACGGACACTCATTCACTCCGGCCTGAAGAAGTGGGCATGGCTCCGCTCCTCCGGCATCTTCCACCCCGGCGTCGTCCTCATTCTGGACCCCATCATGACCCACACCACCATGAACGGTGTGCTGGAATGGATCCTCGTGGAAGACGCTGCCCGCCTTATCCGCAACATCGTCACCGACTACGAGGTCAACCCCAAGTTCTGGCGCGGTGTCTACAACCTCGGCTCCGGCGAACCCTGGCGTTTCAGCAACTACGAAATCTACTCCCGCATGGTTAGCGCCTTCGGCGCCGACATGCGCACCTGGTACGACTACAACTGGTACGCCAACCGCAACTTCCACGGCCAGTGGTACACCGACTCCGACTACCTGGAAGAACTGGTTCCCTTCCGCTCCGGCGCGGACCCGCAGAAGGCCATCGACCGCATGGTGAACGCTGCCCCCGCCAGCTTCAAACTGGGTGGCTACATGCCCAAGGGCTTCATCAAGAACCTCGTCATGCGCCCCACCTGCTTGAAGGACCGCGGCATGCTGAAGTTCATCAAGGAGAAGGACCCCGCAGGTATGGAGGCCTACTTCGGCGGCTACGACGAGTGGAAGAAGATAGGCACCTGGGATACATTCGTACCCCCCGAGTTCTCCAAAGAACCCACCTACTACGACCACGGCTACGACGAGAGCAAAGACCTCTCCAAGATCACCGTGAAAGAACTCCAGGACGCAGCCAAATTC
>ERZ501023.147-NODE-147-length-14879-cov-7.019158_pt1 | contig 14879 bp, 14 predicted proteins | sample MGYA00248839_ERZ501023 | MGnify/ENA primary metagenome ERZ501023 (study PRJEB25958, sample SAMN03398596) | human skin metagenome | study: EMG produced TPA metagenomics assembly of the Human Skin Microbiome Metagenome (human skin metagenome) data set.
AAGGGGACAAGGGGACAAGGGGACAAGGGGACAAGGGGACAAGGGGACAAGGAGAGATGTTGCAACCTTCACCCTTACTAAAAGTTAAGAACTTGCAGCAGCACTATACGTTAGAACGCAATTTTATCGAGCGGCTGCTGAAACAGCAAGATCAGACAATTAGAGCTGTAGATGGCGTTGATTTGGAACTGTATAGGGGGGAAATTCTGGGGTTAGTCGGGGAATCGGGGTGTGGTAAAAGTACCCTGTCACGGACGATATTGCAATTAATTCGCCCAACGTCGGGTAGTGTTAATTTTCAAGGCACAGAGTTAACGGCTTTATCACCGCAAAATCTCCGGCTACAAAGGCGGCAGATGCAAATGGTGTTTCAAGATCCCCATGCTTGTCTCAATCCTTCGATGACTGTGGGAGAGAGTATTGCCGATCCCTTGTTTATTCACCGTTTAGCTGATTCTAGTACGGCAAAAGCTACAGTAATTCAGATGCTGGCACGGGTAGGACTAACACCAGCAGAGGAATATTATAATCGCTATCCTGCTGATTTGTCGGGAGGACAACAACAGCGAGTAGCGATCGCGCGGGCGCTGATTACTCGTCCTCAACTCCTGATTTGTGATGAACCTGTGAGTATGCTGGATGCCAGTGTGCAGACACAGGTACTAGAATTGATGCTGGAGTTAAAGCGGGAGTTTGACTTAACGTATTTATTTATTACTCACGATCTTTGGGTAGCGAGGTTTTTGTGCGATCGCATTGCTGTGATGAATAGTGGGCGCATTGTCGAACTTGGTTCTACCCACGAAATTTTTACCAATCCCCAGCACCCGTATACTCAAACTTTGCTGCAAGCCGCACCCATGTTAGCGCGAACCTAGAGCTAATTTTATCATCACTGCTCATAAATAAAAATAACTAATGACTATTCGTGATGCAGTTGCAAGTGACTTACCAGCTATTATCGAAATTTACAACGCCTCAATTCCCCAACGCATCGCAACGGCTGACTTAGAGCCTGTGTCTATTGAAAGTCGTTATTCTTGGTTTTTGGAACACATACCCAGTTCACACCCGATTTGGGTAATGGAAGTAGACCAAATTATTGCTGGCTGGCTTAGTTTTCAACGCTTCTATGGACGACCAGCCTACCATGCAACTGCCGAGATTAGTATCTATGTTGCCCCACACTATCAGCGTCGTGGGATCGGACGACAACTTTTAACAAAGGCAATTAGTTACAGTCCTAGTTTGGGTTTAAAAACTCTGTTGGGCTTTATTTTTGCCCACAACCATCTTAGTTTGCAGTTATTTGAGAGTCTAGGCTTTCAACACTGGGGGTATTTACCGCAAGTGGCAGAACTTGACGGCGTTGAGCGCGACTTAGTAATTTTGGGCTACAGAATTAAGTAGGTGAACACATAGAATTCTCATCCCTGCTAAGAGTGCTATCTAAAACAGCAAATTAGATCACTAAGAAGACAAAAGAGAGAATAGGGCGTGTCTGCAAACTTAATTTTGTGGATAATTGTTACAAATAGTTGAGTTTTTGCGTAAAACTCAAACTTATCTCTGAGTAAATGATTAACAACTCAAAACTTAGATTTTGTAGTTTGCACACAGAACCTAGCAACATACAATTGTATCTCTCTTAAGGAGGTTCCTCCTGTCCCCTATCTTAAGTATCTAAAGCCCTTCAGTGAAATTACAGTTCCCCGACTTTCGCTTGTGGCTGATATAATCCGGAAGCGTTGCTATAACCAAAACCGATCACTAAGCCACTGTGAAAGTAGCTTGCATAGTGAGGAGTAAGTTCTCTTTTAGGTGTTCATGACGATATCGACAAATCTCCCAACACTAACGCCTAACGATGTTAGTAATTCCGTTAAACTCAAGGATGTTATTAAAACCCTGCCACCGGAATGTTTTCAGCAGGATCGTCGCAAAGCTTGGTCAAAAGCATTAATTAATATTTTAATGGTTGGCTTAGGCTATGTCGGCATAGCTTTTGCTCCTTGGTTTCTCTTACCTGTATTTTGGATTTTCACCGGTACTGCTCTTACCGGTTTTTTTGTGATTGCTCATGATTGTGGTCATCGGTCATTTGCCAAAGAACGCTGGGTAAACGATTTAGTGGGGCATTTATTTATGCTGCCCTTGATTTATCCTTTCCACAGTTGGCGCATTCAGCACAATCACCACCATAATCACACTAACAAGCTCGAAGAAGACAATGCTTGGCATCCGATTTCACCCCAAGTTTTTGAAAGTTGGGGTTCAATTGCCAAGGGAACTTTTGAGGGATTCATGCGGAATCGCTTATGGTGGGTAGGCTCAATTGGACACTGGGCTGTTGCACACTTTAATTGGTCGTTATTTCGGGGTAAAGACCAGAAGAGTGTCAAGCTCTCGGTGGGTGTTGTTGTGCTTTTTGCGGCGATCGCCTTTCCTACCATAATCGCTACGATAGGGATCTGGGGATTTGTCAAATTCTGGTTAATGCCTTGGCTAGTCTACCATTTCTGGATGAGTACCTTTACCCTCGTTCACCATACAGCCCCAGAGATTCCTTTTCATACTCCTGAGCAGTGGGACGCTGTTACAGCTCAACTATCTGGCACTGTTCATTGCGATTACCCCAGATGGATAGAATTCCTCTGCCACGATATCAATGTTCATGTCCCGCATCACATCTCAACCGCTATTCCTTCCTACAATTTGCGGCTGGCTCATAGTAGCTTGAAACAAAATTGGGGAGGTTCTCTGCGTGAATGCCGTTTTTCTTGGTCTTTGCTCAAGCACATTGTAGATCAATGTCACTTGTACGATGACGTAGAAAGTAGCTATCTGTCTTTCCCAGATTATCACACTAGACGATCGGCTAATTCTTAATTTTAGTAGTTAGTTTTTACGATCTCCTGCGGTAAGTTTTCTTAGGAGATCGTATTATTTAAATTAGCTATTCTAAATTTAATTTCCACGCTTGAAGCAAGTAGAAGCACGTTCGGATATAGGCTTTACCTTGTTAAATTTTGACTTATTTAATAAGCTCCAACTATTTTTTAAAAGCAACTACTCTAATTCGCCTATAATCTACAAACCAAGTACCATTTTTATATAACATCGGACGTAATTGATTTTCAATATTAGCTAAGATACTATTTTGCATATCGTTAGGAACATCCAAAAAACTGCCAAACATTTTCAGCCAATTTTGCATTCCTCTTTCTCCATCTTCTAAAGGTGTGAGACGCTCAAATAAAGTTGCAAAGGTTAACTCCAAGCCTTGCTCTTCTAGTAAAGTGCCGTACTCACTAATACTAGGAAAATACCAAGGATTTACATTAACAGAATAACTAGGCTCTCCAATAGCGTTATTTACTGCTGTAATAATACTTTTAATGTTTCCCTTACCACCAAACTCAGCAACAAAGCGCCCACCTGGTTTTAAGGCACGATAAATACTAGCTATAACTTTTTGTGGTTCTTTAATCCAATGAAGTACAGCATTTGAAAAAACTGCATCAAATTCTTCTGTAAATTGCAAGTTTGTGCCATCTGCAACTTCAAAATGTAGATAATTATAATTTTTTTGAGCTTGATTAATCATACTCGGCGCACTATCAATGCCAATAACTTCAGCTCCACTAGTGGCGAGTTTGTGGGTAAGATAGCCTGTACCACAGCCAAGATCGAGGATGTGTTCTTTATTTTGAGGAGCTAGTAATTCTACTAAATCTGTAGCTAGTTGTGAGACAAAAGAATGTTTAGTATCATAAAGTGTTGCGTCCCACTGTTGCTGATGTAGACTTTGAGACTCGTTATTTAAGTTGCTATTCATAATACTGGAGAAATATCTGGAACCTGAATAATTAGCTTATTAGTGAGTGAATAATTGTATGTTGCAGCAAAAATTCGAAAATAAAATAAAGGCGATCGCAATATGATAATGCGATCGCCTGGTAATTAGATTAACTTGGCTATGATTCTATGTCACCGATAATTTCTGGCTGTGTCAGTTCATCAGACATTTCAATAATTGCCCGAATCACTGGCTTCATCATTGGATCGTCAATATTATCAAAATCTTCGTATCGGCGACGCTTGGCTCGATTTGCCACCTGAACAGTAATGCGGTAGCGATTGGATGCTGCACCAATTAGTTCCTCAGCACGATGCATAATCTGAGTTTGGGTTGTCTCGAACTTAGAACGCTTTAGCATATAATCTACTTAAGGTTAATACCCCAGTTTATCAAGACATTCTAAAATTTGCTGATTAAACTAGGAACTAAAAGCTAGCAGCTATTAGCAAATCATATATTTTGACGAAGTCAACGCAGGCTCTGGCTTTTTAAGCCAGAGTACCGTTGACCTCCTACAAACTCAACACTATTTGGTTTAAGTTTTACTGCTACATCTGAACGTCTGAGGAATTCCTAGTAGTCAACTTCGCTCAATGAAAAATCAAAGATTGCCTAACTCGTGACTATTACTTATAACAACCCCTCCCCTGATAGATGCTTATAGCTTCGTTTTGATTTTATAAATACTCCTTAACAAAACATAAATTACCAAGTAAGGAATTCGCATGGCTGACCTTGTTGAAACTGCTGTAAACGCCGGAACTTTCAATACCTTGGTAAAAGCTGTTGAAGCTACTCAATTAGGAGACATCCTTAAAAGTCCTGGTCCCTACACAGTCTTTGCACCTACTGATGAAGCGTTTAATAATCTGCCAGAGGGAATGGATGCACTACTTCAAGATATTCCTAAGCTGAAAAGAATTGTGCTGTACCATGTCGCTTTTGGCGATGTTAGAGCTGAAGACTTGATGCAAATAGCAGAAGCAGAGACGGTTGAGGGGTCAATCGTTGCTGTTGAATCTACTAGTGATAGCATTAAAGTAAATGATGCCAAGGTTCTAAAAACAGATATCCTTACGGATAACGGCGTTATTCACGTGATTGACTCGGTGCTGATTCCTGCTTTGGTAGCTGCTGAGTAAATTTTTTACAATGCTATTAATTACCTAACTTTTAGCAGCGTTCCGCTTCCATAACAATGGAATTGACATAACATTACTTAACTCCAAGATTGTTTGCTAGGATATATGGCTGACATTCTGGATACTGCTGTTAATGCGGGTGATTTTGATACTTTAATAGCTGCTGTTAAAGCTGCTAGATTGGCAGACACACTCAAAGGAACAGGTTAATTTACTCTTTTTGCACCCACCGATCAGGCATTTGCCAATCTACTACAGGGGACAGTGGATGCCTTACTAAAGGATATTCCTGAGTTAACGAAGATTCTCAGATATCATCTGGTAACTGGCAAAATAATGTCTAGGGATGCGCTTAACTTAAATTCAATTCCCACCTTAGAAGGGTCAGCATTAAGCATAGATGCATCTAATGGCATTAAGGTGAATGAGGCTACGATTGTGACACCGGATGTAGAAGCAGATAACGGTGTTATTCACGTCATTGACACTGAGTCGATGACGTGAATAACAATGTAAGAGCGATCGCCCTGCTTCTAACCAAACTCTTAATATGCTTACGACTATTTTGCTGCCGAGCCTAACGCAGTTGCCACCATTACATAGTAGGAGAATGTTAAGCTCTGCTGCGCTAGGTACGCAAGAGTGAATAGCACTAATGTAAGGAAAGATTTAGGTAGCAAGAACTACTAATTGAAGGCTCCACACTTGAAGCGCTTAACTTAATGCCACTCAGTCTAAGGATTAATTACTGTGTACTGCTGCGTGCTTGAGTATCCTTGTCACCGCGTCCAAGCAGGATGCGAGTCGCAGTAACCATTTCCGGTACTGCAAGCACTAATGAAGCAAACGAGCAAACCGTCGCCACTTGACAGTATTCACAAAACGCTTTGTTCTCGCTCCACTCCTCACGAGCTAGTTCGGCGGAGACTATCCCATCGGTTAGGATCTTGATACCCATAGCAATTGGCAGGAGCGGATTGCGTCGGGCGCGGTCTAGACCACCAGCAGCAGCCAGCCAAGCAGTGAGGGCGTAATTAAGCACCATTATTGGTCCATCAGGTGAATTGAATCGGCTGTAAGCATAGTTAGATGCGTCAACGCGGTCAGCGTCAAAAAGCTGCTGTCCTGGCGGATCAGGTAGGTGACCAACAATTCCAGTCTGGTAAAGTGTAACAATTTGCCCCATTGAACCGCCCAGCATAGACAAGCCGATAATCGCTCGCCGACGGCTCATGTGGGGGTTTTTGCCTTGACGCAGTTCCTGACTTAGCTGTTTTGGCTCCATAAAGCACAATCCTTAATAACTTATGCGTTGACTGAGGTGTGTCACTGACGAAGAAGAGAATACGGATCAATTAAGCAACGCGATCGCGCTTGCGTACTCAAGAGGATAAATTCCCTACCATTTTTCGGAATTGATTTGTTTCCTACCTCTCCCCCTAGAGATACTTCGCGCCCACCCCGGTTTACAGCTATCAAATAGTATTTCCAGCGATTCTACTTAAAATTAACAGGACTTACGCAAAAACTCTCTTAAACTCTTATTCCTTTGTGTACTTCGCGTTCTTGGCGGTTCGTTTTTGCGTTACTAGTGCGTAAGTCCTAATTAATTTAGAATTTGCAAGTAAATCATTTCTTAGGTAATCCAAATGGCAACAGCAGACCTTAATGCAACTATCTCAGCGTTGCAGAGCGGCTTGACATCCCTTCCTGCTGAAGCAGCAGTAGCTAATATCGAGAGCTGGCAGCAGCAATTACAAGGTGCAGCTCCAGAAATTGCTAGCACCCTTGGTGAACTCAAAAGCGCCCTAACGAGTGGTAATGCTCAGTCTATTGCTCAGACACTAAACAAACTTGGTAGCCAAACAGCAGATGCAGGTACAAGTGCTGGTGGTGATGCTGGCAGCAAGGTACAGCAACTAGGTCAATTGCTTACACAAGCTGCGAATTCACTTTCTTAGCTTTTAGTCCTCAGTCATTAGACCTCAATACTGAGGACTTGTTACCAGCCTGGAATCCATTGAGTACCAGCAAGTGGTAGACGTGCCATTGCTGCCGCTTCTAGAGTTAAGGCAACAAGGTCTTCTCGTTCTAGGTGATGAACATTTTGCTTACCACAAGCACGGGCAATAGTTGTTAGCTCCATATTTAAAGTTTTGAGGTAATTGTTGACACGACGCGCCCCAACTTCTGGCTGAAGACGGAGTTCTAAGATTTCATCCTGTGTGGTGACACCAACAGGACATTTACCCGTGTGGCAATGATGACAATAGCCTGGTGCAGTGCCTAGTGCAGCGTAGTCTTCTAGAGCTGAATGATGTGTGTCATTTTGGATATACGTTTCACTGTTGCAACCAAGGGCAATGAGGATTCCCTGACCGAGTGACACAGCATCCGCACCCATTGCCAGCGCTTTAGCAACATCCGCCCCTGTGCGAATTCCCCCAGAGACAATTAATTGCACCTCGCCTTTCATATTTAAATCTTCCAAGGCATCTACTGCCTGGCGTACTGCTGCTAAGGTAGGAATGCCGACGTGCTCGATAAATACTGTCTGGGTTGCAGCTGTGCCACCCTGCATTCCATCTACGACAATTACATCCGCTCCCGCATGAACCGCGAGTTTGACATCGTTAAACGTCCGCGAAGCCCCCACCTTGACATAAATTGGTTTTTCCCAGTCAGTAATCTCGCGCAGTTGCTGAATCTTAATCGTCAGGTCGTCAGGCCCTGTCCAGTCGGGGTGACGACACGCAGAGCGTTGATCAATTCCTTGGGGGAGTGTCCGCATCTGGGCAACTCGGGGGTTAATTTTTTGTCCTAAAAGCATTCCCCCACCCCCAGGTTTTGCGCCTTGACCAATGACAATTTCAATTGCATCAGCTTTTCGCACATCATCGGGGTTGAAGCCGTAGCGAGACGGCAAGCACTGGTAAATTAAAGTTTTAGAAGCAGAGCGTTCTTCCTGTGTCATGCCGCCATCGCCTGTAGTCGTGGATGTTCCCATTTGAGTTGCTGCTAGAGCGATCGCTTCTTTAACATTGGCAGACAGTGATCCAAAACTCATCCCAGCGATTGTAATTGGAATTTCCAATTCAATCGGCTTTTTGGCATAGCGAGTACCGAGGACTGTTTTAGTAACACATTTCTCCCGATATCCTTCTAGGGGGTAGCGCGATAGGGATGCACCCAGAAAAACTAAGTCATCAAAATGAGGAACTTTACGCTTTGCACCTAAACCACGAATTTCGTAAAGACCTTGACTAGCAGCGTTTTGAATGTAATTGATTGTACGGCGATCATATCCCGCAGATTCTTCGCGCGAAAGCGGTTGGTTTAGAGAATTATCCATATTTAATACTCCTGATTAGCATCAGCGTTCCAGTGATAAAGCTGCTTTGCGGAAGCGACACGCTGAAAATCCTGGGGGTTATATAAAAAATTTGCTTTATCTAATAGCTCACCAACTGCCTCGTAATCCGTTTCAGACATAGATTCAATTTGGGCATCTGCACCGAGTGATTTAATATTGCCGCGCACATAAATAATTGCCTCGTAGAGTGAGTCACCTAGAGCATCTCCGGCATTTCCGCAAACTACTATGCGTCCAGCTTGTGCCATGAAGGCAGAGAAACTACCGACACTACCGCCAATCACAATGTCTGCACCTTTAAGGGAAATGCCACAGCGCAAGCTAGCATCACCATCGATAATCAGTAATCCACCATGAGCAGAGGCTCCGGCAGAAACCGAGGCAAAGCCTTTGACGTGGACACGCCCAGACATCATATTTTCCGCAACGCCTGTACCTGCATTACCTCTAATAGTTACGAATGCTTGCTTGTTCATGCTAGCGGTGTAGTAGCCTGTATGACCGATAATTTCGACTTCAACAGGTGCATCTAGCCCAACTGCAATATTGTGTGCGCCATTAGGATTGAGGATTTTTACCTTGTCAATTGAGTTGTGGTGGAGAAACTGATTTACTTCCCGTAGAGGCGTTTGCGCCAGATCGAACGTTGTTAAATCTGCCATACATACATCTCCTCCGGGAATGGTTCGTAAATATGGGCATTGTTGACATCAGGGAGGTGAGCTAAAGAACGAAATTCCGAAGCGATCGCTACATAATCATCCGTTTCTGCTACAACTGCGGGTTTACAGGCAAAAGCATCGCGCACGAGTGCTAGTTTATCCGCAGTACCCATTAAGAAGGTATAGAAGCCATCTAACTGAGTAAATCCTCTATGCAGGGCAGTTTCTAGATCATCCCCCTCGCGCAGCCGCCATTCTAAAAAACGGCAGGCAGCTTCGGTATCGTTGTCGGTTTCAAATTCAATGCCATGCGGTTGCAGTTTGCGGCGAATTTCATTAGGGTTCGAGAGTGAGCCGTTATGCACCAGGCAAAAATCTTCTCCAGCAGTAAACGGATGGGCGTGTGCCGGGGTAACTGCCGATTCTGTCGCCATCCGCGTGTGTCCGACTAAATGAGAGCCTTTGAGCGCTTGGAAGTGGTAACGAGCGGCAACTTCTGCGGGTTTACCTGTATCTTTATAAAGGTCAATCGTGCGCCCAATTGACAGTATATGTAGCTGCGGACGGTATTCCTTGAGCCACTGCTTAACAACTTGGGGAGCAAGATCAGAAATTAGTACCGCATGATTGCCATGTGTTTCTATAGCGGGAGTGACACCGAAACTGATTTGAAAATCCTCAGCTAGCTTTACCCAGTTAAAGTTCCCTCCAGAGTAGAGACTGTACTTGCGATCGCTCTCTGCTAGTGTTTCAGTAAATACAGCAAGTCCAGCTGAATCAGATCCGCGATCGCTCATCCCAATCAGCATTGGCACCATTAATTCCCCCAACGATTCGCGCAGTTGAGGTTTTTTAATCAGTAGTCCAACAATTCCACACATAGTCACCTTGGGTTAGTCATAAGTTGTGAATCATGTATAGTAAGCGGCTTTTCAAAGAAAAGACACAAAGGATCTGGTTGATAGTCCCCAAAGGGAGGAATTGGACTGAAGCCGCATTTTTGATACAGGGCGATCGCTTCTGGTTGATAGATGCCAGTTTCTAAACGCAGCGTGTGAATGTTGGCTTGTTTGGCAAATGCTTCAAGCTGCCTAAGAATTTCTCTCGCAACTCCTTTACCGCGATAATTTGGTCTAACATACATACGTTTGATTTCTGCATAACCTGTCAGTAGCTTAATCGCACCACAGCCAATTAATTTGTTGTCAATTCTGGCAATAAAAAGAGTCACTGACTGATCTTGTAGGGCAGCAATATTTAAACCGTGGCGACTTTCAGGCGGATAAAGAGTCTCTAAGTAGCAGTCAAGCTCTGCAATCAATTCCTGTACAGCAGCAGAAGTTGGATTTTCTGGGACAATGACTAATTGCGGATGCATGAGATCGGGGTATATCCTAATGTTTGAATCAGAAAAACTCTAGATAGCGTTGCACCTCCCATTGAGAAACGTGCCGCATATATTCAACCCACTCCATTTGCTTCAGGTTGATAAATTCATCTGCTAATACACCCAATGCACCTTTAATTACTTGATCGGACTCTAGAGCATCAATCGCTTCATGTAAACTTTGAGGTAATGTAGAAATTGATTTCTCTTGGAGTTGACTAGGGGAGAGAGCGTACAAATTCAGATTATGCGGTTCACCAGGATCTAGTTCTTTCTCTATACCATCTAGTCCCGCCGCGATCGCTACTGCGGTAGCTAAATAAGGATTGCAAGAACCATCTGCTAGACGTAATTCCAAACGCCCACCTGGAACCCTTACCATACTAGAGCGGTTATTGTCGCCATAGCTAATGTAAGCCGGAGCCCAAGTTGAGCCACTGAGCGATCGCCCAACTACTAGCCGCTTGTAGGAGTTAACCGTAGGCGCACAAACAGCAGCTAAGGCGGGAGCGTGTGCCAAGAGTCCACCTAAAAAGTGGTAGGCAATTCTAGAAAGTCCTAACCCCCGTGTATCGCTGTCGTCGGCAAACAAATTACTTTCCCCATCCCAAATTGACATATGCATATGCATGCCGTTACCAGTGCGATTGGCAAAGGGTTTGGGCATAAACGAGCAAATTAACCCCATTTCTTTAGCAATTTCTGATGCTGCCATCTTGAGGAAGATGTAGCGATCTGCCGAGGTAAGACAATCAGTGTAAGTGTAGTTAATTTCAAATTGACCATTAGCATCTTCATGGTCGATCTGATACACATCAAAACCCACAGTTTGCAAGCTAGCAACTAGTTTCTCAATATAGGCACAACTGCGCGATAGTCCTTTGTAGTCATAGCAGGGTTTATCGAGGGTGTCTGAATAATCAAACGGCTGAATATTGCCTTGAGTATCTTTAGCAAGTAGAGAGAATTCTGGCTCTAGTCCGGTATAAAGTGTCCAACTTTGTTGCTTCAGACGTTCAATCTGCTGAAGCAAGATAAATCGGGCATCATAAGGATAAGGTTGCCCTTTAACGTGACCAACACAAACAACACGCGCAAAACCAGGCATCCAAGGCACAAGTGACAATGTGGTAGGATCGCCCACTGCCATGAAATCGGGGCTGTTGGGCTGCATCCCTAGTCCCCAGACAGCAAAACCCGCAAAGCCAGCACCAGGGTCGAGAATATCATCAAAATGCGATGCTGGAACCGCTTTTGTTTTGGCAGTACCGTGAATATCGACAAATTGCGCCAAAATAAACTTGATCTGATGTGTTTCTAGAAATTGCTTCGCCTCTATTGGTGTCATCAACGCTGTCCTCAACTAGACAATAAGATTCAACGCTTAAATTAATTGCTCTGCACCTACTGCACCGCCGCCTAGTTCTTGGGCGATCGCTAATAACGTTTGCCACAAATACGCCCCAAATGTGCCATCGCACCAAATCCGGTATAATGGCTGGCAAGCGCGATTCCCTGGGATTACCGTTACTGCGACACCAGCCATTGAAGTCAAAACTACTGGATTTTCTACCAGGGAAAGCGCCTGAAAGTTAACGCTACAAACTTGCAGTAGCAATTGGTTAGTTGCTTCGCCACAGAGGGCGATCGCGGCATCTTGACGTAGTACGGGGTAGACTTTGGCGGGAGGCTGCTGGCAAGCTGTCTCTAGTCGGGGTGCAAAATTACTGTGTAAACTGTCTGCAATCAGAAACTCATTCATCCCCAAACGTGCCACAATACCTCCTGCTGGTAACGGACACCAAGTATTCGGGTGATCTGGTACTGGAATTTCTTGACTTGCTAGCCAAAGAGCTGCACCTACTCCCTTGACACCAAAATGATTTAAAAATGATAAATCAGCGATGCCTAGACGTGCTGCATTAATATCATCTTTAGCGAGGCTAACTAGTGTTGACATTGAATTGATTTGCCGCCACGCACCATTGAGCAGTTGTAGTTGAGCGTGAATTGGGCTGATGCGGAGTGGTGTCATACTGCAACCTCTTGTTTAATTTCCTGTTGCTGGCGGGTATTATCTGGATCATAGAACGGTGTGCGGCTAACAATTGCTTCTACGAACGCCCCGTCTGACAACTTAACTGTGAAGGAGTTACCTATTTCTGCAAGTTCTGGTTTGAGGTACGCCAGCCCGATATATCGTTTAAGCGTGGGGCTAAAGGCAATACTAGTAACGCGCCCAGCAATATCGCCGCGCTCAATCACCAGATGGCACTCTTGCGGAGGTGTACCTTGAAAGTCTACATCCAGCATAAAGCCGACTAGCTTTTGGTTAATTTGCTGTTTAGCAATCACTTGTAGACTGCGTTGCCCAATAAAAAACGGTTTGTCCATTTTGACTACCCACTCTAATCCAGCTTCCCTGGGAGTGGTCAATGAGTCTGTATCTTGACCAACGATTAAATGTCCTTTTTCTAACCGCAACAGACGCTGTGCTTCTACGCCAAAAGGGGAAATATTATAGGCTTTCCCTGCTTCTAATAAGGCATCCCAAAGCGCCGGAGCAAATTCAGCAGCAACGTGAATTTCGTATCCCCACTCGCCCACAAAGCCAACTCGCATTAACAAAGCGGGAATTTCGGCAACTTGTGCCTCGCGCACTCCTAGATAAGGAAAAGCAGTGCTGGAAAGATCGAGATCAGTTAATTTACTCAGTAGATCACGGGCATAGAGTCCTGCCACATTAATCGCCGATCGCGCTCCTGTTAAGTTAACAATGCCACAGTCCAATTGCCAAATTGTATTTAGGCGTGATAATTCCCGGTAGATGTTGATCGCCCCAGCAGTCGTAGTAGTAAAGTAAAAATGCTCTGCTCCTAGTCGCGCAATCACGCCATCATCAATCACTACACCCGCTTCATCCAGCATCAGCGCATAGCGCGTAGTGCCGATTTTCATCTTGGTGTAGCGTCCGGTGTAGACTCGCTCTAAAAACTGAGCAGCATCAGCACCACGTAACTCTAATTTCCCCAGTGTTCCCACATCAATAATTCCTACAGAGGTGCGAACAGCTGCAACTTCAGCGTCAATACACTCATCTGATCTTTTACCTGGTTGGGCATAGTATTGGGGTCGTTGCCAGATTCCAGTAAGCATGAATTTCGCTCCTCTTGCTGCATGGCGACTGTGCAGAGGAGTTTGCCGTACGGGAGTAAAGCTGCGTCCTGCTAGATGAGATAAGGGGACTGGGTGAAAGAATGGACGGGCAGTAGTTGTACCGACTTCACCTGGAGATTGATCTGTAGCTCGTGCCAAAATTCGTAAAGCATTCATATTAGAATGCTTACCCTGGCTAGCTCCCATACCGACAGTAGTGTAGCGCTTTAGTAATTCAATATTGTCAAATCCTTCTTGGATGGCATTTGTGAAGTCTTTATATTGCAAATCTTCATCGAAATCTACAAAGTTTTTACCTGCCGGATGTTCAACGATCGCCCACGCAGGGGAAGGTGATTCAGATTCGGGGGCAATGGCAATTTCCAGCTTCTCCCCCATACCTAAATATGCTACGGCTGCTAGTCCCGCCCGATGACCATCTAAAAGTTTCTGTTCAAAGTCAAATACTCCATTGACTCGTCCACAGGCAAAAATTCCCGCAGGTAAAACTTCGGGAACGAATTGCTGCAAAAAGTCATCAAAGCGCATTTTAGTTCCCGCTTGATACAGCAAGTTAGCCGCAGCCGCCCAACCAACGCTCATAACAATGCCATCACAGGCAATTTTTTCGCTAGATTCTATTTGCGGTTGATTGTTGGTATTCAGGGGACAAATAACGGCTGCACAAACAGAATCGCCGCCGGGATTAAGTTTAGCTTCGTAGATGCAATGTCCTGAAAAAATCGGAATTAAGTGCGATCGCACTGCTTGCATCAGGTGATTTACTACTGGGTTTTGACGTAAATCGACAACTGCCACTACAGTAACTCCATGCGCTATTAAATCCAAAGCAGCCCGATAGCCATCGCTATTAGCTGTTAGCACTACTGCCCGATCCATTGGTTTAACCGCGTAGCGATAGATTAACTTCTGCGCGGCGGAAGCCAGCATTACACCAGGAAGATCATTATTGCGAAATACGGCGGGTTGCTCATAAGCGCCACTTGCCACAACTAAGGCTTTTGCCCGCATTTTTGTCAGGCGATCGCGATCTACCAACGGAACCCAAAAATCTGCATAATAACCCGCCGCTTGCGTTTCTGTATAAAGGCGAATACGCTCATGATCTAAGGCTGCCTGTAGCAGTTGTGTTGTCTTTTGAGCGCAGTATATTTCACCACCTCTTTGATAGCTACCCGATCCGCCAGCTTGGGCATTTTCATCGACAATCACAACATCTGCACCTGCATCTGCCGCCGCTAGTGCTGCTGCTAGTCCAGATACACCCGCCCCAATT
>ERZ501023.148-NODE-148-length-14814-cov-6.809066_pt1 | contig 14814 bp, 13 predicted proteins | sample MGYA00248839_ERZ501023 | MGnify/ENA primary metagenome ERZ501023 (study PRJEB25958, sample SAMN03398596) | human skin metagenome | study: EMG produced TPA metagenomics assembly of the Human Skin Microbiome Metagenome (human skin metagenome) data set.
AGAATTTGTAAACCTAAACTACCTTGTAAGTCGAAATAACACCTCAATATAAAGAATTTGTAAACCTAAATTACCGTAATAGTTCTGACGACATTGCTTAATAAATAAGCTGATAATACTAATAAAGCTGCACTCTAGTTACAAATTCTCAAATTATTTCTTTAGAGTGCTTAGAGTATTTATATTAAATATTCTCAATCACAATTTGGAGTTACAGTAATGTTGAAAAAAACTAGCGTCACTGAAGCCTTGTCTTATCAAACTGCTAATCAGCTAGTATACGAAGCTCAAGCAGATCACTATTTTGTTGATTGTTATCCTTATGCTATGCGAGGAATTGTTTTTGCGCTTCTCTTATCTGCTATTTTCTGGGGTGGCGTAATTGGTCTATTGACGCTGGTATTTTAAAATTTAATTGGAGATTATTCAAGGTTATAGCTGCTTAAACAATTATTTTTTCAGCCACTTTTACCTGAGAAACAATCTAATAGGGTTATGCAGAAGTCAACCTAATAAAAAATAGTAAAATATATATTTAAATAAAGCTAGTTTGGTCGAATTGCTGCTTGACCTACGGAGAATTTAGGAAGTAGGGAGTTAGGAATTTGATATTTACAAAATCACAAGCGATAACTATATTAAGCTGTGCTAACGCGCTTTCAGCTAGTCCATTAAAGGTATAGTGGATAACGATATAAATAATTATTTGAGCAAAGGCTGTGGTGGCAGAAGGCTGTACTGAAGATTTAGGTAACAATCTCTATGTACAATCAAGAATTATTCAGCCTTGCATAAAAATTATGGGGTAATCGTTGCTATGCCCAACAGCATCTCTGATGTTCTTGAACCCGAAGTTAAAAATTTGGGTGGATTTGAGGCGCGGCGTGTTTTGCCTCATCAGACTCGGCAGATGGTAGGACCATTCATCTTTTTCGACCATCTTGGCCCGGCTACCTTTGCAGCAGGTAAGGGAATGGATGTGCGATCGCATCCGCATATTAATTTAGCGACGGTAACTTACTTATTTGCCGGAACGCTGCTGCATCGTGATAGTCTCAATGTCGTTCAAGAGATTCAGCCAGGAGCAGTTAACTGGATGACTGCGGGGCGGGGCGTTGTGCATTCAGAGCGATCAAAGCGCAGCCATGAAACAACGCTGCATGGTATCCAGACATGGGTTGCCCTTCCCGACGAACATGAGGAAACTGACCCTTGGTTTCGTCACTACTCAGCTAGTGAAATTCCCACTTGGCAAGAGCAAGGTGTCTCAATCACCTTAATTGCCGGACAGGCATATGGTAGAACATCACCCGTACAAACTTTTTCACCAATGATTTACCTCGATGTCCAACTGCCAGCCGGAACTAATTTCACGCTGCCTCCAGACTACAGTGAACAAGCAGTCTACAGCGTTACAGAAGGTCTTAAGGTAGACGGCGAACTTTTAGAGCCACAACGAATGATCATCCTACCTCAGCAGACTGTGACTATTAGTGCAACAACCGATGCTCGCTGCATTGTCGTAGGTGGTGAACCTGTAGGTAAGCGCTACAAATGGTGGAATTTTGTCTCTAGCCGCCTGGAGCGAATTGAACAAGCAAAAGCAGACTGGCAGAACGGACGCTTTGAGCGAGTCCCTGAAGAAACCGAGTTTATTCCGCTACCTGAAGAACCTCAGACACTACCGGAACAACCCCTGTAACAGCCGAGCTTCAACTTGTTTTAACGCTGTTAAGCGCTACCGATTGAGAATAATTTTCCTTTTCTTACCTGACAGGGAACTTCAAAAATTAAATAATCCTACCTGCCACTGTATGAGCTCACAGGAAAGTGTTTAGGATTTTATGGAGGCAAGTATGAATAACGACGTTTTATGGACAGCATTGCCGTTAGCAGAGTGGCAAGATACTTATGCAACGCTGCATATGTGGACGCAGATCGTCGGCAAAATCCGTTTAGCGCAAACTCCCTTAGTCAACCACTGGTGGAATGTACCTCTATATGTAACAGCTCGCGGTCTTACTACCTCGCCAATGCCTTACAAAGATCGCACCTTTGAGATTGACTTCGATTTTATTGATCATCAACTACTGATTAAGTGCGATAACGGCGCTACAGAATCCATTGCTTTAGTACCACGTTCTGTAGCTGACTTTTATCAAGAAGTTATGCAGAGGCTAGATAAGCTGGAAATTAAGGTGAAAATCTGGACTATGCCTGTCGAAGTAGAAAACCCAATTGAGTTTGAACAAGATCATCAAAATGCCGCTTATGATCCAGAATATGCAAATCGGTTCTGGCGGATTTTAGTACGAGCAGACAAAGTGTTCCATGAGTTTCGCTCGCGCTTCATTGGCAAATGCAGCCCTGTACATTTCTACTGGGGAAGTTTCGATTTGGCGGTGACGCGCTTTTCTGGAAGACGAGCGCCAGCAAGGGAGGGTGCAGACTCAATTACTAGGGAAGCCTATTCGCATGAAGTAATTAGTCATGGTTTCTGGCCTGGTATCCGCGCATCCGGTGCAGTAGAGCGATCGCAGTCGGATAGCACAATCAATGCGCCTGCTTTTTACTCCTACACTGCTCCTGAGCCTCCTGGTTTAAGTAAACAACTGATTCGTCCTAGTCAGGCGTTTTATAGTCCAGCCGTGAAAGAGTTCATCCTGCTTTATGACGATGTCCGGAACACAGATTCGCCTGAAGAAATGCTGCTAGAGTTTCTCCAAACTACCTATGAAGCGGGAGCTAACCTAGCGGCATGGGATCGCGCCGCACTAGAGCGAGCAACGGCTTGATATAGGTTAATTACAGCACTAAAAAGGTTTTGGAGGGCAGTAGTAGTAGTGCGATCGCATTCCTTCTTTCTCTAAAAAGCCAGAAAACCATATTGCTGCTATCTGGTATTTCATGCCCCACTACAACGAACTGTTACGTATTTAGAGCTACTATCCACCCTTTATCCTTACTTATTCAGGGCTATCCGTGATTTTTAGTCTGATGCTTAAATGTGACAGCAATATGTCATCTACTGGCTTTTATCCTTGTTACCCCTCTTAAGAAGGTTGTAATTGACAAAGCAACAAGCCAAACCACTTATTTGGATCTGTCCAAACTTTCACTGGTTTTAGTCCCCGACTTGAAAGTTGAGGCTGCATTGTGTTGAGGTCAAACTTACGAGAAATTTCTGTGAGCATTGTCTCGCCTTCGGCAAAATCAACTGTCAAATCTAGGGCGCGTAAATGTACAGTCTGCGATCGCAAACTTCGTAAGTGCATTTCAATTTGAGCATTGGTTTCGTTATAAAATGCCCAATGTGCAAATTGCGTGGTGTCAAAATTACCCTGAAAGCGCTGATTAAGATGATGCAGCATATTAAGGTTAAACGCTGCCGTCACACCTTGGCGATCGTTATAAGCTGCTTCCAAGAGATGTTTTGGCTTTTGTAAATCTATTCCTAACAAGAAATACTCGCGCTCATGTAGTGCAGATGTAATTTGGGAGAAGAATAAATCACACTCTTGGGGATTGAGATTCCCTAATGTGCTACCGATAAAACAAATCATCCGGCTAGGTAGCTGACACGGTATTAATTCTTGTAGCGCTAATTCGTAAGTGCTTGCTAGAGCCTGGACTTGCAGCGTGTCGTAATCGGCTAGTAGTTGCCGCGCACTAATTTCTAGGATACCAGCACTCACATCAATTGGTATATAGCGCAGAGGGTAGCCTAATTTGTCGTAAGCATCTAGGAGAATCCGAGTTTTGGTTGAACTACCGCTACCAAGTTCTACTATTTCACAGATATTTGTAGTTTGGGCAATTTCGATGGCATATTTTTGTAAAATTGCGGTTTCTGTGCGTGTTAGATAATACTCAGGCAGATCGCAAATCTGCTCGAATAACTGGGAACCGCGATCATCATAGAAGTAACGCGCTGGCAGAGATTTAGGCGTTTGAGTTAATGAGTTAATTACGTCGCTACCATCAATTGCATGATTGGCTGATTGCTCTGAACTGGATAAATGCTTTATCTGCAAGCGTTTTGTAATAGTGTCATTGCTGCTTGCAGCCTTAAATATTGACATTCAACCTTCCTTTGCTTGGCACGACAAAATAGCAATTACGTTCTTTATGCCAGTACGCGATCGCAATTCCTAAATAACTTACTTCAACCGTCAGACAGTAAATCACAAAGCTATGACGCATAAAATCATGCCTAAGCCAGATTGCTCAAAGCCCACGCTTATTGCTGATAATTCTTACTAAAAAAGCTGGTTAATTTACATAGCATTCAAATTATCACTTTTAGCACAGCGAAAGCCTGCGAGAATTTGGCGAACGTCGGGGTAATACCAATTACGAAAACTACAACGCAGCGCCCAAGGACGAGTTGCCCAGCTGCCTCCTTTTAGTACCTGGTGTTGCCCATCAAAATATTTCTGGGAATAACCAACGTAAGGGTAACTGATAAAACCTTCATAGCCCTGAAAAACAGAAGCTGTCCACTCCCAAACATTGCCTAAAGTATCGTATAAGCCATAAGCACTTTGTCCATCGGGGTAGGCATTTACAGGAGTTGTCTGGCTAAATAAATTATCGTGATTACAGCGATCGCTATCTAATGCTTCTCCCCAAGGATATGTGCGCCGGACTTGATTTTCTGAGTCCCAACTAGCTGCTTTTTCCCATTCTGCTTCTGTAGGTAGCCGCTTACCCACAAACGCAGCATAAGCTTCTGCTTCATAATAGGAAACACCGCAAACAGGGTGATGCTCCCAACAGAGATGATTTGACCAATAGAGGGGTTGTGTCACCTGCTGGCGCTGCAACCATTCCCAACCAGCATTTGACCACAAACTGGGATTTTGATATCCTCCCGCCTCCATAAACTCCTTATACTGCCCACAAGTGACAGGGTAACGGTCAATCCAGTAAGTCTCAACGTTTACCTCATACACTGGACGCTCATTATCTAAAGCATTAATACATTGGTTTCCCTGTTCAAAGTACCCACCAGGAATCTCCACCATCTCCTCAACATCAAGAATTGGCAGAGGATAAAGTATTCCTCCCGCCTCTTGTCTTTTCGTCCCCTTGTCTCCTTGTCTCCTCGTCCCCTTGTCTCCTTGTCCCCTTGTCTCCTTGTCTCCTTGTCTCCTTGTCTCCTTGTCCCCTTGTCTCCTCGTCTCCTTGTCCCCTTGTCCCCTTGTCCCCTTGTCTCCTATCTCCTCCCCTATCCCCCAACGTTGCAATTGCAGCACAAAAGCAATAGTTTCACTGTGCTGGCTTTCATGCTGAATTAACCAGCGCCATAAACGTTCTTGGCTGTCTAAATCAACTGTCTCCAGGTAGTGTAGGGTTTTCTCTCTTACTGTGTCTAAATAGTGGATAATTTCGGCAAAGGGCGGCAAATTAACGCGCTGCGTCTTCGGCAAACCATCGGCGACAAACAACTGGCGGTACTCGGGAAATAAAGGCGGCATTCCTGCACCCCGTTCTAATAGCCACAAAGATTCAGTAAAGGCAATGTGACCTAAATGCCATCCCACAGGGCTAAAGTCTGGATGAGGATGATGGCAAAATGTAGCATAGTCTATGCCTCTAAATAAATCCAGTGTCCCCATGCGGCACTGGTGCATAGCATCAGCAATCACCTCTTTAGGAGGAATTGAATCTCTACGACTGGATTGAATTGATTTGGATCTCAAGGTCTTCTCCCACACTGAGAATACTTTGTTCTGGGAAAGAGTGCCAATCACCCTCAAACAAAGGTTCGGAGGCAACAATTACCGCTTCTGGATAAGCTGGATCGTCTCTTAGCCAGTATAGAGATGGACTTTGTGTACCAACCGCGAACCGCGAGGCAATTAGGCGATGTCCATCACTTAAAATCATATTCGCAGAAGCTGTTACTTGATAAGCCTGCGTCAATTCTTCTAGAGTTAGCAATGAGGTCTTTAAAGCCTGTTCTACGGTAGTAGTAGGATTTGTTTGCAATTCATTAATTATTAGCGCAAAAAAGTGTTCAGAATCGGTACTACCATCAATTGCCTGGTAAGCAACATCATTCAGGCGATCGCAAATTGGGCGTAACAGTGTCTGCTTAAAGTTTTCAATTCTGCCATTATGAATGCATAACAGGCGATCATACTCAAAAGGCTGACAGTTACTTATATTCACAGCTTGACCACTTGTTGCACTGCGAATACTAGCCAGCATACATCCCGATTCAACATAGCGACTCAGACTTGGCAGATTAACATCATTCCAAATTGGTAGTAAGTTTTTGTAAATAAAAGGGTTAGTATCTTTTTGTGCGTGATACCAGCCAACACCAAAGCCATCAGCATTAACTACTCCAGAGTTCATCTCCCGGGGTTGATAACTCTGAACTATTAACGAGTGTTCTGGTTTATACAGCAAGTAGTCCAGAGAAATTGGTGAACCAATGTAGCCAAGCAAACGGCACATGATAGAAGATTTTGCAACAATACTTCATATTGTACGCAGGTAAATCTATTAATGGCATCCTAGAAAGAATACTTACAGGCTTTTTGCGTGAGGTAAAATGAAGCAGCGTCAGGAGTTTTTATCTATTATCTTAAGTATTTTTGCGGTTGCGATCGCCCCCAGTTACAACTAAGTCTATTACCTACATACTTGGGCTTAAGTAAAACTCCATCTCAGAGCGCTCATCAAAAACAAAGCTCCTAAAATTAATATTATTTCATTCAATATTTATTCAATCATCAACTTTAAAGAGCGAGAATTTCTCTAACCTATAACTTTCTTTGTTGACGAAAATGAAGTAGGAGCAACGCTTTGATAAGCGATTGCCGCTAATGTTAATTTAATCACCTAAGCTTTGTGAATATATAGAAAACACTGAAGTTATTAATTGATCTTCACGTACATTTATAGTAGTTATAATTTTTAAGCACAATTAAGTTAGCTTGCACCTTCATTAATAGTAGTTGAAGCTTAGATGAGCGCTGACATTCTGCCTTTTTATGTTAACTAATCTGCCTCAAACCTAAGAATTTTTCATACTGGCAAAGATGCTAACATATTAACAAGGTATCAAGCATTATTAAGCTTTTGATAGCAAGCAAAATGCTATGAATTGGACATCAATATAGCTCGGTGCAAGATATTAAGGAAAGAATACTACAGCTGTGAGCATATAATGAATACGATCCCGGTAAGTTAGGAGCGAGTAGCCATCAGGTGACACTGCTATGGAGGGTTCGATTCCCTCAATCTACCGCATGGATAAGTGGACACCCATCTGAAAACTCGTCCTCCACATCAGCTTGACTACGGGATCTCCTTTATTTAGAGATAGACAATGCAACGTGAGGTGATTATTAAGGATACGCACCGAGGACTGCGTTATGAAGACGGTGTACTGGTTAGGGTGTTAGGTGCAGGACGGTATGTAATTCCTGGGCATATTGATTGGGGCTTCTTCCGCCGAGCTAAGATAGAGATTATTTTAGTGGATGTCCGCGAAAGAGATTTAACAATTAAAGGACAAGAAATTTTAACTGCTGATAAAGTTGCGATTCGGGTGAGTATTGTTGTGCAGTTTCGCGTGATTGATCCGCGTGCAGCATTACATGAAGTTGAGGACTATGAAAATCGAATTTATAGCGATGTTCAATTAGCAGCAAGGCGATCGCTTGCTTCTATGTCTCTAGAAGAAATTTTGACGAATCGCAATCAATTGAGTGAAGATATTTTACGCGATGTCCAAGAAGTTGCTAGTCGCTATGGAGTTGCCATTCTGCGTGCTGATGTCAAGGATTTAGTTTTTCCTGGCAATTTGCAAGAAATTATGAATCGCGTTTTAGCGGCTGAACGCATGAGTCAGGCGCAGCTAGTGGAAGCGCGGACTAAAGCCGAGGTACAACGAATAGACGCGCAAGCAAAGATAGAGGCGCAACGTCTAGAAATGGAAACTCAGGCTACAGCCCAGCGTCTAGCTGCCCAAAGCGAGGCAGAAGTGCAGCAAATTACAACTGAAGCAGATATTCAAGCCCTGAGAGAACGAGAGCAAGCGGCTCAAGCCTACAGTACATATCCTTCGCTAATGCGCTTACAAGAGCTAGAAACGCTTCGAGAATTAGCAAGAACAGCAAATGCCCGAATATACATTAGCTTAGACAAGTATGCCCCAGTTGGTAATGAGGAGCGAGAGTAGGAGACAGGAGACAGAAGGCAGAATTAATTTCTCTATACTCCCCTAGCTCCCCCAGCTCCCCCAGCCTCCCCAGCTTTTTCAGTGGCTACTAGCACCTAAATACAGTTCTCCCACCTTGGGATCATTGAGTAATTCTAAACCAGGACCAGAAAAGCGATCGCGTCCGGTATCTAATACATAACCACGATGTGCCATTGCTAAGGCTTTGCGGGCATTCTGCTCTACCAAGACAATTGCTGTTCCGCCCTGGTTAATTTGTTTAATCTGTTCAAATACAGAATTTACAAGTACAGGTGAAAGTGCCGCACTCGGTTCGTCTAATAGTAATAAACTTGGTTCTAGCATCAAAGCTTTACCCATCGCTAGCATTTGGCGTTCTCCCCCGGAGAGTGTACCCGCTCTTTGGTGACGGCGGTTAGCTAGAGCCGGAAACGTCGCAAAAATTTTCTCTTTTAAGGGAGCCAAAGTAATATTGCGAATAAAAGCACCCATCTCTAAGTTTTCTTCCACACTTAACGAGGGGAACACATTGGCTATCTGCGGTACATAAGACATTCCCCTGTAGACAATTTGATTCGACTTGAAGCCGCCAATGTTCTCGCCTTTGAAAGTAATTTTGCCTTTATGGGGAGTTAGTAGCCCAAAAATAGTTTTTGCCAATGTAGATTTCCCAGCACCATTAGGACCAATTACGGCAACTAATTCTCCTGGTAAGATCCGAAAGTTCACACCTTGGAGGATATCTAAGTCTTTGACGTAGCCAGCCCAGACATCCTCGACTTCTAACAAAGGAGCATCATTGTTCATATTCAACGTTCAGCTTGTAGCTATCCTCATATTGCATCATCAAGGGACTAGGGACTAGGGGCTAGCTGAGGACGATTTATGTCAATGAAATTTAATTTTAAATGTTATTTAGAGAAAACTTGTTTAAATTCTTGCTGACAGATTTTAAAGGTGAAGTAGCGGCTTTATCTGCTGCGTTTTTGTGGGCTGTCTCCTCGACTATTTATGGGCGCTTGGGGCGGCAAATTCCGCCGTTGGAATTAAATTTACTTAAGGGAGCGATCGCAATTACGCTGCTGATCTTTACTATCTTTTGGCGTGGTGAGTTTTTGCCAAGTATGAATGTTGTTTCCTTTTGGCTATTACTACTTAGCGGCGTTTTAGGAATTGGCATCGGTGATACAGCATTTTTTGCCGCCTTAAATTGTTTGGGAGCGCGGCGAGCTTTATTAATGGAAACTTTAGCACCACCAATAACCGCAGTAGGAGCGCTAATTTTTCTTCAGGAACAACTAAGCTTTACTGCTTGGTGTGGCATTTTGTTAACAGTTTTAGGAGTTGCTTGGGTTGTAACTGAAAGAGTACCTAATGCAAGTGTACGTTCGATAAATCTGACGCGAGGAATTAGCTTTGGGCTAATAGCCGCAGTAGCACTTGCTACGGGAGGTGTGCTTTCACGAGCTGCACTTGCTAATACAAATATTTCGCCGTTATGGGCAGCGCTATTGCGCTTAAGTGCAGCTGTGTTGACTTTATTACCTTGGGCATGGTTTAGAAGTAAGCGAGAGGCGGGGCAAAATTTCTCCCAAATTAATTTCTCATTACAAGTAATCGGCACAATTGTACTTGCTGCTTTTGCTGGGACTTATTTGGGAATTTGGTTACAACAAACAGCAATTAAATTTACTGCTGCTGGAATTGCTTTAACACTGACAAATACTAGTCCGATATTTGTGTTGCCGATCGCACTTTTGCTTGGTGAAAAAGTTAGCATCAGAGCGATCGCAGGTGTATTAATTGCGATTTCTGGAATTGCCGTCTTGTTTTACCTGCGGTAGTCACCGTTACAGTAATTAGTATCAATAACAAACTGCATACTGGACATTATTAGGGGATACTAAAATTGTTGATCAGCGATCGCGCCTTGAATTTGATTTAAATCTTCATAGAAAAAATGACAAATTCAGCTTATATTTTTCTCGCTGGAGCTAGTCGAGGTGTTGGGCGAGAAATTGCTAAATGCTTGACTCAGCAGCAGTTGCAGGTAAAAGCACTACTAAGAACAGAAGCAGCTCGTGCGGAATTAGAGGCAATGGGAATTAAAGTTGTACTCGCAGATGCCTTGAATGTTGCTGATGTGGAACGAGCGATCCTGGAAGATGAACCTATCCACACAGCTATTAGTACAATTGGCAGCTTACCGAACGAAGGCGAAAAAGCAGATTATTTAGGTAATAAGAATTTAATTGATGCTGCTGTTAAAGCTGGAGTACAAAAATTTATTTTAATTTCTTCAATTGGTAGTGGCAATAGCGCCGCCGCCTTGCCTCCCCAAGCGCTGCAAACCCTAAAGCCAGTTTTGGTAGAGAAAGAGAAAGCCGAAAAATATCTAATTGACAGTGGGCTAATTTACACTATTATCCGACCTGGTGGGTTAAAGTCAGAACCAGCAACTGGTAATGGTGTCTTGACAGAAGATCCACGAATTGCTGGAACAATCCATCGTGCTGATGTAGCACAGCTCGTTTGCCACTGTCTAAATTCTAAGCAAGCTAATAATAAAATTCTGGCGGCAGTAGATCGACAAATGATCTATGGTCAACCCCAGTTTGCAGAATTTAGCTTAACAACTCAATAACAAATTGAGGGGAACCCGCAACGCGCGAGTCATTAGTCCTTATTTAAAAGCGCCCACGCTAAGGCGGAGGTTGTAGCTAAAAACGCCTTGGTAGTGACTAATGACTAATGACTAATAACTACTTCGTCAAGCAATTTGGTAAGATTGCCAAAGTTTTGATTCCCGTTACCTGCAAAAGCGTGAAGCTATTCGTTTACCATACCCCCGAACTAACTCCAACAATCATGCCAGATTGTGCGATCGCTGTAGACGTGCTACGAGCCACAACAACAATGGCAACAGTCTTGGCAGCTGGCGGCGAAGCCGTCCAAGTTTTCAGCGATTTAGATCAATTAATGCACGTCAGCGAGTCTTGGTCACCAGAACGACGGCTACGTGCTGGCGAACGTGGTGGCGCTACAGTAGCTGGCTTTGATATGGGTAATTCTCCCCTCGACTGCACACCTGAACGGGTAAAAGGACGCAGATTGTTCATCAGCACCACAAATGGCACTCGGGCTTTACAAAGAGTGCAAGACGCAGCGACTGTGCTAGCAGCTGCTTTTATTAACCGCAAGGCTGTAGTAGATTATGTGCTGTCTCAACAGCCTGAAACTGTGTGGATTGTTGGTTCTGGCTGGGAAGGTAGTTACTCTCTAGAAGATACCGCTTGTGCCGGGGCGATCGCTTATAGTATTTGGCAGCAACTCAAATTACCCTTAGATGAATTTGCCGGTAACGATGAAACAATTGCGGCGATCGCTCTTTATTCCCAATGGCAAGATAAATTATTGGAATTATTACACCATGCTAGTCACGGTAAGCGGCTTTTACGCCTTAACTGTCACGAAGACCTAAAATACTGCGCCCAAATTGACATTGTTGATATTTTGCCGATCCAGCAAGAACCAGGCGTTTTGAAAAAAGGATAAGAGCGATCCGTAAAATCGTGCGATTAATGCCTTTTGTTAGTCCTCCATAGCAGAAACCTCCTTGAACTAAACGTAATTGTTTGTAAATTTTGTATAAGCAGCTTCAGAATTTTTAACAACATTTCTTAGCAAATCAGTCTACCTTGAGTAATAACCAACTAAAATTTCAGTTTTGTGAGCCTGTGAATAGTAAAAAGGTAGTCCCAAGAAAGTAACACTTTAAAGATGCTATTGGGAATTCCACACACTCGTTAGGGAAATTACTCAGAAAATGTAATTACCAACTCCTAAAAGGATGTTGTTAATGACTTTCCCCTGCTATTTAAGAGTAGCTGGAATACTGAGTGCCGCCTTTTGCTGGTTTGAATTAGAGGATTATTTCGGTATTTAACCAAAACACATTGGGAAATTTAGCATGAGCAGCAATTTAGCAACAAAATTACGTGAAGGCACTAAAAAAGCCCACTCAGCAGCAGAAAATGTTGGATTTGTCAAGTGCTTTTTAAAAGGTGTTGTTGAGAAGAACTCTTATCGCAAATTAGTAGGCAATTTCTACTTTGTCTATTCAGCGATGGAAGAAGAACTAGAGCGGCATCGCCAGCATCCCATCCTATCAAAAATTTACTTCCCACAATTGCACCGCCAACGCACCTTAGAACAAGACCTTAACTTCTATTACGGTTCCAACTGGCGGGAACAAATTGCTTTATCTCCAGCCGGCGAAGCTTATGTAAAAAGGATTCGGGAGATATCTAATTCAGCTCCTGAATTATTGATTGCCCACTCCTACACGCGCTATATTGGCGATTTATCTGGGGGACAAATTCTCAAGAACATTGCTCAACGGGCGATGAATTTGTCTGAAGGACAAGGCATTGCTTTCTACGAATTCAAAGATATTCCTGATGAAAAGGCATTTAAAGCTAAATATCGGCAGGCTTTGAATGAACTGCCGCTTGATGAAGCGACAGCAGATGCAATTGTCGATGAAGCAAATGCCGCTTTTGGCATGAATATGAAGCTGTTCCAGGAACTAGAAGGTAACTTAATTAAAGCGATCGGTCAAATGCTGTTCAACAGTCTCACCCGCCGTCGCACTCGTGGTAGCACAGAATTAGCAACCGCCGAATAAGTCACGCCTTTCCATTTCCTGACTCCTAGATACAATTAAATTACTATCAAATACAATCCTGGGTGCTGGGTGATGGTGATAGCGATCATCAAGCTTCCAGGATTGTTAGCGTGTGGGATACATTAATAATTCAATAATTTAGAGAATGGCTACAAAAATACCAGTTACAGTAATTACCGGCTTTTTAGGCAGTGGCAAAACAACACTAATTCGCCATTTACTCCAGAATAACCAAGGAAGACGCATTGCTGTTTTGGTTAATGAATTTGGGGAGTTGGGTATTGATGGTGAACTATTGCGTTCTTGTCAAATCTGCCCCGATGATGCAGATAGTGAGGCTAATATTGTTGAATTGACGAATGGCTGTTTGTGTTGCACAGTCCAAGAAGAATTTTTGCCGACGATGCTGCAACTACTGAAGCGGCGAGATAGCCTAGACTGCATTTTAATTGAAACTTCTGGGCTTGCCTTACCTAAGCCATTAGTAAAAGCGTTTCGCTGGCACGAAATTCGCTCTCAGGCTACCGTAGACGCTGTGATTACTGTTGTAGATTGTGAAGCGGTAGCAGCTGGTAAATTTGCTAGCGATCCAGAAGCAATAGATACACAACGCCAAGCAGATCCGAATCTAGAACATGAGACACCGTTGCAAGAATTGTTTGAAGATCAATTAGCTTGTGCTGATTTGGTGGTGTTGAATAAAACTGATTTAGTTGATGCTGCGGCGCAAGCTGAAGTTGTGGATTTGATTCAACAAGAGTTGCCAAGAGTTGTAAAAATGGTAGCAAGCGATCGCGGTCAACTAAACCCTGACCTGCTTTTAGGATTCCAAGCCGCAGTAGAAGACAATTTAGCTTCTCGTCCCAGCCACCACGACACAGAAGAAGATCACGATCATGACGATCAGATTACCTCTACTCAGGTAATTCTTAATCGCACATTTGAACCAGCTTCCCTACAAAAACAATTACAACAACTGGTACAAGAGCAAGAAATTTATCGAATTAAAGGATTTGTAGCCGTACCAAATAAATCAATGCGCTTAGTGCTACAAGGCGTAGGAACACGATTTGAGCAATTTTATGACCGCCCTTGGCAACCAAATGAACAGCAAACACGCTTAGTCTTCATTGGGCGCGAACTCAATTCCGCCGCAATTGAGTCTCAGTTAGTATCATTGCCTAATTAGTAGGCTCAAGTTGAAAATACTATTATTTTTTTATGGCGATCGCTCAATTATTTACTCAAAGATTTTTCCCTGATTCTGAGAGTACAACAGAAGCTATAGAGAATTCCGTAGTGCCATAAGTTGGAAGTTTTATTTTTACCAGATCAGCGATGATGGTGCTGTCTCTTTTTGGGTGTAGTGTCTCTGTGCAGGAACGCAGGGAGAATTACTTTGATCAATGCTACTGAGAATTAAATTAGCTGCTGTTGTACTATCTACTGGCTTTGAGAACAGGTATCCTTGTCCATATTTACATTTAAGTGCTTTTAGTGGAGCTAGTTGCTCTTTTGTTTCTACTCCTTCGGCAATTACATCCATACCGAGAGAATCTGCCAGCATAGCGATCGCTCGGACAATCTGCCAATTATCTGAACTGTTATTAATGCTGATAAAAGAGCGGTCAATTTTTAAAATATCAATAGGAAAACGATGTAGATAATTTAATGACGAATAACCTGTACCAAAGTCATCTAAAGACAAACAAACTCCCAAGACTTTTAATTGCAGAAGTACAGATGTTACCGATTCCGGTTCCATCAATAGACTTTCAGTAAGCTCAAGTTTTAAAGAACTAGGATCTAAGTTAGTTTCATTAAGAATTTGGCTAATCTGTTCAAATAAATCAAGTTGGGCAAACTGTTTTACTTGAGGGGGCGACAAGGTAGTTAAAGTGCTTGCTGTATAAGTACCATAGCTCTC
>ERZ501023.150-NODE-150-length-14310-cov-6.334690_pt1 | contig 14310 bp, 14 predicted proteins | sample MGYA00248839_ERZ501023 | MGnify/ENA primary metagenome ERZ501023 (study PRJEB25958, sample SAMN03398596) | human skin metagenome | study: EMG produced TPA metagenomics assembly of the Human Skin Microbiome Metagenome (human skin metagenome) data set.
TCCCCTCCCTGCACAAAGTGCGAGGAAGGGGTATCCAGGGAGGTTGAGTGATGAAGACTTGGTAAATCAGGCTACTTGTCTAAATTTAGTGACGAATGCCGTAGTTGCTTGGAACACAGTTTATATGACTGCTGCTATCGACCAACTCAAAACTGAGAATTATCTGGTTGACGAAACTGATATTACACACTTGTCACCTGCGCGGTACGAACATATAAATCCCTATGGTAAGTATCAATTTGATTTAGCCAAAAATTTGAATCGATGGCTACGCCCTCTACGCTAGCTATGTCATGCGTTTCGCTCACTTTACAGCGCTACACATTCTTAAAAAATTAAATGTAATGCTTACACAGTAAGTATTTCAGGCTTAACGTTGTTTTTTGTCCAATTGCTAAAAAAACGCCGATCAGGTGATTCATGATATTTTCTGCTGCGGGCGATCGGCAGATATTACCAAGGCAAACAAATAAGAGCTTATAAGGCATCCACAGCACTCCGCAATTAAGGCATTCATTTTACAAAACGAGCTAACAAAAGGCAGTTAGACAAAAGTTGTCAGCTTTTGCCTTATGCCTTCCCATCATTAACGACAAGGCGATGAGGTACAAGCCCTCGCTGGCGCTTGCGCCTGGGTATTTACATTCCGGGGATTTCTAAGCCACTCGTTAGTTCTTCCATTCTTTCCCGCATCGTCATTGTGGACTTGTTATAAGCATCTTTCATTGCTGCTGTTACCAGATCGGCAAGAACTTCTGCTCCTTCTGTTAATGCATCTGGGGAAATTTCCACTCGTCGCGGTTCTTGATTACCACTAAGAATTACCTTGACTAAACCACCACCAGCCTCTCCAGAAATTTCCATTTGCTCCAATTCTTCTTGGAGCTTTTTCGCACCTTCTTGAACCTGCTGTGCCTTTTTAAAGGCATCTGCTAGTTCCTTCATTTTTCCTAGACCAAAACCAAATCCCTTTCCCTGTGTCATAACTAATTGCCTATGTGTGAATTAGATAGCAAGTTCCATTAAATTATAAATGCCCCACCCCAATCCTTTTCTTTCCTCTGTCCCTTGCTACTAAAACTCCCCTAAAAATCTAACTTCTGGCTCTAACCAAATACCCCAACGCTGTTCAACCTGTTGCTGAATGTGATTAATTAACTGGAAAATATCACTAGCTGTTGCGCCGCCACAGTTAAGAATAAAGTTCGCATGGCGTGGTGCTATTTGTGCTCCCCCAATTTGATAGCCTTTAAGTCCTGTTTGCTCTATTAACCAACCAGCTTTATGGAGTTGAGGATTGCGGAACACACTGCCACAGCTAGGCAAGTGGTAGGGTTGAGTTGTTCGCCGTTGCTCTAAATGTTGGCTGGTTGTTGCCAGCACTTGCTCTGGATCGCTGCCTGGTTGCAATTGGAAGGCTGCTTGTGTAACTAAGCGCGGACTATTTTGCAGCGATGAAGTACGGTAGCTATAGCCTAGCTGTTGGGGAACGAGAGTTTCTATTCCAGAAGGTGAAAGTACCTGAGTGCTAACAAGCAGATCAGCGATACAGCTTTTGTGAGCGCCAGCATTCATCACCACAGCGCCGCCAACACTGCCAGGAATTCCCACAGCCCATTCTAATCCTTGCCAACCGCGTTCAGCTGCTTGCCAAGCGAGGCGCGGCAGAGGTTCTCCGGCGGCAGCTGTTACTTGACCAGTATCGGGATTGAAATCAGTATGACGCAGATGGCGGGTACTGATGACTAAGCCTGGTAAACCGCGATCGCTTACCAGTAAGTTAGAGCCAGCCCCTAACAAAGTTATTGCTAAACCCTGTGTTCTCGCCCACTCAAAGCTAGCCTGCAAAGCTTCCAAGTTACGGGGAGCAACGTACCATTGAGCAGGCCCGCCAACTCGAAAGGATGTAAGTGTCGCTAAAGGAACGTGGGACTTAATCTGACAGTCAGTACCTGGCAACAGCAGTTTAGTGCTAACATCATTGTCGCTATTCACAATTACCGAAGAAGTGCGGACGTTACTAAAGTTTTGAGCGCTACTCATATCAATTCAAGAGAGGGGATTAAAAGCCAAAAATTCTTAGAAAAGCGGAATATACCAAATTTTTCCTACTTTCCTATTTCCTCTCCTTTGTTGCTTTGGCGGATAGAAGTTATCACTTCTGGAATAATCTGATTGAGATTTCCGGCTCCCAGAAACAGCGCCAGATCGCCTGGGTGTAGTGTTTGTGTCAGATACTGACGAATTAACTCTAAAGAAGGTTTATAAGTTACTTGCGGGTGATGCGTAGCAATCAAATCTGCTAATTGTTGACCATTAATCTGCCCCAAGTTTGGTTCGCCTGCGCTGTAGATATCACTAATAACAACTAAGTCAGCATGGCTAAAAGATTGGGCAAACTCTGATAAAAATGCTAGGGTGCGGCTGTAGCGATGCGGTTGAAAAATTGCAACTACTCGTTGGTCAGGTCTTGCCTGTAACCGCGCGGCTGCTAATGTAGCGCGAATTTCGCTGGGGTGATGGGCATAGTCATCGATAAACAGAATATTATTTGCTTCGCCCTTGAGTTCAAAACGGCGACGTGCGCCTTCAAAGGTGGCAATACTTTGGGCAATAACTGAAAAGTCTAAATCCAATAACCGACCCACAGCTACGGCTGCTAGTGCATTGCTAAGGTTATGCTGCCCTAGCAAGCGCAAGTGTAATAATCCTAAAACTTTGCCACGCTCTAGAACTTCGGCTGTAGTACCATCAGCGCGGTAATCAATTTTAGTTACTGTGTAGTCAGCGCCTGTATCGGATTGTAGACTGTAGCTGACTGTAGGCTTGAGGCGATGCCCCAAGGCGGTGCCAAGGATGGCATCGCGTACTGTGGCACAATCAATGCAACCTACTAACATTTGACACCGCTTGGCAAATACCTGGAAGGTGTCAATTACTTCGTCTAGAGTCTCGTAGTGGTCGGGATGGTCAAGTTCAACGTTGGTAATAACGCCAATAGCGGCAGACAGATTGACTAACGAGCCATCCGATTCATCCGCCTCGGCAACTAGATACTGACCTTCCCCTAGTCGAGCATTGCCTTCCCAGGCATTCACTTCGCCGCCAACGATAATTGTTGGATCAACTCCAGCTTGGAGGAGCATATACCCAATCATGCTACTCGTGGTAGTTTTGCCGTGAGTTCCTGCTACGGCAATACTTTGGTAGTCCTGAATTAAAGCTGCTAATAAATCTGAGCGATGAAAAACAGGACAGCCTAAATCCAGTGCAGCTTGATACTCTAAATTTGCCTGATTGATTGCTGTTGAACAAATTACTTGGGGTAATGTTGTTGCTGTGATCCCAACTGAATGAGAAGGTTTTGCTACCAGTACAGATGTATTACTATTAACTGCCGTAGTAGGTAACACTTCGCAAGTTAGGTTACTAGAAAAAAAATTTAGATTGGTAGCATCTTGAGTATGAAAAATATGTGCTCCAATGTTTGATAACCGTTGAGTAATATGACTAGAACGAATATCTGAGCCGGATACCGGCAGTTGACGCTTGGCTAGAATGTAAGCAAGGGCTGACATTCCAATGCCACCAATCCCAATAAAATGAAATGGCTTACCGCTAAAATCCACAGACTTTGGCATTTTTGCTCCTCACACACCACACCACAGCATACTGCACAAATATTAGGCGATATCATATCAAGGATTGCATTTTTACAGTTACTGTATTTTTTCTTGATAATAAATATTTCTAGGAGCAAGCTTGGTTTAATTTAGGGTTGCGGTTAAGCAATTTATATTTTTATACTTAAAGAATTTTTATTGAAAATTCTTTATTAATTGTAAAACTGCGCTCTGATTTGGCTCGCGTCCTATATTTTATTAGGAATCAGCGCTTAGGAGCGCCTTAATTGAACAAGTACAGTTGCCAGTAGCTTTGCTAGAGAAAGTAAATTTTGAAACAGAACGCCGACATCTAATTTGCAATTGCTCAAGGTGGGAGCAATAAGTTTGGAGGTTTGGAGAAAAGTTTTAAGATTGAACCGGAAGCACCCCTTAGCAAAAGTGGTGGTAGATAGATGCGGAAAGTGGGAATTTTGGGTGGTACATTCGATCCGGTTCATTGGGGACACTTAGCGATCGCCCAAACAGCTTTCATCCAGGCAGAACTAGACAAAGTAATTTGGGTGCCAAATGAATGTCCGCCGCATAAACAAGCCACAAGATTTGAGCAACGCTTACAAATGGTGCAGCAGGCGATCGCAGATTATCCGGCTTTTATAATCTCATCATCAGGTAATCAGAAGCAGCCTTCGTATGCAATCAGCACCTTAATTGACTTGCAAGCTTTTTACCCCAATACTCACTGGCACTGGATAGTTGGTCTTGATGCCTTCCAGACTTTACCACGATGGTATCAACGACAGCAATTTGTAGCCCAGTGTAACTGGCTAGTTGCTCCCCGACTTATACCCGCAGCTAGCAGTCAGCATCAATTATGTCAACAAGTAGCCCAAAAGTTAGCTGCTGAATCCCTAAATATCAATTGGCAAATTTTGCAAATGCCGATGCTAGCAGTATCTTCAAGCTTGATTCGCCAATATTGCCGCGATCGTAAAGCAATTGATTACCTAGTCCCTAAAGCCGTGAGCTCCTACATCGCCACTCATAATTTATATTCACACTTCTAGACAGGAAACCCCAAGCGGGATAACGCTGATCTAGATATCTGAATTTTTCTCAGCCAGTTAACACGCACAAGTTATAATGCACCACCCTTTGCGATATGATCGATCCTCAATACTAGGTATTTTTTATTCAACACACACCAGAGGGCAAGACGCTGTGATTAGAGTCGCGATCAACGGGTTTGGGCGCATCGGACGTAACTTTGCGCGATGCTGGCTGACGAGGGAAAATAGCAAAATTGATCTTGTCGCTATCAATGACACTTCTGACCCCAGAACCAACGCTCACCTGCTGAGATATGACACAATGCTGGGGACATTAAAAAATGCCGACATCAGTGCTGACGACAACTCAATTATCCTGAATGGCAAAACTATTAAATGTACATCTGATCGCAACCCAGAGAACTTGCCCTGGAAAGATTGGGAAATTGATTTAATTATCGAATCGACGGGCGTTTTTACTAGCAAAGAAGGCGCATCTAAGCATTTAAATGCTGGTGCCAAAAAAGTAATGATCACTGCGCCAGGGAAAAACGATGATGGCACTTTTGTAGTTGGCGTAAATCATCACGATTATGACCATAACAAGCACGTCATTGTCAGTAATGCTAGCTGTACCACCAACTGTTTAGCGCCGATCGCTAAGGTGTTGCATGAAAGATTTGGCATTATTAAAGGCACAATGACCACTACCCACAGTTATACTGGCGACCAGCGTTTGTTGGATGCTAGTCATCGAGATTTACGACGCGCTAGGGCAGCTGCAATGAACATTGTGCCAACCTCGACAGGTGCGGCGAAAGCAGTGGCTTTAGTGCTACCAGACCTCAAAGGCAAGCTGAATGGTGTTGCTTTGCGTGTGCCTACTCCTAATGTTTCGATGGTGGATTTGGTAATCCAGGTTGAGAAAAACACCTTTGCTGAAGAAGTGAACCAAGTTCTCCAAGAAGCTGCGAATGGTTCGTTGAAAGGGATTATGGAATACAGTGATCTACCTTTGGTTTCCTCGGATTACCAAGGTCATGATGCTTCTTCAATTGTGGATGCCAGTTTAACGATGGTTATGGGTAATGACATGGTGAAGGTCATGGCATGGTACGACAATGAATGGGGATACAGTCAGCGTGTGGTAGATTTGGCAGAATTAATGGCTGAGAAATGGGTAAGTTGAGCACTCAGCAGTCAGTATTCAGCTTTATCGAAAAATGCAGTTACTAACCGATTCGCTATCCAGCTTTGAACACATAAACTAAAAGCTGATAGCTAATAGCTGAAAGCTTAAAAATGTTGAAAACCCTGGCTGAGGTTAAGAACTTGGTCGGGGTTTTTGCCTGTTTGGTCAATTAACTGTACTTCCAAATCAGGTGTAATTGTGCCGATAATAGCTGCTTCGTTACCTAATTTTTGCACTAAGGTATTAGCTGGTACTGGAGGAAGGCACAGGACTAATTCAAAGTCTTCACCGCCATACAAGGCATAGTCGATCGCTTGGGTCGAGTCCCAATTATTCAGCGCCAGTGGTAGAGTAATCTTGCTACGCTCAATTTTTGCACCAACAGAGCTAGCTTGACATATTTGCACTAAAGCGTCTGCTAAACCATCGCTGCTATCCATACCCGCCACTCGAAAACAGGGATAAGGGATTAGGGATAAGGGATCAGGGGAAGAGGTAGAAGAAGGAACAGAGGTACTTGAATCGCTTTCTTTGACCCCCAAAACTTCCCAAAGGAGTGGTAGTACATCTAGCCTGGGTCGAGGTCGCCTATGCGCCTGAATCAGCGCTAAACGATCGCGATCACTTATGTCTTGTCTTAATTCTGGATGGAGTAGTAATTCTAGTCCTGCTCTTGAAGCACCGTGAACTCCTGTGACTACAATAGCATCGCCTACTTGGGCAGCTGAACGGCGGATAGCACGGCTGGGGTGGACTTGACCAAAGGCAGTAATTGCTACTGTAATGATTGGTGAACGGCAAATATCGCCGCCGACGATCGCTGTGTCGTATTGTTGTAAGCAGTCAGTCATCCCTTGGTACAACCGCTCAACCCAAGCAACTGAAACATCGCTCCTGAGTCCTAACCCAACAGTAATTCCTAGTGGCAAAGCGCCCATAGCTGCTAAGTCAGATAAATTAGCAGCAGCAGCTCGCCAGCCAGCGTCTTCTGGGGAAGTCGTGCGATCGCTAAAATGCACTTCATCCACTAAGACATCAGTCGTCACTACTAAAAATTGTTGGGACTGGGTTGCAATTACGGCTGCATCATCCCCGACAATTCCTGGTGGACAAAAACGCTGCAATCGCTTTAAAAGCCCTTGCTCTCCGATATCCTGAACTTTGAGATCAGACATTTTTAAATAGCACTTCGCTGTTAAATCTCCTCTTGGCTATGAAGCTAAACGCTGTTGCAGGATAAATTCAGCGATCGCTAAATCCATTGGTGTTGTCACTTTTAAATTTGTTTCCTCCCCCTCAACAATTTGGACACTTAAGCCACACTTTTCAAATAAAGCCGCATCGTCTGTTACTTCCCAGCCTTGACGACGACCTTCTGCATGGCACTGTTTCAACAACTCCACATCAAAGGCTTGCGGAGTTTGAGCTGCCCACAACTGTCGTCTATCAGGTGTACTTTGAATTAACTTGTTCGTATCCACAATTTTGATTGTGTCCTTGACTGGCACAGCAGCAATTAAACCTGGACAGTGCTTTATTACCTCAGCACAGGAATCAAGCAAATCAGGGGTAACAAGACATCTAGCTCCATCATGAATTAATACTTGTTTTGCTGCTCCTGGAAGCGCCTGTAAGCCGTTGTAAACTGATTCTTGCCTAGTGGCTCCCCCCTCAATTAACTGCACTGGCTTGGTAAGAGATAAACTAGCTAAAATCTCCTTCAAGTCTGACCAATCGGAGGGTTGAGAAATAATGCCTATCCAAGTAATGAAACGTGCCGCCTGAGCTGCTTTCAGCGTCCAAGCAATCAAAGGCTGCGATCGCAATTGTAAAAGGAGTTTGTTGCGATCGCTCCCCATCCTGCGCCCCATCCCCGCAGCCGGAATTAATAAATGCATTTCCCTCCTATTTTGAATAACAGCACTCCCATCTAGGAAACAAGTCAAAATTCTGTCTTTTAAGTTTTGACTTTTGACTTGCTCTGACTACTGTATGCTTTTATTTGTTTGAACTAGGTATATGCTCTCTTAGAATAGGGAGCAAGTAATCGTAAAGAAATATTATGCGAATAGTAGCCCTAGTCCCTGGGGGGATTGGCGATCAAATTCTATTTTTCCCCACCCTAGACGATCTCCAAAGGTATTACCCTGATGCCCAAATAGATGTCGTTGTGGAACCAAGATCAAAAGATGCCTACAGAGTATGTAAGTCCGTTGACGATGTAATTCCATTTGATTTTAAAGACCGCAACAGCTTGGCAGATTGGGGAAACTTAGTAGGGATAATCCGCGATCGCGAGTATGACGTTGCCATTTCTTTGGGACAACGCTGGGTTGTAGGTTTATTGCTATGGCTGACTGGAATTCCGACGCGGGTTGGTTACAGTGGAGTAGGAAAGGCTTTTTTAACTAACCCCGTACCTTTAAAAACAAACCAGTATGCGGCAGCAATGTATCACGATTTGCTGCAAGGGTTGGGCATTAAATCTGCTTGTCCAGAATTAGCAGTAAATGTTCCTAAACCAGATATTGAGTGGGCAGAAAGTGAACAAAAACGCCTGGGTATCCAAGAAAGTGGCTATGTTCTAATACACGGCGGTTCTAGCCAGCTGGCTCGTTCCTTGGGTATAAATAAAATCTACTCAACTAAGAGTTGGAAACTAATTATTCAAGACTTCCAGAAACGACAGCCAGATTTGCCGATAGTGCTGATTCAAGGACCAGAAGATCAGCAACTAGTGCAAGAACTATTACAATCTTCTCCAGAAGTTAAAGTCACTTCTCCAGCTGATATTGGCAAGTTAGCGGCGATGATTGCGGGCGCAAATTTGATGTTGTGTACCGACAGTGCGCCGATGCATTTAGCTGTAGCAGTGCAAACCTATACGATCGCTTTATTTGGACCAACAGAACCGCGAAAATTGTTGCCGAGTAGCGATCGCTTTATTGGCATTAAATCCCCAACCGTAAAAATGTCTGATATTGCACCTCAAACAGTTCTGGAGAAAATTTGGGGTGGCTAAACCAGCAGTATTTCTCGACCGAGATGGCGTGTTGAATGTAGAGGCTGGCTATATTCACTCCGTAGAGGATTTACATCTAATTAAGGGTGTAGCGGCAGCTGTACGCCAATTAAATGAGCGACAGATGTTTTGCTGTCTAGTTTCCAATCAATCAGGACCAGCCAGAGGTTACTACCCAAATAGCCATGTAGAAGCGTTACATGAGCGTTTGTGCCAGTTACTACAGCAGCAGGCGGGAGCGCGGTTAGACGCGCTTTTATACTGCCCTTACCTCAGTCCACCCGAAGGCGGAGTCGAGCCAGAATTTACGCGCTGGACAACTTGGCGTAAACCTAATACTGGGATGCTGGTTGCAGCTGCTTGGCAACACGATTTGGATCTAAAACGCAGTTTTATGGTAGGAGATAAAGCCACAGATGTCGATATGGCTCACAATGCTGGTTGTGTCGGAATTTTAGTGCAGACGGGGTACGGCGATTCGGTTTTGAGTGGCAAGTACCAGCACCACACAAAACCAGATTACATTGCCGCAGATTTACCAGCTGCTGTTGAGTGGATTTTCCAGCAAGTAAGGGACTAAGAGTTCTCAATAAAGTGCAATTTGAGTGGGATATTAACAAAGCCACCAGAAATCTTAAAAAGCATGGTGTTTCATTCTCCGCTCCTGTTGTCCTGCCGTAGAGGACGTTATCAGCATTTCATAGTAGTCATCGGTACTCCGGCTTTTAAAGCCGGAGCCTGCGATGACCGCTTTCCGCGGTCACTATCACCAAAAGTAAAAGTCGCAATTTGATTACGCGGGTGACATTTTGTGCTATTGTGCTGACTTGTTTTTATAGGAAATTTCATATATTATGGCTGATGGTGAGGATATTCTAGAGGTTCCTTTGCGCCCTCTTATTTGGATGGGGGACTCTCGCAAGAATATCCGCGCGTTTCCCCCAGAAGTGCGAGCATCGGTGGGTTATGCGCTGCAACTGGTGCAGGCAGGAGAAACACCACTGGATGCTAAGGCTTTTAAAGGGGTCGGAAGCGGCGTGTATGAAATTGTCAAACGATACGATACCGACACTTACAGGGCAGTTTATGCCGTAAAGATAGGGGAAAAGATTTATGTCCTGCACGCTTTTTTGAAGAAATCCAAGAAAGGTATCAAAACTCCACAGACGGACGTTGATCTGATCAAACAACGCTACAAAGACGCGCTAGCCAGGGAGGAAGAATCATGACAGAAGAACTTATTTTTGAGGATAGCAGTGGTAACGTCTTCGCTGATCTCGGTTTAGAAGATGCAGAGGAGTATTTCACGCGGGGCAAGATCGGGATTCAGGTGCTACGTCTCTTGAAACAACGCAACTTGAAACAGCGTGAAATCAGTAAACTTCTCAGCATTCCTCAGCCAGAAGTATCCTATCTAATGAGAGGCGAGTTTCAAAGATTCAGTGAAGGTAAACTCCTTACGTTTCTCAAGCGCCTAGATACCGAAGTCAGCTTGCATCTTCGCCCTCGTAATGCGGGAACTCAAGCGGCTGAAACGGTAGTAACGCTATAGAGGCAAATAAGATTACCGGCAATTTATTGATAGTATCTCACACTGACCGAGAAGCCACTCGGCAAGAGCAGAGGTTAATAATTAATTCGTGTTTGTGTCGGTTGCCTAATTAAAGTAAGTCAAACAGCGAATCATCTAAGTCATAGCCCAAGAGTTGCCCCATTGACTTTAGACGCGATTGGCTAGGAATACCCTGCTGTTTCAGCCAATCAGTCAAGACAAAGAGCTTCTGCATCAAAAAAATTTCCAAAGCTTCTGGATTGTACTGGATGCCTTCTTTAGCACTAAATTGATGTGGCACGAGCATGGCGATGTAGCGGGCAAGTTCTCCAGCTTTCCAATCCAGCAAAAACGGCAACCAAGGATAGCGAGCATCCAGACGGATGAACCACAGCCGTAACTCTGGGATCTCTGATAGTTCGCGCGGATCTTCTGGTGCGCGGGGATAGTCAATGTCAAAGTTCAGCTGCTGCTCAAACGAGGCGATCGCCCCATCTTGAAGTAAGCTTTCAATTACTGTCTGAGCAGGCGATAAATCTAAATTGTTTACAGCTTGGAAGTCAAGAGCGATCGTAGTCATTGAAAAATAAAATGAAATAACATTAATTTTCGCAAATAGCGATCGCTCTTACATCCTGTTTTGGTTTTTACTCTGATTAACTAGCCTCAGCTAAAATGCAGCCAGTACGAGCAGGTAAACTTAACTCCAACTGCCTATCTTCACTCCACTCTATTTCCGCACTACCATACAACAGCTTATGAGGTTGAGATTTTAAATCAGCCGCTTCTACGCTTACTTTAGCGGGTGCAGTGCCAGCATTAACGGCAACAATTAATTCCTCAGTTCCCAAAACACGGGCGAAGACATAAACTGCTGCTTGAGCAAATAGAACTTGGTAATCCCCTGTACGCAAAGCCGGGTAACTATGACGCAAAGTAATTAATTGGCGGTGATAGTTTAGAACATCAGATTCCCAATGAGCTTCTAAAGGAAAGCCACGCCGAGAGTCTGGATCTAGCTTACCTGGTAAACCAACTTCATCACCGTAGTAGATACTGGGTGCGCCCGGAAAGGTAAACAGCAGCAGCGTTGCTAGCTCTCCACTAGCGCGATCGCCTCCAGCAATTGAAATCAGCCTTGCTGTATCGTGACTTGCTAGTAAGTTTAGCTGCGTTAGCTGAATTTCCCAAGGGTAGAGTTGCAGTAGTTCCTCGATTTTCTCGGCGTACTCTTTGGCAAATAGCGGCGGATACGGTTGGTAAGAGCGGTCTTGCACTTGTTCCATATCCACGCGATCGCCTGCGGTAAAAGCGATCGTAGGCGCAGTAAATAGATAATTCATTACGCCGTCAAATTGTGTGCCGTCTAGCCACTCTCTTGAGTCTTCCCAGACTTCGCCGACGATATAGGCTTCTGGGTTAATTGCTTTGACGCGATCGCGGAACTCTTGCCAAAAACCAGGGGTTTTAATCTCGAATGGTACATCTAAGCGCCAGCCGTCGATCCCGAATTTAAGCCAGTATTCCGCAACTTCCATGATGTATTCCCGCACTTCCAGATTGTCATGGTTAAATACTGGCAAAGCCCGATTTCCCCCCCAACCTTCGTAGTTAGCCGCAAATTCACCGTTGTAGGGTGATAGGGGCCACCCTTCAATTTTGAACCAATCTACCCAGGGAGAATGAGGACCATTTTCCAAAATGTCATGGAAAAAGAAAAAGCCGCGACTAGCGTGGTTGAATACACCGTCCAGAACAACTTTGATCTGGCGATCATGGCAAGCCTCTAGTAGTTCTCTAAAAGCGCTATTGCCGCCTAACATCGGATCGACTTGGTAATAATCGTGGGTGTGATAACGGTGATTACTCGCTGATTGAAAGATAGGGGTGAAGTAAATTGCGTTAATCCCCAAATTCTCCAAGTAATCTAGCTGTTCTAGGATGCCCCATAAATCTCCGCCTTTGTAGCCTTGGAGTGTTGGCATTTCGTCCCAAGCTTCCCACGAGGCATTCTTTAGTAGTCGTTTACGCGGTTGCTGACTTTTGGCAAAGCGATCTGGAAAAATTTGATAAAAAACAGCGTGCTTGACCCAATCTGGGGTTTGAATCTGCATGGTTACTCCCTAGTCCTTCATAGACAAGTTACAGATACTTGCAGGTATCTGGTTCTAACCTGGGGTTGAATCTGGTGAGGTTATGCAGATATTAGGAGTTTTCAGATAAGTGTGTTGTATCTAGATAAATGTATCTTAAGTTACTATTTTTAAGTAAGTAGTTTCTTACTAAATAATTAATTTTTCATCTATTTAACTTTTAGATTAATTGTTTGTTTCATACAAGCTTCAATTGCTGCAATCGATTTTTAGATAAAGCTAGAGAAATCAGGTGTTTAGTAATACTGCCATTAAAAAGTTTAAGGCTCTACTTAACCTCATACAGGACTTACGCAAAAACTCTCTCAAACTCTTATTCCTTTGTGTACTTCGTGTCCTTGGCGGTTCGTTTTTCCGTTACTGGTGCGTAAGTCCTACTCATATTGTAACTACATTGTAAAAAAACACACATTGCTTTACTGTATTCCTTGAGAAAACAAGGTAAATTATTTTTGAAATTAAATTCTTCTAGATAGAGCGATCGCAGTTTCTAGAAAATAGGCTGTAAGCAACTTTATGTATTTGTAATTTATTTTTACATCCAGTTCTATAACAACGTATAAATACTCATAGAAGCCTTTATGTTACTAAATGTAAAGCTTTCCAGAATTGCACAGCAGGAATTTGTAGAAGCACTTAGTAAACAGTAAATGTCTATTTAAATTTGAGATTTACCTTCAATCAAAAAAAGTAAATTTTGATTGTATTTACTAGTAAGCCAGCAACAGGATAAAACAATGATCTCCAGCTTAAGTCAAGTTATAGGAGATTTAAATTCTGTTTTCGCAAAAAATTAAGAATTAACACTAGGAGTTTTTGCTATGACTAACGGCATTGGAAATCAACCTGATATAAACCAAGCTAACTCTACTGATAGTAAAGTTATTCATGAAACAACTGCTACTAACAATGATGATGCTGACAAAACTGCAAGAGCAAATTTAATAAAATTTTTATGGGATCACGGATTATTAGCACTTGCATTGTTATTAGTAACTTTAGGTGGTACATTATTTCTGAGTTGGTTTGGAGCCAAACAAGCTGACAAATGGACTGAAGGTTTAAGATATGCTCCAACAAGTAAACAAATTTCTACTCAGGTTAGCTCGGAAGAAGCAAAAAGATTACAAGCTTATATTGGTAAGATACCTAATGCAACTCTTGAAGAGAAAACTAGACTATTTAATCAGATAAAAGAAATAGAAAGTAGAGCTAAAAGCCACATTAGCGTAGCTAGAGCTTTTTATATTTGGAATTATCAATCAATTAGCATTGCAACTGTTTCATCAATAATTGTAGCTATCTCATTATTCTTTTTGAGTAGACAAGGGTGGGATCGGGCAAATAGATATGTAGTTAATATTTTTATTGTTTCATTTGGTATTGCAGGTGTTGTAACACTATTTCCTGCCTTATTTAAGCAGGAAGAAAATATTAGCAACAATACGAGAACTTATCTAGCTTATATTGCTCTAGATGACAGAGTAAATACTTACATTGCAACAAAGCGTTTTACAGGTATAAAGCCAGCAAATACTAATAATACTGCTCCAATAGAACTAACAAATATTAAAGATGTTATTCGCTCTGTTGATGATGAATTAGCAACTTTAAATAATATATATATTGGGTTTGATGCTACCAAAATTCCTAACTATAGGCAGCTTTTTGATAATCTGCCTCAACAGAATTAAGAGTTGAATATTATATAAAGCCATT
>ERZ501023.151-NODE-151-length-14219-cov-6.942107_pt1 | contig 14219 bp, 14 predicted proteins | sample MGYA00248839_ERZ501023 | MGnify/ENA primary metagenome ERZ501023 (study PRJEB25958, sample SAMN03398596) | human skin metagenome | study: EMG produced TPA metagenomics assembly of the Human Skin Microbiome Metagenome (human skin metagenome) data set.
ATCATCTAAATCAAATTTACGAACAAGATTAACACCATTAGTAATATAAGGAGTTAGCCAATCTAATCGTTTTTGTTTATAGAGTGTTAAGAGGTCTTTGAGATTTATAACGTGATATCCATCTGGAGCAAATGAAGCACTTATATCTCGGTCAATAAAGCCATTTGATTGCACAATTCTAGGAAATAAATAACGAACTGACCAATAGAAAAATAAAATAAAAGGCATCTGAATAAGATCCTTTACCTTATCTAATTTAGAATTCTTCTTACCAGTTTTGTATCTCAATACCCAAAACATTAGAGGACGGTATAATATCTCTGCTGGTTGGTAATCTAATAATTTTTGTAGTGCTTTCACTCCACTTTCAAACATTTCAGCGTAGACTTTTTCTTCTGGCACAACAGCATCCAGCCGATGTAGAACTGTTAGAGCTTGAATATGTGTATTGATACAGAGGGAATTACTAGGAGACTTGCCAAATAATTTAGACTTCCATAGAGAATGCTCAATTGTGTCATGTAAAACCCAGATATTACCGTCGTCGAGTTTCTCTACAAGATGTTTTGACAAGAAAGCCATTCCTCTTTTCGCGGCTTCCAGCCAGATTGACTCCTTTGTTTTTTCGTACTGTGATATCAATAGGTGAATACCATCTAGATGAAATCGACCATGAGTTTCAATATTATTTGACCAAAAGCCATGACCCCACTCACCATTGTCGGACATATCTAGTAATACAGAATAAGCAACTTCATCTTGGATAATTCTGTAGATTTTTTTATTAGTTTGTTTATATAAAAAATTTAAGTAATTCCACCAAGCGTATGCACATTGCTGACACTTAAATTGCTTGTTCACTCCTTTGCGGAATCGAGGATCATAAAGACTACCGTCAATCAGATAATTCCAGATATCTGCGGGCTTTCTGGGGAAAAACCAGGTTCCCTTGCGATAAAGGCGCTGTTCGACATTACTAAGGGAACTGATTTCATTAAAAAGCTGTCCACCAGGATCTTCTAAGATTATATATGGGAATACAGTGACCTCACTTTCTCGGCTAGAAGGAGAAGCAATTAACTGAATATTAGGTTGAAACTGCCATTGATACGATGCTAATGAGGCGCTACTAACTGTACTGATCCGCTTGTGTTGATCAAAGCAGATCATCTCAGGACCAGACGGCAACATGACAAACCTTTCTGTTGGGTAATGTTGTGTTGGAGTGCCAAAATGCGTCGGAGCAGAAGGTAGCCAAACAGTATACTGGTGTTCTTCGTAGTTAACTCTTAGCAAAACACCAAATTCACTTCCTTCTATAGCATGGCTAACAGTTCCTGAACTAGAGATGCATACTTTTGTTGTTGGATCTCCTGAAGTCACACGGAAGTAACAAATTCGGACACCATGTTTGGCATGAATATCTACTAGTTGTGAACATGAATGATTGAAATGCTGCTCAGTTCGCTCAAATCCATTTACAGCAAAATGCGGCTTCGTAGTTTTTTGAGTAGAAAACAAATCAGAGACATATTGTGGCGTTTCCAAGTTCATATATTTCAAAAATAATTACAATAAAAGTTTGGTTACGAAAGAAACAAAATAGACGAATTATTTAGCGCGACTTATCGCGGGGATTCTCTCCCTATTAAATAATAGACACAAATCTTACCTTTGAAAAGTTCTCACCTCTCCAGATGCTTCATGATCAGCGATACAAATATTACTGATTGCAGTACCTGCTATAAGTACGACTATGGGGGTATTACTACCCCAGATACTTTGGTATCTACTTCACATATTTTAACTAGCAAAACTTTTACTAGTAAACTCCTATACTTATCTTGTTATCTGGTACGGAATATTTGAGTATTGACCTCTGACCACCGAGAAATCGGCTGTAACGACTCCCAAGCAGTTAACCGAAGTATGCTTGATAGTTCTGCCTTTACAACATTGTTATTTATAACACAGGTAATCTGCGTTGCTGATGACTAAATTTTGTGAAGGGCGACACTCCCCCATAACTAGAAGCTAGGGGCTTACCCTGTCGCTCAGAGCTGCAAGATTTTCTTCCTGAACTAGTATCCACCTCTACTGAAAACCTCAACAGACTATTAGCGAAAGTTGGTGCCAAGGCGTATAGGTTTACTAAAACTTATACGTAAACACTTAATAACATTATTCATCTCCTTTGCTGGTGGCTTTCTAGCATGAGGATGAAGCTAATAGCTCATACTAAAAAAGGATTAGCTGATTGATTATTCATGATTAGTATTCCCAAGAGTCATCTTCACTCAACTCAAACGCCTCACAGTGGCTATCACTGGGATGGTAGTAGTCGCCGCTTTTTTGAAGGTTGGTATTACCGTGTGACTTTGCCCGATCGCGGACAGACTTTTGCATTTATGTATTCCATCGAAGATCCAAGCGGTGGTAAACCTTATAGCGGCGGTGCAGCCCAAATCCTGGGTGCTAATGATCAGTATCTGTGGCGTACTTTCCCTGATGTAAAGAAATTCTGGGCTAACTCTGATGTACTAGAGTTGGGTCATTGGGGTAAAACAGATTTACAAACTCAACCGATCTGGCTACTACCATCTGAGTTTGAGCGCCATATTCAACAAGGCTATCAAGCTAATGCTACTTGGAATCAGGGAATCATTCACGATCCAGTTAGTGGTAGTTGCCGTTGGCAGTACAAAATTGAGCCAGTGTATGGTTGGGGTGATAAAAATGCCCTACAGCAATCTACAGCTGGTTTATTGTCTTCTTTGCCAATATTTGAACCAGGATGGCAGATATTGATGGCTCACGGATTGGCTACTGGTTGGATTGAGTGGAATGGCTACACTTATGAATTCACCAACGCGCCAGCTTATAGTGAGAAAAATTGGGGTGGTGCTTTTCCGCAAAAATGGTTCTGGCTGAATTGCAACTCCTTTGACGGGGAAAGCGATCTTGCTTTAACTGCTGGTGGCGGTAGGCGCGGCGTTTTGTGGTGGATGGAGTCTGTGGCAATGGTTGGTTTGCACTATCGAGGCAAATTTTATGAGTTCGTCCCTTGGAACTCCGAAGTACATTGGGATATCCAACCTTGGGGTAGCTGGAAAATGCAAGCTAAAAATTCCCAGTTTGAAATCCAGTTGACTGGAACAACGACGCTTCCTGGTACAGAGTTACGTGCGCCAACCCAAGACGGTTTAAGATTTTGCTGCCGAGATACAATGCAGGGGCAACTGAGGTTGGAATTGAGGCGATCGCAGCCTAGCGGCTCTCAACTTATCCTAGAAGCAACCAGTTCTCTATGTGGCTTAGAAGTCGGTGGCGCTCCTTGGGATACTCCTTGGTGCTCTAATCATTAATATATATAAGCAGGTTCGTTCAACTGCTAAAATCAAAGTAGATTTGGGGCTGTAGCTCAGATGGATAGAGCGAGCGCCTCCTAAGCGCTAGGTCGCGCGTTCGAGCCGCGCCAGTCCCGTAAGCCTGTTAATCTAGATAATCGTGCTTGGCGCGTAACTTATGGATCTAAACAGGCAAAATTATAAATCGTTAACCAATAAGCGACCTAAAGGTGGGTGTTTACAGCGTCTGATGCTGCTAGTTTTAGTGATCGCACTTTGGCTAGGCTACAAGGAAATTAGAAGTTACTTACATCAACCCCAAGCCGTATTGGTACTGGGTGGCTCAACTTCAGCTTTAGAACGCGAGAAGTTTGCTGCCTCATTTGCGCGTCAATATCCAGATTTACCGATTTGGGTGTCTGGAGGTAGCCCAAACCAAAAATACACTCAACGGGTTTTTGCTAAAGCCGGAATTGCTCCGACTCGTCTACGTTTAGACTATCAAGCGGTAGACACAGTAACGAACTTCACGACGCTAGTAGATGAGTTGCAAGCTAACAAAATTAACAGCATATATTTAATTACATCTGACTACCATATGCGTCGCGCCCGTGTTATCGGCGAAATTGTTTTCGGTAGTCATGGCATTGATTTTAGGGCTGTATCAGTACCATCGAAGCGATCGCCGGAACCAATTGAAAAAGCAATCCGCGATGGTGCAAGGGCTGTAGTATGGGTAATAACTGGTCATACAGGCGCTACTCTGTTTAAAGATCAGAGTTAAATAAGAAGGAGACAAAAGTCAGGAGTCAGAAGATAGGAGACAGGAGTATTCCTTTTTTTCTTGCTATGCTTCTACCTCCTCGGTTTAAGCAGAAAGTAGTTCTTGCACGAGAACGTAAGGCTGCACAATTAAGCTATTAAATCGCTTAGTGCGATCGCCATTCCAATTAGACAGTTGGATAGTTGAGGGTTTGGCAAGTAATTGTTCGCTAATCCAATGTTGGACAGTTGAAACATTATTAAGGGCGATCGCCACTCCCACATCAAGTAAATCTAGTTCATTTGCTACCACAACTACGGCATCTCTTTGAACGTGCGGAATCAGCCACTCCCACTCCGCCTCATCCAAGTTTTCTGCTAATTCTGCTCTTAAGTCCCGCATCGGTTGAAAATTTCTGTTTATTTACTGCTTATTTTACTTAAACTCAGTTACTTAAATAAATCTTTTTAAATAAAGCTATTAAGAATCTGCTTTCATTTCGTCAATCTCAAACAAAGTAACAGCAACTCCGGCAATCGGAATAGCAATAAAAATGCCTAATAAACCTGCGACTCTAGCACCTACTAGTAGCGCAAAAAACACTACTACAGGATTAAGATTTAGAGAATCTTGCATGATTCGAGGTGCAATTAAATTGTCTTGAATTTGCTGAAGCACAATGCAAGCTCCTAATACTTTTAAAGCTAGCCAAACACTTTGAGATAATACAATTACAGAAATTGTCCCAATTCCTAATGTTGCACCAATTCCTGGAATCATATCAAGAATTCCAACTATAACTGCTAACACTAAAGGAAAAGGCACTCTTAAAATTAGGAAAACTAGAAAAGTAGAAATAGTTAAAAATAAAGTTAAGAGCAATTGCCCTCTAAAAAAGCCCAAAAAGTTACGCTTAATGATAGCTGTATATCTACTACGACGCTGTCTAGGTACTATTTTCAAAATCAATTCCCACAGTTTTTCTCCATCCAAAAGCATAAAGAAAGCAATAACTGCAATTAAAATAAAAGTTACAAAATTGGTGAGCAGAGTTTGTAAAATAGCTAAACTTGCACCTAAACTTGCTATAGCTCTATTTCGTACTTGTGCTTCTAGGGCATTTAAATTTAGCTCAATATTTCGATTCCGAAAAAACTCTTCTATTCGTTCTAATATAGGTGTTAAAGAATTTAGAAATACAGTTACACTATCAATTAATTGTTGTCCTTGAGATACAACTGTTAAACCTACAGTTATTGTAATGCCTCCGATCACCACAATACTTAGTAAGAAAACAAGAATAACTGCTACACTATGAGGCAAAAAGCGACGTAACCAACGCACAGGATAGCTAAGTAAAAAAGCTAAAATTGCAGCGAATGTAAAGATTACGATTACAGCTTCAAAGTATGCTAAAAGTGTTACTAGCGCCCAGCCAGAAGCAAACATTAGCAAAAAGCGAACCAACGCCAAATTATTTAATCTTTGTAAAATATTATTGGCAGATGGGTCGCTCATGTCCTCTCCGGATGAATAATTAAAATCTAAATATTTGGTTCAATAATCTATTATTTCTAACATTAAATATATAGAAGAACAAAGAGCAACTAAGATAAACTCAACGTCCTAGGTCATGTAGTGCATTAATTGCGATCGCACACTGTTGAGTCACAGCCTGTAACTCCTCTCGATCTGTAGAACTAGGAGCAGCAATTACCTTACCAATTCGTGCTGTAATCGGGACTGAGCGAGGTATTGCCGAACCTTTTTTAAAAACACGCTCAGTTCCCCATAAACTAACAGGTAGTAGTGGTGCTTTTGCCTTTGCTGCTAACAGTGCAGCACCTCGTTTGGGGTCTATAATCCGTCCATCCGGTGTGCGAGTACCTTGCAAGAAAACACCAGTAGCCCAACCATTTTCCAGATAATTGAGTGCTGCACGAATAGCGCTACGATCTGCTGTGCCACGACTTACTGGATAAGCGCCGTACACCTGAATCGCTTGCTTGAAAATCGGGATTTTAAACAGTTCTTCCTTTGCCATGTAAGCCACAGGTCGCCCTACACAACAAGAAAGAAGTGGCGGGTCAAAGTCACTAGCATGATTACTGACGACCACTAGCGGTCCGCGCTGGGGTACGTTTTCAGCCCCATAAATGCGACCCCGTAGGTAAATGTGGAGGGTAGGGCTAACAATTGACCACTTAAATAGGTGGTAGAGTAACAAACTAACAAATGGTTCGCGGCTTTTAGCCATAGGGAGGGGTCAGGGAATAGTTTTGAATGCGTGAATGCGTAAGTTTTGAATTAAAAGGAGGGGTGAGTAATTAACTCCACACTCAATTGCTTCTTGTCCCTAGTTACTTGGGCAAGTCTGAGGTACTAGAAACATTTTCTAAGATTAAGTTAGGGTAGGTACGTTTAATCAAGCCAGTCAGGACTGTGCCGGGACCAATTTCTACGACGCGCTCAATACCTTGATCTACTAATTGCAAACAAGTTTCTCGCCACCGCACTGAACCTGTGATTTGACGACTTAAGCGTTCCTTTAAAACAGCAGCATCAACAGTTGGTGTAGGCTCTACATTAGAAAGCACTGGCACTTGGGCGGAATTAAACGGCACAGAATGCAAAACTTCCTCAAACTGGGCGGCGGCGGCTGCCATTAAAGGTGAATGAAATGCTCCTGATACATTTAAAGGGATAGCACGTTTTGCCTTAACTTGCGATAGTACAATTTCTACAGCAGTTGGAGTGCCGGAAATCACAACTTGAGCCGAACTATTGTCATTAGCCAGCACTACATCAGGAATTTGCTCTATTTGCTGTTGCAATTGTTCGCGGTCAAAGCCAATTAAAGCAGCCATCATGCCACCTGCGGCACTGTCCATTAGTTCAGCGCGGCGTTTGATTAGGCGCAATCCACTTTCCCAGTCAAAAACGCCAGCGATATACAGGGCGGTATATTCTCCCAAGCTGTGACCAGCAACTAAATCAGGTTGGTGTCCGTGTTCGCGCATTAAGTGAGCTAAAATGCTTTCTACGACATACAGACTAGGCTGAGTGTAGAGTGTGCGCGATAACTTGTCTTCTTGTTGGCAAACTTCAGCTACAGACCAGCCTAAAATTTCTTCAGCTTGGGCAAACTTATCCTTGGCAACGCTCAACTCCAATAAATCCGCTCCCATCGCGATCGCCTGGGAACCTTGCCCCGGAAATATCCATGCAGTTTTAGTCATTAGTCATTAGATTAAGGAGCTAACTCAAAACTCAAAACTCAAAACTCAAAACTCAAAACTATTTTCACCTTCCCCATTTAAAAATTGCTGCACCCCAAGTAAGACCAGCACCGAAGCCAGAGGCGGCAATAATATCGCCTAGTTGAATTTTGCCAGATCGCACGGCTTCATCAAGAGCGAGGGGAATAGAAGCGGCGGAGGTGTTGCCATAGTTAGCAAGATTGCTGATAACTTTGTGACTCGGAATCTTGAGTCGTTCTGCTACGGCATCGAGAATGCGCTGATTTGCTTGATGTAAGAGTAGCCAGTCTACTTGATCAACGCTAAGATTAGCTCGAAATAAAGCTTTGTCAATTACTTCTGGGACTTTTTGGACGGCGAAGCGGTAGACTTCTTTGCCATTCATGGTAATTGGTTGATAAGTACCCTTAGCAACCTCAACGCCTGGAGTCAGTTCTTGGGGTTGAGAATCGTAAGCAAGGTTGAGGCAATTATTTTGAGTACCATCGCTACGGAGTTCAAATCCGAGTAAGCGATCGCTCGAGTTTGCTTGCATTACTATCGCGCCAGCACCATCACCGAATAATACACAAGTGCGGCGATCTGTCCAGTCTACCCACCGAGAGGACAAATCCGCGCCAATTAGCAGGACATTTTGGTAAACTCCAGTTCTAATGTATTGGGCAGCAGTCACAAGTCCAAACACAAAACCAGAGCAAGCAGCTGTCAAATCGAAAGCTACTGCTTTGGTTGCTCCTAGAGCCGCTTGAACTTTACAAGCACTGCCATATAAGTCATCAGCAGTCGAAGTTGCCAAAATAATTAAGTCAATATCTGCTGGGGTAATTTCTGCCATCGTGATCGCTTCCTTTGCCGCAGTAGTTGCGATCGCACTTAACGACTCTTGTGCCGTTGCCAAGCGTCTAGAACGAATTCCCGTCCTTGAAGTGATCCATTCATCTGATGTTTCAACCAGTTGACTCAATGCCTGGTTATCCAGCCTCGTCGCTGGTGTAGCCGAGCCACTTCCTGTAATTACTACTCCCGAATTTTGCAACATTCTTCTCCTAAGCTTTCAGCTTTCAGCTATTAGCTTTCAGCTTTTGTAGACTTTTAAGATGGACACATGGCATTTATCTACCAGCCAATATTTATTATTCATTTTCTGGCTGACTGCTGACTGTCGACGGCTGACTGAATCGTTTACCGCGCTGTTGCAACTGAATTTTTTCCAATACCTGGTTATCAACAGCCTCCTTTGCCAAGCGAATCGCGTTAAAAATCGAGGGCGCTTGCGAACTACCGTGACTAATAATGCAAATTCCCGCCACACCTAACAACAAACCTCCTCCGTGTTCCGCATGGTCTATACGCTGCTTAATCCGCTTTAAGTTCGGTTTTAACAAAGCAGTACCTAGCTGACCTTGTAATCCTTGGGGTAACTCTTCCCGCAAAATTTGAATTAGCACCTCGCCTACAGCTTCAGCAAACTTCAACAGCACATTGCCCACAAAGCCATCACAAACGATGACATCGAAGCGACCGGAAAGGACATCACGACCTTCGGCGTTGCCAATAAAAGAAATTTGGGGATTTTCTTGCAGCATTTGGTGAGTACGCACAGCAAGGTCATTGCCCTTGCAGTCTTCTTCACCAATATTCAACAGTCCCACTTTAGGAGCTGAAATGCCTAGCACGTATTGACTGTAAACTGTCCCCATTAGGGCAAACTGCTCTAAAAACTTGGGACGACAATCAACATTTGCACCGACATCGAGGATCAGCACTGGTTTATTGGCAACTATTGTCGGAAATACTGCCCCAATAGCTGGGCGGTCAATTCCCCGTAGTCGCCCTAAACGCAGTAGTGCTGCTGCCATAGCAGCGCCAGAATGACCTGCTGAAACTACAGCATCTGCGCGCTTTTGCTTCACTAAATCCATCGCCACGTTGATTGAAGCCTTGGGTTTGCGTTTGATACCGCTTAAAGGCTCCTCATGCATCTCAATCGTGCCTTCAGCTGGAACAATCTCCAACTGACTTAAATTATGCTGTTGTGGTAGGGCAGCTTTAATTTGCTGAGGGTCACCCACCAGCAATACTTCTACACCTAATTCTTCCCTAGCGCGCAGTGCGCCAGTAATTATCTCGGCGGGGGCATGATCCCCACCCATAGCGTCAATTGCGATTCGGGCGCGAGTCGCTGTCATTGATCAAAGTTCTAGAAACCTTACAAATTCTATCAGATGCCTTTGCCCTAACACTTAAATCTGCTGCAAAGGAGCCAAAATTTAGGAGAACGCTAATTGAAAGTTGGTTAGTCAAAGGAGAAAATTACTCTTGCTATGATTAACTGGCTGTAATTATTTAGTAATCTCAGCTATAGGATCATGGAGGACAGGCAATGCTGGAACTGTTTGGCTCAGGGCTAATTTCTTTGTGGTTGGATATGGCTGGATTTCAGGCTAAACCACTAGATGCTTTAGATTTAACACTGCAGCGTCCTGGGTTAGTCCTGCTTCCCGATCCAAATCCAGCTGCGGCGACTACAGTCCAACAATATCTTCAGGGACTAGCAGATACAGGTCTGGTGACGGCAGACCAAGGTATTTGGATGCAGTCGGGACCAATGCTACTAGCTAATCACTACGGCACTGAGCCTTTGCCAGCTGCTTCTTTGACTAAAATTGCTACATCTTTAGCCGCTTTGAAAACTTGGGGACCAAATCACCAGTTTGAGACCTTAGTTAGTGGCACGGGACCAGTGAAGAATGGAGTTTTACACGGCGATTTAATTATTCAGGGAAGTGGTGATCCGTTTTTTGTTTGGGAGGAAGCGATCGCCCTTGGCAATAGCATTAACAAGCTAGGTATTAAGCGGGTAACTGGAAATTTGGTAATTACTGGTAACTTCGCGATGAATTATCAAAATAATCCCGCCAAGGCAGGTGAATTGTTAAAGCAAGGACTAAACTACGCTACTTGGACAAATACGGCTGCTGCTCAATACTTAACATTGCCGCAAGGGACTCCTAAACCGCAAGTTGTAATTTCTGGTGCTGTTCAGGTAGGGGCGTTACCAATAGCTGCGAGTGGTGGATCTCAGTTACCGCTATCTCCGAAACAAATTTTGCTACTACGTCACCGTTCTTTGCCTTTGTCCGACATTCTTAGGGAAATGAATATTTATAGCAATAATGAAATGGCGCAGATGCTGGCTGATTTATTAGGAGGAGCAACCCAGGTACAACAAAAAGCTGCCGCCGCCGCTTCAGTACCAGAGACAGAAATTGAATTAATTAATGGTTCTGGACTGGGAGTAGAAAATCGGATTTCGCCGAGAGCAGCTTGTGCAATGTTGATGGCGATTCAACGGGAATTATCTCCACATCAACTAAGTGTAGCTGATTTATTTCCCCAGTCGGGGCGCGATCGCCGAGGAACAATGCAAACTAGGCAGATCCCCACTGCTACTGTAGTTAAAACTGGTACGTTAAACGATGTCAGTGCTTTAGCGGGAGTGATGCCGACACGCGATCGCGGTTTAGTTTGGTTTGCGATCGTCAATCGAGGTACAAATCTAGAAAATTTCCGCACCAAACAAGACCAACTATTGCAACGCCTTTTGCAAAAATGGCGAGTTTCTCCTACACTCCCCGCCGCCTTAACTTCTCATTCAATAGACAGTAATTCAGCTCAACTAGGTGCAGCAAGTCGTAATGAAGTTTTGTACCGCAGCTAAAAGACAGAATTTAGTTAATTAGGAGCGTGAAAAAATCCTTGTTCTCTGGCTTTTTGGTACCATTTTTCTGCCTCTGCTTGATCTGGGTTGATACCCTGATCCCCACTCATTAAAATTCCCGCTAAGTTGTTTGCTGCTACACTATAGCCCTGGTGATCTGATTTTTTGTACCACTTAACTGCCTCTAAAACATCTCTTTCTAAACCAAGACCTAAGTGATACATATTTGCAATTAGACATTGCGCTTCCGCATCTCCTTGATCAGCAAGTTGTTTTAACAGTCTAAATGCGTTGCTGTAATCTTCAGCTTTAATTGCGGCGGACATCAATTGCTACCCAATATATATTAGTTAGGGCTAGAACCGTTATCACAAATGTTTCCATTTGACTTGGGTTGAATTGCCAGCTTTGAAAAAATAGCACGAAACCACAAAGTAGATAGAAAAGCCCTAATACTACATCGGATACTAGCTTAATCTGAACTTTTTAAATATTGCTATTCTTGCTGTTGGAACTAAAACTCCTAAAATCATTACTACTAATCCAACTAATGCCAACCAACTCATGAGAGTCTCCTAAAAGCTTAGGCTTACACTATGGTCTACAGAAAAGCTACAATTATCAGTGGATATGCTGAATTTTAAAGACGCAAGTTATTTCAAGAAATAAGATTTTGAGAGTAAGACTTATTTATGAAGAATTGGAGCAGGTTCAACAAACAGCAGAGAAACATTAACTTCTTGCTGCAACTTTGGTTAGAGATTTTGTAAAGAGGTTGATTGCAGATGAACGTTGAATTTGACCTTAAAGAAATCCTGACACGGTTTGAAAGCAAGCTTGACAAAATAGAAGGAAAGGTTGACAAGTTAACTGAAGATGTCAATGATGTTAAGACACATCTGGTTAAAGCAGAGGAGGAAATTAAAGGAGAAATAAAAGTCCTGGAAGCAAGAGTTGACGGTATTAGCAAGCGAATTGATAGTCAAGAATTTATTAACAGAGGCGTAATAGTTGGTTTAATTTTGGCAGTCTTGGGAGGATTTGTCAAAATTTTTGGATTAGCAAGCTAATTCAAAGGTAGCTAAACCTGCTGTTAAATTGAACATTTTAGCCAACCTTTACTTCTTTTTTAAGGAATAATCTCCGTCACTACTCTACCGCCGCTTACAACAATACTTTGATCTTGGAGTTTGCCGACGGCTTTTTGACCTGTGAAACTTAATGGCGGTTCAACTTGACGATAAAATACATCGCCTTGAGCTTCTACTAATTTAGTAGGAACATACCAAGTTAGGGTTTGGGAATTGAGCGTTTGACGACGCTGACCAATAGCAGAGACATTACCTGATAAATACATAATGTCTTTCTGTAAATCCATGCGTCCTTGGTTTGCAGTTGCTGTCATTTGCTCTTGATGATGCACAATCCGCAGAGGTTGATTTGCTGTTATTGTTTCTGTATTTAAGTTCCAACTCAAATTATTACTTGCTACTTGCATCGGTGGATCAAGTAAAGCTACCTGAGCATTTTGCTTGAGGGTAACAATTTTAGTTTTTAAATTTACTTCGCCTTGATTTGCTGTTGCTCTATCAGTGATTTTTTTTGCTTTGTAGCGGTCAATTTGGAGTGGGCGATCGCCAATTAATTTTTGCTCTCCTATTTGCCAGATTAAATGTTCAGTTCTTAGCTGCAAGCTAGGATCAGTAACATTGGCAACAACTTTACCTTGTAATTGAATGCGGCGATCGCGGCTAAATGCTCTTGCTTCTTGCGCCACTGCTTGCACTTGGCGGTGAGTTCCTGTTAACTGATTGCGGACAATTAGCAAGTCTTCTTGGGGTCGCCACTCTAATTCATTACCACGCAACACTACGCCATTTTGGGGGTCTGTAGCGACAATTTTCCCTTTCAGGAATAGCCGCTTGCCGTCCTGCTGGATTTCTCCCTGCTGGGCGGAAATTTGGTAAACTGATTTACCATCTTGGAATAATTCACCAGTAGGACTTTGAACAGAAGCAACTTTTTTATCGTTGCTATAAATTGCCTGCTTTGCCTTTACTTTCCAAACTGGTTTCCCCTGCTCATTCGCTTGCTCTAGGGTGACGTTATTAAAACTTAGGTTGTTCTCAAAGTTTTGGACTGCTGATGTATCTTCGGCTAGTTTTTTTACTGTGCGGTTTTCGTTGTTACAGGCAGTAACAAGTAGCAGCACTACACTAATTCCTAGTGCTGCTATCCGGCGTGAGCTGAAAGATGAAAGATAGATCCAATTCATACTTCTATCTTCACCTTTATTTATTATTCTTCTGAAGTTTGAAATATACTGGCAGCGCCATCTTGAGGCTGATCCATTAAACCTAAAGTTGATAGTGGACGATAAGTATAGCCTGAACGCGGTAATTTTTGGATATCTTCTTTAATTCCCTCTAAGTCAATGTAGCGGTCAGATACATTAATTAAACTGTCGCTTGTCATCGTTCGCAAGCTTACCACTTCTACCCGTGCGCCGCGATAACTAACTGCATTTACTGCATAAGCTAAATCGCCATCGCCACTGACTAACACTGCTGTATCGTAAGAATCTACTAAAGCCATCATATCTACGGCGATTTCTACATCTAAATTAGCTTTCTTGGAGCCATCTGGTAGTTGTACTAAATCTTTGGCAATCACGCGATAGCCATTACGACGCATCCACAAAAGAAATCCCTGTTGCTTTTCATTCGTGCGATCTACGCCAGTATAGAAAAATGCTCGTAACAGCCGTGAACCAGCAGTTAATCGACACAACAACTTAGTGTAATCAATTTCAATTCCTAATTGAAGCGCTGCATAAAAAAGATTTGAGCCATCAATAAAAATAGCGACACGACCTCGATTTTCTAACACTTGTTCTGGCGTGAAAATCGAATCATTTTCAAAATTATTCAACATTGTTTTATAGCCTCTGTTTTATCAAAAAGAAAAAAGAAAATTCAAATTTTTAGAAAAAATGTTTGCTGCTCATAAGCAGCTTTAGACTACCTGCTATTAAATAGAGAAACTTAACTAAAGATACCTTGACAATAAAATAATTATGCCAATACTGAGCAGTTTATAAGTATTTTGCTTATTTATTTCAATAAGCT
>ERZ501023.152-NODE-152-length-14012-cov-6.427957_pt1 | contig 14012 bp, 11 predicted proteins | sample MGYA00248839_ERZ501023 | MGnify/ENA primary metagenome ERZ501023 (study PRJEB25958, sample SAMN03398596) | human skin metagenome | study: EMG produced TPA metagenomics assembly of the Human Skin Microbiome Metagenome (human skin metagenome) data set.
ATGCTAGTTTTTCCAGATAGTTTTAGTAAACATACAGAATTTAAGTGTACTAAAGGCTTTAGTATCTATAATTATAAACGTAAACCTTATTACAAAAAAACCAGTATTTCCTATATCCTAAGTTAGGAAATTAATAATTTAGCTAATACCTAAGCTGGAGATGCTTTAATATAACCTTGAACTAGAAAGTTGTTGATGATCGCGATCGCCTGCAGTTGACAGCAAACCTCCATTTTTAGCAAAACCTGCACTTTCATTAACCAAATTTAACGTAACTGTGGCACTCTGAAAAACAGAGATTTGATATTTTTGCGCTTAGAAAACTCCTCTTCAGCGTTATGCAGACATTACCTACTCCAACTCCTGCCAACACTAACTTAAATCCATCCACTGACACCACTATCCATCGTCGCCGAACCCGCCCTGTGAAAGTTGGTAGCGTCACTATTGGTGGTGGTCATCCCGTAGTTGTGCAATCGATGATCAACGAAGACACCTTAGATGCAGATGGATCAGTTGCTGCTATTCGTCGCTTACACGAAATTGGTTGTGAGATTGTCCGTGTCACTGTACCAAGCATGGCTCATGCCAAAGCTCTGGCAGAAATTAAACAAAAATTGTTACAAACTTACCAAGCAGTACCATTAGTTGCCGATGTGCATCATAATGGCATGAAAATTGCTTTAGAAGTTGCCAAGCACGTTGATAAAGTGCGGATTAATCCAGGGCTATATGTATTTGAAAAGCCAAAAAGTACAGAATATACCCAAGCCGAATTTGAGGACATCGGCGACAAAATTAGGGAAACCTTAGAACCATTAGTTGTCTCCTTACGTGACCAAGGTAAGGCAATGCGAATTGGTGTCAATCATGGTTCCCTTGCCGAACGAATGCTTTTTACCTATGGCGATACCCCAGAAGGAATGGTGGAATCAGCTTTAGAATTTATTCGCATCTGTGAATCCCTAGACTTCCGTAACATAGTAATTTCCATGAAGGCATCACGAGTGCCAGTAATGCTCGCCGCCTATCGTCTGATGGCACAGCGCATGGATCAGTTAGGCATGGACTACCCCTTACATCTAGGCGTAACAGAAGCTGGTGATGGCGAGTACGGTCGGATTAAGTCTACTGCTGGGATTGCCACTTTACTTGCTGATGGCATTGGCGATACTATCCGCGTATCTTTAACAGAAGCACCAGAAAAAGAAATTCCTGTTTGTTACAGCATTTTGCAAGCACTAGGCTTACGCAAAACAATGGTAGAGTATGTCGCTTGTCCTTCCTGCGGTCGTACTTTATTTAATTTAGAAGAAGTGCTGCATAAAGTGCGGGAAGCAACCAAACACCTTACTGGTTTAGATGTCGCTGTCATGGGCTGTATTGTTAATGGTCCTGGCGAAATGGCAGACGCTGACTATGGCTATGTAGGTAAGCAGCCTGGTTATATTTCTTTGTATCGTGGTAGAGAAGAAATCAAAAAAGTTTCTGAAACTCAAGGTGTTGAGGAATTAATTAATTTGATCAAAGCAGATGGACGCTGGGTCGATCCATAAGGGAGCAGGGGAGCAGAAAGTAGTTTTGAGTTTTGAGTTTTGAGCTTGCTCAACGCAGCAGCCGGAGGAAGCTCCGGCTGACCGTTGAGTTTTGAATTCAATAAGTTGAAGTAATTACTTCTTTAAACTCAACATTCAACACTTAAAACTCATAACTGGAGCGCAGCGACTAGCCTCCTGTATTCTTACTCTTTACCTTCTACTGAAAGCCTGTGCTACATTGGGCGTACTTACTATAAAAATTTTCTTCCGGCTCAGGCAGTCATTATGGTCATTACAAAACGTGGACTCGTTTTAGGTACGACAGCAGTGGTGCTAACGACGGTTGCTCTTACCGGCGTGGGTATTCATTCGCAGGGTCAGGCTTTCTTTCGAGAAAGTCCCAAGGAACTAGTAGATGAAGTCTGGCAGATTATTGACCGCCAATATGTAGATGCTACCTTTAATCAGGCAGATTGGCAGAATGTACGCAAACAGTATCTGAGCCGGTCTTATGCCAACAAAGAAGACGCTTACAAAGCGGTTCGGGAAATGTTGGAAAAGTTGAATGACCCCTATACCCGATTTATGGATCCAGAAGAATTTAAAAGTCTGCAAGTAGATACTTCTGGGGAACTGACGGGGATTGGTATTCAAATTGCTCAAGATGAGAAGACAAAGAGACTAACTGTAATTTCTCCTATTGAAGATACACCCGCAGCCAAGGCGGGTCTAATTGCCAAAGATATTATCGCTAAAATTGACGGTAAAGACACTAAAGGCATGGATGTTAATCAAGCGGTGTCTTTGATTCGAGGACAGCCAGGCACATCTGTAAGGCTTACTATTGAGCGGAATGGTAGACAAAGGGACTATCAAATTCAACGAGCGCGTATAGAACTTCATCCGGTGCGATATAGCTATCAGAAGACTCCTACAGGTGGAGTGGGTTATATTCGCTTAAATCAGTTCAGTGCTAATGCTGCTACGGAAATGCGAAACGCAATTAAAGATTTGGAAAAGCAGCAGGTAGCTGGTTATATTTTGGATCTGCGTTCTAACCCAGGTGGCTTACTGCTTTCTAGTGTTGAAATTGCCCAGATGTGGCTTAATGACGGCACGATTGTCTCAACAGTTGATCGCGGTGGTAAAAAAGACATTGAAAAGTCTGACCACCACGCTTTGACAAATAAACCCTTGGTGGTGTTGGTAGATGGTGGTTCAGCTAGTGCTAGTGAAATCTTAGCTGGAGCATTGCAAGACAACAATCGCGCTGTTTTAGTAGGGACAAAGACGTTTGGTAAGGGGTTGGTGCAATCGGTGCGGGGCTTGGGAGATGGTTCTGGGCTGGCGGTGACGATCGCTAAGTATTTTACCCCCAGTGGGCGCGATATTAATAAGTCGGGTATTGCCCCAGATGTGCGCCTAGAATTATCAAGTACCCAAAAAGAAGCATTAATCCGCGATCGCGACAAAATTGGTACAGCAGTAGACCCTCAATATGCTAAAGCTCTAGCCGTTCTGCAACAGGAGATTGCTAGTAAGCGTAGTCCGACAGCAGAATCAATCCGGCGATAGTAAGTAAGGGGACAAGACTGAGTATTTAGTTCTTGTCCCGACGTATCTATACTGGTTGGCATTTGCCAGCTCGAATTAATCCAACGCGACGGGCGATCGCCTCCGCTTGCGAAGGAAATGGTCCCCAGCGTTCCTGAATTAATAATTGGTTCTCCTGGGTTTCGTTGCCTGTGATAATCTCGCAGTGCCCAGCAGAATGCTTGACAATATACCAAGTTTGTGTACTGTTCATTTTAGCTTGATTACTATTCACCGCAGATAAAAGTAGATAAACGCAGATCATAAACATCATCTGCGTTCATCTATTGTGGGGATTTAAGAACTAAGATTTGCCGTTGCTATTACTGTTGCCGTTAGTAGCACGGACTCGTTCTACAAGCTTGTCTGGCACTTCTTGGAGATGATCGTACTGCCAATGGAAGGAGCCAACACCTAAAGTAAGCGATCGCAATTCCACAATGAAGTTTTGCATCTCCGCTTGAGGTAAGTATGCCTTGACATTGTCCCAGCCTGTCCAATCGTTTTTAGCTTCGTAGCCCAATATTTGCCCTCTGCGTCCGCTAATTAATTGCAACACTTTAGAGGTAAATTCGCTGGGTGTTGTTACTTCAATAGCGGCAATTGGTTCTAGCAGCGTGGGTTCACATTGAGGCATTCCAGTTTGCATAGCAAGCCGTGCTGCTTGTTTAAACGCTTGTTCGGAACTATCAACAGTATGGTAAGAACCATTCGTCAGCGTTACAGCTACATCAACGATTGGAAAGCCTAAAGGTCCATGACTCAAAAACTCCCGCACGCCCATTTCTACGCCAGGAATATATTGCTTTGGCACTACGCCACCGACAATTGTGTCACTGAAGTTAAAGCCTCCACCGCGTGGCAGTGGTTTAATTTCTAGATAAACATCGCCAAACTGTCCATGACCACCACTTTGATGCTTATAGCGCCCATGAATTGAGGTAACAGATTTGCGGATCGTTTCTTTGTAAGGTACTTGCGGCGCGTGAGTCGTCATTGGCAGGTTATATTTACGCCGCAGTCGATCTAAGGCAACTTGCAAGTGAATTTCACCTTGACCCCACAAGATAACTTCGTGAGTGTCGCCGTGTTGCTCCCAAGCTAGGGATGGATCTTCTTCCAGAAGCTTAGATAAAGCGCTACTGAGTTTAACTTCGTCGTTACGCTTTTCAGGGGCGATCGCCAGGGCATAAACTGGTTCTAAGTGTTCGGCTTTCGGTAATTCTGCCGCTAGTTCTCCATCTGCAGAAAGTGTATCTCCTGTTTTAATACCTTCTAAACGGCTAATAGTAACAATTTCTCCAGCATGAGCTTCATTTACTTGTTGCTGCTGTTGTCCCATTAACCGATAAATACCACCAGCGCGAACAGAGTTTAAGACAATTCCATCTATTAATTTGCCCTGCCAAACGCGCACTAGGGACATTTTCCCGCCTTGGGGAGTGAAATAAGTTTTTAGCACTTGTGCCACAGGTGCATCGGCATGAAGCACAATTCCTCGCCGTTGAACTGTAGTTTCCGGTTCTGGGGCTTCCCGTAGCAGCGCTTCTAAAAGATGCCGTACTCCATAGTCTTGTTCAGCGACACCAAATAAAACAGGTACTACTAAATCCGCCCCCAATTCCAGTTTCAAGTCTTGGATAATTTCTTCTTGAGGCGGGTTAATTTCTTCTAGCAGTTCTTCCAAGAGGTGATCGTCAAAATTTGCCAACTCCTCCAGCATCTCCGCCCGTGCTGCTTGCTCTTGTTCCTTAAGTGCTTCTGGGAACGGGATCGGATCAGCAGGACTACCTGGATGATATTGATATGCTTGCTCACTTACTAAGTCAATAAATCCGGTTAGGGCTTCACCTTGTCCAATTGGATATTGATGCGGTACTAAAGGACGACTAGAAACTGACTTCAGGGCGTGTAGCACGTCCATAAAGTTGTTGTTAGCCCGATCCATTTTGTTGATAAAGACTAAGTGGGGGATTTCCCAATCGTCGAGAAATTTAAATAGAGGGGCGAGAGTTAAGACGCGATCGCTGTTTGGTTCGCAGACAACTACAGCTGCATCTACTCCCATCAGGGCGTTATAGGTTTCTTGGACAAATTCTATCGAACCAGGACAATCAAGAAACGTGAAGCGAATATCGTTATATTGAGTGCTAGCTGCCGCTACTTCCACACTCATGTGGCGATCGCGGGCTTCTGCGGCACTGTCTCCTACTGTATTACCTTCTTTAACACTGCCTTTGCGAGAAATTGCCCCCGTGACGAACAGCAGACTTTCGAGTAATGTAGTTTTGCCACTTAAGTAGGGTCCGACAATGGCAACATTGCGCGAACCCAATCTCACTTTTTCGTTCATACAACCTCCTAACGGCTTTCTTTATCGGCACGCTTTTTTGAGTTTGCAAGGGATAATATTGATCAGTCCTTAGTTCTTAGTCACTAGTCATTAGTTAAGAGCATTTAGGTACATATCCTGTTTTTTACGGGTGAACAACTTATTAACTAGTAATTCTTCATACTTGCGGAATCACTAGTGGTTATGAACTAATGACCAAGGACTAATGACTAATGACTCCATTAGAATTATCCCGTCTTTGATCTGAGGTTATCCTGTCTTTAACTAAGGCAATAAAAATCGTAGTGTCTTGTAAGATTTGGCTAAACAAATATGAACCAAATTAAATATTTGTTTTAAATCTCTAACTTTTATAAAGGCTAAACTTATGTTAATTAGTATATAAGTCTACCGGGTCTAATATTATAAATAACTGATGCTAGTACCACTATTAAGACGGTACACAATAAAGCGTGTTGTAGCTTTTATGGTAATAGGTGGCAGCATTACGCCAGTTGTAGCACCAACAAATGATTTAGCGGCTCAACCACTACCGACAGTACAACAAAATAATCAAACTGCTGCGGATCTGGTAAATAGAGGATTGCAGCTAATTCAGCAAGCAAAAATTCCAGAGGCGATCGCCCTATTTCGGCAAGCAACCCAGTTAGACGCTAAATTAGCACCCGCCCATTACAACTTAGGGCTAGCTCTACGCCAAGTAGGGCAACTACAGCCAGCAGCTGATGCATTTTACCAAGCTACCCAAGCTGATCCAAAATTCGCCCTCGCCTACGCTAACTTGGGGGCAGCATTGTTAGAAGGTAATAACCCTAATTTGGCAGAGGAATATTTACAGCAAGCACTAAAACTGAACTCAAAGCTGGGGTTAGCTCACTATAACTTAGGACTAGTAAAAGAGCAGCAGCAGGATTGGCAGGATGCGATCGCCTCTTATAAACAAGCAATGAAATATAGCCCAAAAGCACCAGAACCTGCTTATCATTTAGGAGTAATTTATTTACAACAAGGCAAACTTGATCAGGCAACCCAATCATTCAGTAAAGCAATTAAAATTAATCCCAATTACCCAGAAGCTCATTACAATTTAGGCTCAATTTTATTCAAGCAAGGCAAATTACCAGAAGCATTAGCAGCTTTTCGGAAATCAGCTCAAGCAAACTCAAATTATGCAAATGCTTATTACGGTGCAGGATTAGTATTTATCCAACTAAAACAATATACAGACGCGCAACAAGTGCTGCAATCTGCTAAAGATTTGTACGTTGCTCAAGGTAATACTCAGTGGGCGACAAATACAGAGCAATTGTTGCAACAAGCTAAGAACAACTTTGATTAACAGCTACAGCACAAAGAAAAATCGGGTAAGTAATGCCGCAATCAATCTCCCGCTTCATTCCGGAAGTTCTGCTTTTGCCCCCCTCACTCCTCTAAGATTTTTGCCTAAGATTTGAAATATGAATTAGGGATTAAGATGCACCTTTACTGTGAGGTGCTAGAACTTGCTGCCACGACTCAATAATTTGAAGCTCAACAGAGGTAGAAGGTATTTGCATATTTATTTCGTATCTGTAAATTATCTGAGCGCTGTTTTTTGTTTTTGGCAAGAGGCTAAGTTGCTTTGATAAGGTAAATTGGGTGCGTCAGTCCAATACTGGGATGACGTGCGAGTCATTAATTTAGCAGCTTTAATTTTCGACTTGTAGATACGGTTGAGCTTTGGACAAAGCTTGTCTTTCCCCATTAATCGTGATAGATTCCTAAATAATTTAAAATACAGTATTCCGAGCGGCTTACCAGGGTTAAAGTGTAACCTTGTTGCAATTTGGCTAAGTGACCGTAAGCGTTACATCCATAAGGTTTATGGGTTTTCACTAGATTCTGTAGCGCTAGCTATCCAGCACATTGCTAAGTGTAAGTACGCCTACTTTTGCTATATGAATATCATTCTTACTTTTGGTGTTTTAGGATTAGCACTACTTTTCTTTATTTTTGAATGGCTACCTATTGATATAACGGCAATTGCCACAGCAGTCGTACTGATGCTGCTGGGATTAGTCAGTCCAGAGGAAGGAATCGCCGGCTTTAGCAACTCAGCAACAATTACAGTCTTGGCAATGTTTATCCTTAGCGCTGGAATTGAGCGCACAGGTGCAATTCAAGTAGTTAGCGACTTTCTATTAAGGCGGGGTGGCACAAATCTTACACGGCAGATATTAGTTTTAGGAGCGGTTGTTGGTCCAATTACTGCCTTCCTCAACAACACGGCGGTAGTTGCCATCTTTATCCCAATTGTGGAGGAATGGAGCCGAAAACGGAATATATCTGTCTCTAAGCTACTCATTCCCTTATCCTACGCCACAGTTCTAGGTGGCATGATTACCGTAATTGGTACTTCTACCAATGTCGTAGCGAGTGGCTTATCGAAAAAGTTGGGATATGGAGAGTTTAGTTTATTTCAGTTCACACCACTGGGGTTAATTACGTTTGCAATTGGCTTAGTCTATTTATCCTTAGTTGCACCTCGGTTGTTGCCAGCTCGTAAACAGCCAGCTAGTACATCTGTGATTGAAAACTACGGACTAAAAGAATACTTTAGTGAGGTAGCTATCCCACCGCGCTCTAATTTAATCGGAGAAACTGTTAGCTCTAGCGCTCTAGAGCAGAGGTTTGATATAGACGTATTAGAACTGGTGAATAACGGTAAAGTTCTTACCGAACCTGTAACCGACAAAGTGTTAACAGGTGGAGACATTCTGATTGTACGCAGCAGCCGTGAACATTTACTTAAAATCAGAAATGAGCGAGGAATTGAGATCCTCCCGGAAATTCAGTTCCAGCAGAAGCCTGTAGCAGCTAGCGTCAGTGCTGAGAACCAAGCGATCTCAGAAGCCTTGATTGTATCCAACTCCAGCTTAATTGGCTTTACACTCAAGGAGTTGCAGTTCCACCAACGCTACAACCTCACCGTACTGGCAATTCGACGCGGAGGAGAAATCATTCGCGATCGCTTACGCCAAGTCAAACTACGATTTGGCGATGTTCTATTATTGCAAGGTACTAAAGACAGCTTTACCGGATTACAAACTAACCCAGATTTACTAGTAGTAGAGCCACGAGAGCTAACAACACTGCGACGAGACAAAGCTGGAATTGCGGTAGCAATCGGTTTGGCAGTAATTATTACTGCTGCTTTTGAGTGGATACCGATTTTAGTCGGTTCCTTGGCGGGAGTTGTATTAATGGTTGCTACTGGTGTTTTAAAGCCTAAAGAGATTTATGGCTCTGTACGCTGGGACATTATCTTTTTGTTGGCAGGGTTAATTCCACTGGGTACAGCAATGGATAATTCTGGTGCAACTAAGTGGATGGCAGATAATCTAGCAGCACTAGGAAATAACTTTTCCGGCTTCTGGGTGTTAGTCTTCTTCTATATTGCTACCACTGTGCTGACAGAGATTTTGTCTAATAATGCAGCAGTCGTGCTGATGCTGCCAGTTGCGGTTAATGTCGCAAAGTCCTTGAGCTTCAATCCGCTTGCATTCATGTTTGTAGTTACATTTGCTGCCTCTAATAGTTACCTCACACCTATCGGCTACCAAACAAATACAATGGTCTATGCTCCTGGGGGCTACAAATTTCTAGATTTTACCAAAGTTGGCGCTCCTCTAAATCTGATCCTGACATTTCTTACGCCACTATTAATTATTTGGTTATATGGAGTGGAGACTATTCCTTTAAACAATTAGTCTAGAATCTGGATGCAAGTAGCTGGCAGAATACAGCATTGTCACGCTGGCGCTTGCACTTATGCCTATTTAAGTGCTTTGCCATAGCTATTGTGTTATCTCAGTTTTAGCTGATCTTTCTCTTGTTTTTCTAAACTGGAAAGAGTAAAGCTATTTTGATTTAACATTCATGCCGCTACGCCCGAATCAACGTACAAAATTAGACGATACAGACGACAAGATGTTTTATGCATCTCCGCGTTTTGTGACTCATGTGGATGACTCATTTATTCAACAGCTGACAGAGTTGTATCGCCTCCGCCTCAAGCCGAATACCCGTATTTTTGACATGATGAGTAGTTGGATATCGCATCTACCAAAAGACATGGAATTTGCCCATGTTGAGGGACACGGACTTAATGCTGAGGAACTTGCGCGGAATCCACGTTTAAATCATTACTTTGTGCAGGATCTAAATGCAAATCCCCAGCTACCGCTTAAAGATCAAGATTTTGATGCTGTTTTGAATACTGTTTCAGTTCAGTATTTGCAATATCCAGAAGCTGTATTTGCCGAGATGCACCGCATCCTGAAGCCTGGCGGTGTAGCGATCGTTAGCTTTTCTAATCGGATGTTTTATCAAAAGGCAATTGAAGCGTGGCGGGATGGATCGGAGGCTAGTAGAGTTGAATTAGTCAAAAGCTACTTTCAGTCAATACCAGGATTTAGTACCCCAGAAGTAATTATCCATCAATCCAATACTCCTAATTTTATTCAGTGGTTTGGTGGTAGCACAGATCCTTTCTATGCCGTAATTGCTTATTGTATTTAAGTTCACAATTCTCAAGAGGCAGTGGTAGTTTTAAATTCTAGTACACAGCTCCGTGAAAGTTCTACCACTGTTATAATTTTTTGATGTCTTACCCTTATCCAACTACAACACAAGCATTTAAATGTATTGAGTTGTGTCAGTTATTATCAAACTGCTACCAGCCAATTTACTTACTTCGCTATGATGCCAATACAGGAGAAATTTTCATCATAGCTGGAAACGAAGACATTGAAATAATAGTCTATCGTGATGCTACTTGGGAGTGACTATGACTAACCTTAACTATAAAAAAATGTCTCGTGAAGAGTTGAGAAAGTACGTACTATTGCATCGAGATGACGATGAAGCTATCCGTGTATTCGTTAATCGCCGTAACCCCAATGCGAAAATCTATCCTGCTAACCAAACTTCAGATGAAATAAAACAAATAATTCTAGAGAAAATAGAAAGAAAAGAACAAGAAGACTCAGCCTAAAAAAAGGCAAGTTAGTCTTAAGTAAAGTAGAAGGAAGAAAACAAGGTGGGCATTGCCCACCTATTCAGTTCTGACACTTAAAAGTGAACAGCCTTTATATTCCCTAACTTAGTAATATTTAGGGTTGTTTATTTAAGTTTTGCTACCATCTACTTGCGCCAAAATTTCTGCTACTTGAGTACAAAGATCGCTATGACAATGACCGTTACTAGCAATCAAAGCGCCCCACTGATTTACATCTCCGGTGTTGTATTTTAAGGGAGTGCCGTCTACACGGGTAAACTGTCCACCAGCTTCTGTAAGAATTAACTCTGGCGCTGCCATGTCCCAATCTTTGGGTGCAGACTTGCCGGATAAAGAGATATAAATATCTGCTTGTTGTTCAACAATCGTCACAACTTTACAACCAACGCTACCAACATATTTAAGGTTTTTGGTGGGTAGTTGTTCCAACAGTTGATTAAAGCGCTGATCTCGATGAGTGCGGCTGACAACTATAGTCAGATCCTCGATTTTATTGCGCTCGGAAACTTTGATCGGTTGTACTTTGCGCTCGCGAGTTTCGACAAATGCACCACCATCTTTTGTAGCATAATACAACTTTTCCGCTTCCGGCTGCGCTACCACTGACAGCACAGGTCGTCCATCTTTAACTAAAGCAATGTGAATTGCATATTCACCAGTTTTTTCAATAAAGTCCCGCGTGCCATCTAAAGGATCAATTACCCATACCCACGAATTTTTCAGCTGATCAGGATTTTGAGATTTGTATGTTTCTTCGCTCATATAAGCAAAGTCTTGGTCACTCAATTTACTTTTGAGATTGTCTAGAATGTAGCGATTAACAGCGATATCTGCTGCTGTCACAGGTCCATCCTTTTTATCTTCAATTTCTAGATCGCCGTCGTTTTGCTTGCCTTGATAGTAAGAGCGTAACAAGTCAGATGCTCCCCAGCCAACCAAACGGGTGATTTCTAAGATTTCTGCTAACGGCTTCATTATACTGCTGGTGTCCTTTGATGTCTGCAAGTCGATTTTAGCCCAGGGATTTTTTTTGTCTACTACACTTAGTTATGCATCCAGCGCCGTGTGCCAAAAAATTGACAAGAATAGGAAGCAACATCAGCAGCAGAAATCAAAGCATAAGTGAAATTCTTTTGCAAGATATGATGGCAAAAAGCACCATGAAAAATATCTCCAGCCCCCAAAGTATCGACAGTTTTAACTTGGGGAACTTCTAAAACGCTGGCATTACCTTGATAGAGGCATTGGATGAGTTTTTCTCCATGAGTAATTGCAATCTGAGGAATGCCAGCTGCTGCAAGATAAGCAAAGACTTCTGAAGTGCTGTGGCAATTAGGCGGATAGAAATTAGCAGAGCAAATTGCATAATCAATAAAGGGTAATAGAGTTTCAAAACCGGGCTTCCAACTGCCACCATCGATCACAACCGGAATGTTATTAGCTTTGGCAAGTTGAGCGATCGCCTTACCCACTGCCATTTGATGTCCATCGATCAAGACAATATCAACACAGTCCAAAATATCATCAGGAATACAATTACTGGTAGCTTGGTGATTAACAGCATTAATCGAGACTACAGCCCTTTCTCCTGTGCCTTGGGTAACAATAATTGAAGAAATTGGCGGCGGCTGGGATTGCAGAGGATTGAGATCGGCGATTCCTACTTGGTAACTTGCTAAATCTGCCTTAATTAGCTCACTGACTGGATGAGCGCCTACTACACCCAAGAGTGTAGCTTCATTTCCCAAGTGACTGAAAGCTACGGCAGCATTAGTTGCGGGGCCACCAGAGGCAACAGTGTAGTCAGCAGCAACAATTTTCTGATTATGATCAGGCAGCCTTGCTGTTAAATAAACTAAATCTAACGTCACCAATCCTACAAAAAGTCCGCGTCTACTCATCTTGTACCCTAGTAAGCTTGGCTTGATTGCTAGTGTTTGTTATCTGACTTAGTGTAATTTTGTGAGATTTAGCGTTATTGGTTGGGCATCCTAAATATAGCGGTTATGCATCCTACCAACTGTGTAACCTTGTGAGCAGCGATCGCCTTACAAAAAAGTCAAAATTATCTTTCAACAACTAAGCTAATTTAAAAAATTAACCTCTATAAACTTAAATGAGCGTAACTTTCATTGACTACTACAAGTAAAGTACCTCAAATCAGAAACAAACACCAATGCTGAAACTTTTAGAATTATTTGATTCCAAGCAATTTGTACCTCATGGTCATTGCTACCTCTGGCAGCCCGACTTAGTAGGTTTACATATCGTATCCGATTTGTTAATTGCCCTTGCCTACTATTCAATTCCAATTATGCTAGTGTACTTCGTCCTTCAGAGGCGAGATGTACCTTTCCAAGGAATTTTCTTGCTATTTGGTGCTTTTATTATTGCCTGTGGCACAACTCATTTAATGGAAATTTGGACACTTTGGCATCCAACTTATTGGCTGTCTGGAGTTCTGAAAATCATTACAGCAATAGTTTCCTTGTACACAGTGTCCGAACTATTTACTTTAATTCCTCAAGCACTTGTGCTACCTAGTCCAGCACAATTGGCATTAGCGAATCAGCAACTTTCCCAAGAAATTAGCGATCGCCAACAAACAGAGAAAGCGCTGCGGAAGTACCAGGAAAAATTAGAAACACTAGTAAAAGAGGTAGGAGAACGTACTGCTGAACTTACTCAGGTAAATGAGCAGCTTTCTTGGCAAGCAAGTCATGATGCGCTGACAGGGTTATTTAACCGCCGTAAATTTGAGAAATGCTTGGAAGAAGCTGTAATTAGTGCCAAGAACTTAAATCAAGAACATACGCTTTGTTATATAGATTTAGATCGATTTAAGCTTGTTAACGATACTTGCGGTCATGTTGCCGGAGATGAACTGCTGCGCCAACTTAGTGCCTTGTTGCAAAGCCAATGCCGGAGAACAGATACTCTGGCGCGTTTAGGTGGTGATGAATTTGGCTTAGTGCTTTATCAATGCTCACTTAAGCAAGCTTTACAAGTTACCCAAGCGCTAAATGAGAGTATTCAAAAATTCCAGTTTATCTGGCAAGACAAACCCTTCACCATCAGTGCCAGTATCGGTTTAGTAACGATTAATTCTTACAGTAAGAGTTTAGATAGTACCTTAATTGCAGCTGACGCGGCTTGCTATGCTGCTAAAAATAAAGGACGGAATCGTGTCCATGTCTATCATACTGATGATGGAGAAGTTGCACAGCAAAGAAGCGAGATGCAATGGGTGGCAAAGCTGAATCAAGCATTGGCTGACGATCGCTTTTGCTTATACTATCAGCCGATTGCTTCCTTGAATGCTCAATCAAATTTAGAGGAACATTATGAAGTGCTGCTACGCTTGATGACTGAAACTGGCGAAGTAATATCACCACAAGCCTTTTTACCAGCAGCTGAACAATACAACTTAATGCCAACTATTGATCGTTGGGTACTAAATAAGTTCTTT
>ERZ501023.153-NODE-153-length-14000-cov-6.741126_pt1 | contig 14000 bp, 8 predicted proteins | sample MGYA00248839_ERZ501023 | MGnify/ENA primary metagenome ERZ501023 (study PRJEB25958, sample SAMN03398596) | human skin metagenome | study: EMG produced TPA metagenomics assembly of the Human Skin Microbiome Metagenome (human skin metagenome) data set.
GTCCCCTTGTCCCCTTGTCCCCTTGTCCCCTTGTCCCCTTGTCCCCTTGTCCCCTACTCACTTGGAATCGGGTTATCTTGAGGATTGACTAACCTCAGCAACTTCTGCTTAATTTGACCATCATATACTTCCCATTTCATCTTGGCGTAGCCCGGATTTTCGTTAAAGCCTGACAAAAAACCCATAGGAATTTCAAAGCCACCCGCACCGGAACGACCACCACCAAAAAAGCGTCCTTGGCTATCTTGCCCAAAGGCTTCTTTAATGAATTCATCGGGGTCAAGGGTAAGTTTAGTTGTTCTTAAAGAACCAATTACGACTTCGAGTTCTTCGTCTTCGTCGTGAACAATACCGTAAACAAGTGCAGTGTGGACGTTTTCTTCTGTAACTAAAAAGTCGGCAGCTTGGGGAATAGCATCGCGATCGTCGTAGCGCAGATAACCAACACCAGCAATCGAAAAGTTATTTTGAACAATGCGGTTTTTTAGCGATCGCTCAATTACATCCATCACTCGCTTCGAGCGATTTGCCTGCAAGACAGCGTTTAGCAATTGCGAGTCATAAAATCGACTCAGATACCCAGCTGCTTGGAAGTCTTCTTCTTGGGCTTGCATCAACCGATTTGTATCTGAGCGCAGACCATGCATTAATGCTGTAGCGCATTTAACGTGCTGACCAACGCTGCTATCTAACGCCAGTAACCCGTTTTGCAAGTATTGAGTAAAAATAGTCGCTGTAGCTCTTACTTGGGGGCGCAAATCGGTAAATTCTGCCTTGAGTTCTCCTTGTAAACTGTGATGATCAATTACTACAGTGATTGGAACACCTGCTTCTTGCACCAAAGACATCAATTGACTAGTTGTTCCCTGATTATCAATTAGCGCACAGCCTTTGTAGACTGATAAATCTTTGCTCTTAGTAGCCTGAACTGTCCATCGCTGGGCGGGTAAACCCGTGAGCTTGACTAAAGCAATATTTTCTTGATGGCTTAAAGTACCTGCATAAACAATGTCACACTGGATATCGTATTGCTGGCTAATTAACTGATACGCCCATGCACAAGACAGAGCATCTGGATCGGGAAAATCTTGCAGGATCACTAGTTGACGCTCATGCTGATGCTGCTCTAGAATTTGCCGTAGTGCCTCTGTTTTTGAGGGAGGCAACATACAGCGCTGACTCAAATGCCCAGATTCATTCGTTAACGGTACTGAAAACGCTTCATTAGCTGGAAGTTCAACTGGGGCTGATTGAATTTGAGCATCATCTGTTATTGGCTCTGGAGACGGCTGATTTTCAAGCAGCTTATTCAGCGAATTCAAATGCATATAAGTTTTTGTTAAGTGTGAGGCGCGGTTTTTTAAAGACAAGCTACAACTAGCAAATTGCTGATTGAGCTATAGACTACAATCTTCGCAAAAAAAACAGTCAGCTAGCAGTCCATGAGCTATATTTCTATAGACAGACTTTAATAAACAATTATTCAGCAAATAGTCCAATTAAAACCTGACGATTAAGCTAAATTGAGCATACCTAGACATATTTACTTAAAATCAAGCATTTGCGCCAAGTTATATCAAATTTGGGATCTGGCTAGCTATTTGCAGTTTACTGGGGTGATCAACTTCTGTCACAGCTTAAAGCCCGATAATATATTTCTGCCATTCCTCATGTAAACCATTTTTCAGGTGTTTAGTTACCTCAAAGTAGAGACTACTATAAGGCTTCCGGGGAGGGCGATACAAAAGCATTTGCGCCTCCTGGGGTGTGCGGCTGCCTTTTTTAACATTGCAGTGTACGCAAGCCGTAACTATATTCTCCCAACTATCTCCACCACCACGCGATCGCGGGATAACATGATCTAATGTTAAATCATCTCCAGCGTAACCGCAGTATTGACAAGCGTGACCATCACGGTGCAAGATATTGCGGCGAGTCAAGGGAATTTCCTTATAGGGAACCCGGACATAATGACGCAACCGAATCACAGTCGGCAGAGGGAACCCAGAGTAAATGTGTTTACCGTTGTGTTCTACCTGTTCTGCTTTGCCTTTAATTAACAAAATAACGGCTCGCCGCCAACTTGTGATATTTAGCGGTTCGTAAGAGGCGTTAAGGACTAAAACCTTGGCCATTGATATCGCTCAAGCCAGTCTTTTTTACAAAAAATACTAACATAAATTGAACTACGTACTCTTTAAGTCAAAGTGCAATATCTCCAGACTAATGCTAGACGTACCACCACCCTTAATTAAGAGCCAGTGAAAGCTGAAAGTTACGGAGTCCTGATTATTCAATTATAAGAATTTAATAATCACTTTTTGTACCTCAAAGTACAGGCAATCTCTACACACCTCTTTTTTATACTTTGATGCCTTAAAAGCAGCTTTCAATTCAGCAACACTAAATTTTTCGCTATTTACCTATCCCTAGTCGCTAACTTTTTCTTTCAGACCTTGTGAGTAAATTTAGCAAGCTTTGCAACTACTTTAACCAACGCAGTTGGATCAACTGGCTTAGATATATGCGTCTGGAAACCTGCCAAGAGCGCCTGTGTACAATCTTCTTGACTAGCGTATGCTGTTAGCGCAATAGCTGGAATCTGCCCTCCTTGATGAGGATCAAGCTTTCTTACCTGCCGCAGCAGTGTGTAGCCGTCCTCGTTAGGCATCCCAATATCACTAATTAAGATATCTGGTTGCAATTGTTGCAGTGCCTTAATTGCTGCTGCTGCTGAGTCAACTGCTGTTACTTTAGCTCCACACTGAGTAAATACAACAGCAAGAAGTTCCCGAATGTCAGCTTCGTCATCAACAACGAGTATTCTTATGCCCTCTAAACGTGGAGAATTGTCTAACGTCAAGTTACTAGCAACCATCGGTAGCACCTGACTAGTATGACTTTCCGCCAAATTATCAGATATCAGCAGTAGCTCTACAGTAAACGTCGCTCCTTGTCCCTCGCCAGCACTGTGTGCGTAAATAGTTCCAGAGTGCAGTTCCACTAATTGACGCACAATCGCCAGCCCCAGTCCCAGTCCGCTATAGGATCTGGTAATTGTGCTATCAGCTTGACGAAATCGCTCAAAAATATAGGGTAGAAAGTCTTTAGTGATGCCAATACCTGTATCGCTTACATGAATTTGGACGTGAGATTCAGTCTGCTCTACCCGCACCTCAATCTTGCCTGCTTCTGGCGTAAACTTAATTGCATTAGCAAGTAAATTCCATACAATCTGCTGTAAGCGGTCTGGATCGCCGGAAACTAAAAAAACTGAGGCAGACTCTCTATCCTCTACTCCTCCACTTGGAGGATTGATTACAGTTGACAATTGAATTTTTTTAGCCTCAGCGAGAGGACGAATAGTATCTAGTGCTGTTTCAATCACGGATACAATATTGACAGGACGGAAAACCAGACGGATCTTGCCACGAATAATCCGCGAGACATCTAAAATATCTTCAATCAATTGTGCCTGTAAAGTCGCATTGCGCTCAATCGTTTCTAGTGCTTGAGCCGTTTTTTGGGCATCAAACTTGCGAGTACGGAGCAGCCTAGCCCATCCAAGTATTGAGTTTAGGGGTGTACGAAGTTCGTGGGAGAGTGTTGCTAAAAACTCATCCTTCATCCGGTTCGCTGCTTCAGCTTCTTGGCGTGCTGCTTGCTCACGGATAACCTGAGCACGGGCAACTTCTGCTGTCTTACGTTCAGTGATATCTTCTACTGTGCCGACATGACCGATAATACCTTGAGCGGAGCGCATCGGCGATGAGCGGACGTGAACCCAACGCACTATTTCCGCTTCCGGCACTTTGTCGGGTGGGCGTACAAGTAAGCGAAATTCGTGGGAGTATTCTTGGTTTTCCTGTATCCAACTAGACCAATTTGCGAATACGCGATCGCGATCCTCTGGATGTACTGACTCTAACCATTTTTGAGTATTTTCCTTAAATGTAGAACCCCAGATAACTTGACATCGAGGGTTGGTATATGTACAGTTCCCCTCAGTATCTGTAAGGAAAATACCCACAGGTGAGGAAGCACTCAAACAGCGAAACCTTTGTTCACTTTCTCTCAGTTCAGCATTAATGGCTGCTAGTTGTGCTGCTTGGGTTTTTAGCTCTGCTGTTTTTCTAAATAAATCAATAAATACTGCCACCTTTGAGGTTAATATTTCCGGTTCAATTGGCTTCAGGAGATAATCTACTGCGCCCAGGGAATAACCTTTGAATACTAAGGTGTCACTAGTGCTGAATGCTGTAAGAAAAATAATTGGCGTGTGTCGCGATCGCTCTCTTTGGCGAATCAGGGTTGCTGTTTCAAAGCCATCCATTCCTGGCATTTGAACATCGAGCAAAATCACCGCAAAATCCTGATTTAAAAGACATCTTAAAGCTTCCTCACCTGAATGAGCCTTCACCAAATTCTCTCCCAGGCTGTCGAGTATTGCCTCTAGAGCTAGTAAATTTTCTGGATAGTCGTCAACTAAGAGAACGTTAATTGGTTTAGGCGGCATCTTTATAGCTATGCTTTCAGGAATAGTAGGATTTATTTCAATGTCTTTTGAGAGAGTTTCCTTGTTTAGGTTGCCCAGTACAACTATCCAAAGTTGCAACTGAGGCATATCTAAAATTGAGATTACACAAAGTCTTTATCTATAGTCAGGTAGCTGATAGTTCCTTGAGGCAGGCTGATTGTGCGTCAGGGGCAAGATCCCGTATATTTTTAACCTTATTGCTCAAAAAGTGTAGCGACAAAGGGCGCGATCTCCACAAGTGAGAGAATCCAGTCTACTGCGACAGCGTTTATAGCCGCTTTTGGCATTGTAGGGCTTTCGGCTGTTGCAGGTGCTTGGACTACTGCCAAGCCGCCGCGTGCTTTAATTTGTGCTAGCCCTTGAACACCATCCTGATTAGAGCCAGTTAGAATTACTCCAATAACTTTCTGGGCATACGCATCAGCTGCTGAGTGGAACAGTACGTCAATAGATGGTCGTGCATACTCCACGGGAGCATCGGTTGATAAAGTAAAATAAGGCAACTGTTGGGAAGCGCTGCGATCGTCGTCGTCGGGGGCTTCAATCAACAAGTGATAATCGGCGGGTGCTAAGTACAGATGACCAGGTAAAATAACTTCTTTATCTTCCGGCTCTATTAACGGCAGAGAAGTGTGCTGCTGGAGTAATGCACTTAAAGTATACTCAGAATCTTTATGACGGTGCTGCACAATAACCATAGCTGCCGGAAAGCTTTTAGGTAAACCTGCCAGCAATACTTCAAGCGCGTGTAAACCACCTAAAGACGTACCAACAACAACTAGATCAAACGCCATTAGCTAATTTTACGATAAAGCTTCTCACGGCTTTCTAAGTCCTGATAATGCTGATCGTATGAGGTAAGCTTCAGCGATTCTTTGTGTCCTAGTCCCAGAATACCAAACATACAAAGGCTCTCGTACAACAGGTTGTGAACCCTTTTCTGGAGCGTTTGATTGAAATAGATCAAGACGTTGCGGCACAATATCACATTGAATTCATTAAAAGAACCATCGGTTACTAAGTTATGCGCTGAAAAGACAATATTCTCTTTAAGGGACGAGCGAAAGATAGCGTTGTCATAAGCAGCAGTGTAATATGCTGACAAAGACTGCTTGCCTCCTGCTTGGAGATAATTCTGGGTATATTCTTGCATTAATGCCAGGGGAAAAATTCCCGCCTTGGCTATTTTTAATACCATCTCGTTCATATCAGTGGCGTAAAGTCGGCATCGGGAGTAAAGCCCTTCTTCTTCTAAGAGAATTGCCATAGAGTAGACTTCCTCGCCAGTAGAACATCCGGCACACCAAATGCGAATAAATGGATAGGTTCGTAATAGCGGCACAACTTTGCTTCTAAATGCTAAATAAAAGCTAGGGTCGCGGAACATGGCAGTCACGTTGACTGAGAGACCAAGGAGAAACCGATCCAAATAAGTAGGATCATGAAGAATTTTCTCTTGAAGTCCAGAGATGCTTGTTAAATTTTCTGCTCGGACAATTTTCCAAATTCGGCGTTTAAGTGAAGCTGGGGCATAATTGCGAAAATCAAACCCGTAGTAACGAAACACACCCTCTAACAGCAAATTAATTTCAATGTCTTCAAGTGCATTTTTTTGGGGCGGGTTCATAATTTATCTATCGAGTGAGCAATTGTCAGCTTTTGGTTTACTGAGTAAAAACTAAATCTTTGCCTTCAATTGGAACATCCTAGTTAAACAAGCTGACTGCTATCTATACAGCCAGACACGCAGCAACGAAAGTAACTGCTCTGGATCTACAGGTTTGGTAATGTAATCTGAGGCTCCGGCTGCAATACATTTTTCGCGATCGCCTTGCATAGCTTTGGCAGTGAGCGCAATTATCGGCAGTGATTTAAATTTACTATCCTCACGAATAGCGCGCATCGTCTCATAGCCATCCATTTCCGGCATCATCACATCCATTAACACAACATCAATATCGGGCGTGTTTTGCAAGACAGCAATGCCATCTCTACCGTTCTCCGCATATAAAACTTGAGTCTGATGCCGCTCAAGTATGCTAGTAAGCGCGAAGATATTTCGCACATCGTCATCGACAATTAAGACTTTCTTATCAGCCAAAACGTGGTCAGAAGAATGTAGCTGTTGAAGCATTTGGCGCTTTGGCTGCGGCAAATTTGCTTCAACTCGGTGGAGAAACAAAGCTGTTTCGTCTAAGAGGCGTTCTGGCGATCGCACGTCTTTAATAATAATCGTCTCCGCGATCCGCTTCAGTTGAGTTTCTTCTTGCTTAGTAAGTTCCTTTCCGGTGTAAATAATAATTGGTAGTTTATTTAAACTAGCTTCCTGCTTAATCTGCTCGATTAATTCAAAGCCCGTCATGTCTGGTAAACCCAAATCAAGCACAACGCAATCAAAGTGTCCCGCCTTGAGTGCCGCAAGAGCTGCTGCACCACTACCAACAGCAGTTGTACTAACATCACTATTACCGATTAAATCAACAATGCTTTGGCGTTGAGTTTCATCGTCTTCCACCACTAGGAGGTTTTTTACTTGACGTTCGACAAAACCTTTAATGTCACTTATTGCTTGGGACAAAGCTTCGCTGTTTACCGGCTTTTGTAAGTAAGCGATCGCTCCTAGTTGTAAACTGCGTTGCCGCCCTTCTTCAACTGAGAGAATATGCACAGGAATGTGACGAGTATTCGGGTCATGCTTCAATCGATCAAGCACTGTCCAGCCGTCTACTACTGGTAAACGGATATCTAACATAATCGCATCCGGCTTAAATTCCCGCGCTAACGCCAACCCGCTACTGCCGCTTTGGGCGACAAGCACCTTAAAGCTTTGTTGCTGCGCCATATCGATAAGAATCCGCGCAAAGCTAATGTCATCCTCCACAATTAGCAACACGCGATCGCCTGGCTGAATTTCGTTGCGATCGTCACTTAAGAAGGGGCTAGGGGCGTAAGAGGAGGGGGAGATGGAGAGAGGGGGGGACAAGGAGAGGGTTTCTTCCCCCTTGTCCTGGCTGTCTCCTTGTCTCCTTGTCTCCTTGTCTCCTTGTCCTCTTGTACTCTGTGGTAAATAGAGTGTAAACGTACTTCCCTGACCAGGGCGACTGACAAGGGTAATTTCTCCACTCAGGAGCCGGGCGATTTCTCGACTAATTGACAAGCCCAAACCTGTGCCACCGTATTTGCGACTGGTTGTGCCATCTGCTTGCTGGAACGCCTCAAAAATCAGCTTCTGCTTGTCGGCAGCGATTCCAATACCTGTATCAGTGACTGCGAAAGCCACAACTGTATCAGCACGATTTAAGGCTTCTTGATCTGGGTTCCACCCCTGCGTTGTCACTTCAGCGCGTAAGGTTACTTCTCCGTGTTCGGTAAATTTAAAGGCATTAGAGAGCAGATTTTTCAGCACTTGTTGCAGACGCTTCGAGTCGGTGTAAATGGCGCGGGGTAGAGGAGCGCTCAATTCAACATTAAAATTAAGTCCTTTATCCTGCGCGACTTGGCGGAACGTGCGTTCCATATGACTTTGCAAATCTGTAAACAGCAAGGAATCGATATCAATCGACATAGTGCCAGATTCAATCTTGGCTAGATCGAGGATGTCATTGATTAAGCCTAAAAGATCAGTTCCTGCTGAGTGGATGGTGCGGGCGTATTCAACTTGTTTTGCACTAAGGTTATGCTCAGTGTTATCAGTTAGCAACTTAGCTAAAATTAACAAGCTGTTAAGCGGTGTCCGCAGTTCGTGAGACATATTAGCCAGAAACTCAGACTTGTATTTTGAAGTCAGCGCTAGTTGTTCAGCTTTTTCCTCCAAAGACCGCCTTGCCTGTTCAATTTCCCGATTTTTGCGCTCCACTTCCTTATTTTGCAGTGCTAATAACTCTGATCTTTCTTCTAGCTCTGCATTAGTCTGCTGTAATTCTTCTTGCTGGTTTTTCAGAAGTTCTTCGGATGCTTTTAGTGATTGCGCTTGTTGTTCTAAGCGCTTGTTTGTTTCTGTAAGTTCTTTCTGCTGAGTTTGGAGTTCTTCTGCTAAAGATTGTGACTGCTTGAGTAACTCCTCGGTACGCATACTAGCGGCGATCGTATTTAGGACGATCGCAATACTCTCGGTAAGTTGATCAAAAAATGACAGATGAATCTCGCTAAACCGCCGGAAAGAAGCTAATTCAATTACCGCCGTTACTTGTCCCTCAAATAACACTGGTAACACAACAGCATTAAGCGGCGTGGCTTCTCCTAAGCCAGAGCTGATTTTGATATAGTTGTCTGGCACTTCTGTAATTAAAATGCGTTCCTTTTCTAAAGCGCATTGTCCTACTAACCCTTCACCCAAGCGAAACTGGTTATTGAGATGCTTGCGTTCGCGGTAGGCGTAGGTACTGAGGAGCTTCAATACTGGCTCCAGGGGAGATGCGCTATCCATTAAATAGAAAACGCCGTGTTGGGCAGAAACTAAGGGGGCAAGCTCAGATAAAATTAGTTTAGAAACAGCCTCCAAATCGCGCTGCCCTTGGAGCATCCGCGTAAACTTTGCTAGGTTAGTTTTCAACCAGTCTTGCTCAGTGTTTTTCTGGGTTGTCTCCCGCAAATTGGCAATCATCTGGTTGATGTTGTCTTTGAGGATTGCTACTTCACCTTGGGCGGCAACTGCAATTGATTGAGTTAAGTCTCCTTTAGTAACGGCGGTAGCAACAGAGGCGATCGCTCTTAGCTGGGTAGTAAGAGTAGCTGCAAGTTCGTTAACATTATCTGTCAAATCTCGCCAAGTACCAGATGCACCGGGTACTCTAGCTTGTCCGCCTAGCTTACCTTCAATCCCGACTTCCCGCGCCACTGTAGTCACTTGAGCGGCAAATGTAGCCAGAGTATCAATCATTTCGTTGATCGTATCTGCCAAGGTTTCAATTTCTCCCTTAGCCTCCAGCATCAGCTTTCGCTTCAAGTCGCCGTTAGCAACCGCAGTCACGACTCTCGCGATGCCGCGCACTTGGGCTGTTAAGTTTCCTGCCATTGAGTTGACATTATCGGTCAAATCTTTCCAAGTACCAGCTACGCCCTTGACTTGTGCCTGTCCGCCTAACTTGCCTTCTGTACCTACTTCCCGCGCTACTCTAGTTACTTCCGAGGCAAAAGAGTTAAGCTGATCCACCATGACATTTATGGTGTCTTTCAAGTCTAAAATTTCGCCTTTAACATCAACAGTAATCTTCTTCGACAAATCGCCGTTAGCTACCGCCTTCGTTACTTCAGCGATGTTACGTACTTGCGCTGTCAAGTTTCCTGCCATTGAGTTAACATTGTCAGTTAAATCTTTCCAAGTACCGCCTACACCCCGAACATAAGCCTGAACCCCCAGCTTGCCTTCAGTTCCAACCTCCCGCGCTACCCGTGTTACCTCAGAAGCGAAGGAACTGAGCTGATCAACCATTGTGTTAATTGTGTTTTTTAGCTCTAAAATCTCGCCTTTAACATCAACGGTAATTTTCTTCGATAAGTCACCGTTAGCTACCGCCGTCGTTACTTCGGCAATGTTCCGCACTTGGGCTGTGAGGCTACCTGCCATGAAGTTAACTGATTCTGTTAGATCCTTCCATGTGCCGGCAACGCCTTTCACTTGGGCTTGAACGCCTAATTTACCTTCGGAACCGACTTCTCGCGCTACTCTGGTTACTTCTGAGGCAAAAGAGTTAAGCTGATCCACCATGACGTTGACAGTGTTCTTCAGTTCCAGAATCTCGCCTTTGACATCAACGGTGATTTTCTTGGATAAGTCGCCATTTGCTACTGCTGTTGTGACGGCGGCGATGTTCCGCACTTGGGCTGTTAAGCTGCCTGCCATGAAGTTAACTGATTCTGTTAAATCCTTCCATGTGCCGGCAACGCCTCTAACATCTGCCTGAACGCCTAACTTACCTTCGGAACCGACTTCACGCGCGACTCTAGTTACTTCCGAAGCAAAGGAACCCAACTGATCGACCATGATATTGATCGTGTTTTTCAGTTCCAAAATTTCACCTTTAACATCAACAGTGATTTTTTTAGACAAGTCACCTTTAGCGATCGCTGTAGCAACTTCCGCTATGTTGCGTACTTGCCCCGTCAAGTTCCCCGCCATTGAGTTAACGTTGTCAGTTAAATCTTTCCAAGTGCCAGCAACGCCTTTAACATCCGCCTGAACGCCTAATTTACCTTCTGTCCCCACTTCTCGCGCGACTCTAGTTACTTCTGAGGCAAAGGAATTAAGCTGATCCACCATTGTGTTGATCGTATTTTTCAATTCCAGAATTTCGCCTTTGACATTAACAGTGATTTTCTTGGATAAGTCGCCATTCGCTACTGCTGTTGTCACATCCGCAATGTTTCGCACTTGGGCTGTGAGGCTACCTGCCATAAAATTCACAGAATCAGTTAAATCCTTCCAAGTGCCAGCAACGCCTTTAACTTGTGCCTGTCCACCTAACTTGCCGTCTTCACCAACTTCTCGCGCTACCCGTGTTACTTCCGAAGCAAAGGAATTAAGTTGATCCACCATAATATTGACGGTGTTCTTCAACTCCAGAATTTCGCCTTTGACATCAACGGTGATTTTCTTGGATAAGTCGCCATTAGCAACTGCTGTTGTAACTTCCGCAATGTTCCTTACTTGGGCAGTTAAGTTGCCTGCCATTGAGTTAACCGCGCCAGTTAAATCCTTCCAAGTACCTTCGACACCTCGCACTTCTGCCTGAACGCCTAACTTACCTTCTGTACCTACTTCCCGCGCGACTCTAGTTACTTCCGAAGCAAAGGAATTAAGTTGATCCACCATGACGTTGACAGTGTTCTTCAATTCCAGAATTTCGCCTTTGACATCAACGGTGATTTTTTTAGATAAATCACCATTAGCGATCGCTGTGGCAACTTCCGCAATGTTGCGTACTTGTCCCGTCAAGTTACCCGCCATTGAGTTAACTGCGCCAGTTAAATCTTTCCAAGTACCTTCGACACCACGCACTTCTGCTTGGACACCTAACTTGCCTTCTGTACCTACTTCCCGCGCTACCCGTGTTACTTCCGAAGCAAAGGAACTGAGCTGATCCACCATTGTGTTCACGATCAAGGCAGTTTGCCGAAACTCTCCTTTTAAAGCTCTGCCTTCAATCTCCGGGGCGATTCTTTGGGATAAATCGCCATTGGCAACAGCCCGAATCACACGCGCAGTTTCAGCTGTAGGTTGAACTAAATCAGTAATCAGGTTATTAACAGAATCAATACTTGCTGCCCAGGAGCCGCTAGCGTTGCTAATTGTAGCGCGTTGGGCAATTTTGCCTTCTTTACCAACAACAGAGCTGATCCGCCCTAACTGCTCCGCCATCCGCTCATTCATCTCAATAATATCGTTGAGCGTGTCCGCTACTTTTCCGGCAATGCCAGTATCGAGCGGCATCCGCACTGAAAAGTTACCTTTCTTGACAGCCGTAAGTATTTTTAGTAGCTGTTTTGGATCTAAATTGTCAGTATCCTTGGTTAACTGTTCAGTTGGCATAGTTTTATCCTGCGGACGGTTGAAGATTGTGCCTGTTAGTTGGGGAAATTGTTGTGGAGGCGATCGCGTTTATCTTAAATTGCCACAGTGTTTTATAAGTATCTAGTCCTGGGCTTTAGGATTGCCATGCTAGCTTTATGGCTTTAACAAAGAAACTGGATCTTCAGCAACCCAACCGAGTGATGAACTATAACGCAGTTCATAATGCAGATGCGGTTGCCTAGAAGTCGGTTCACCAGTTGCACCAACTCTTCCTAGAACTTCTCCTTTTATAACTTTCTGACCAGCAGTTACAACAATTTTCTGTAAATGAGCATAGCGAGTTTGTCGTCCCCCTTGGTGATTAACAACTACTAAATTGCCATAACTTCCTTGGTTATCAGCAAAGGCGACTGTTCCCGCAGCTACTGCTCGCACCTGAGTTCCGGCTGGTGCTACCAAATCTAAACCGCTATGAAAAAAAACTTTGCCCGTACGCGGATGAATTTGCCAGCCGTAACCTAAAGCTATATTAGTTTTTAGTGGTAAGGGAGAGCCTCTTAGTTCATTAGAACTGGGGGGAGGCTGCGGCGACCAATTTACTCCAGGTACGAATACAACTGAAGGTGCTTTTTGGCAACCGTTGACCTCAAATAGCACATCAGCACGAACTTTGTATTTTGCTGCTACATTCCGCCAGGTTTGACTAGCTGGAACTTGGACGCGGATGCCGTTATAAGGAGGAATTAAAATTTCTCTACCAACAGTAACATTACCGTTTTGTAACGCCGGATTCATGCCTATGAGCGTAGCTGGAATCAAATTATATCGCTGGGCTATGCTGTCTAAGGTTTCCCCTGGAGCAACTTTATGGCGAATCAAGCGAGATAGTGCCGGCTTCTGGCACTGCCTAGAAGGAATAGATTTATTGCTAGTTACAGGTACTACAGAATTAGCTGCGGCGGATATTGGCAGTACCAATAGGATTAAGGGCAGTAGTAGCCAACGTGGAGTCATACGATCTAAGCCAGGAACTGAGGAAGAAGTGAGAAATAGTTATCAGATGTTTTGTAAATCTGAAATTTTGAGTTAAAAAAGTGATTGAGTTTTAACAAAATTACTTCAAAAGCAAAGCGCAACAGTCAAAAATCCTTTTTAGTGCCTGCAATTTCAAAAAAAGCTGTTCAAGTTGCTTTTGGGGTAGCGCTCTAAAGAATTGCTGCCAATGCTCAGGCGCTACTCTTTAATTTCTTGACTACACTTAGAAGTTAGCATCTGCATTGCTGTCATTAGGCGGAAAATATGAGTTTATCTTTAAAGCAGCTAGCCCTTTCTCTTACCTTACTAGCGATCGGCGGCGGTGCAGGATTGATCGGCAGTCGATATCTTCCTAGAGAAAATCAGCCGTTTCAGCAGCTAAGAAATGTACCACTGGAAGTACCGTCAACGCCCTCTGGGCAGAGGTTTACAGCTGGAGTGACTAGCCCGACAGGAAGCAATGGGCGTAATTTTATTGCGACAGCAGTGGAACAGGTGGGGCCAGCAGTAGTGCGAATTAATGCAACTCGCAAGGTTGCTAATCAAATTCCGGAAGCTTTCAATAATCCTTTGTTTCGCCGTTTCTTTGGTTCTGAACAACCAATTCCTGAAGAACGAGTTGAGCGCGGTACTGGTTCTGGCTTTATTTTAGGTGGGGATGGGCGCTTGGTTACTAATGCCCATGTCGTTGCGGATACAGATACAGTTCAAGTTACGCTTAAGGATGGGCGGAGTTTTAAAGGAAAAGTAGTTGGCGTAGATGCGGTTACTGATGTCGCAGTAGTGAAAATTAAAGCTAGCAATTTACCAACTGTGAGATTAGGTGATTCGAGAAATTTAGTGCCTGGAGAGTGGGCGATCGCTATTGGTAATCCGCTTGGTTTAGATAATACTGTGACTGTAGGCATCATCAGTGCT
>ERZ501023.154-NODE-154-length-13832-cov-6.202221_pt1 | contig 13832 bp, 15 predicted proteins | sample MGYA00248839_ERZ501023 | MGnify/ENA primary metagenome ERZ501023 (study PRJEB25958, sample SAMN03398596) | human skin metagenome | study: EMG produced TPA metagenomics assembly of the Human Skin Microbiome Metagenome (human skin metagenome) data set.
AGCCGCTTTGCGTCTACGTTAAAAAATAACTTTCACAACTCAGATGGGATTGCTACAGTTGCGTTTTTTCTAAGTCAGGATTGTGCGGGATGCCCAAGGAATTGGCAGACTACCTGCCTCAGCAAAATATTGAACGAATTTTTATCGTCGGCATCGCTCCAGATATGTGTGTATTGAAAATAGCGATGGATATTTTCGATATTGGCATTGAACCGATTATATTTACTGACTGCGGCGCTAGTACGGCAGGCTTGCAAGCACACTACTTAGCAGGTTTAGCGGTACTCAGTCGCAATATTGGCGCACAGCGACTCAGAGTTGCTGGACTTAGTGACGGTTTACTAGCTGCGCCAACGGCTACCAATGGGGAATAGAGAAGCGGATCTGATCAAAAAGCAACAGAAGTTATGGTAGAAACTCCATTATAGTGACCCATTAGCGTTATGGCATCACTACACGCTCACCAAGGAGAGCATGAGCCAAGAAGATAGCATCCGCATCCTGCTAGCAGACGACCATCCGGTAGTACGTACAGGTTTAGCTTTGATGATTAAGTACGAGCCAGGTATGGAAGTAGTCGCTCAAGCTAGCAATGGCAAGGAAGCTGTTGATTTATTTCGCGCTCATCAACCAGATATTACTCTCATGGATTTGCGGATGCCAGAACTTAATGGAGTAGAAGCGATCGCCGCAATCAAAAGTGAGTTCCCAGACGCGCGGATCGTTGTCGTCACTAGCTACGACAGTGACGAAGACATCTACCTAGCTTTGCGGGCGGGTGCAAAAGGCTATTTGCTCAAAGATGCAACTCCTGAGCAGCTATTGAATGCCATCCGCGTCGTTCATACAGGGCGCTCTAGCATTTCGCCAGCAGTGGGAGCTAAACTTGCAGAACGGCTGGGCAACCCAGAATTAAGCGATCGCGAAACAGAAGTGGTGCGCTTGATGGCAACTGGCAAAACTAACCAGGAAATCGCTGCTGTTCTAGGTATTACAGAAGGTACAGTCAAATTTCATGTTAATAATATTCTCAGTAAGTTAGAAGTTAGCGATCGCACCCAGGCAGTAATCAAAGCCCTGAAGCGTGGCATCGCTAATTTGTAATATTAGTCATTAGTTATTAGTCATTAGTCTCCCTTGTCCCCTTGTCCCCTTGTCTCCTTGTCTCCTTGTCCTCCTTGTCCTCTTGATCACACCTAGTAGAAAGTTAGGGAAGGATGCTGAACTTTTGACTAGGTGCAAAACTTATCTCTAAGTGAGGGACAAAAAGTAGGTAACTGCATAAACTAAGCCCATGTAAATTAGGCGGAATCTAGGAGAAAGCGATGGGGAAGCTGAGGATTAAACGCCGACGATTTGGGCAGTTAATGATTGCTAGCACTTTATTCGCTGCGATCGCCAACTTTCCCCAAAGAACCTTTGCTCAAAGGAAGCTTAAACCTCCCACGCCAGCAAGTTCAATGGAGATTAGTTCTGTTCCTGTAAAGCTGCGGCTCAACAATACTCAACACACGCTCTTAATTGATCCTCGCGTTACCTTGCTGGATGCGCTGCGGGAAAGAATTGGTCTGACAGGAACCAAAAAGGGTTGCGATCATGGTCAGTGTGGTGCTTGCACAGTGCTGGTAGATGGACGCAGAATCAACTCCTGTTTAACCCTCGCTGTAATGCAAGAAGGCGCGTCAATCACCACAATTGAAGGTCTTGCTCAAGGTGATCAACTTCATCCGATGCAAACCGCCTTTATCAAAAACGATGGTTTTCAGTGCGGCTACTGTACACCTGGTCAAATTTGTTCTGCTATCGGGTTACTCAACGAAGGACACGCCAAAACTGATGAGGAAGTACGGGAACTAATGAGTGGTAATATCTGCCGTTGCGGTGCTTACCCAAACATAGTTGCGGCGATTCAAGATGCTCGTAGCCAGTAGACTTAGCCTTTTAGTCATTGGTCAGATTTCACATTTCTTAACTTGAAGATTTTTCAGTACGTTTAGCAGATGCTCGTGGGCATCAGAGAACACACTATGAAGCCATTTGCTTATACACGCGCTACAGAGCAGGATACAGCCGTTAATACCGTTTCACGTAACCAAAGCGCGAAGTTTATCGGCGGCGGTACTAATTTACTGGATTTGATGAAGGAAAATGTTGAGCAACCAAATCAGCTGGTTGACATCAATTCGTTGCCGCTTACAAAAATTGAAGTTAGGCGCGATGGTGTGCGAATTGGAGCCTTAGTACGTAATAGTGACTTAGCTTACAACGAAATTATTAGCGATCGCTATCCCTTACTTTCTCAAGCCTTACTCGCTGGCGCATCACCACAACTGCGGAACATGGCAACAGTTGGCGGCAACTTAATGCAACGCACACGCTGTTACTACTTTTACGATACAGCAATGCCCTGTAACAAGCGTCAACCTGGCTCTGGTTGTGCAGCTATTGAGGGATTTAATCGTATTCATGCGATCTTGGGTGCCAGCGAACAATGTATTGCCACCCACCCTTCGGATATGTGCGTTGCTTTAGCAGCGCTTGATGCTGTAGTTACGGTACAAGGAGCAAAGAGCGATCGCCAAATCCCCATTACTCAATTTCACCGCTTACCAGGAGACACACCGCAGATTGATACAGTGTTGCAGCACGGGGAATTAATTACAGCAGTTGACTTGCCAAATTTACCCTTTGCAGCGCGATCGCATTATTTAAAAGTACGCGATCGCGCTTCTTATGCTTTTGCCCTAGTTTCCGTTGCCACTGCTCTTGATATTGAAAATGGCGTTATTCGGGCAGCGCGAGTAGCACTAGGCGGTGTAGCGCACAAGCCTTGGCGGGCGGTAGCAGCAGAAAAGATTTTGGTTGGTGCAAAAGTCAATCAAGAGACATTTCGCGCGGCGGCGGCAGCGACTGTTAAAGAAGCGAAACCCCAAAAGTACAACAAATTTAAGGTTGAAATGGCGAAACGCGCGATCGTGCGATCGCTTACAGAAGTAGGAGGAATGGCATGAAAGAGCAAACTGATAAAGCAATTGGCAAACCCCTAGATCGCGTCGATGGGCGGCTGAAAGTTACAGGACAAGCGCGTTATGCTGCCGAATTTCCCCTGAAAAACATGGCTCATGCTGTGTTGGTGCAAAGTGCGATCGCGCGTGGACGTATTCAAAGTATCGATACCAGTGCAGCGCAAAAATCTCCTGGTGTACTTGCCGTCATTACTCATTTAAATGCACCTAAGCTTGCTGGTTCCCAGTCTAGTAGCGGTGATAGTTCCGGTGGTGATGCCCAAGTAACTGCGGCAAATGCTCAATCTGGTGAAAGTGGTAATGCAGATGGTGAAAATCCTTTTGAAAAGCCTGTTGCCGTTCTCCAAGATGACCGAATTAATTTCTACGGGCAGCATATTGGTGTTGTAGTGGCGGAAACTTTAGAGCAAGCGAGACACGCCGCAACTTTACTGCGTGTCACCTACCAACAAGAACGTCCAGCAACGGTGATGGCGGAAAATCTTGCCAACGCCTATAAGCCGCAAAGTTTACTTGTTCCGTTAAAGCCAGATACACAACGCGGCGATCTTAAAAGTGGTTTAAGTGCAGCCGATGTAAGCATTGATCAAACCTACACAACGCCCAACGAACACCACCAACCAATGGAAGCTCACGCCACGACTGCCGTGTGGGATGGTGGGCAGTTAACACTTTACGATGCTTCCCAAAACGTTAACGGCGTTCAAACAACAGTTGCTAATACCCTGCGTATCCCGCCAGAGAATATCCGTGTGATCTCTAGTTTTGTTGGCGGTGGCTTTGGGTGTAAGTACCCCACAAGGGGACACACAATTTTAGCGGCTTTAGCAGCTCAACAAGTTAAACGTCCAGTAAAACTCGTTGTCACCCGCGAACAAATGTTCACTTCTGTTGGCTTTCGCTCCCACTCCTCACAGCGCGTCCGCCTGGGTGCAAAGAAAGACGGTAAACTCACTGCGATATCCCACGAAATTCATACCCAAACTTCCGTATTTGAGGAGTTTATCGAGCACGTCGGCGTAGCAACACCGATGCTGTATGACTCGCCAAATCTGCTTGTTACCCATCGGGGTGTGCGTCTTAACCTGCCAACACCAACGATTATGCGCGCACCAGGCGAATCGCCAGGAATGTTTGCCTTCGAGTCAGCAATGGATGAGTTGGCTTATAAACTGAAGTTAGACCCCATTGAATTGCGCTTGCGTAACGAACCAGAACGCGATCCCGAAAAAAATTTACCTTGGTCAAGTCGTTCTTTAGTTGAGTCTTTCCGCCAAGGTGCAAAGAATTTCGGTTGGGAGCGACGCAACCCTGAGCCACGCTCAATGCGGGATGGGCGGTATCTAATTGGTATGGGAACCGCCACCGCTACTTATCCCACAAATAGGATGCCATCTTCAGCTAAAGTGCGGCTGCTTGCTGATGGTAGTGCGATAGTTTATCTAGCAGCAACTGATATCGGTACAGGCACGTATACGGCACTCACCCAAATTGCTGCTGAGGCGCTGGGGATTCCGACTGAACGGGTGCGGGTGGAAATTGGTGACACGAAAATGCCGAAAACTCCTGGCTCAGGTGGATCTTGGGGAGCAGCAAGTTATGGATCGGCAGTACAGTCCGCTTGTGTTGCTGTTCGCGCCAAGATTTTAGGCATGGCAAGCCAAGATATGCGATCGCCTCTGAAAAATTTGAGTGACGCAGACATAGATATTCGTGAGGGACGCATCTTTGCTAAACAAGATACATCTAAGGGGGAAACTTATCAGGAGATTCTCGCTAGAAATAATCTCAAAGTAAGTGAAGCAGAGGTGGAATCAACACCGGATACAGCCGCAAAGAAGTATTCGATGCACGCCTTTGGAGCGCAATTCGCGCAAGTGCAAGTAGATCCCGATTTAGGGATGGTGCGCGTGACAAAGTTTTTGGGTACTTACGGTGCAGGACGGATTTTAAATCCGAAGACAGCGCGATCGCAGATGATCGGCGGCATCATTATGGGTATTGGTATGGCGCTACATGAAGAAACTGTTGTAGATGATCGCTATGGACACTTTGTTAATCACAACTTAGGGGAATATCACGTACCAGTTCATGCAGATATCCCAGCAATTGAAGCTTTCTTCGTCGAGGAGAATGATCCGCACGTCAACCCCCTTGGCGTTAAAGGTGTTGGTGAAATCGGCATAGTTGGTGTGGCTGCAGCAGTAGCTAACGCTGTTTATCACGCTACAGGCAAACGCATTCGTGATCTACCGATTACGCCAGATAAGTTGTTGTAGTAACGGTAAACCTATGAAAGAATTACAAATCATAATTGAAGCGTTTGATGGCAGCGATCGCAACGGCTATGCCCTCGCAACTGTAGTTGAAGTTCGCGGATCTACTTACCGCCGCCCTGGAGCGCGGATGCTAATAACGTCAGATAATTGTATCGGCTCAATTAGTGGTGGTTGCTTGGAAGCAGATGTAGCTACGCGATCGCAGCAGGTGATCGCATCAGGGGAACCAATGTTAGTACAGTACGACACAACATCTCCTGATGACATTATCTGGGGACTAGGGCTTGGTTGCAATGGGTTAGTCCGCGTCTTCATTGAGCGCCTAGATCAACTAAATCCTGTTTCCTTCATTGCTGCATCTTGGCGTAGTCGGCAAGTGAGTGTTTTGGCAACTGTTATCTCTACCCAGGGTAACTTGGACACTGGAACACATTTAATGTTGCCTCAAGATGGGGATGCCGTCAGTAGTATCAACAACTCTGCTTTAGCGGCGCTGATCCTTGATGATGCTCGTGCAGCGCTGAGAAACAATCAATCTACACTCAAGTCATACCACTTACCTGTAGGTAACGCCGAAGTCTTTATCGAAATTATCCAGCCACCAGTACCACTGATAATTTTTGGCGCTGGTGACGATGCGAAGCCTGTTGTCCGCTTTGCCAAAGAGCTAGGTTGGCACGTAACCGTAGTTGATAGTCGCCCTGCTTATGCAACATTAAAGCGGTTTCCCTTGGCTGATGCCTTAGTTGTCTCGCGTCCAGAAAACATAGGCGATCGCATCACTATAGATCCCCGCACTGTAACAGTTGTGATGACGCACAATTACTTACAAGACCGAGAACTGCTAAAAACACTCTTACCTTCTTGTATCCAATATTTAGGTGTTCTTGGTCCCAAAAGTAGAACCGAGCGATTACTGCGAGAACTCCTAGAACAAGGAATAGCTCTGACTGAGAATAACCTGAGCCGATTATATGCTCCTATAGGTATTGATATTGGGGCTGACAACCCAGAAGAAATTGCCCTAGCGATCGTTGCGGAAATTCGTGCTGTTCTTGCTAACCGTTGCGGCGGCTTGTTAAGAGACCGCAAAGGAGCAATTCACAATTCAATTACTATTGACAATAATTCTAAAATATGTACTAAAAGTCAGTGGAGTATTGTTGCATGAGCAGTGAAGTAGCGATCCCAACTATTGGGATGATGATCTTGGCTGCGGGGGCTTCTAGCCGGATGGGTACACCCAAGCAACTATTACTTTATCAAGGACGCAGTTTTTTATCCCAGATCGTCGAGACAGCGATCGCAGCAATTTGTCGTCCTATTGTTGTTGTACTTGGGGCAAATGCTCAACAACTTAAATCTGAAGTTAGTCATTTTCCAGTGCAAGTAGTAGAAAATACGCGGTGGCATGAAGGCATGAGTTCCTCGATTAAAGTTGGGATACAAGCGTTGATCAACCAGAACATCGAATCAGTGGCGATTACTCTTTGCGATCAGCCTTTTGTTTCTATGCAAATTATCAATCAACTAATTGCGGCGTACCGATGCACGGGTAAATCTATTATTGCTTGTGAGTATGCAAATACATTAGGCGTACCAGCTTTATTCAGCCGCGCTTTGTTTCCAGAACTGATGAATTTAGGTGCTACCGCAGGCGCAAAATATCTGATAAAAAAATACTCTCACACAGTCTTTCCCGTCCCTTTTCCAGAGGGTGCAATTGATATTGACACCCCAAAAGATTACCAACAGTTAATAGGTGTTCAGCAGTAGAAATTAGGTTAGGAATATCAACAGAAGTACCTTGATGAGCCAAGCAAGAGATAGCGACAAATTAAGCTTACCAGTTACCGAGCGCGATCGCTTTCAAGGTTCAATTGACGCATCAGTAACGCTGGTGAAGTATGGCGGCTACCAATGTCCTTACAGTGGTCAAGCTTATAGCATTATCAAGGAAGTTCAAAGACGACTGGGAGGCGAAGTATGTTTTGTGTTCCGCCACTTTCCTTTAATAGCAATCCACGCTCAAGCCCAAAAAGCAGCAGAAGCAGCAGAAGTTGCCGCCGCGCAGGGCAAGTTTTGGGAAATGCACGATATGCTATTCCAGCATCAACAAGCACTAGATAACGGTTCTTTAGTGGAGTACGCTGTTATGGTGGATCTGGATATTAATAGATTTCTACGTGAGATGTCGGCACACATTTATGCAGAACGGGTACAGGAAGACTTAAATAGTGGCATTAGTAGCGGTGTAGTCTCTACGCCAACGTTTTTTATCAATGGTGTGCGTTGCCAACAAAGTTGTAATTTAGAAAGTTTGTTAGTAGCGATCGCCCAAGCTAGTAATTCTTAATCACAAAATTTCATTACAGTTAATAATTATAGCAATTAGCTATCAGCTATCAGCTATCAGCTTTTTTAAAAGGCTTATAGCGCGCTGTGTCCAGGCATCCTCGAATTCGATTCGAGGATTGCCACAGCGCAATGAGGAGCGCTGATTAGACTTGTCAAGAGTCTGAATCCGTCTTGCTATATCAAATGAGTTGATCAGCCCCCTGCCACCACTGCCCTGAGCTTACCTGATTATTTTTAGGTTAAGAGTCAGGGAATTGAGTGCAACTACGTTTACAATTAATATTTATGTGATAATCTGATTAAAAGTAATTGGTCAGCCCCTATGTTCAAACCCATCAAAAATGCGGTGTTAGCAACCGTAGGCACAGTATGCGTAGGTATAGGTGTGATTGGCGTTCTTCTCCCTCTAATTCCTGGGATTCCGTTTTTGTTGTTAGCCGCAGCCTGCTTCAATGCTTTAGAAGCTTGATGCCGGAAAAATTAAAAAGCAACACTTAATACATAGGAAAGCGAAATCGCCCAAGTTCGCTTTCCTTCCTAACCTTGATCGGTTGGGGCTAACAGGGAGATTTTTTGATGAGCAGAATTATCACCTTCCTCGGTCATAGGTGTACAACTGGTACAATAGCGATCGCTGCTGCTAAATGGTTTGCCCAACAAGGCAAAAGAGTATTGCTAGCTACCCAGACGCTTGATCCTAGTGCCGAGATGCTCTTGGGGACTCCCTTAAATACCTACCCCCAGGTAATAGCTGACAATCTGCAAGTCGTGCAGCTACAAACTACTGTGCTGTTGGAGCAAGTCTGGGACGAACTTAAGCAGTTAGTAGCTTCCTATTTACCTACTTCCTTTGCAGAAGTTTATCCAGGAGAGTTGCTCATCTTACCTGGTTTTGACAGTATCCTTGCTTTTAATGCCCTGCGGCAGTATTACGTGAGTGGAGACTACGATGTCATTATCTATGATGGCGAGGGAAACAAAGAAACACTACGGCTGCTGGGTATCCCCAACGCTTTAGATTGGTATTTTGATCGCTCTGGTCAAATTTTTGAGTCTTTAGACTTGGGCAAAATTGCCGCTTCTTTTGGCGGGCCACTTGCGAGTGCAATTCTCACGGCTAATATTGACAGCCAAAAGCTACAACAAGGACGCGCTCAAGTCCGCGAGTGGATAGATCAAGGCATTACCGTTGTTAATGATAACAATTGTTTAACCGCTTATTTAGTGACGACTGATCAACCAGAAGCGATCGCCTCTGCTCGTTGGCTATGGGGAAGCGCCCAGCAGATAAACTTGAGTGTTAGTGGCGTTTTAGCTTACAACTGTCAACTCAATGACGAATTACAACAAGCCTTTGCGCCGTTAGTCGTCAATTCAATTCCAGCTTTAAGCAATCAAAATTGGGACGCTATTATCCAGGTTTTACCTGACTTTAATTCTAGTGTCTCAGTTCCCCAACCCTTGACAATTGATTTAGCCCAGCAGCAAATACTTGTGTTTCTACCAGGATTCAATAAAAAACAGGTCAAGTTAACTCAGTACGGTACAGAAATTATAATTGATGCTGGTGATCAACGACGCAGGATTTCCCTCCTAGCAGAATTACAAGGACGATCTATAAAAGCAGGGAAGTTTGAAGAACCGTATTTAACTATTTCTTTATAAATAGCTTTTTTCTAATAGCTGTTTATAGAAATCAAGGATGTAAATAAAATGCTGTTCCTAAAACAGCATAGGCGATTAGTAATAAAACGCCTTCTAACCAATTAGAGCGACCATCATTGCTAATTGAATTAACAATTACTACAGCCATGAGAACTCCGATAATTTCAAATAAATTGAATTCTAAATTCATCGGTTGATTTAGTATCCAACCAGCTAAAACTAGAATCGGAGCTACGAACATAGCAATTTGTAAACTAGAGCCGATCGCTACGGCAACTGCTAACTCCATTTTATTTTTAATAGCAAAAGTCACACAAGTAATATACTCTACAGATCTACCAAAAATAGGAATTAGAATTACACCTGTAAATAAGCTAGTAAAACCAAGATTAGATATAGCTTTTTGTAACCTTTCAACTAATATTTCCAATACAAATACTACCACTACAGTACAAAATAAAAGTATACCGATTTGCATCCATAAATTAGTTTGATGTTTACTAGATTCAGGATGTCCTTCTACTTCTGCTAATAAATATCTCGATGCGTTTTCATGGAAAATACCAGCATCGAACCGTAGAATGTCATTAACAAGATCGATGCTGTATAGGAAAAGTTATTGATAGTTGAAAGCTGCAAACCTCACCAAAAGTAGCATTGAGTAAACCGCCTACTGGTGAACCAACAACAGTAGCGATCGCTTCCGTAGAATCTGCTTTACCGCTAAGGGAATAATTGCTAAACCAGAAGTAATAAAGATAATTACTGGATGTAGATGTAGCCACTGAGTAAGTATTGAAACTGGGATAAACACCAGCATGATTAGCAGAAGTTTATCTTTCATTTTTGCTAGGAAAATGACTTTAATTTCCTACTGTTCTGGTTTAATTAAAGCAAATTGGAGCAAATAATTTTATATCTAGTAACAAATATTACAATAGAAAACTAATTATGATTTCTAGTTACGACGGCGAAATAATATGATATATAGATAAAATACTGTGTTCTATCTTAAGTGCATCTTTGAACTTTAATTAAAGTAAAATTATAGATTATGCTATTGTTTGCTGGAATATAGCATTAAGGTTCTCGATGCTGCTGAGAAAGTAATTGGATATCCGCACGTAACGCGGCGATTTCATCATGTAGTGCCGCAATAGACTTTGCCCCCGCTATTTCTGCTACGTCGTCATCGGCATCGCGTCCTACAAAGAAAGTAGCGATCGCTGCCGTTAAGTAACCAAACACAGCAAAAGCGTATAGTGCCAAAAGAAAGCACAGTACCCGTCCCTCTGGAGTTTGCGGCCAGTATTCTGAACCTAATGTTGTCATCAGCATCGCTGTCCACCATAAGGCGCTGCCGTAGTCTTTTAAGCCACTGCCATCTGGAATATTGCTTTCAAATGCATATATGCCTGCTGCTCCTATTAAAGTAATAATCAAAGTCAAGGCGACAACATAGCCAAAGCCACGACGACCTAGACTGGCACTGAGCGATCGCATCCCGCGATTTGTACTTGAGATTGTCCGTACTAAGCGTAACCCCCTCGTAGCCCGTGCTGTACGCAGTATCCGTAAAACTCGCCCAATTCTGAAGACACGCAACGCTGGCAACACCAGGGAAATAGCAGTTAGCCAATTGCTTTTGAGGTAAGCAACCTTGCGGGGAGCGAGGATAAATTCGACCACAAAGTTAAGAACAAACAGCGACCAAATAACCCAGCCGACGACTTCCAATAGCGGACTTAACCCCCAAATTACCTCAATTAGAAATAGTGCCAGCCATACAAAGCCAAGCACCAGCATTGGCATTTCTAGCCAGTCTTCAAGCTGTTCTAAAATCTCGCGTCGTTCTTGGTTAAGTAACTGTTTTTCGGGTGTACTAAATTTATTCATCAGATTTTTAATATGCAGGTTATACCACTTTCAAACCCTAAGACAGAAAAAAGCGAACCTTGCGCCTCTATTGCAGCAAAAACTAAAAGTGCCACTTTACACTTATTTGAGTCAAGACCGTTGATTACTATAGCGTGCCAGCAACCACAACGTAATTCGCTCAATTACAACTAGCATGGCAGTTACAGCCACTGCTAAACCGAACAGGATTAAATTTTTTTCGTTGCCAGCGCGGAATGCGAAGCTTAGTGAAGTGGCGACGGCGGGAGGATGCACAGCATCAAGTAGGATCATCAGCACAATTGTTGCCACCATAGCAGTTCCCCCCGATAGATACCCAGGTCCTAATGTCAAGTAAGCAACTAAGCCAAGGCTGGCTGCCATTATTTGGGAAGTAAGCAGCGTTCGGACAGTGTTTGTGCCGTGTTGAGGATCGAGGTAGATCAGGAACGCACTAGAGGCGAGTGATGCAAAAAGAAGGCGCTGCTTACTAAGTACCTCCACTAAAGCAAACACAGCAAGCACTATCACTGTTGGTAGTAACGCTAAAACAAACTCACCTTGAAGACTTAACCTGCTTCTTAGCGATCGCTTGGCTCCCTCAACTGGCTTCAAGCTTGAACGTTTTTGACTCATTAATTTTCCTTTAACTTAAGCACTGCAAATGCGGCATTGAGCAGTTATTAGGATCTACCTATAAGTACCAGAGTTTTAACTAAGTTCATCCTTGGTTTCTAACTCTGTTCTTGATTACCTAAGCTCCTTTGTTCCCCCTGCCTTATTTCTCTTTCTAAAAAGTAATTAAGCAGAGTTCGTAAAAGGACAATTGCCCCAAGATTCAAAATATCTTGACGAGTGGGTGCAACAGCAGTACGCAGGATATCACTAGCGACAGTAAATTCTAGTCCCAAGGCAAGCACTCGTCCTAATTTAAGTCGAATTGCTTCCGTAGAATCATAATGTTGCCTTGAGCGTGAAAAAAATTGACTGAGATATGTACTAATTCCTCGTAACACTGCACCACCAATTACCAGTGCAGCGGCAATTTCTGCTCCTGCTGCTAAATAGCCAACGAGCAGTTTTAACCATGACTCTAAGGAACTACTCGATGATGTTTCGGCGCGGGTTGGTTCTACATTGAGACTGAGCAGTAAAACTAAACCAAAAATTAAGGCTAATGGCAACAGAACATTAATTAAAGAATCAGGTGACGGTTCTCGTTTCATTTAAAAACGCACCTTGTACAAGTTAAATAATTCTCCAGATTTCCGCGAAACTACACTAGCACCAGTCGCTTTAATTGTTTTTTCCCATTGAGCGATCGCTTCTAAAAACACCTCAGCGCCTAGATAAGTCTCTAAAACTGCCCAATCTTCTGCTAATGGCTTTTCTGGATCAAGGACATCGAATACAAATAAACCACTCGGTTTGAGTACCCGTTTTACCTCGGACATAACTAATGTCCAGTAATCAAGTGGAAAATAGCAGCTCCACCCAGTAGCGATCGCCAAGTCAAACTGAGTATCATAGTTCAACTGGTGGGCTGCGCCTAACTGAACACCCTTGAACAGCTTTGAGTTAAGTTGAGAACCACGAGCATTTAGCGCATCTCGTGCTACAGTGCTGATCTCCTGACCATAAAAAAATGCTCCCCAATCTCGCCACCCATAAATCAAAAAACTAACACCGCAACCAATATCCAAACAGTGCTGGTTCTTCTGAGGTTGAGCAATTTCCCAAAAAGGAGAAGCAACTTTAGTGGGTAGCGTACCAGCAGCCCAATCCCGAAAAATGGGCATCGCTTCTACTTCTGGCGGTAGTTCAAATGCTTCACTACGATACTGCTTATTAAAGCGCTCTGCAACCTGCGCTTTTATCGGTTGCCATTGATCGGGACGATTACCGAATTGTGAACTAAGCGCTTGGAAGCGATCGCCCTGATTTTGAGAATCGCGTTTAGACATCAGGCTGATACTGCTCCTTGATTGCCATTAACTTCTAGACTACACTTTACTCTGCTTGGTACATTACTTGGACGCGATCACTGCGAACTATTAAGGTTACTACAACTTAATCTGTTAGCCTTACACTCTCAGAATAATTGGGGTTTTTGGCGTTTAAACGCGCTCCGCTACACTACGTGAAGGCGGTTGGATGAATAAAGTTGTTGAGCTTTTGCGTGAGTCCTAATAACACCTAGATAGCACTACCTATAAGTAACGTAATTTAATTGTCGAAAGCCCTATTGGAAAGTGTTGTTAATTTAGCTTTGCTATACAAGGATGAATTTATTTAAACCATTTTTATAAAAACACAACTACTTTATATATTCTTATACGTAACTTTATATATTAACTAGCTACAAAGGTTATTAATGAAGTGTAGGGCTAGCAAGCATTATAACTTTAATTTTTGTTATAATGAGGTTAAATGCCTCAAATGTGATAATAGCTATTTTTTGCTAAAAAATAGGATGAGTTGCACTTATTAAACATATGGAAAATGAACTTATTATTGTAATTAACTACTCCAGCCCCAAGCTTATTGGAAATAACTATTTTATTGGATAGAAAATAATTATTATAGTAGATAATCAAAGTAAAGTTTT
>ERZ501023.155-NODE-155-length-13795-cov-5.235007_pt1 | contig 13795 bp, 12 predicted proteins | sample MGYA00248839_ERZ501023 | MGnify/ENA primary metagenome ERZ501023 (study PRJEB25958, sample SAMN03398596) | human skin metagenome | study: EMG produced TPA metagenomics assembly of the Human Skin Microbiome Metagenome (human skin metagenome) data set.
ATGCCCTGTTTGGCATAATCGAGAGCCGCTGATCGCGTCAGCCCCATCACTGCGTGTTTGCTGGCAACATAGGGAGAGAACCCTGGAAGCGCAACGAGACCATTCGTTGATGAATTGTTCACGATCACGCCTGCGTCTTGGGTTAGCATCTGCTGAATTTCGTATTTCATACACAAGAATAGCCCTCGTGCATTGGTCGACATGATCTTGTCAAAATCCTCGATCGACTGTTCATGCAGCGGTGTCACAACAAGATCAATTCCAACATTGTTAAAGGCACAATCCAGTTTGCCGTAGGTGGCGATTGCTTTCTGCACCAATTCCCGGACATCCGCCTCGCTCGATACATCTGATTTCACAAACAAGCATTCTGCCCCAGTCTCGCGAACCAGAGCCGCAGTTTCTTCACCTTCTACATCGCGTATGTCCGAGAAGACCACTCCAGCAGCACCAAAGGCGTGCTGCTCCGCAGATACCGCAAGGGTCGCAGTAGCTCGACCAATGCCCGATGTTCCTCCCGTCACTAAAGCAACCTTGTCTTTAAGCATCACGATAGTTACCTCTTGTTGTGAATGGCTGTGTCACTTTGTCAAAAACTCAATGAGCAATACGTGTAGGAGCCAGCAACAAGAAGCGCCTCCTACAACCAGGATGAACGATCCTGGCTGCGTGCCCCATAAATTCAGTCCCGCCAGTTCCATGCCGATCAATACTGACCTACGGCGATCGGCAACTCACGTTCAATGGTTCGCAATCGTTGCGAAAAATCATTCAAGATACGTTGACGAACTGCATCTGTTTGGCGAACGGGGGCATAAACAATCTGCGGAGCAAGAACGTCAAAACCAACGAATTGCAGCATCCCTCGCTGAATTGGACGCAAAATAGCATGGATATCACCGTTAAAACCGCCTGCAAGATAGTTCTCTTCTGTGCTACCTGTGGTCAACGAGAGCATTGCTTGCTTACCTCGAAATCTGCCCTTTTCATAAATATGTCCATTACCGTAAACACGCCCCATAACAAAAACGCGATCGACCCACCCCTTCAAAATTGCAGGGACACTGAACCACCACAAAGGGAATTGCCAAATCATCAGATCGCACCATTCTAGTTTTTGGATCTCAGCTTCAATTTCTGGAATGAATCCTCCAACTTCAGTTGCATACATCTCTTCAAGTTGCTGCTTAAAGTAATCAGGATCTTTGACAAACGTAAAGTTGCGGCGATCGGATGCAGGGTCAAATCTCATGGTATGGAGATCTGAATATTGAACATCATGCCCAGAGTCTTTGAACGTGTCAATTGCTGTCTGAAACATTGCTCCGTTAAAGCTTTTCGACTCTGGGTGTGCAAGAACAATCAAAACTTTCATGTGAGTTATCTCGTTTTCTAAGTTTCTAAACTTTTGCTAGGGCTGGATGATCCAGATAGCCTTTTTCACCACGGGTATAGAACGTGGCTGGGTCAGACGAGTTGCGATCCTGGTTCCAAAATGGCGGGTTTAGGCATTGATATTTGCTGGCTCCTACGCTTAGTCGCGATCGCTAGCCCGATCGATCAGTGCGTTTGAGGGCAAGCTCGGATCAAGTACCTTGCGCGCACTGTCAACCCCTACAACGGGCAACGTACCCGGATCGAGCAAGCCAAGTTGAATCAATACACTCGCCTGATCCCAATAGATGTGTTCATGGGCTAGCTTGCCATCACGGAACTGGACAATCGTTACCACTGGCACTTCAACCTGTTTTCCGGTCGGAGCAATGCCAGGTAGCATCCAGTCCATCTGAATCGTATGAGTGAACGTAGCCATCATTTCATCGACGAGTTGATCCGTCCCGATCGTGCGCGAGATCGGGGTTAGCTCCAAGTCCGGCGGCATCTGCGGAATGAAGTATTTGGAATAAAACTCACGTAGTGCTGGTTTTCCGACTCCCCCAGTCATTACCGGAATGTGGTTAACGTAGGCATCCTCAACCATCGTGGCGAGAGTATCTTCGGTGTTGTGAGTGGCAAACTCGTGCCGCAGATGCTCATCCCAGAGTGCTTGCAAAGCTTCCTGAGCGGGTGTCAGGTTGGGGGTTGCCTGTACTGCCTGTTTGTCTACTGTTTGCTCGTTGGTCATGTTAATTCTCCTGAGTTCTATCTAAACTGTTTCGACTCTGTTCGATGAGAAGGTTATCGATGGACTTGTACACGCGATCGCGTCGTGCTTTTTAACGAGGAAGCGATCTTAGATTTGTGCCATGCCACCATCGACAAATAGCTCAATGCCGTTGACAAAGCTGCTGTCATCGGAAGCCAGAAAGACAACGGCTTTGGCGATCTCATCAGGCGTGCCAACTCGTCCCAATGGAATATTTTTAGCTTGGCTCTCCACAAATTCTTTCGCCTGCTCTTCACTGAATCCAAACTGATCGTAACCAGGAGTCGGAGTGACACCAGGACTAATCGTATTCACTCGAATCTGGCGGTCTTTGAGGTCGAGTGTCCAGGTACGGGCAAACGATCGCACGGCAGCTTTGGTAGCACCATACACGCTGAAGGCTGGGGCAGCCTTGATGGAATTCGTTGAGGCATTCAGGATGATGGCAGCACCCTCTGGCATCAGTGGCAGTGCCTTCTGCACCGTGAACAGTAGACCCTTAACATTGATGTTGAATGTTTTGTCAAAGTGTTCTTCGGTGATCGATCCGAGTGGGATGGGTTGTCCAACGCCAGCATTAGCAAAGATCACATCCAAGTGACCTTGCTCTTGCTCGATCGTGGCGTAAAGCCGATCGAGGTCTGCCAGATTGGAGACATCGCCCTGAATGCCAGTCACGTTCTTACCAATCTCGTCTACAGCCGCATCAAGTTCAGTCTGACGACGACCCGTGATAAAGACATAGGCACCTTCAGCGACAAATCGCTTAGCAGTGGCAAGTCCGATGCCGCTGGTGCTGCCCGTGACGAGTGCAACTTTTCCCGCGAGTTTCTGTGACATGGTGTTCTCCTGGTTGAGTTTAGGGATTACAACAAATTTGATTACGTCTCGTTCAAGCGGTATAGCCGCTATCAATTGAGCGAATGGGGTGCGAGATGTCCGATCGTCGATCGAAACACATCCTCTGGATCGTATTTCTGCTTCAGATCGAGCAATCGCTCGTAGTTCGACCCGAAGGCAAGCCGAACGCGCTCCTGTTCTTGCTCATCTAGGAGATTGATGTATCCCCCTTTAAACGCATAGGGTGCTAGTGCCTGTGAGAGGTTCTGTGCCCATTGGATATACCGCTGTTCGTCGTCTTGTGGCTCCCAAGCTGCAATTAGCTCAACCATCAGATGATCCTGACGCAGCGCAAAAGCAGTCTCGGACACACCAACCCGACTTGCGGCTCCATGAAAATGATGGATGTTAATCGCTGAGAATGGAGAAGGCAATGGCAGTCCCTGTTCAATCAGTGCCTCGATCGTCTCAGTCTGCAAGCTGTCAAGCGACTGAGTTTGAAGGTAGCCGTGACGACCCTTTGGAGTGAACGCATCGTTACTATGAATTAATTCGTGATAAGAAACAGATTGCATCTGATCGACCAGCACTGTACCAAAAGTCCGCAGAGGTGCGATCACCTGCTCACCCATTTCGAGCGAACCACAATAAGTTGGTGAGAGAAACAACACCGTCGCGCCATCGGGTGTCTGAAGGAATCCAGACCGAATCGTCAATTCATCAGAAGCAGTGGCGATGAACTCGTTAAACCGATGTAACACAGTTCTAGCTTGCTCCAAAGGATAGAGTAGTAAGCCCGATAACACGGTTGTGAGCGGATGCAGGCGAAACTCCAGGGAAACAACGACACCAAAATTGCCACCACCACCGCGCAGTCCCCAGAGTAGGTCGGCGTTTTCCTCGGCGTTTGCGGTGATAAGCTGCCCATCGGCAGTGACCACTTGTGCCGACTGCAAATTATCAGCAGCCAGTCCATAGGCACCGTTGAGAGAACCATAGCCGCCCCCCAAAGTCAGCCCGGTCATCCCAACGCTGGAGATTGTTCCTGTGACGGTTGCTAACCCGTACTGCTGTGTTGCCTCAATCAGGTCGCTAGCCGTTGCTCCAGCTTGAATTTGAGCTGTGCGCGTGTCTGGATCAACGGTGACTGCTCGCATCTGGGACAGATCGATCACCACACCATTCTCGATCAGCGATCGTCCGAAAATCTCATGTCCAGCACCTCGAACCGAGAGAGGTAGATTATGCGATCGTGTCCAGCGAATCGTATGAATCACATCTTGAACAGTGAGACACCGAGCGATCGCAGCGGGTTGTGTCTTCACTCTGCCATTGAAGAGTTGACGCACCTGTTCATAATCAGCGTCTTCAGGCAGAACAAGCTGTCCTGTGAGCAGTGCTGCGAGATCGTTGAAAGCAGCACTGTGACGGTATGTAGTTGTCATAATTTCTCCTTTTCAGGTCATTGTTTGTTGAATGACGGCGACATGAGTGGGCTGGCGATCGCAAATTCTGCTGCTAGTCGCGCCCTGCCACAATAATCTTTTCGGCTAAACCGACCGGGTTAGAAAACATGACCTCGTGACTACCGGGCATTTGTACAAGCCGAAATAGCCCCAAGCGGTTAGACATTCTCGGATGCCAACCCCACTGTTCGCCTTGAGGGAGGACATTATCTTCTGTACAGTAGAGGTAACTTTTAGGAATGGGCAGCGAGTAAAACTGCTTCAGGTCTAATTTGTCAATCCACGGTTGATACGGTTCAGGTGATAATCGTGCGTAAGTGGATCGAGCCAGTTCGAGGTCAGCATCATTGAGAAGCGCTTCTCGCCAAAGCTCAAACGGCATCACCATCGTATGATCGTCCGATTCTCTAGCTAGAGAGTCAAACAACGCTTGATAATGCGGCGGAAGGATATCTCTGAGGCTTTCACCATCATTGAGGACAAAAGCATCTAAGAAGATCAGTCTTCTAATGCGATCGGGAATCGCTTCAGCAACTTTCGCAATGATTGTTCCGGCAAAACTATGACCTAAGAGAACAATATCGGTTAAGTCTTTGCCAACAATGTAATCGACGATCGATTGCGTACATTGAGCATGGTTAACGTTTTTATCTGCGCTTTTCCCATGACCTGCGATCGTAGGAGCAAAAGCCAGATGCCCTTTCGCTTCTAGATGGTCAACGACTGCTTGCCAAGCAGAACCATCATGCCAGGAGCCATGAACTAAGACAAAAGTTGACATAAAATCCCTCCTTGAATTAGCTCGTTATGAGTCCACCATCAATTGCGAAAGACTGACCTGTTTACGCCTCGTATATGGCGCGGTTGCAGCACGATCGATGAGATTGGCAACGGCATCTGAATGGGAAACCATCACGACATGGGACGCGCCATTCACAACAACGGTCTCCTTTGAGTTAGCGCGGTTCGCCATGAAAGACAGTGCCGCTGGAGGAATGTTCAAGTCGCGATCGCCATAAATAAACCAGGACGGGGTAGATTTCCATGCGGACGCACCGGAGGCTTCGTTCAGTGCGGCTTCCGCGATCGGGCGCTGGGTGCTAGCCATCAGTTGCGCGTCGTTAGCGGGCACATCCGCAGCAAACTGGGCGTGGAACTTGTCCTGCTGAATGTAGAGGTCTTTACCACCATCGGGCAGTTCAACGGGTGGCGCGAGTGTTGGTCCGAGTGTGCTGCCCGGATAACGTCCTGAGAGTTCAATGGCAGTCTCGCCCGCCTCAGGAGCGAAGCTAGCAACGTAGACCAGTGCTTTCACGTTCCTGTTACCATTGACGGCATTGGTAATGACCGAGCCTCCGTAAGAATGCCCAACCAGCACGATGGGTCCGTTGATGTTTTTAAGAGCGCTGGCAACATAATCTGCGTCGCTCTTAACGCCGCGCAGAGGATTAGCCACAGCAACCGTCGGATAACCTTTCGTGATGAGCTTCGTCAATACACCGTTCCAACTGGAAGACTCGGCGAACGCACCATGAACGAACACGATCGTGGGCTTGTTGATTTGTGCTTTTGCAGTACTCATGACAGCTCCTAGAGAAGTGAGGGTAAGAGTTCCTAAAAAGAGAGTGACAATCAGAAGTAGGCGGATGCGATGCCTGAAGTTGAGCATATTCATCGTGTGATTTCCATTTGAATTTGGGTAGTGCTTTCCTTATGTTTCAATGAACATTGACTGAAAATGTGATTCCTTGTAGAGATCAATGGTTGCAGAATTTTCTTGACCGACAGTAACGTAAGGGTCAGTGCGAGCAATAGCGTAGTTGCCGAATGACCCTGTTGCCTCTTATGCAAAACTCACGGAACAATTGCAGTGACGCGAATTTCAATCCGCATCGTTGGAAGTGCAAGAGCTGCAACTCCTACCTCTGTCCAAATTGGGGCCTGGTTGGGCATGTAATGACGAGATAGCTTGACCATTACATCGTTAACCTCTGGAGGAAACCCTCCAACATGGTAAGAATTAACGTGGACAACATGCTCCCAACCCGCACCAGCAGTTGCCAAGGTTCGCTCTACGTTCCGAAACGCCTGAGTAATCTCGTCCGCAAGCGATTCGGGAATTTTCAGATCGTCGTCCCAGCCGCCTTGTCCTGATGTCTCCACTCGATCACCAATTCTTACGGCTTGCGAGTAATAAAATTCATTCAACATATACTCGCCATAACCGGGAGTAACAAAAAACTTGGGCTTATTCATGGTGTTCCTTAGTTTAGTACGTTTGGCTCTATCTTGCGTCGCTGGGACAGTTTGCCAACTCTGGAGAATCGGTGTCGTTAGCTTGTACTGGATAAGCAAGTTTTCAGCAACTCAGCTACCTCTTGTGCGATCGCGTGGCAGGGTATGATTCACTGAAGAATCGTGAAGAGAATCAGTCTGAGGTGTACCTTCATGCTCAGAATCATTTCTGCTTTGTACTCGTAAATGCGTCATAGAACTACCTTCAACGAAACAACGAAACTGTTTTCGTCTATTACTAACGTTGATGAATTATGGAAAAGAGCTTAGTGACTTGTAGCAACAATGGCTGCCATCAACTCTGTTATTCTCCAGCGTCCGGTGTATCGAATGTTATTGATAAATAGGGCTGGAGCAGTCGTTATTCCACTGTTTTCAGTATCTTCATTGATGCGATCGATATGCACCTGCTTAGACAACTCTTTAAGAAACTGAGAGATATCAAGCCCTAAATTGTTGGCGTACTCTACGAGATAACCATTTTCTAACTTCTGTTGATGAGCAAACAAAGTGTCGTGCATTAACCAAAACTGTCCTTGAGCAGCGGCGGCAACGGCTGCTTGAGCGGCCCGTTGAGCTTGGGGATGAATCTGTGTTTGCGGAAAATGACGGAAGATCAAGCATAAATAATCTTCTCCAAAAGCAGCACTAAGCTCTCGTTTGATCGCTTTAATCATCTTGTAAACGTCTGCACTGACAGAGCATTGATAATCTCCATACATTACCAGCACCACGTCGGCATTGAGTACGCCTTGCATGTGATCCTGTGTTGAAGCTGGAATAGATAACAAACTACGGTCTCGGTCTTGATTCACTTGAACACCTCTGAGGGAAGCAATGGTAATCGCAAGCGATTCAACCCTCTTTCTGCGATCTAGATGAAGCAAACTCAATGCTGTGACTCAATTGCTATTCGTGTTTGCCTAGAACTAAATATAGGCAATTGCCCTCTCACTTGTCGTCAACTGAGAGTTGCAACTTTTGCTCACCAAAGCGAATGATGAATCAGTCCCTCTGTCAATGTCCTCATCGCTCCAACTCTGGTTGAACTCCGGAGTCAAACTAAAGGGTGACTCGCTTACAAACTGACAATGCCGCGTTTAACCGCAACAATCACGGCTTGGGTACGATCGCTCACGCCTAACTTACTTAAAATTCGATTCACATGGGTTTTGACCGTATTCTCGCTGATACTTAAAGCAGTCGCAATCTCTGAATTGCTCATCCCTCGTGCCATTAAGCCAAGCACCTCTAACTCTCGTTCTCTCAGTTCTGGATTATTCAGGCGCTGCACCAGCTTTGCTCCCACGTCGGGTGGAATGTATTGCTGACCACGAGCAACCGTGCGAATCGCATTCAGCAACTCATTGGATTTAGTATCCTTAAGCAGATAGCCTTGAGCACCTGAGTGCAATCCGCGATAGATATCTTCATCTCCATCGTAGGTGGTTAGCACAATAATCCGGGTAGGTTTAAATTCAGCACAGATTGCGCTGATGGCTTCCACCCCACTAACTTGCGGCATTCGCAAATCCATTAGCGTTACATCTGGTTGATGTTCCCGAAAGCAATCGATCGCCTGTTGCCCATCTTCTGCCTGAGCAACTACCGTCATTTCTGGATCGCGGTTAATGATGGTTGCCAATCCTTGTCTGACAATGGAATGATCGTCAGCAATTAGAACCCGAATCAGTGTGGATTGGCTCGTCATGATTATCACCCTCGATTAACAATGACAATAATTTCTGTTCCTTGACCGGGTCGGCTTTCGATCGCCAGTTGTGCTCCGATGCGCTCTGCCCGTTCGCTCATGCCCAACAATCCAAATCCGCCGCTCATTGGAACGCCAACCACGCCAAAGCCTTGTCCGTCGTCTTTGACTTGCAAGCGACACTGAGCACTGTCATAGACTAACTCAATTCTAATTTCATTCGCGTTAGCATATTTGATTGCATTGGTCAGTGCTTCTTGTCCAATCCGCAGCAAGTTATTTTCTACCTCGGCAGGTAAGGAATAGGCGACCCCCTGAATTGAGTAAATGAGATCCGTATTGGTCGCCACTCTCATCTGGTTTACCAGCCGCTTCAGGGCACTGGATAAATCACCTTCTTCTAGCAACTGGGGACGCAGGGCTGTTACCGAGCGACGTGCCTCAGTCAGTCCGGTGCGGGATAGCTCCTCGATCGTGTCTAAATGGGCAAGGGTTGCTTCTGCATCATCGGTTAGTACTTGAGTTGCTGCATCAACCTGGATGAGAATGCCTGTAAACGCCTGAGCGAGTGTGTCGTGAATCTCGCGTGCCATGCGGTTACGTTCTTCCAAAATCGAGGCTTCTTCGGCACGTTTGCGATCGTTAATGTCAACGTGGGTTCCCAACATCCGCGTGGGTTGACCTGATTCGTCCCAAGCAACAATTTTGCCAACAGAAAGAGTCCATTTCCACTGACCATCCTGGGTACGCTGGCGATACTCTGCTTGATAGGTGGGAATTTCTCCAGCAATGTAAGCACGGCAGGTTGCGACAACTGATTCTCTGTCATCAGGATGCAAACGAGCAATCCATTCGGAAATAGGCTCGTGGGATGTTGCTGGATCGTAGCCCAGCATTAAAGCGTATTCCGGGTTAACAATTCTTTCTTCAGTTCTTAAATCGAGATCGTAGAGTCCCTGATTTGCGGCTGTTAGAGCCAGGCGTAGCCGTTCTTCATTATTTTGTAGAGCTGCTTCTGCTTGCTTGCGTTTAATTCCCAATGCTATCTCGCGAGCGGCAAATCCCAATGCCTCAAAGTGAGACGCCGGAATGGATTGTCGAGCAAACATCGCGATCACGCCAACCAACTGCTCATCCAGCAGGATCGCATAGCCTGCAAATGCCACAATACCTTCTCGCTCTGCCCATTCGTGATCAACATATGAATCATCAAACACATTGTTGATCAACAGTGGAAAGCCTTGAGCAATTCGTCCAAGTTTCGGGCTATTCATGGAAACTCGACTGTAGGTACCGTTAAGACGGGTATACATTCCCGCACTAGCTTGTAATTCCAAAAAATTCTGGTCTTTATTGATTGTCCAAATTCGAGCAAATGCCCCATTCAAGTGCTTCACAACGGCTTCTGCACAGCAATGCAGCATCAAGGGTAAACTATCACTTTGAGCAAGGGCACTGTCCACATCAGCACGAAAAGCGGAGAGGATTGCCTGTTCTCGAAACTGAGCCTCGGACTGGCGCAACACCGCTTCTGCTTGTTTGCGATCGTCGATATCCGTATAAACTCCCAACGCTCGGATGGGTTCACCGAATTCATTCCAGGCAACAATTTTGCCGACAGAAAGAATCCATTTCCACTGACCATCCCGGTTACGATGGCGATATTCTGCTTGATAGTTGGGGACTTCTCCAGTAATAAAACCATTGTAAATTGCAACCATTGATTCTTTGTCGTCAGGATGCAAACTCTCAACCCACCTAGATTTGGTCTCGCGAAATGTTGCCGGATCGTAGCCCAGCATTAAAGCGTATTCTGGGTTAACCACGATTTCTTCAGTTTTGAGATTCATATCGTAGAGTCCCTGATTTGAAGCGGTTAATGCTAAGCGTAGTCGTTCTTCACTCATTTGTAGAGCGACTTCTGCTCGTTTGCGATCGCTAATATCTGTAGTCACACCTTCCATATATCCATCGGTTGCATTCAGATGAAAAGAGTGAAGCCCCCAAAACGCTGTGCCGTCTCGTTTTCGCATCTGAATTTCAACGTTTTGCAGGTCGCCATGACGCTTCAGCAGTTCAACGACTTGCTGGCGATCACACAGATTTACATAAAAGTCTGTGGAATATGCGATCCCAATCATCTCATCGGGTGAATTAAAGCCAAATAGATCGGCAAGGCGTTGATTAGCATCGAGAAGTAATCCATCTGAGAGGCGAGTTCGGAAGATGCCGACCTGGGAGTTTTCAAAGATATTACGAAACTTGGTTTCACTGCGTTGTAATGCTTCTTCTGCCTCTTTACACTGAGTAATGTCATGTCCAATCGATAAAATTTCAACGAACTCTCCCTGCTCATTGAAGATGGCTTGATTCGACCAGGCAACCCAAACTCGCCGACCGTCTCGACACAGGTTTTCACCGTCGGTTTGCGGGTACGATTGAGGATTGCGAAGTAAAGCGTGGATAAAGGGTCTGACATCGCGCCCAGAGGTTTCGATGTCTGGAATGATAGTTTCAAATAAGGTGCGCCCTAAAATCTGATGTTCTTCATAACCTAAGAACTTCACTCCATAATCGTTGATGTAGCGAATCCGTCCTTGTGGATCGTAGCGAATGATGACTGAATTCGCGGTTTGGAGCAGGTTGCGATAATTCGCTTCACTTTGTCTCAATGCGGCTTCGGTTTGTTGACGTTCAGCGATCTCCTGCTGTAAGGCTTGAGTTCGCTCTTCTACTTTCCGTTCCAGTGTTTCGGCATAGTCTGCTAACTGTTCGTATAACCGAGCATTTTCTAGTGAAATCGCTGCCTGAGCAATCAACAGTTTAAAGACTTGCAAGCGATCACTAGTAAACACTCCGGTACTGAGATTGTTCTCCAGATAAAGGATGCCAATCAGCTGATTTTGCTTGAGAATTGGCAGACAAAGGAGCGATCGCGTCTGTTGGTGTTGAATGTAAGGATCAGTTGAAAAAGGCGATTCGCTGACTGCATCATCAAGCACCAAAGTTTCTTGAGTACGTTCTACCAAGTGAATGATGGAGACAGGAATGGTTGCACAGTTAGTAACAGTAAGCTTTTCTAGATCACACTCGCTACTTCTGCTGCATTGAGCCACCACTACGAGTTGATCCTCTTCCAGGAGAACCAGAGCGCCAATTTCGGCTCCTGCACTTTCGATTACCACCTGCATCAACGTAGCAATTAATCGATCTAGATGGATCATTTCTGAGAGAGCTTGAGCCGCTTTCATTGAATTCTCCCCCGACGAAGGACTGCCAGCCATTCCCTAAAGTATATCGTTCACCAAACTCCAGAAAATTAAGTTTCTGGGTGAATGATTTCGTATTCTACTTTTCTTAGAATTTCTTAGAAATAAAAAGTAGTGAATTCCTACCTAGTTTTATTGAGTTGATTAGCTATTCGGTTGATTTACGAGCATTCTAAGTCTTTCACGGATATTTAGCGCATTTTGTACCCACTTGTTATCGGGGTGTTTCAATTCGATCCAAAATTCGGGATTCGAGTCAATTTCAGAAGCAAAGTCAAATCCTGATCTTTTATTTAGACCACGATTAAAAAACTCCAAGTCGCTTTTAGCAAGCTGAATTGTCGCATTAGGAGAAACGATTATAGCTTGTTTTAGGATGTCAATATAGTCCTATAACTTCTTAAGATCGCTACCGTCCGACAACCGTAATTTAACTGATACTGTAAGCAGTTTCAAAGCAAGTACGAAATCTTTCAAAAGACTGTTCATGAGACAGATTTGAGTTAAAGGAAGGGCTATATTCTCAATGTAGTTCTAAATCGTATTTAAACAATAAATAATCCGATTTTAGAAGATTGATTGCTAGCCATATTGTATTATTTATGTAGTGAAAAAACTAGAAAAAATTATCTTCAGCAGTCCAACATTCATTTATTTCAATCTTCATAGTAGCGGTCTGTAAATGGCAATCTTGTGAACTTTATCAATTGATCAGGAAACTCATCAATAGAAGCTCCAAGGCTTTCCAGCAGTTTATTAATAGGATACTGCTACTGTTCAGAAGCACTGATCTCTCGTGCTTGATCTGATTGGAAGTTTGGCAGAGCATCAACATTAATTAAAGTGTCTATTATTTGACTTTGGTACTACTATTACTTGTAAAGGGTTAGATCCGTTGTATAGTAAGGAGTTGATGGGCATCAAGAGTAATAAAGTCTATTACCTTGGGCTGCTCAAATACGTGTCCGAGCAAAAAACTACCTTTGGTCAGTAGAATTGAGACAAGGTTAAGTATGCCAAGTCATGCTGGAAGTTAGTGTAGAGGGAGTTATGGCAGTTAATAACGGACTAGTTATTACGCTTTTTATTCTATTCACAACTAGCCTAGCGATTGGCTACGGCATTGGTATTAAAGCCCAACGTCTTCCCTTTGCAGCAGAAATTGGATTCAGTGAACAGCAATGGTTATTTCTCAAGTGGTGGGTCAAGTTAGCCTTAGTTGCTGGGATTTTATTACCGATTGCCTTGTGTGTTCAAGCTTGGGGACAACCTGACTCATTAACATTCTGGGGAAGTTACCTACTGGTAGCTGCTGTGCAGCTAATCTCTGAGCGCTTGTTTAGTCAGTGGTTAGTCAAGAGCGTTGTAGTACCCATTGGCTTTTGCTACACCACTTTTCGGTTGTGGCAATTACTGGATGGATTCACCCGGCTATCATTATCTGGTTTGGTATTAGTGGGCTTTATCGGTGTTGTACTGTTCTGGATTGCCAACTTGGTAATGTTGATGACGATCGCAATTCCAACGGTTTATCAAGGACAGAGAGTTCAAGAATAGACTTTATAAGTTGGGGTGGAGATAGCAAAGTCAGGATGAAAGCACGATAAATTGACGTTTCTCATTTGTATAGCTGCTATTCTTCCTAAGCGTTGCCAAAAACGGAAGGGATGTGATCGCCTATGTACCAATACCGCAGGATATATCCAGAATGCTCTCAACCTGTTCGCTGCAATAGTTACAGAATCATGTCAGATAGCTGTATTGCTTGCCTCTCAATTGCGGCATTCTCATCTACGATGATAAGCTGGTAAAGAGTGCGATTTACTCAGAGAAATCCATCATGTTAAACGAGCATTGAAATTGATTTGGCTAATCAGTAGTTACTTGTGTCTCCTGGCTCCAGAAGGCTTTACCAGGCATTGCACAAGATTTCATACTGGAACCAAGTACCTGCAAGATAATATGAGGCTGGAACATCACACTCGGCGGCTTGAGAAGATTAAACACTTCCAGCAACAGCCTGCGAACATTGACACTTTTGGTAGATAGTAGTAACACTTGATCCATG
>ERZ501023.156-NODE-156-length-13521-cov-5.090821_pt1 | contig 13521 bp, 19 predicted proteins | sample MGYA00248839_ERZ501023 | MGnify/ENA primary metagenome ERZ501023 (study PRJEB25958, sample SAMN03398596) | human skin metagenome | study: EMG produced TPA metagenomics assembly of the Human Skin Microbiome Metagenome (human skin metagenome) data set.
AAGCTTTTTAGCTATCAAGTGGCGGTAAACGACAGCCTCGCTGATTTTACCCCTACCTGTGCCTACGGTAGATGCGGGCGAAGTTTTGATTCGCGTTGAGATCGCTGGAGTTGGTATCTGGGACGCGATGGAGCGTGAAGGTGATCTGGTGTATAACGAAGTTCACTTTCCGCGCGTGCTGGGCGGCGAATGTGCGGGCACCATTGTTGCCATTGGCGATGGCATTGAGCGGTTTGGGATTGGCGATCGCGTTTACGCTCAGAGCTTCATGAACGACAAGGGCGGTAGTTATGCCCAATACGTCGTCGTCTCCGAGAAAACGGTTGCGCCGATGCCCGATGGTCTCGATATTTTGATGGCAGGCGGGTTGCCCATTGCCGGTGCGACGGCGCTAAGCAATTTGCAGGCGCTGGGGACAAGTAACGAAACCAAATTGATACTGTGGGGCGCGAGTGGCGGTGTCGGTCACGTCGCGCTGCAACTCGCTAAACGTATGGGGGCGCGTGTTTTCGCGATCGCGTCGGGTGCCGACGGCGTAGAGCTAGCCAAGCAGTTGGGTGCCGATGAAGCGGTGGACGGACGCAGTGACGACGTTGGGCAACGCGCCCGCGCCTTTGCGCCCGATGGCTTTGATACTGCCCTGGTGCTGGCGGGCGGTGATGATGTTCAATCCACGCTGAGTTTAGTGCGTCAGGGCGGGATCATCGCCTTTCCTAACGGTGTGATGCCTGAACCTAAAGCGCCTGATGGCGTGGAACTCAAGAAGGTAAATGGCTTCGCCAACCCGATGTTGTTTGACCAACTCAACCGATTGATGAGCATTGGTAAGTTTCAAGTTCACATCGCGCAAACATTTCCACTCGAAGAAGCCGCGCAAGCACAGGACGCGATGAAACAGCATTATCTGGGCAAAATCGTGTTGTGTGTGAGCGACAAATAACAGCCGATCGAATTGCAAATCACATCAACTCTGCTCTCAACAAACCCTGTGCCCGAATGCCGAGCATAAATCGAGTATTCGGGCACCTACTACACTTTATTTTGGAGGCAGCTCATGGATCTTTCTAACAATACGGTACTCATCACGGGTGGTGGCAGTGGCATTGGTCTAGCGATCGCCAAGCGCTTTCTTGAAGCTGGCAGCCGGGTGGTGATTTGTGGTCGTCACAAAGGCAAACTTGCAGAAGCGCGTGCGGTCAATCCCGGATTAGAAACCCGCGTAGCCGATATCGCAAATGCCACTGACCGTGAGAAACTCCTCGCCTGGACGATCGCGCAATACCCAGACTTCAACGTGCTCGTGAACAATGCTGGGATTCAGCGCCGCGAGCGCTTCTCAACCGATACCGCTGATTGGTCGAGCCGACAGAAGGAAATCGCAATCAATTTAGAAGCACCAGTACATCTGGCATCGCTGGTGCTGAAGCATTTTAGTGTACAGCCACAAGCAGCGATTATCAACATTTCATCGGGTTTGGCATTTGTACCAGCACTGTTCGCCCCGGTTTACGCTGCGACCAAAGCTGCGATCCATTCGTTTACCATGTCTCTGCGCGCTGAACTAGACACTACATCGATCTAGGTCGTTGAGATTGCACCCCCAGAGGTGAATACCGATCTGGGCGGAGTTGGCATTCACACCTCTGGGGTGCCAGTGGATGAGTTTACCAATTCGGTCATGGCGCGAATTGCCGCAGGCGAGTTGGAAGTGGGCTATGGCTTTTCAGAAACAGTACGCTGGGTGCAACGCGAAAAAGTGGGATCAAGCTGGATAAAGTCTAGCTGTAAAAATGGAATCACAAAAAGTTGACCAAGTACGCGCAGCCCACTGACAGCGAGCATATAATATCGCTTCAGCATTCTCCAGTAACCAGAACTTACCATTACCTTTAAACCTTTGATTAACCACTTGGCGGATTAAACTTTCAATTGCTCCACTGCCAATGGGCATCCTCATCGCCGCCACTTGAGAATAGCCTAACCGCCCTTGTTGATGAGCTTTGGTAAAATACTGAATTTGGGATGCCATGATTAAACGACTGTCGCCATGCACCTTTTCGTTCAAGGACTGCATCTGGGTGAGTAAATCAGCCGCTTGTCCATGTTTTAACATAGAGCGGGCTTGTTTGAACCAAGCTTGTTTCTGCTCTAATTGAGTAAAAGCGGCATCGGCAAAAGTTTGTAAATGTTCTGTAGCGTGGTAGAAATCGAGTAACTCATGTGTTGACTTCAAGGGGCAACCGAGGTTTTGTAACAACGGCGGGATGTGTTTCCAAATCCATTCAGCCCCATCTGCAATTAATAAAACTTGAGATGCCAGATTTATTCCCAGCCGGATCAGATGCATTTTTAACAGTTCTAGAAAAGGTTGAAGTTTGTCATAAGTGCCATCGTTAGTCGCAGGGACTTCACTGGTATTGACCCGTTTTCCTTGGTAGTCTAAAACGTAAATAGTCAGTAATTTTGGCTCAATCCATTCCCCTTTGTAACCATGTAGATTGGTCTTCTGACGACGTTTACCCTTTCTAGCTTCACGAATGCGAGTCCGTCCCCCATCTACGGAAATTACCATCCGTTTGTTTTTTAATACGGGTGTAATGGGTAAAGTTCCTTTTTTCATACGGAATATCCGTGAGTGACGCTGGCTTAAGCCTTGTTGATTAAAATGGTAGGTTAAACGCTCAACTCTCCTGAGACTTATACTAATGCCCCAGTCTTTTAGCGTTTGGTGGGCAATGGCAAATGAACCACTTACTGTTCCTGCTTCTGCCACCGTAGACCAGACTAGAGGCGTGACAGCTTCTTCCATGCACAACCATCTCAAAAAAGGACAAGGATTTTGTCCTTTTCGGTTGTGGCGGTTTTTTTGTGCTTGCTTTGACCGTTCGACTACATAAGGTAGCCACAGAGATACCGCAACATTACCCAAACATAGCACTTGCCGTTTAACTCGTCCGTTGCCCTTGCTTCTAGGATGCCGCCATACTTGTGTTTGTTTTGTCGCAGTTATCTGTGCTTCCTCTGATTCCGACAGCTTGTGCAATAGCAAGGCGATACATTGTCCCGCCAGCGTTAGGGCTGCTTGTCTAATTTTCTGTTCCCGCTCACGAACAGTTCTCCCATCCCATTGCGATATCCCATCAAGTAACATAATTGACGCAATTGTTTGCTTGAAAGTTTTTAGAGATTCAGTTAAATCTAATGTTGCAGGTATAGTGTGATTGCAATTCATGGTAGGAACCCCTGATAGCTTAGGACTAGCCTCAATATCTTGCCCACTTATCCTACTTTTTTGGGGCTTTTCAAGCTACGTAATCTCATTTAATCCCCTTGCACCCGATTAAACAAGCAAACTTAGAAGCGCAGATTAACCAGCTGAAAATGCTGAAGCGGCAAATGTTTGACCGCACTTAAATTAATCTATTTATCTAACAATCTTTACTAACAGTACAAGGCTTGCTTCCCTTATGCATCTAGTTTCTTAGAATTAACGGGTAGTGCATTAAAATAATGTGGGATAATATGGTGAGAGAGTGAGCTTTAACTTGAAGCAACTTTATGGACTGTCCTCTGTGTGGTCACGCCAAAGCTCATAAACATGGCTTGATGCAAGAGCGGACATCAACGCTATCTTTGCCCTATTTGCAAGCAAACCTTCTCGGAATCCTTCGACAGCTTGTACTACCGCCGCCATGTGAGTCCTGGACAAATCAGACAAGTTCTACAAGCGCACAGCGAAGGCAGTAGCTTACGAGGGATTAGTCGGATAAGTGGACTTGCTTACAACACGGTTGTGAGTATTGTTCGAGCCGCCAGCCAGAAGGCACAACTTATTCATAATGCAGAAGTACAAGCCGTGCAAACCGAAGAAGTAAGTGCGGATGAGATGTGGTCATTTGTTTCAAAAAATAGAAACAATGTTGCGTCCAAGAGCTAGAGGTCGGAGATTGTTGGATAGGTTTGAGTCTGGCTGACTCCAGTGGCTTAATTCTGGCAGCGCGAGTTGGCAAACACACTGATGAACTGATTAATCAGTTAGTCGTCAACACCGAGGGAAAAACGAATTGTAAGCGATTTAATAGTGATGATTGGGGCGGCTATGAGCGAGTATTACCTCCTGAAATTCAGCACCACATTGGTAAAGATAGAACGCAGCGATTAGAACGTACTAACGGTACTGTGCGACAACAAACCGGAAGATGGCATCGACGACAGAACAAGTTTGGTAAGGTGTGGGAACAGAAGAAAGTGACAACTCGATTAGTGGTGAGTTACTTCAACTGGATTTGGCAGCATAGCCGATTCAAAACAACTGCTGCGCAACGAGTAGGATTAGCAACGAGAGCGTGGAGTTGGCATGATATTGCTACCTATCCCACATTAATTTGATGCACTACCGGCGCTTTCTATGCTGCGATCGGGGATGCAAAGGTGAGCATTGTAGATGTGCGCGATATTGCAGATGTGGCGGTCGCTGCGTTAACTGAATCGGGTCACGAAGGCAAGATTTACAATCTCACCGGATCGGAGGCATTGACTCATACTGAAATGGCAGAACACTTGTCCACCGCGCTGGGTCATCAGATTACATTTATGGATATTCCCCCCGCAGCGATGCGAGAAGCAGTCATTGGCTTCGGAATGCCAGCGTGGCAAGCAGACGGATTGCTGGAAGATTACGCCCACTATCGGCGGGATGAGGCATCGGAGATCGCGCCTGGTGTACAGGATGCAACGGGCAAAGCACCCCGCCGATTTGCGGACTTTGCTCGTGACTACGCAACTGCATTTAGCTGACAATCCCTTAGAGGTTCACTTTCACGATTACCAGAAGCCATGTAAAGCCAGTCGCTGCTACTGAGTCCTAAGCCATAAATTAAGAGCAGTGATGTTCCTGAGCGACGATAAGATCGCCATAGGATATGTCCAATGAGTCAGGTAAGCCGATGACAAGCACCTTAATCTGACTTTTCCCGTTAAGTCTCGAAAAGCAGACTCACAAAGGAGTTGGGAAACACCACAGCATATACGGTAAAGTAATGGAAATCGGGTGCTAAAGGTGACGAGCAATGCTGGAGTGGTGGGAGAAAAATTTTGCGACCTGTGAGTTAGGCGATCACCGATTAAATGAACGTGCGATGTCGATAGGCTATGCTCTCAGTCTTGGATTTGGCAAAGCACTGTCGGAAACTTTCAGTAGTGGAACAGTACTCAAGAGAGCTTATGAATTTTTGCTAACCCAAAAGTGGAATTTGCAAAGGTGATTGAACCGCACTGTCAAATGACGGCGGAAACGGTTACAGAATACAATGTAGTGCTGTGTGTTGGAGACACAACTTTTCTTGATTATGGCAGTATTAAGGCTAAAAAAGAAGGCTACGGTCCAATTGGCAAGGGAGGTAATGGTTTAATATTACACAGTGCTTTAGCGATAGAGCCTGAAAAAGGTCAATCCATAGGTCTGTTGTGGCAAAAACTTTGGCATCGTGAGCTAAAACAGAAGCCACCGAAAGATGAAACGCCGACACAGAAGAAAAAACGGCAAGCAGCAGCACGTAAAGAAGCCCGAAACCGCCCTTTTGAACAGAAAGAATCTTACAAGTGGGTAGAAGCTCTGACCACTGTAGAAAACCTTGTAAGCCAGCACACACAAGTGATTCATGTTTTCGACCGCGAAGGTGATATCACAGAAGTTTTTGCTCAACTTCGCCAACAAGAACATACAGGAATTATAGTTCGTGCGGCTCATAACCGCAGTTTAGATTCCGAAAGCGAACGTCTTTGGTCGAAGTTAGAAGCTCAACCTATTAGTTTTGAACAGGAAATCGAATTACCTCAGACGAACCAGCGTACTGCTCGTAAAACCAAACTAGCTATACGATTTTGTCCGGTCAATCTCCGTACTCCTTACCGTTTTGATAACCGTAACCCACTATCTGTGTATGCTGTTTATGCCACAGAAATTGATTGTCCCGAAGGCGAAACACCTGTGAAATGGATGTTGTTAACAACGGAAGTTATTGCAGATATTCAGATGGCTTCTACAATTTTACGTTGGTATACATATCGTTGGCGTGTGGAAGAATACCACAAAATTTTCAAGTCCGGTTGTCAGGTAGAAAAATACAGACTTGCTGCAGATGGGATGAAGGCTCTCATTGGTTTCTTGGGTGTGATTGCGGTAGAACTGTTGCACCTAACTTATCTACACCGTACTCAACCCGACTCTCCTGCCATTGAGATTCTTAACCCCCTTGAACTTAAGATTTTAAAAGCTAAGTCCCCCAAACTTCCCAAAGTTCTAACAGTTAGCTGGGCGGTTGTTGCCGTTGCTCGTCTTGGCGGCTACTTAGAACATCGAAGTAAAACACCCATTGGTATTCAGGTACTGTGGCGAGGTTGGTTAAAATTACATGACCTCTGTGAGGGCTGGCAGCTTGCAAAAGAGACTTAACGGGAAAAGTCAGGCACCTTAATGAGCGCGATCGAACTCCAGCAACGCTTGAATAAATCCCTGGTGTCCTCCAGTCAGTCACTCGGCTGGAGCGGAGTTTTAGTTCAACAATATCAATATCCAAGTTCTTCCACCGTCTGTGAGATGGAGGTTCCGGCTTTATCGGATCATTGGCTCAACTTACCTCTGGGAAATCCGGCTCAGTTGACTCAGAAGCGCGACGATCGCTTCCATGAGTCTACCGTTCAAGAGGGTCACAGTATTTTTGTTCCGGCTGGACAATCAAGCTACTGGCGGGGTGAGGCAAGTGAAACTGATGAGACAATGCTACATATTCACTTGAATCCAGAACTGGTGAGGCAAGTTGCTGAAACCTCTGAACTTGATCAAATCGATCTTGTAAACTGTTTCTCTAAGTATGATTTGCGCCTTCATCAGATTTCAATGCTGCTTTTATCTGAACTCAAGTCGGGTGGCATCATGGGTCAGCTTTATGTGGAATCATTAACTCAAGTACTCGTCATTCATCTGCTACGACACTATTCCACCTCTACGCAGAATACTGCACCCCAGCACAGCGGTTTAACGACCAATCAGGTACGACAAGCGATCGATTATGTTCAGGCTCATCTCGATCGAAACTTATCACTGGCTGAAATTGCAGCAGCAATTAACATCAGTCCGACCTATTTTTCCAGGTTGTTCAAACGTGCTACCGGAAGTTCTCCGCATCAGTATGTGATTCAACAGCGGGTGGAACGGGCGAAATTTCTGCTAAAGACGACAGATTTAGCGATCGCGAATATTGCTTTACAAGTTGGCTTTTCTAATCAGAGCCATCTGACGCAGCACTTCAAGCGCCTCACGGGTGTCACGCCAAAACAGGTTTCTAAGATCACAAGAATCTGATAAATCAGGGTTAGATTCTGATAGAAGTTGCAGGTTAGAACTCTCTACACTTGAGATAGCAAAAGAAGAATCAGAAAATCGAGCCGCTGTTGTTGATGCCATGAGTCAACCCTTCATGCAGACTGTTCTGATGTGAAGTGCTGAACATTCAACAACACAAACTGGAGTAGCAACATGAGCAAGAAACTGATCAACCCTAAAGAACTCTATGATAGTTCTGCATTTGGCATGTCTCAAGCCGTGATTGAGACAGAAACAGGACTACTCTACATTTCTGGACAAGTGGACTGGAACAAACAATATGAGACTACAGAGAAATCTGTCGAAGGACAAACGAGGAGAGCGCTGAACAACCTCAAAATTGTCTTAGAGAATGCTGGATCGTCAGTCGGTCAGCTATTGCATATTCGCGCTTACGTTCGTGGAGAACTCGGTGAATACATGAATATCCTTGCCCCTATTTTTTCTGAGTTTTTAGGTGAATCTCGCCCTGCTCTAACTGGAATTGGAGTCGCTTCTCTGGCATCACCAGAGACTCTGGTTGAGATTGAAGCAGTAGCAAGTGTTAAATAGCTTAAGCATGAGGGTCGTCCTCGCCCTACAGCTTTTGTCCGATCCTTAACTAACCGACACGAGATATGGAACAAAATCCGATCGCTCAAGTTTTTGCCGCTCATCTTGCACTGATTGGAACAGATGTGGAGGCTTGGTCTGATCTCTTGGCTGAAGATGCGATCGTAGAATTTCCCTATGCATCTGCGCTAGGTGCGATTGTTCGATTTGAAGGCAAACCTGCAATCTACAACCACATGAAGAATGCAGTCTCGCAATTGCAAAACTGGGTCTTTACCGATGTTTGTGAATATCAAACGCTGATTCCAAATGTTCTATTCGCTGAATTTCATGGGGAAGCTGTGTTTGTAGCGACGGGTCAGCCCTATCAGCAAGACTATGTGGTGCGACTAGAAACTAAGAATGGAAAGATTATTCACTACCGCGAATACTGGAATCCGGCTCCAATACTTGAGCTAATGGGCAGCAGCGAAACTGCCTTCTGATTGGATTCAAACCCATAGAGAGGACAGAGATGAAAATTGTAATTGCAGCCGCATCTGGTAACATTGGACGACGTACCGCAGAAAAAGTTATCCAGGCAGGAGCCGAAACGATTCTTTTAGCCCGACATCCAGAGAAGTTAGCGGATCTGGTCGAAGGTGCGGTTGCCGGAGGCAACCGCGAAGTTCGCGTTCAGCCGATCAGCAGCGACGATGCTCAAGAATTGATAGAAGTAACCCAGCAGGCAGATGCTTTGTTTTGGCTGACACCACCGAAGCTCGATGTGCCTAACATGAGGGATTGGTATCTTCAAACCGCAAAAGCGGGTGCGAACGCTGTATCCGCAAACGGCATTCCGCGAGTCGTGAACATTTCCAGCATTGGTGCGGGTGCAAAACCAAACTTGGGCACAGTTTCATTCAGTGGAACTGTTGAATCAATTCTCAATCAAACGGCTGCCGATGTAGTTCACTTACGTCCCGGCTATTTTATGGAGAATTTCCTGGCGCAAATCGAGACGATCCAAAGCGATCGCACGGTTCGGTTTCCTTATTCGAGTGATCATGATATTCCCTGGATTAGCACTGACGATATTGGAGATGTGGCAGCACACTATCTCCTGGATCAGCGTTGGGCAGGTCAGTGGACTCGTAATTTAATGGGAGCCGAAAATCTAACATTGCTTGAAACATCTGCTATCTTGTCACGAGTGTTGAGCTATTCGATCGAATATGCTCAAGTCGGTATCGAATCGCTCCAGCAGCAGTTTGCCGCAATGGGGGCGACTGCTGAGGTTCAGCGCGAAATGGGTGATCTGTTCCGTGCGCTTGGCGATCCGGATGGGGTTTATGCCACAGCACGAACCCCGGAGGCAACAACACCCACGACATTTGAGCAGTTTGTCAAAAACAAAATCCTTCCGAATCTCCTAAGCCTCTCAAGCAAGGCAACGCTTTTAACAAAGTACTCAGTTCCATCATCGATCGACAATGTAGTTGAGATAAATCCCTTTTCAGGATTTCGCACGTAATCGAGATAAGATACAAGTTGTTCAGGGACAAAAACTCGATTGATGGAATTTACGGAACCAGTGTTTACAAAGAACTCCGGCTTCTAGATTTGACATCGCTTTAACGGTTGTCCGTTGATGAAGTGACTTTGCACAATATCAGGAACATCCGTGAGCTTCAGATGACCATACGTGTAGCGACTGGGAAATAGCCAGCGTCGAAGTTTGATCTGTAGTTTCGTAGGAAGCCAGGAAAACAACTGCTGTTCGGGTTGATAGAGCAAGGCAACTACACCTGCTTCACATCGACCCAAACACCCAGAGCGACGAACTTCAACGCGATCGCTCAACTACCACTTTTGAATTTCAGTTAGCAAGGCTTGGTAGACTTCCAACGCACCTGCATCACAGCAACACCCTTCTGGATCATCAACAGGGCGCTGCTTTGTACAAACGAAAACGCGATATTGAAGTGAGTTCATGATGCTTTGCCTAAATATGAGTAATTGCTCGTATGATATGAGTAATTACTTGTGTCTGCCAACTCGCATTTGAGGGAGAGATTTTGATGCCGCGCAAACGTTCTGTCAACCCCCGTAAGCTGCCGCAGCAAGACCGTTCTCGCCTGACGGTTGAAGCGATTATAGAGGCAACGACTCACATTTTGACTCAGGAAGGCTACGACAAAGCCAACACCAATCGTATTGCAGAACGAGCCGGAATCAGTATCGGTTCGTTATATCAATATTTTCCGAACAAAGAATCTTTGATGGCTGCATTGATCGAGCAACATTCTAATGAAATCGCTCAATTAGTGGAATCAAAGTTGAAAGATCTATCCCATGCGCCATTAGAAATCGCGATCCCGGCATTGATAAAAGCGGTGATTGCGGCCACGCGCTCAATCCGTGTTTTCATTAAGTTCTCAGTGAAGAGATTCCCCGTTCAGAATGATCGCAGCAAGTGCAGAAGGCAGATGAACGCATTACAGAATTGCTACGGACGTATCTTGCACGGTGGAACGGTAGCATTCGTCCCCAAAATCTTGAGATGACGGTTTTCATCTTGAGTCGCACGATTGAATCGTTATGTCATTCAGCCGTGATTGAGCAACCCGATTTTGTGAGTAATGATCAATTTGAGCAGGAGGTTGCGAATCTGATACTGCTCTACCTAATTGGTGCTTGATACGATCGTCACCTTTTGACTCTCACAAGTAGCTTGCAAGCGACTGTCGCAACCTGAAGTCGATCTACACAGCAACCCTCTCGGCGTAAACTTGTGCAACCATTTCTGCACGAGATGAAACCCCAAGCTTACGGAACATTCGCTTCAAAGCTTGCTTCACAGAGTTCTCGGTAATCCAAAGTTCATTCCCGATCTCTGCGTTGGTTCGCCCCGAAGCAACCAAATCGGTAATCTGTAATTCACGCGGCGTTAATCGATAGGTGTTAAACGATTGATGTTGAGGTTGCAAAGTCGTGCTTCGTGTAAGTCGCACACCTACAGTCCAAGCAGACAGGTGCAAACAAATGGCACTCAGATCGGCTAAATCTTGGGTATCAAAGGCAGGCATTGATTTTTCACGGGTACATCCTACTGAACCGACGACTTGACCACGATCGACGATCGGACCTGCCATCACATGCCAGTGATCTGAGCGCGGACAGATTAATTTCCAAGCCTTGGGTGTGGTCACCAATCCTTCATGGACGGGAGTATGACGTTCCGCGATGTAGCGCACTACAGGATTATGTTCCAGAGATAGAGCAAGGTTGAGAACAGGCTGAAACTTTTGATCGGCTAAAAGCTGGTCGAAGAAAAAGATTCTTGATCGCTTCGCAGCAAAGTACTCGCCAAGTTTCGGCGCAAGGTGCGATCGCAAACCGTCTTCATCCTTTGCCTGATGGATTTGTTCAAATAAAAGCTTCAGGGGAATAGTCATGGTGATGAAAAGAGTACTCGATCGAGGACTAGGCACGGTGCGCTGCTATTCCTAGTATAGGGATAGATTTAATGGCGATCGCCACAGGGAGATGAATTCATGACTGACTTACAAAAGCACATCATTGGTTTGGTCTTTTATCCTGGTATGACCTCACTGGATATGGTGGGACCCCATCAAGTTTTCAGTGCGCTTCCGGGTGTCGAACTGCATCGGATCTGGAAAACGCTAGACTCGATTACAACTGATGATGGATTGGTGATTGTGCCGGACACCACCTTTGAAAATTGTCCGCCTTTAGACGTGATTTGTGTCGGCGGTGGCTTAGAGCAGCGGGCAGTCGTAGACGATCCAGAGGTGCTGGAATTTTTCCGAACACAAGGCAGCACTGCAAAGTTTATTACCTCTGTCTGTGGCGGGTCAGAGTTTTTGGCGAAAGCGGGTCTGCTACAAGGCTATCGAGCAGCGACTCATTGGGGGATGCGCGAACAACTTGCAAAGCTGGGCGTTGAGGTTGGAACCGAGCGCGTCGTTGTGGATCGCAACCGAATTACGGGTGGAGGCGTGACAGCCGGGATCGACTTCGGTCTGACGATCGCGAGCATCCTTTACGGTGAGGAAATCGCTAAAATTGTTCAACTCTTAATCGAGTACAATCCTGCCCCACCCTTTGATACTGGTTCACCTGAAAAAGCGGGACCTGAATTGGTCAACAAGGCAATGCTATTTATGCAACAGATATCGAGTTTAGAACTCGCAAAATCAGTAAGCTAACATGACTAGACTACAACTTCGGAAACAGATCACGCTATTGCTGACACAAGCTGGGTAAAATTTAGTTTTTACGCGACTTCCATCATCTTTAACGTTTGCTTGATTGCTCAGGTCTTCACGGCGGGTGTTGCCTACTTCACGAATCCTGCTTGGTGGAATATTCATGTGTGGCTGGTGCGAGGGTATGGTGGACTATCGCTCATACTGCTGATGGGGTCATTAATTGCTCCATTCATACCCAAAATTTGATCGCTTGCCGCCAGTCTGCCTGTGCTGCTTGGACTCCAATTTTGCAGCATTCATCTCAAAACTCCACTCCATTTAGAGGTGCTTCACCCGCTGATTGGATTCACGTTATTTTATGTTTCTTCAAGCCTTGTCCATCGTGTATCGTGTGAGATGTTTAACAAGTCAGATGTAGTGACTGAATCTTAGGAAGAACTTATGACAATTTCAACTCAAAGAGACGTTCGCGTCACGATTATTTCTAGAATTTGGGCATCTGCAACAGTAATGCTCTTAATCTCTATTTTGCTCAATGGTCAGGGACATGATCGGAAAACTTTCTTGCCAGTAACAATTGTGTTTGGCGCGACGATCAGCACGATCATCGTGTTAAGAAAGTTGCGTGATGACCGACATAACATTCTATTTCCATCTAAAGCCCTAGAGGAGCTTAAACAACGCATTGAGAATCTAGAGGCGATCACTGCAAGTGATGCTGTGCATTGGGATCACTCTCTAAAGCAACTTGCTCAAACAACGATTCAGACCCGTTGAACACGGAGGTAAAAAGGGTGGCGGCGCATGACTTGCCATAGGTTTTGATGAATGATGAGCTAATTCTGACGCACCTATTAAATTAGGTGTTGCTGATTAGAAGGATGAATCAGGTAGGGACAAGAATATCCCAAAACCTGAGATAGTGGATCAACACCCGAAGGGAGTGTTTCAGCATCTCCTCCGATTTGGAATAGCACAGTGTCTTACGATGCAGTCTTGCTAGATAATGCCTTAGCCTTGTGTTTTCACCCTCAACCCTAGTCATGTAAGTCTTACTGATGATTTGGTCTCCTTGTGGAATATAGCCGGGATAGACAGACCACCCATCAGTTATATAGAAGTAGCATTTCCAGGTTCCAACAACGTTCCACAAGGGTTCAAACGTTTTTGCACTATGGTTACCCAAGACCCAACCTAAAATTCCGGCTTTGAAGTGGTCTACGGCTGTCCACAGCCAGACTTTGTTTTTTTTGAGCCGACAAAGGTTTCTAATTCGTCCAACTCTCCTACTTCTGGGATTGTTTCAGGGGTATAGGCGAATGGCACTAAGTTAACGAAAAGTGTTAGCAGCGTAACACTCCTGACGTAGGG
>ERZ501023.157-NODE-157-length-13354-cov-6.323032_pt1 | contig 13354 bp, 13 predicted proteins | sample MGYA00248839_ERZ501023 | MGnify/ENA primary metagenome ERZ501023 (study PRJEB25958, sample SAMN03398596) | human skin metagenome | study: EMG produced TPA metagenomics assembly of the Human Skin Microbiome Metagenome (human skin metagenome) data set.
TCAGCACGCCAGTTCGCTCAACGGGGGAGACCCCCGCACACGACTGGCTCCGGAGGAGGCACCGAAAAGCGCTGCGTTGAGCAAGCTCATAACTACTTCTAAGCGCTCCGTAAAGCAACAATGGGGTCGAGTTGGGCGGCGCGACGCGCTGGGACAACGCCAAAGAATAAACCAATGCCACCAGAGACACTTACAGCCAAAGCGATCGCCACGGGTGAAAGCCCAGCCTGTAATGGTGATACTGCGCCAATTATCAGAATGCCACTCACACCCAAAACAGTGCCTAGTAAGCCTCCGGTTGCGGAAAGAATTACGGCTTCAATCATGAATTGAACCAAGATATCTTGCTGAGTTGCCCCGATCGCTTTCCGCAGTCCGATTTCTTGGGTGCGCTCGGTTACGGATACGAGCATAATATTCATAATGCCGATACCGCCGACTAATAAAGAAATCGCCGCGATCGCTGCTAGCATCAGTGTTAATCCACTCGTCACAGTATTAACTGTTTGGAGAATGTCTTTTTGGTTGCTGACGGTGAAATCATCATATCGAGTGACTTTGTGTCGCAGCCGCAATAAATTCTCAATCTGAAATTGCGCGGCTCCCATACTTGCTTCGTCTTTGGCAGAAACAGAGATAAAAGTTAACTGGATACCATAAGGCGATCGCCGCCGTCCGACAATTCTATTTGCCAGGGTAGTCAGAGGCACAATAGCCGTATCGTCTTGGTTTGTTCCTAGAAACGAACCTTTCGATCCCAGAATCCCAATAACTTGAAACGACACATTTTTAACTCGTACAGACTTACCAATCGGGTCAGTGCTACCAAATAGTTTATTTGCTAATTCGGAACCCAAGACAATTACTAAGTTATTTCTTTTCAAGTCTAACTCTGTAATAAATCTTCCTCTAGCAACATCAAAGCTACGTACCGAAAGATATTCTGGTGTTGTGCCAGTAATCGGGGAGTTGGAGTTTTTGTTGCGATAAGTAATTAATTCTTGAGTGTTAATTTGGGGCGCGACTTCTTTCACCGAAGGAACTTGAGTAGCGATCGCTTGGGCATCATCTAATACTAAAGTCCTTGGCAGATCAAAGCTAGTATTTCTTGCCTGCCGCGTACCGGGAGCCACAAATAGCACATTTGGTCCTAACGACTCAAACTGCTCGGATGCCAATTTTTGCGCTCCTTGTCCAATCCCAATCATCGCAATTACCGAGGCATTACCAATAATAATGCCTAGCATTGTCAGGCTGCTGCGGAGCTTATTTGCTAGCAACGTCGTGGTTGCCATTTTGACGCTTTCAACAATATCCATAATTAGGGGCTAGGGACTAGGGACTGGGGACTAGGGAAAGAATAGAAGTGATAGAGGATTCACATTTATAACTGATAAAACTGTCTTCCCCCTGACTTCTGATTTCTGCCCCCTTATTCTTCATTCTGCTGAGGTTTCTGGTCTTTGGGTAAATCGATGAAAACGCGATCGCCTTCTTCTATTCCGGATAAAATCTGAGTTTGATCGGCGATACTTGGTCCTATTGTCACGGAGCGAAACAATGGTTTATTCTTCTCATCTGGTATCAGCACTCCAGTTTTACCTTTCTCGGTGACGATTGCCACTGTCGGCACTACCAAAGCATCTGATAGGGCTTCGCCTACAAACGTTGTATCTACATTCATCCCCGAAAGTAACTGATTTTTACCAGTATCGATAGCAACCCGCACTTGAAACGAAGTTACATTCTGCTCAACTATCGCTTCTGGAGAAATTAGCCGCACATGACCTTTAAAAACTTGATCCGGATAAGCATCGGCAATAATTTCTACCTGCTGTTTAGGCTTAATTTGTCCGATATCAACTTCTGGGACTTGAGCTAAAACTTCTACGCCACGCGCAATTTTAGCAATGGAAGTGACGTTAGCAGAAGTGCTACTCGATCCTGATGTTGTCGGTGTTACAAATGCGCCTTCTGTAGCGTCTCTTTGGGTGATTACCCCCGCAAAGGGAGCGCGGATAATTGTATCTTGCAACTGCACTTGTACAGCTTTCACTTCACCGGCGGCGGCGGCAACAGCTGCTTCTGCGGCAGCTATTTCTTCGGGGCGGGAACCATTTTGTAGTTGCTGTAGGGCTTGCCGTGCTTCTGTTACTGCTGCTTGTCTTTGTGCTATTTCTTCCACTCGACTGCCATTTTGCAGCTGCGTCAATCGTCGCTGTGCTTCTTGCAAAGTCGCTCTGGCACTGCGGTCATCTGCCAACACTTCATCTAGGGTGTCTTGAGCGATCGCTCCTTGCTGCGCTAATGTCCGATTGCGCTGCACACGGCTAGCAGTTAAGTTCACTCGTGCCGCCGCCGCGTCTACTTGGGCTTTCGCTTGTGCTATTTCTTCTACACGAGTGCCAGCTTTAGCTTCTGAAAGTTGCGCCTGAGCTTGTGCTAGACGCGCTCTTGCCTGTCCAATTTCTTCCGGACGACTGCCAGCCCTAGCTTCTGCTAGCTGTGCTTGAGCTTGCGCTAACCTAGCACGGGCTTGAACTAGTTGTGCTTGCTGATCTGCGTCATCCATGCGGGCAATAATTTGCCCCTCGTTTACCCTGTCTCCCTGCTCTACTAGCAACTGAGCCAAACGCCCAGATGTTTTAGGGCTAAGATTGACGCTTTGAACTGGTACGACTTTGCCACTAGCGGTAATTCGTAAAGTGAGGTTTTCTGATTGTACGGGTACTGTAAGTTTAGCGATGTCTAACTTGGGTGTAGCCCGATTTACAACAAAATATGTCGTAGAACCAACAACCAAAATGCCAGCTGCCAGTGACCCAATTACCCAGCGAGCAGGACTTTTGACTTTGCCAATTAAAGGAAGTTGAATATGCGTAGTCATATCACAGTAGTAACTATTGCCAGGTTCTGTAGAGGTCTGGGGTTGTTGGTCAGTGGTCAATTGCAACCGAAAACCGACAACATAAAAACTGGCGAGATTGCTTAGTCTTTCTTTACAATAGAACTTTTTGTCAAGAGTTGCCAACTATATTAAGCAGGAGATGCACCTGTATAGTTCTTCAATTTGCTTCTTGTTTATGAAGCTGATGTAGATCCTAAGGGTGTATCTATTCATGCAAGCCCTAGCCTTAGGTAATGCTGCGATCTCTAGCTTTCCTAAGCGCACCTTTAGATCAACCTGTAAACCGGACTAATGCCGGAATAAGCCAAAAAGCTGTTAACCTAACAGATGCAACGCAGATTCCGACCTACGCCCTTGCTCCGGTTCCATACCACAAGACAATAATATTGTCAACCATCTAAATGGCGGAACGCTTAATCAACTTCATTAGGGATAAAACGAAACTGCCCTCAACCGATTTTGGGATCTATTAGGCTGGGTGCTTGCTCTTAACTCTCAAGCATTTGAGCAAATTAAAACTCTGCCTCATGGCTCAACAGTGGCACTGATTATTTTTCTAACTGCTAGTTTATCCCAAGTTGTGCAAGAGAGCGTTATTCTATTCGTCAACCGTGTCAAACCAGTCCGCTTTGTTTTCAGCTTGCTGATTGGAGCAGTCGTGTTTGCGTTTGGCTACATATTTCTGGTTCTGAGTACCTGGCTGATCAGCTTTGCTCCATTTACAGTCAAAGCTCCTTTTGGTGTCGTGGCATACACTTTAGGATTTAGCTATGCACCGCTAATCTTTAGTATTTTTGGGGCAATGCCTTACCTAGGAGAACCGCTTTTATCACTTTTGTCGTTGTGGCACTTGTTAGCAATGGTGATAGGCTTGGCTGCTATAACTAAGACGGGTGTATGGCAGGCATTTGGGACTGTTCAACTAAGAAATGCTGCTTGGCGCGAAGGTCAACGGGCTTTACTAATTCACGTCTATGGTGGGATTGGTGGCAAGAAAACAGAACCCAAGGCGAAAAGTCCGCTTTATTTCGGTCGCTTTGCTTACGGAATTGTCCAGGTAGTACGGGAAGAGTTAACCGACGAATTGCGGTTCGAGATCGTTTATCACCAAATTTATACTCATAATACTGATGGACTGATTGCAGGTAGTTTGCATTGGTCGCGTTACATGGGCGATCGCTCTTTTGGCTGGCGAGGCAAATAGCTAGAGCGCTTCGTTTTCACCCAAATGTTGAGGAGTGGAAACGGCGTTGCTGAAACTGTGATGATTTACAGGAAGCTACTGTTTACGAAAAAACTGTAGTTTCAGGTTTAGCATTGTTACTGCTCAGTTATAAAAAATTAAGTTACCTTAAGCTTATCAATGAGATGGTGCTTTGGGATGAAAGTTCTGATCACAGGCTTTGAGCCAAATGATGATAGCTTAAATGCGTCAGAGTTGGTCGTGGTGTCATTACGCGACAATCCCACTCAAGAGCTTAGGCAATATATCGATGACATTGATTTTAAGATTATGCCTGGTAATACCAATATCCTTGAGCAAGTAGTAAATGAAACTCTCAAAGCACTTTCACCGGTTATTTGTATTGGGATTGGGCAAGCACGGGGTTATAACAAGATAGCTCTAGAGCGAATGGCAAAGAATTTAAGATATTTTGTGACTTTGGACAGAGCAGGTAATGCGCCCAAAGGGGAACAGATTGTCCAAGATGGCTGTGTTGCTTATTGGGCTTCTCTATCAGATCAAGAAGGTCTAGTTTCTCTGCTAGAAAGCCACAACATCCCAGCTAGGATTTCAAATGACTGTGGTACTCACTTGTGTAATCAAATTTTTTACCACTTTCTTCATTGGAAGGAGGCGCATCATTCTAGTATGAAAGTTGGTTTTATTCACATTCCAGCATTGCCGGAACAAGTCATTAAGTACTGGTCAGAATCACCATTCATGGAAATGGAGATGACTCGTAAAGCTCTGTCGCTAATTATCATCAGGCAGATCCAGGCTGTTGATCCAAGCCTACAGGCGGTCTAACAATATCCACTTCTCCGACCAGAGCAAGGCTACTGGTTTGGAGGCGTTATGGAAAGAGTAATAATTTAGGCAGCAAGAGGTACTGTTCTGAATCGCAGGTAGTGCAACAACAGCCGGACAGAACACTTAATCATCTCCACCGACTTGGAGTAACAAAGCGTTTTCCGATGCAATCGTGCGAGATAATGCCTCAGTCGTGTGTTCTCCCCTTCCACACGGATCATGTAAGTTTTATTCACTATATGCTGAGAACCATCAATGAACTTTGGATAAACAGCATACCCGTTACTTACATACCAAAAACTTTGCCAACACTTCACTACTACCCAGAGCAATTGGAACGTCGTTGAACTACGATCGCCAATTGTCCAAGCGATGATGCCAGGCTGCCAATGATTCACCGCAGTCCATAACCAAACCTTGTGCCGCTTATTGCCCACAAATGTCTGTAGTTCGTGAGAGAGTTTTGGGGGGAATAATTCCTCCCAAAATCTCTCATCTAAATCTGTGATTTCTGGCTCCTCAACAATTTCTGGTACGTCTTTTAAATTTAATCCGGCTTCTTTTACCCAAGCCATTACCGTAGTATGGTGGATGTCCGTTACCCGTTCAATACCTCGCAGTCCCATACCATTCAAGTACATTTTGATGCACAGTTACTTGACATCATTTGAGTATTGCCAAGGACGATAGGACTCTAAAAACTGACGACCGCACTGCTTGCACTTGTAACACTGCCTGCCTTTACGCTGCCCATTCTTAACCGTCTGATTGAAGTTGCAGTTGGGACATTTCATTTATCCATTCTAGCAAAACTATCATTACCCTTTCCGCAACGCCGTGGAAACAACAATATCCTGAACAGTTGCATAGATTAGAACAGCTAGAAGATTTAGCTCTTGATTTAAAACGTCTACTATTACCTTGGGGAACGGCACGAGCAGACTGGAAAAACCAAGCTGAGGTATTAGGTAGCACCCTGGAAGATGAGCCATTGCAAAACTTAATCCGCAGTTTGCTTACTTGGCGCACTATCTTACCGCGTCTGACCAGTGATGAGGTGACTCAAATCTTTCTTAAACAGGGTGGTTCGGCGTAGGTGTTGCGAACTAATCAAGTTGGTGGCATAGATCCTGATATTGAACCTATTGCGCCGATGACGTTGTAGTTGAATTCTCAATCCAATTAACTTCTCCTATGCAACATCAAGCGGCTGCTATTTACTATTGATCTAACCAGTCAAGTAGCCCCAGTGAAGTAGCACCTCCTACAAGATGAGCGCCAACCAGATTGACGTTTGCCAACACTACAAAAAGGTCTAAGGAACGAATGATATTTTCCGGTCTATAGACTGCTACTCCTTGAGGCAGAGCTAGAGCTTTCGACAGTACAGCAATCGCGGTTACTTCAGACGCTAAAAAAGCTAATAATAACCCGCTCAAACTCACGACTAATCCAATTTGTAATGCTTGAATTACGTCCTCTTTCCTTGGATGTAATTCCCGATTAGGCGACTGTAAAAGTTTATCTAAACGCCTGTAGCGGTTCGCCCAATAAAGTCGGAAACACAGCACTAAAATTCCAATAACACCTAAAAAAACGCCAAATCCCATAACTGAATTCGTCGTTGTTTGGACAATGGAGCTACGGCTAAATATTGCCAACAACAAAGCCAAGCTAGAAACAGCGCCTAGTGCTAACTGTATCCAGAAGCTAATCGGTCTTACTACGTGAAAAGTCGCTGCAAATTTTTTTCTAGTCGGTGTAGGTAGGTAGGAATTTAAGTCATTTGACATATTCGTTCAGGGTTTAATAAAATATCTTTTGATTTTTGAAACTAGTTTTAATTCAGTAGTTTTAGGTTACATAGCGCCCTAAGTAGTTAATGATGCTTACTTTTTAACTAGAGGCAGCAGCTGACAATTGCTCTGGTCTAACTGTGATAATTTGGGTTAAATTATTGCGGTTAACCTCCTCAGTAACAAAGTTGAGATTGTTTGGCTGGCAATTTAATTTGATGAATTTTGTCCAGTCTTGGTAGTGTTAGATTGTGCTTGTGTAGCTTCTCTGTTTCTAAAATTTAGTACACCACTGCTACCAACAATAGACATTGCTAGATACAGCGCAGGTTGCTTTAAAAACTGCTTCATTTCTCCAAAACCTTATGAACTTAGCAGCTAAGTCATAACTAGCTTTAATTTAATTAGCAAAAGTGGAAAGCTAGTATTTATGCAAAAACTATAAGTTAAAAACTTGATAAATATATACTTTGCTAATATGAAATACAGCACATCCTACCTAAGCATCAACTATTAGCTTTAGCTAAATCGCTCTTTAGAAGGATGTAGTGAGCAGGCATAGTTCTATTCTAATTGGTAAGCAATTAGACAGCTCTAGTTGTTAATGTCCTAAGCATCACCTTTGGGTTCATTGACTAAACGATCGCCAACGCTAAGAGTAAGAATCGATAGCCTGAGCTAAGAGGAAGAGAGCCAGATGATGATCCGCAACACAATAGTTGCCTTTATAGCTGATAACAAAGCGCTCCACCGGACGACAATTTCATAGCTATGTGGGAAGAGGAAGCCTGGAAGTTGCTGGAAAAGTCCATTATTTACTATCAAGGGCGACCGATTGGTACGGTTGCAGCTCAAGATCCAGAGGTGGAAGCACTTAACTACGACCAGTGTTTTATCCGAGATTTCGTTCCGTCAGCCTTGGTGTTCCTGATGCAAGGCAGAACGGAGATCGTGCGTAACTTTTTACTTGAAACACTGGCGATGCAGAGTCACGATAAGGGAATGGACTGCTTTGCACCAGGACCTGGTTTGATGCCCGCTAGCTTTAAAGTGGAACATGACGGCGAAAGAGAATTTATAGAAGCTGATTTTGGCGAAGATGCGATCGCGCGTGTTCCTCCGGTTGATTCCTGTCTGTGGTGGATTCTCTTATTACGAGCTTATACCAAAGCTACTGGAGATATTGCGCTTGCCCAGCAATCAAATTTCCAGACGGGCATGAAACTGATCCTAGATTTATGTCTAGTGCATCGGTTTGCTATGTATCCTACCCTGCCAGTTCTCGATGGCGCGTTTATGATTGACCGTCGCCTGGGAGTTGGCGGACATCCATTAGAAATTCAAGTGTTATTCTATGCTGCTTTACGGACTACAAAAGAATTATTATTGCCTGAAAATGGAGGCGATCGCTATCTTGATGCTGTTAATCAAAGATTGGGCGCTTTAAGATACCACATCCGCGAATACTACTGGTTAGATTTACAACGAATCAATGAAATTTACCGCTTTAAAAATGATGAATTCGGTAAAGAAGTTGCTAACAAATTCAACATTCATCCTGAATCAATTCCTGCTTGGTTAACCGAGTGGTTACCCGAAACCGGAGGCTACTTAGTCGGAAATTTGGGACCAGGACACATGGACTTTCGCTTCTTTGCCTTAGGAAATTTGCTATCGATTCTAATTTCTCCTGCTAGCTCTGAGGAATCGCAATGCATTATGAATCTATTTGATGAACGCCCAAAAGATTTGATTGGATTTATGCCTGTGAAAATCTGCTTTCCGGCTGTAGAAGGTTTGGAGTGGCGGATCGTGACTGGATCTGACCCGAAAAATATTCCTTGGTCTTATCACAATGGTGGCAACTGGCCTGTTTTACTTTGGCTATTTGCCGCCGCAGCGCAAAAAACAGGGCGGCAAGAATTGGCAAATCGTGCGATTACTCTTGCTGAAACTCGTTTATTTGAGGATAAATTCCCTGAATATTATGACGGCAAGCAGGGGCGCTTAATCGGTAAAGAAGCCAGAATTTATCAAACTTGGACGATTGCCGGATTGCTAGCCGCAAAAGAGATCATGAATAACCCAAAACACATTGAGTTATTTAGTTTTGAAGAGGAAATTGAAAGTCCAGGTTGTGTGTTGTGATCGCCCTTGATCGCAGCCGTATTTGCTGGACTCTTCTTTGCAGTATTTGCGGCAATCTATGTCCTCTAAGTTCTGGGAGTTACAGAATTAGGGGTTAATGTGCATAAGTTTGCTAATATTTATACCTCTCCTTTCAACTCATCAATTTCTAACAAACTGACAAGCAAACCAGCAATTGGAACAGCAAGAAAAATTCCTAACCAGCTAAACTAGAAGAAACTTTAGGCTCCACTTTGGTATAGCCACTGATTCCCCCAGCTGATCGCAATTCTCAAATCTAGTATTGGGTATCCGGTTTATTCTAGGATCAAATTTATCAATTTTGCCCCTCAATCTGTAGGAGCTGCGATTGCTGGGTTAATATGTGTTAGTTATGCTGTTAAGATACATTAATATTTAAGTATTTCTACCAATCCAATTTTTTGAATTGTATCTTTAGATAGATGTAAGTATTTAAAGATATGTGAAGTTGTGGGGATTGGGGTTGATGAAAATTCTGGTACTGACTTGGGAGTTTCCGCCGCGGCTGGTGGGAGGAATCGCTCGCCATGTAGCGGAATTATATCCAGAGCTAGTAAAGCTGGGGCATGAAGTTCACTTAATTACAGCAGAATTTGGGGAAGCGCCGCTATATGAGGTAGTGGAAGGAGTACGGGTGCATCGAGTACCTGTAGCAGCGAGTAATGACTTTTTTCACTGGGTAGTGAATTTAAATGAGAGCATGGGGCATCACGGAGCTAAACTGCTGCTGGAGGAAGGTGGATTTGATGTAATTCATGCTCATGATTGGCTGGTAGGAGATGCAGCGATCGCCCTGAAGCACAACTTCAAAGTTCCCCTAGTTGCTACTATTCATGCTACAGAATACGGTCGCCACAACGGCATTCACACAGATACCCAGCGCTATATCAGTGGCAAAGAACAGCTGTTAGCTTTTAACGCTTGGCGGCTGATTGTTTGCACAGATTATATGCGGCGCGAGGTAGAACGGGCGCTTTTAAGTCCTTGGGATAAAGTAGATGTTATTTATAATGGTATCCGCCCAGAGAAGAAACACCACCGCGACTTCGATACGGTAAACTTCCGCCGCTTATTTGCCAATGATGGCGAAAAAATAGTCTACTATGTTGGTCGCATGACCTACGAAAAAGGTATTTCAGTTCTGCTGAATGCAGCTCCCAAGGTACTGTGGGAAATGGGAGGATACGTTAAGTTTGTCTTCATAGGTGGCGGTAATACCGATCACCTTCAGCGTCAAGCATGGGATTTAGGTATTTGGGATAAGTGCTTTTTCACTGGCTTTATGTCCGATGAACCCCTAGATAAATTTCAAACAATTGCTGACTGCGCTGTTTTCCCCAGTTTCTACGAACCATTTGGCATTGTTGCTTTAGAAAGCTTTGCTTCCCGTGTTCCAGTTGTGGTTTCCGATACAGGTGGTTTTCCAGAAGTTGTGCAACATACAAAAACGGGTATTGTTACTTGGACAAATAATTCAGATTCTCTCGCCTGGGGAATTTTGGAGGTATTAAAGAATCCTGGTTATCAACAGTGGTTAGTTGATAATGCTTATGAAGATTTAGAACGGCGATTTAGTTGGGCTAAATTAGCTCACCAAACTGAATCAGTTTATCAGCGCGTAGTGCAAGAGCGATCGCAAATTTCTTGGTTGTAGATATCCACGTTCTCTGACTTTTGGCATTGGGGATATACGAAATTGAGTTAATTTAGACGGTTTATAGAAGTAACTAATCTCAGAAACACGATATGAAACTTCTACCGTTAGACAAGCTTGGCGCTAGATTAGTAACAGCAACCAAAGTGTGCCATTTTGGTTTCCCATTGCTGGAGATTATCAAGAAGAACTACACCCAGAAAACAATCTTAGCGATGTCCCTAGTTATCAAGAATACTTGTTAACTATTCCTAGCAACTACGGACGTATCTGGACTGTAAATAAAAATAGCTAACTCCTCTTCAGAGCAATTAGCTAGGAGTATATGCATTTTTTTTGATGCTATTTAATCAAAGAATGAATTGGAGCATTACATCACTAAACTAACTAGACCCCAGTAGCCTACTAGTAGCAGCAAAACAGCTACCCATAAATAAAGTCTGTTGTTAAGAAGCTTGTCCATACCAACTACTGCACGGTGCATAAATTCAACATTTTTATGCTATTGTTTGCTTTTTGTTATTACATCTATTAGTAGAAGTAGATTTGCTTGACAGAAGTTAAAAAATGTGTATAGATTATGGCTTTGCGAGTACAGACTGCTGGCGGAGGCTAGAAATAGTAGCACACGCCTGTTGTGCTACTGTATCAATTTCCGAAGCTGTATTAAAGCGCCCAATTCCAAACCGAATCGAGGCATAAGCTAGCTTCTCCGAGTGTCCTAGTGCTGTGAGGACGTGGGAAGGAGCAGTTGTTGTCGACGAGCAAGCTGAACCAGAAGATACCGCCATTATTGGCTGCAATCCGAGTAATAGCGCCGCGCCATCTACGCCTTCTACAGAAATGTTGAGGTTGCCAGCAAGTCTTTGGGTAGGATGACCATTAAGATGAATTCCCTTTAGTTGCTGCAACTGTTGCCATAATTGTTGCCTTAGTTGAGTTAAACGCTGTGTTTCGGTGGCTTGTTCTGCTAGAGCAATTTCTACAGCCTTGGCAAATCCGACAATTTGCGGTGGATACAAAGTACCAGAACGCATCCCGCGTTCGTGTCCACCTCCATGCAGTTGTGGAGATAACTGAACTCTCGGATTGCGGCGGCGGACGTACAGTGCGCCAATTCCTTTGGGACCATAAACTTTATGAGCAGTCATGGATAAAAGGTCAATTTTCATCGCCTCAACGTCCAAATCAATTTTGCCAATTGCTTGCGCGGCATCGGTGTGGAAAAGTACGCCTGCATTGCGGCACAATTCCCCTATTTCTGCCAATGGTTGCAACACGCCAATTTCGTTATTCGCTGCCATTACTGAAACTAAAATAGTGTCAGGACGAAATGCTTTTTGCAGCTGCACTAAGTCAATTAAGCCATTTTTTTGTACTGGTAAAAATGTAATTTCAAAGCCGAGCGATCGCAAATACTTACACGGATCAACAACGGCGCTATGCTCAGTTTGGACTGTAATAATATGTCGTCCTTTGCTGAAATAGGCTTCTGCTACTCCTTTAATTGCTAAATTATTTGCTTCTGTAGCACCACTGGTAAAAATTATTTCTTCTGGTGTAGCGTTAATAGCTTCTGCCAATATCATCCTTGCTTGTTTCACAGCAGCTTCAGCTTCCCAACCATAAAGATGATTGATGCTGGATGGATTGCCAAAGTGTTGCGTGAAGTAAGGCAACATCGCTACTAACACTCGTTCATCAACCGGAGTTGTGGCATGGCAGTCTAGATAAATTGGGTGATTAGACATAATTGGTACAAAATTTAATTCAGTTTCTTATCTTATATAATTTATTTTCTCTCTTTAACAATGTGGATTGATTAAATAAGACATATTTAAAAATATTTTGCTTTATTAAATTATTAAATGTTCACCGATATTTTATTTAGCTTTAACTCAAGTTTGTTATTAATGTAATTACTGATCAGCAAAATGCGATCGCATATTATTTCTATAACTGCGTTAAATTAGACGAAAGGCAATAGCCCAACAATAATATGCAAGTTAAAGAACAGCAATACTACTCCCCACAAGAATACTTGGAACTAGAAACTGCTGCCGAGTACAAAAGTGAATATTATGATGGTCAGATATTTTCAATAGCAGGCGGAACCCCGAATCACAACCGAATAGCGCTTAATCTTAGCACCGCGCTGAATTTTGCTTTGAAAGGACAAAATTATGATGTCTTTATAAGTGATATGCGCTAATGGATACCCCAGAAGCGACTATATACTTATCCAGATGTAATGGTAGTTTCAGATCAGTTAGAGTTTGCTGAAGGTCGTAAAGATACGATTACTAACCCTGTGATGATTGCCGAAGTTTTATCAGAGTCAACAGAAAGCTATGACAGAGGTGAAAAATTTAAACGTTATCGTACTATTTCTAGTTTAAAAGAATAGATTATTATTTCTCAATTTGAAAAGCACGTAGAGCAATTTTCAAAGACTACTGATAATAAGTGGATTTTGTCTGAGTACGATGAGAAAAATCTAACAGCTTTAACTTCTATTAAATTTGAAATTTTGTTATCTGATGTTTACGATAAAGTCGAGTTTAACAGTATAATTAACTTTATCAAGCTTCATTTATTAATTAATAATGCTTGTAGCTTTAATACTTCAATGAGGGCTGATTAGAGCTTTTTAACTATTGCAAATATGAATTATTTTATTGGCTTTTTACTTATAAGAAGCTAACTCAGGTTTAAGTGAGCATTAGCTTAATTACTAAAAAATTTAAGGCTCAAATCATTAAGTAAATTCTATCCTGATTTTGGTTATTGCT